>Ga0326728_10007919_pt1 | contig 26772 bp, 23 predicted proteins | sample MB3enrmetagenome_FD_207602 | JGI IMG/M metagenome (GOLD analysis project Ga0326728, IMG submission 207602) | Lab enriched peat soil microbial communities from McLean, Ithaca, NY, United States - MB31MN | ecosystem: Environmental > Terrestrial > Soil > Wetlands > Peat | place: USA: New York...
GGTTCTGCATGTTAGACACCGCCCTGACGGACTATAAAATCACCAAAACTCCATACGGTAGGGATGTTACGGCCATGCTCGCCAAAGCCGCTCACGATGCGGGAATGCCGTTGGGTCTGTACTACTCACCTCCGGATATGCATCATCCGGGCTTTCGCGACACTTCCAAACCCGTCAAGGATACCTGGCGCGGCGATCCCACCCGACCGGAGTGGGCGACCTACCTCGATTACATGGATGCTCAACTGCGGGAACTTCTCACCCAATACGGGCCGGTGGCTCTGATCTGGTTTGACGGGCTCGGTCATCAGGAGAAGTACCAAGGCGAGCAGGTTCTGAACCTGATCCACCAACTGCAACCCACCACATTGGTGAATAATCGGATCGGTGTGCCGGGTGATTTTGCCACTCCCGAGCAATTCATCCCTGACCGGATTCCCACCAAGAGCGCCGCGAATAAACTGCAAGGCACCACGAAGGCAATGGAGTCAACGCCCCCCTCCGTGCCGGCCCCGGATGACTTTCAGCTCTGGGAAACCTGCATGACAATCAACGGCACCTGGGCCTATAACAAAAATGATACGCAATACAAGTCCACAAAAGAGCTCATCCAGGACTTGGTCAACGTGGTTAGCAAAGGTGGAAACTTGCTACTGGACGTGGGCCCGACTCCGGAAGGGACCATTCAGCCTGAATTTGTGGAGCGGCTTCAGGCCATGGGAAAATGGATGAAGGTCTACGGGGACTCCATCTACGGAACAACTTACGGTCCGCTGCAAAACCTCACGTTTGGTAAAACCACCTCGAAGGGCAAGTTTGTGTACGTCCATGTCTTCGAATGGCCCGCCGAAAACCAATTAGAAGTGCCGGGTTTCCAAGGGCGTGTTGCGCAGATCACCGTGCTGGGTGACAAGAAGAAACTGAAATTCCGACAGGAAAACGATAAGTTGATTATCCAGGTGCCCCCCACCGCCCCGGACCCAAATGACAGCGTTGTGCAAATCGTGACCCGCTAGCACGGATTTTTCACGACGGGTTTGGAAGGGCGGGGCCGAAGAGGCTGCGGAAAAACCTGCGGGGACTGTCATTCTGAGGAGGTCGCCGCAGCGACTGACGAAGAATCTCGCCTTGCCATGAAAATGCGCAGAGCAAGATTCTTCACTTCGCTCAGAATGACAGCGATTGGGCTCAGGATGAAAGCAGGAAAAGGTTTTTCCATAGCCTGTTCAACTCCGCCCCGCCGGCAGCCCCCCTGATGCGTCCCAGCGTGCTGAGAAATCCCCAGCATGCAGACCTGCCATCGGCCTTTCGCAATTTGCGGCAGCCCCTTCCCTACCTTCGGTTCCCCACAACCTGTGCTCCATTCACGATGAGTGATTCCTTGCGGCGGAAGAGTCCTTGCATCCATTTCTGGAACCCGTCAAGGTAGGTGTAATAAACGGGAGTGATGTAGAGCGTGATGAGCTGAGAAAAGACCAACCCGCCCACGACGCACAGGCCTAGGGGGCGGCGCGCTTCCGCACCGGCGCCAAAGCCCAACGCGATAGGCAGGGTTCCCATCAGTGCCGCCATCGTGGTCATCATGATGGGCCGGAAGCGCACCAAGGCGCCGTAGTAGATGGCTTCTTGCGTCGTCTTACCGGAATTCCGTTCCGCATCCAGAGCAAAGTCAATCATCATGATGGCGTTCTTCTTGACGATGCCCACCAGCATGATGATTCCGACGAATCCGTAGAGGTTGAGTTCATAGCCGAAGTACATCAGCGTGAGCAGGGCTCCCAGCGCCGCGGAAGGCAGGCCGGAAAGAATCGTCAACGGATGAATGAAGCTTTCATACAAAATCCCCAGCACGATGTAGATGACCAGGACGGTAATGACCAGCAGAACGCTCAAGCCCACCAGGGAGGATTGGAACTGCTGCGCGGTGCCTTCGAAGTTGGCGCTGAGGTCGGAGGGCAGGGTTTCGCGGGCGATCTGCTCGACGCGATTGACGGCATCGCCGAGTGACGTGCCAGGCCGCAAATTGAACGACACGGTGACGGAAGGCAACTGTCCGGCGTGGTTGACCACCAGGGGGCCCAGCGACTGAGTGAGCTTGGAGACCGCGCTGAGCGGCACCAGTTGGCCGCTGCTGGAGTGGAGGTAGAGCAGGGAGAGCGCCTGCGGGTCCATCTGGTACTTGGGTAAGAGTTCGGCCAACACCCGATACTCATTGTTGGGGGTATAAATGGTGGAGATTTGACGCGAGCTGTAAGCCGTTTCGAGAGCGTCTTCCACCTGGAACGCGCTCACTCCCAGGGCATTGGCCTTGTCGCGGTCGATCTCCACATTCACTTGCGGGTTGCTGACCTGGAGGTCGGTGGTCACATCCTGAAGTCCCGGGACTGAGCCCAACTCGCCTTCCAGCTTCAGGGCTTCGCGGTAAAGCTCCTTGGTATCCGGCCCCTGAAGTGTGAATTGGTACTGGCTCTTGGTCAGGCGGCCGCCGATTTGAATCGGCGGTGGATTCTGCATGAAGGCCATGATGCCGGGAACGGCGAAAAGCTTGGGGCGCTGACTCTCCATAACTTGATCGGTATCGAGGTAGCGATATTTCGGATCGTGCCGGTAGGGAATGTGTAGCCGGTCCTGGAACCAGTTGACCATCTGCGCGCGGCCGCTGGGCCGTGCCTTCAGGTCGAGGAAAAAGAAGCCGGAATTCCCGCCGCCGCCCGGTCCGCCCGCGCCCGCGAAGGACATGACGTTTTCCACGTCGGGGTCTGCCACCAGGAGATCGGTGAGGGCCTTCTGGTGTTCTTTCATAGAATCAAAGGAAATGCCCTGCTGCGCCATGGTGATGCCGAAGACAAAGCCGCTGTCTTCGCTGGGAAGGAATCCCTTGGGGATGCGAATGAAGAGCCAAGCGGTGACGGCAATGATGGCCAGGGAGAACAAAAGCGTGACGAAACGGTGCCGCAGGACCTTCTGCAAGCTCCAATCGTAGGCGACCAGCATGCCGTGGTGGCCGCGCTCGAAAAGGTTGAACAGAAAGCCGTGCTCTTCCGGCTTGGCATGGCGTAGGAAGCGGCTGCACAGCATGGGCGTCAGCGTGAGCGAGACCACGCCCGACACCAGCACCGCCGACATGATGGTTACGGAGAATTCGTGCAGCAGCCGCCCTAGAATACCTCCCATGAAAAGCACGGGGATGAAGACCGCGGCCAGCGAGAGGGTCATGGAAAGAATGGTGAAGCTGATTTCCTTCGACCCATTCAGGGCCGCTTCCATTACCTCCTCGCCCATTTCCAGGTGACGCACGATGTTTTCCAGCATGACAATGGCGTCGTCTACGACAAAGCCCACCGCCAGCACCAGCGCCAGCAGCGAGAGGTTATCGACCGTGTAACCCAGCAGGTACATCACCGAGAAGGTGCCCACGATTGACATGGGCAACGCCAGGCTGGGAATGATGGTGGCGGAAATGTTGCGCAGGAAAAGGAAGATGACCAGCACCACCAGGCAGAGCGTCAGATAGAGCGTGAACTTGACGTCGTCCACGGAGTCACGGATCGAAATCGAAGCGTCGTAAAGGGTCTCCAGTTGGATGGATTGAGGGATCTGTTGGCGAAAGGTCGGCAGCAGGCGCTTAATGTTGTCCACCACCTCGATGGTGTTGGTGCCGGGTTGGCGTTGGATGGCCAGCACCATGGAGCTGGCCCCGTTGTACCAGGTGACCACCTTATTGTTCTGCACGCTGTCAATCACTTGGCCCAGCGCTTCCAAGCGCACCGGCGCGCCGTTGCGATAAGCGACGATGAGCGGCCGGTAAGAGGCGGCGTTCTGGAGTTGGCCGCTGGCCTGCACCACGAAAGACTGGTGCGTGCCGAAAAGGGTTCCGGTGGGCAGGTTGACGTTGGCGTTCTTGATGGCGTCCGTCACCTCATCAATACCGATGCCGCGCGTGGCCAGCGCCCGGGGATCAAGCTGCATTCGCACGGCGTATTTCTGCGCTCCATACAACTGCACCTGGGCCACACCGGTGATCATGGAAATGCGTTGCGCCATAAGCGTGTCAGCGTAGTCATCGACGGTGGATGGTGGAAGGGTGTCGGAATAGACCGCCATGTAAAGGACCGGATTGTCCGCCGGGTTCACTTTCTGGTAGGAGGGTGGCGCGGGCATATCGGCCGGAAGCCTGCCCTGCGAGCGTGCGATGGCGGCCTGCACGTCCTGCGCCGCGGCGTCAATGTTGCGGCTCAGGCTGAACTGCAAAGTGATCTGCGTGCCGCCCTGCGTGCTCATGGAACTCATGGACTCCAGGCCGGCAATGGTGGAGAACTCGCGCTCCAGCAGGGTGGCCACGGCGGCAGCCATGGTCTCGGGGCTCGCGCCCGGCAGGGAGGCGCTCACCTGGATGGTGGGATAATCGACATTGGGGAGATCGCTGACCGGCAGTTCCCGATAGGCAATGATGCCAAAAACCAGAATGGCCAACATCGTGAGCGTCGTCATGATGGGCCGGCGGATGAAGAGTTCTGCTAGGTTCATAAGAGCAGTGGTTCGTGGCGAGTGGTTAGTGGATAGTAGGCGGCGGGCCGTGGCCAGTCAATGGTTGCGGGTTGCTTGCCGCTAACCACTGGCCACTGACCACTAGCCACTGCCTTTTTTGATTTCCACCTTGGATCCCGGCGCCAGCAGCAACTGGCCGTCGGTCACCACGGTTTCGCCGGGCGCGACGCCTTTCTCGATCACCGTTTCGCCCTGCACGGTTTCGCCCACTACCACCGGCCGGAGGTCGGCGGTAGAGTCGCGCTTCACGACAAACAGGTACTTGCCCGCTTGGCCCGTCTGCACCGACTGTGACGGCACCACGGTGGCGTTGGGCTGCAAGGTCAGCCGCATGACCACGTTAACGAACTGCCCCGGCCAGAGCCGATTGTCCGGGTTCGGAAACGTGGCGCGCATCTTGATGGTGCCCGTAGGGATGTCCACGGCGTTGTCAATAAACGCGAGCTGGCCCACGGCCGGCGGCCCCGGATCGTTGGGAACCCGGGCCTCCACCGCGAGCGGGCCCCGCGCCTGGTATTCTTTCACCGCGGCAAGGTATTGCTCCGGCACCGCGAAGGTCACATAGATCGGGTGAATCTGATTGATGACCACCAGAACCGTATCATTCACTTTGGCGATATTACCGGGATAGACTTGATAACTTCCCGTGCGGCCGTCAATGGGAGAGTAGATGGAGCAGTAGCTCAAGTTCACCTTGGCGTTTTCGATAGCGGCTTGGTCCGCGCGCACGGTGGCTTCCTGGGCTTGAGCGGTGGTTCGAAACGTGTCGTACTGGTCCTTCGATATGATGCCCGCCTGAAAGAGCTTTTCATTTCGCTCGGCCTGGGCCCGGGCATTGGCCAGTTGCGCCTGGTCGTGCGCCAGGTTGGCCTCAAGCTGGTCCAGCGAAGCCTGGAAGGGGCGGCGATCCAAGGTGAAGAGCAGTTGGCCCTGCTTGACGTCCTGGCCCTGAGTAAAATAGGCGCGCTCGATTTCACCCGCCATCTGGGTGCGCACCGAAACATTGGAGTAGGCTTCCACGTTGCCGATGGCTTCCACTTGCACCGGCACGCTTTTCATCGTGGCCTTCGCTACCGTAACCGGAACGCGGAACTCCATCTTCATGCCTTCCGATTTCACCGGCTTGGATGCGCAACCCCCCAGCATCAGCAGGCTCGCGAGCAGCGCCCCGACGCACCACGCCTGGGCAGCGGGGCGGAGCCCCTTGCGGCTACTCGCGGTAATGATGGTAAGAAATTCCATGTCCTGACTTCTCCTGGATAAGAACTTCTCTGAGTTGCCGACGATGTTCCAATGTTACTCGCTAGCGATTACCTCGCAATGAAAGAAAAGGATAACTGTACTTCCAAGTCACTGTCGCGTCAATGTGATGTCGCAGGGGCAGGAGCTAGGTGGACAAAACGCCCGCCAGGCAGATGAAGCCCCGCCCTTCCAGCCCCCCCCAAAGCGCCCCAGCGCGGTGAGAAATCCGGACTAGCTCATGAGCTATAGCTGTTGCTCTTTGGCCGAAGCGCTGGCCTTTCCACTTTTGCGTTTTGACTTTCTTTTGTCTTCTACCTGCGGCAGGGCTTGTGTCATGGACAGCCCCTCCTCCCCGTGGAATTCCGAATACCGCCCCGCGCGTACTAATCCACGCCGTGCCACCGCACACTATGGCGTTCGGCGAGTTCGATGGCATAGTGAATCGAGACAGCAATGGAATACGAGGGACGCAAGGAATCTCTCTTGTCCACCACGGCGATCACCCCGCCAACCGGGCGGTACACGGGGCTGCCGCTGTTTCCCGGGCGCAAGTGGATATCCACCGTCAAAGCATCGCTTGCGGTGGGATTGACACCGGTTTCTTCGAGCCGCGCTCTGCCGTGCCAGACGACGTGGCCCGCTTGCGCAACCGGTTGCCATGAAAATGCGGGGTAGCCGCTGACCCTCACGGCGGCCCCCACGGGCACGGCGCGCGGATCGAGCGGCGCATAAGGCGGCTTATCGCCGGAGTTTGGAACAAGCGGCCGTTCAGTCTTCAACAATGCCAGGTCGTTGCGTTCGTCAAGCGCCACCACATCACAGGGAACCGCCTGGGCAGTTCGAGGGCTGGTGACCGCCAATTTTGCTAAGATCTTTGCTCCCGGAGCTTTCTCCAGGCATCCCTTCGCGGCTTCCACCACATGCCAATTGGTAATCAGGTACCCGTCTTCATTAATGAGGAAACCCGTCGCCGAACACTCCTGGTTTTGGTCTTGATTCGCCGGGCCGACGGCCAGTAATTGCACTACGGCGCCCCATACGCGGTCGTCTTGCGGGGGCGGCTTTGGGGGGGGTGGACCCTGTGAGGAGAGCGCGAGCGAAAAGGAAAAGCAAGTCAAAAGGCAAAGGGCAAAGGGCAAAAGGCAAAAGGAACGGTTCTTCGCGATGGTCAGGGTTCTTAGGCAGGCCATGCTATGGATTCTCATCCTCATTGCCTTGCTCGACAAAGAACTGCTGTAATGCCAAACCCTGCAAAAGAGGTGACGACTAGGAGCAGAAAAATGAGAGATGCCTGTTTGATCCCGCGCGTTTTAATGAGGTGATAGGGAATGATAACGGGCCATGCCATCGAGAGGAAGAACCCCATATCCCACACCCGACCCACCCCCTTCGCTTGACTGTCCCTATCGAGCCAATAGCCCATCAGGCAGAAGAGCACTACATACTGGACGAGAACTGAAGACCCCGGCATTTCTAAGTTCCGGGCGTAGTAGGCGCCTCGTTCAACTTGGGTAAATGCCACAAACACAAATATCAATACTGCGAAAAGCCTTGCGTCAGGAAACCGGCTCTTCATACAGAATACCCCTTGCACTAATGAAAAAATGGAGTGAATGACAAAGATAGTTCACGTCATGACGCCGGGACGCGAAGGATCGCCAAGCAAACAAAGGGGTTTTTATTTGTGCTTCTTTTGGCCTTCGCGCCTTTGCGCAAGTTCTTTTTTTCACAGATCCCCTACCAATCCTGCACACTCCCGTCTTTGCGCCGCGCGGTGGCAGGTGCTTTTCCAGCGTCGTCGCCACGGCAAGTTCACGCCCGTTGAGTGTGGCGTCGCCCACTCCGTAGAGCCCCGGCTCGCTGGTCAGGATCTTCAACAGCACGTAGTTGCGGCCTGGGCAGGTGACGATGACGCGCACGTCGGTAATCTTAAGGGGTGGCAGGCCTGGCGTGGAGCCGGGTGGCGCCGCCTCACCCCAAGCCGTTCCTCGGGCCAAAGCGGGCTTGGCGAGTGCTGTGGCTCCGGCAAGTCTCAAGAATCCCCGGCGGTTCGCCGGTTGAGCTTTGGGTGTCATCGGGCCTCCTGCGCGGTGATCAAGGACAACGATTAACTCTGCTTGCAATACAGAGTGGCCCGCACGCAGGCCATTCTAACCCAAACGGGCAAGCCGGGCCTTACCGTGGTAGGAAGTGTCGCGCGGACCTGTTTTGTTGGTCCGCGGCTTTTTCTTGCCGATGGGAAACTTCCCTGCACACTTCGGCAAGACCCAACCTCGAAGGGGCGCTTCAACAAAGCCCAGGCCAAGGGCCCGTAAGGGGCCAACTTGACGGGTAGAGAGGCCCGAAAGCCTGCGGAGCGGGACCCACGTTTTGCGGGTGGGGGTGAGGGGGTCAACACCAAAGGGGAAACCGCTAGGGCTGTGGCGCCGGTTTGGCGGAGGCCGTCAAGCGTTTTAGCTCGACGTTCAGGTTTTGCACTCCGGGCTGGTCAAACTTGACGATGACGTCGGAAGGTTCAAACCCCGCGGCTTCAATGTGCAGGATGTGCTGGCCGACGGGGAGTTGGAAAGGGCCGAGCCGGTCGGTTGTCCCCGCGTAAATACCATCGAGCGTGACGCGAGCCTTAGGAGGGTTTGTATCGAGGATCAGCGCCCCCACGCTATCCCATTCGTAACCGGAGTTTGGGTTGCAGCCGGCTTGGCACGGATTCTCACTGGGGTAGGGACTGACCCACCAGTACTTGGGGGGAACGGCAAGAGGTGAACTGTACGAAGGGGAAAGGCCGTAACCACCATACGCCCCGCCGCGCCCGTAAATAGGCGCAGCACTAGAAGTGCTGTACGCGCGGGCGCCACCTGCCCTTCGCTGGGCAAAGACCGGAACGCATGCCAGCAAGAACAATAGGATGAAACGAAGGATGGTGCGCAAACTCCGGCTCATATGGCCTCCTCCATACGGAGCCCAATTGCCTCCTACCTACCTCCATTATAACATTCTCAGATTCAATTGCGAATTTTTTTTGCCTTCTGGTGGATGCCCTGGGGTGCGCGGCGGTGGCCCTATGGATACAAATCAGCCGAAGGATCAATAAGATCCCGTGATGGCAGAGAAAGAGGGCGGGGGCAATTCCACGCCCAAGGGTGAGCCGGTGCCTCGCGGCAGCGGCATAAATCCCGATTGCGCTTGACGCAATTTTCGGTAGTGGGCTAACGTGATAGGGTTGCGCTTAAATCCAGAATCGTCGCCGTACAGACACTGAAAGGTGTCTCGCGACGAGCCTCCGGACGGGAATTCCTATGGATCTATTTGAATTCACCAAAAGCCTGGTCAACATGGCCTCCGTCACCGGTCATGAGAAGGCCTGCGCGGAATTTGTAAAAGGATACCTCGTCCAAATGGGTTTCCAGGCAGAACTGATGCCCGTGTCGCGTGACCGTTCGAATGTGTTTGCAACTTGGGGAAAGCCGGACATCGTGCTGAGCACGCACATCGATACGGTGCCGCCCTTTTTCCCGGCGCACGAAGATGCGGACCACATTTACGGCCGCGGTTCCTGTGATGCCAAGGGGATTCTGGCCGCCCAGGTGTCAGCCGCGGAACGGCTCAAGAAAGACGGCGTTGGGGATTTCGCCCTGCTTTTCGTGGTGGGGGAAGAAACCGTCAGCGACGGCGCGCGCGAAGCCAATTTGCACCCGCGCGGTTCGCGCTACATCATCAATGGGGAGCCGACGGAAAACAAACTGGTGCTTGGCACCAAAGGAAACCTGCGGATCGACCTCCGTGCCCACGGCAAAATGGCGCATTCCGCTTACCCGCACCTGGGCGTGAATGCCATTGACAAGCTGTTGGACGTGCTCGCGGATCTTCGGAAGCTCGCCCTGCCGGTCAGCCCGGAGCTGGGGCCCTCCACCATGAATATCGGCGTGATCACCGGCGGCCGCGCGGCCAACGTGGTACCCGACGCCGCCGTGGCGCAGATCCTGATTCGCGTCGTGGAGGATTCTGAGCCCCTGCGGCGCCAGATCACGGAACTCATCGCTGGCCGCTGTGAGCTTGAAGTCGTGCGCGACACGCCGTTGCTTCTGATGGAGAAGCTCGACGGCTACGAAACGGACGTCGTGGCGTTCACCACTGACTTGCCCTCGCTGACCCATTGGGGACGCCCCTTGCTGCTCGGGCCAGGCTCCATCAGTATGGCGCATACCGAGCGTGAATGCGTGCGCAAGGCGGACCTGGTGGCCGCGGCCGATCTCTACTACCGCTTGGTGCGCGACCTGAAGAACCGGGGTTAGGGATTGGGGGGTTAGGGATTAGCGGTCAGAGGTTCGCCCGAATCCCTAACCCCTAATACCTAACCCCTGTTCCTAAGAAAGGAGAAGGTGGAATCAATCCGCCGTTATGGTTCATGAAGAAACTTGAAGTTGGCATTTTGGGAGCTACCGGAATGGTCGGGCAGCGCTTTGTGAGCCTGCTCGAGCACCACCCGTGGTTCGAAATCAAATGGCTCGCAGCCTCCGAGAGGTCGGCAGGCAAGACCTATCGCGAGGCCTGCAATTGGCGCTTGCGCGACCCCCTGCCGAAAAGCGCGTGGGATCTCCCCGTGCACGAGTGCAAGCGGGGAGGCGCTCCGCAACTGCTGTTCTCTTCGCTCGATTCCAAAGTAGCGGGAGAGGTGGAGAAGGAATTTGCTCAGGCCGGCCACGTGGTGGTCTCGAACTCATCAAATTTCCGCATGGAGCAAGACGTTCCGCTGCTGATTCCGGACGTCAATCCGGACCACCTGGCGCTGGTCCGCGAGCAGCGGAGGCAGCGCCAATGGAAGGGCATGATCGTGACCAACCCCAACTGCACCACGGTGGGTTTGGTGATGTCGCTTGCGCCGCTGGAGAAAGCTTTTGGGCTCGACAAGGTCTTGATGACCAGCATGCAGGCGGTTTCCGGCGCCGGCTATCCGGGAATCCCTACGCTCGACATTCTCGGCAACGTCATCCCCTTCATCGGCGGCGAAGAAGAAAAGGTAGAACGCGAAACGCGCAAGCTTTTGGGCAAACTGGTGGATGGCCACGTGAAGATGGGCGAGTTTATCGTGAGCGCTCACTGCAACCGCGTGATGGTGGAAGATGGCCATACGGAAACCATTTCCGTGGCGCTGAAAACCCAAGCCACCCTTGCCGACATCGTGGATGCCTGGCGCGCATATCGCTCCCTGCCCCAGGAACGCAGCTTGCCTTCCGCCCCAAAGCATCCCATTATGGTGCGCGAGGAGCGGGACCGGCCGCAGCCGAAATTCGACCTGAACGCCGAACGCGGCATGGCCACCGTGGTAGGCCGCCTGCGCGAATGCCCGGTCCTGCAATTCAAATACGTCGCGTTGAGCCACAATACCATCCGCGGCGCCGCCGGCGCGGCCCTGCTCAACGCGGAATTGATGAAGTCAGAGGGGTACCTGGATTAATTCACCGCAGAGGCGCAGAGGCGCTGAGGGTACAGGCTGAACGAGTAACATGGAAATCAACCAACTGACCGAGCGAGTCATCGGGGCCTGCATAGAGATTCACAAAACCCTCGGCCCAGGGTTGCTCGAGTCGGCGTATGAGGAATGTCTCTGTCGCGAGTTGAGTCTTGCCGGTATTGGATTTGAGCGTCAACGCTCGCTTCCAGTTGCGTACAAAGGCGTTCAACTGGATTGTGGCTACCGCATAGACCTTGTCGTTGAAAACAAGCTCATTGTGGAACTCAAAACGGTCCAGGAACTCTTGCCAATCCATGAGGCGCAACTATTGACTTATTTGAAGCTTTCGGGCTTAACGGTCGGCCTGCTTATTAATTTCAATGTTCCCGCGCTGCGGCGTGGAATCAAGCGAATTGTTAATCACTATGAAGAAAGCTCGGAACAAAACAGGAACGACAGTACAGTCGAAGTTCAGGGGACAAAGCCAGTACCAGGAGTGAACAACTGAAAAGCTTTTCTCTGCGCCTCCGCGCCTCAGCGGTGAATAGTGATGATAAACCTGGCTCTACTCGGTTACGGGAAAATGGGAAAAACGTTGGCGCAGCTTGCGCCGTTGCGCGGCTTTGAAGTGCGTCTGGTGATGGATATTGACGTCAACGCGCAAAGTCGTGGCATCACGCGCGAGAAGTTCACGGGCATCGACGTTTGCGTGGACTTCACCACCCCCGACGCCGTGGTGGAAAACGTTCACCGCGTGGCGGCGTTGGGAGTGAATCTGGTGGTCGGCACCACCGGTTGGCAGAAGCACCAGACGGAGGTCCGCAAAGTGATCGAGCAGGCGGGCGTCGGCATGGTGTACGCCGCGAACTTTTCCATCGGCGTGAACCTGTTCTACCGGCTGGCGCGCGCGGCGGCGGAAATTTTCGCGCCCTTCCCCATGTACGATCCTTTCCTCACCGAGTCTCATCACAAAATGAAGAAGGATGCGCCCTCAGGAACGGCCCTCGAAATCTCGCGGCAGATTCAACCCTACTTTGTGGACCGCGATATCCCCGTGGCCAGCGTGCGCGCCGGGTACATCCCCGGCACGCACGAGTTGGGTTTTGACTCGGAGGCGGACACCGTGGTCATGCGTCACATGGCGCGCGGCCGGCAGGGCTTTGCGGAAGGGGCGCTGTACGCCGCCCGCTGGGTAGTCGGCAAAAAGGGCTTTTACAGTTTCGCGGAAGTTTTGGAGTTGGGAGCGGGCAGCTAGCGCGGATTTCTCACCAGCCCGAGCTGTTATCATCGAGTGGCCGGAAGGGCGGGGCTTGAGCCCCGCCCTTCCACTCATTGGTCAGAAATCGCAGCTCGATCGTGGCGCGAGGCCAGGGCGCTAATCCCTTGCCCCGGTATTGGAGGTCATCCCATGAGCCTGGAAATTCGCGGTTGCGGCACAGCCCTTGTCACCCCCTTTAGAAAAGACGGTTCCGTGGATGAACCGGGGCTGCGGCGGTTGGTGCAGTTCCAGCTTCGCGAGGGGATCGATTTCCTCGTTCCCTGCGGCACCACGGGCGAAACCCCCACGCTCGAGCACGGCGAATACATGGGGGTGATTCGCGTCGTCATAGAAGAAGCAGGTGGAAAAGTTCCCATCGTGGCGGGAGTGGGCGGCAACCACACCAAGAAAGTTTGCGACTTGGCAGCCGAAGTTGAAGGATTGGACGTGCAAGGCATCCTCTCCGTTGCGCCCTATTACAACAAACCGACACAAGAGGGTCTCTACCAGCACTTCAAGGCCATCGCGGAATCCACGGACTTGCCCGTGATTCTTTACAATGTGCCGGGACGCACATCGTCGAACATTGAGCCCGCCACCGTAGGGCGCCTTTCGCAGATCCCCAACATCATCGGCATCAAGGAAGCTTCCGGAAGCATCGTGCAACAGATGGAAGTACTGAACGCCGTGCAACCCGGGTTCCGCGTGCTTTCCGGCGACGACGCCTTCACTTTCCCCCTGATCGCCATCGGCGGCGTAGGCGTGATCTCGGTCGTTTCGAATGAAATCCCCGGGCCCATGGCACGGCTCGCGCACCTGGCGCTGGAAGGCCACTACGACGAAGCGCGCAAGCTGAACGCCCAATTGCTGCCGCTGATGCATGTAAACTTCATTGAAACCAACCCCATCCCCGTAAAAGCCGCCCTCGCCATGATGGGCATGATCGAAGAGGTCTACCGCCTGCCCATGGTCCCCATGAAACCCGAAAACCGCGCCAAGCTCGAAAGGGTCCTGGCCGCGCAAGGGTTGCTCCCGAAGAACTCTGCCGTCTAGGATGGCATTAGGACTAAGGTGGAGGAAGAATGAAAATCGGAATCTTAGGATCAGGAATCGTTGGGCAGGTGTTGGCGACAGGGTTCCTCAAGCATGGTCACGAAGTCATGGTGGTCGCCTTCAAGTTGCTCACATGAGGCCCCCAGCCAGGGGAGGGCCTCGAAGTTCCTCAATCTCACCGCCGAGGCCCAAGAGGTTTGAAAACCTGTTGCCTCAATGTGGAAGTAGGGGCGGTTCGCGAACCGCCCCCTTAAACAATCACCAACGCTTTCGCAGGGGCGTTTCGCGAAGCGTCCCTGCTACCCGCTCCAGAATTGTCGAGTCCGCGCTACTGATTCCCACCGGGATTATCCCATGAGTGATACCGAGGAGCTGCGCCGTAGCCATCGCTCGCGGGGCGAATGGCTGACTATCAACCAGCCGCAGTCGTGGCTCTGACTTGTGCCATAGAGCCCATGGTCGTCGATGCAATGCACCAGGCCGGCTTGGCCCACATCCCGCTTTACGTGGTGCCGTTCCCTCGTCCAGAATATCAGAGACGTTTCAAGACAAAGATGAGCGAGATCATTCCGAAATTGCCAGTGAGGTCTCCCATGGATCTTCAATCCTGCATGGAAGAGTTGTACGCCCGCGAGCCAAAGGAATTCGGCGAAGAATACTTCCGCGCCTTCGACGAATTCAAGGCCGCTCTGAACGAGGGCCGCGTGCGTGCGGCGGAGCCGGATGCAAGCTTGCCTTCCGGTTGGCGCGTGAATGGCTGGGTCAAGAAAGGAATCCTGCTGGGGTTCCGCATTGGGCGAATCGTGGAGATGCCGATTCGCCTCTCGCAGCGTACCGCACGAGGATGTAGGGGCGGTTCGCGAACCGCCCCTACAGAAATCGATTCCCAGTTTCGCGACAAACACACCTATCCCTTAAAGGAGCTCCCGGACGGCCAGAATATCCGGGTGGTGCCCGGTGGCTCGTCAATTCGCGACGGCTGTTACATCGGGAAGAACGTAACCTGCATGCCGCCGATGTACATCAACGTGGGCGCTTATGTGGACGAAGGGACCATGATTGACTCGCATGCGCTGGTGGGTTCCTGCGCCCAGGTCGGCAAGCGCGTCCATATTAGCGCTGCGGCGCAAATCGGCGGCGTGTTGGAGCCGATTGGCGCGCTGCCGGTAATCATCGAAGACGAGGCGCTGGTGGGCGGCAACTGCGGCGTGTACGAGGGCACGATTGTGGGCAAAGGCGCCGTGCTCGCCGCCGGAACCATCATCACCGGTTCCACGCCCGTCTACGACCTGGTGCGCGACACGGTGCATCGCCGCGAAGGCGACACTCCGCTGCGAATTCCCGAGGGCGCGGTAGTGGTCCCCGGCGCGCGCGCCGTCACCAAGGGTCGAGGCAAGGAGTTGGGGGTTTCCCTCTACACCCCGGTCATCATCAAATACCGCGACGAAAAAACCGGCCAGGCCGTCAGGCTGGAGGATTTGCTGCGTTAGACCGCCGAAAAAGAGGTTGACGAGGAAATTCGAGCGTGGTAACTTTACCTACCGACTGGTCGGTACTAATGCACGACCAGTAATTGAGAGGGAGGTTATGGGTAAGCTGGTTTCCGGTTCCGAAATCCTGCTCGAAAGCTTAAAGCGGCAGAAGGTGGACGTGTTTTTTGGCCTCCCGGGGGGAGCGGTCCTTCCCCTTTACGATGCCCTCTACAGTGCGGGTATTCGCCACCTGCTGGTGCGGCACGAGCAGGCCGCGGCTTTCGCTGCCGACGGCTACGCGCGGGTGACCGGTAAGCCCGGGGTTTGCCTGGGAACATCGGGTCCGGGCGCCACCAACCTCATCACCGGTTTGACCTCGGCGATGATGGACTCCATTCCCATCGTCGCTCTGACGGGCCAGGTCCCGGCGGCATTGATTGGCAAGGACGCCTTTCAGGAAGCCGACACCATTGGGATCAGTCTGCCCTCCACCAAGCAGTCATTTGCCGTTCGCTCGGCTGCGGACATTCCCCGGATCATCGACCGGGCTTTCCGGTCCGCGGTCTCTGGTCGGCCGGGGCCGGTGCTGATTGATCTCCCCAAGAGCGTGCTGATGGAAATGGCCGAGCCCAACTACCCGCCCACGCTGGGCGTCACGCGGCCCGAGCGGCAGCGCGAGTTTGTGGATGCGGACATTGAGCGCGCCGCCGACATGATCCTGGAAAGCCGCCGCGCGGCGTTCTATGTGGGGGGCGGAGTGGTTGCTTCCGACGCCTGGCAGGAACTGCGCGAGCTGGCGGAGTTGACTCATATCCCGGTCACCACAACCTTGATGGGGCTGGGCGCTTTCCCTTCCCACCATCCGCTGTCACTGGGGATGCTGGGCATGCACGGCTCGTACGCCACCAACATGGCGATCTGCAACTGCGACCTCCTGGTGGCCATCGGCGCGCGGTTTGACGACCGGGTGACGGGGCGCTTGAACGGCTTCGCCACCGGCGCCAAGAAAATTCAATTTGACGTTGATCCCTCCGAGGTCAACAAAAACGTGCATGTGGATTTGTCCCTGGTGGGCGACGCGCGGGAAGCGCTGAAGGTTTTGCTTGATGTTTTGAAGCGCCGCAAAGCGGCTCCTACGCCCGAGCGCCAGCGTTGGCTCCAGCGCATCGAATCCTGGCGCGGCGAGCATCCCCTGACCTACGACCGGTACGCGAACACGGTGAAGCCCCAGATGGTGATTGAATCCATCGCCCAACACGCCGCTGAAGACGCCGTCATTTCAGTGGACGTGGGCCAGCACCAGATGTGGACCGCGCAGTTCTACAACTTCTCGCGGCCGCGCACCTGGCTCTCTTCCAGCGGACTGGGCTCGATGGGTTATGGGTTCCCTGCCGCCATGGGCGCTCAGATGGCTTTTCCTGACCGCCAGGTGATTGCCATCGTCGGCGATGGTGGATTCCAGATGACTCTGAACGACCTGGCGACGGTGGTGCAATACCGCGTACCCGTAAAGATTGCCATCATCAACAATCGCGCCCTGGGCATGGTGCGCCAATGGCAGGAAATTTTCTTTGAGAAGCGCTACTGCGACATTGACCTCGACTTTGCCCCGGACTTCGTGAAGCTGGCGGAGGCTTATGGCATCCGCGGCGCGCGCGTGGAGCATCGCACCGACGTGCCGGATGCGATCGAGGATTTCTTGAGCGATCGCGAGCCGCGCTTGCTCGACGTTTGGGTGGACCCGGCGGAGAACGTCTATCCCATCGTTCCCCCGGGAGCCGCGCTGGCGGAGATGGTAGTCGAGCCGCCACGCGTGCAGGTGGAAGAGGAAGCGTTGGATGATCTGTGGGCGGTGTGAAAAATCCGGGACACGGGATACGGGACACTGGACACGGGACACGGGACACGGGAAAGAACGGCATTCGAAACTTGCGGTTCGAAACTCGTGAGCGAAATAGTGAGTTTCGGGTTTTGAATTTCGACTTTCGATTCTCGAGTTTCGCTTTTTCCCGTGTCCCGGCTAAGGAGTTCAACATGCAGTGGCTCATCACGCTTGACACCGAGCAAGACCTGATTGTGACTTGCCGCCTCATGAACGTTTTTCGCCGCAAGGGATTGAAGATCACCACCCTGGCGATGGCCGCCCGGCCCCATGGCTTTTCCATGATGGCCGTGCTGAACTCGCCCGAGTCAGACATCGATCATCTCTTCAATTTCCTGCGCCGGACGGAAGGCGTGGAGCGCGTCTCCTACTACCAACACCAGCCCTCCGCCGACGCTTCCTTTGTCTTCATCGACGCCGATGGCGATACCTCGCGTGTGGCCGAGGTCCTCAAGACTTTTCCAGGGTCAAAGTTGATTTTTGCCAGTCACGGAAAATATCTCCTCGAGGTTCCCGCGGAAAGCCGATGGCAACACGCCGTGGCAGCTTTCGGCATCCCGGAAATCCGTCCCTTTGCCTGTGTGAAGACCACCCGGACCGTCCCGAGCCCGGTCATGGCTGGGGCGCAAGCGTGAGAAAGGCAGTGGATAGTGGATAGTGGCTATTAGTTAACGGCCAGTGTGGAGCCAGCCACTAATCACTGGCCACTAACCACTCTTTCTCCGAACTCGTATATAATTCTGCTTTCCAAATTCAATTAACGAAAAGGATTCGAGAGCTATGGCTAAAGTTTACTATGAGAATGATGGCGACCTGAAGAACCTGGCGGGGAAAACCGTGGCCATTATCGGTTACGGGAGCCAAGGGCACGCGCACGCGTTGAATCTGCGCGACAGCGGCGTGAAGGTGATCGTTGCCGAGCGCATGGGCGATCCGCCACGCACCAAGGCAAAAGACGCAGGCTTCGAGGTCTATGATGCGTCGGAAGCCGCCCGGCGCGCCGACCTGATCGTCATTCTCATCCCCGATCCCATCCAGGCTCAGGTATACCAAGAGGCGATCGCCCCGCACCTTGGACCTGGTAAGACCCTGGTGTTTGCCCACGGGTTTAACATTCACTACAAGTTTATCGTTCCTCCGCCCACGGTGGACGTCATCATGATCGCGCCCAAGTGCCCCGGACATCGCCTGCGCGAGCTCTTTACCGAAGGAGTCGGCGTGCCCTCCCTTTTGGCCATCGAACAGGACGCCTCCGGCCACGCTGAGGCGATCGGCTTGGCGTACGCCAAGGGTATTGGCTCGCTCAAAGCGGGCGTGATACGCACCACCTTCAAAGAAGAAACGGAGACGGACCTTTTCGGCGAGCAGACGGTGCTGTGCGGCGGGGTCTCCGCCCTCATCACCACCGCGTTCGAGACCCTGGTCGAGGCCGGCTACCAGCCCGAGATTGCCTATTTCGAATGTCTCCACGAGCTGAAGCTGATCGTCGACCTCATCTACCAGGGCGGCATCAAGTACATGCGCTATTCGGTGAGCGACACGGCCGAATACGGCGATTACACCCGCGGGCCCAAGGTGATCGACGCCCACGTGCGCGAGACCATGAAGCAAGTCCTGGCCGGCGTGCAAGACGGCTCCTTTGCCAAAGAGTGGATGGATGAAAACGCCAAGGGACGCCAGCGCTTTCTGGAAATGCGCGCCAAAGCTTCCGCCCACCTCATCGAAAAGGTGGGAAGCGAGCTGCGCAAGATGATGCCGTGGATCTCCACCTCCAAGCAAGAAGTCACCGCGGCACAGGCGGCGGCGCGGAAATAAGCAAGAGGCCGCGCTCCACGAGCGCACCGTAGGGGCGGTTCGCGAACCGCCCCTACTCCATTTCTGAGGACATAATGAAAACCACTGACAGCAAGGCTGTTCGCGGCGCGCGCGATTTCGAGAGCCGGATAAGAAAACTGGCGCTCATCGGCTGCGGGAAACTGGGCGAGGGGCTGCTTTCCGGCATGTTGGGTTCGCAGCTCATCCCCGTCGAGCGAGTGGAAGCGACCGTTGCGCACCAGCCGCGCGCTGATTTTCTTGCCGAGAAATACGGTGTGAAAGCTCACACCCACAATGCCCAAGCGGTTAAGGGCGCTGACTTGGTGTTAATTGTTTTGAAACCCCAGCAGGTGAAGGGATTTCTCCGCGAGGTAAAGAAGGTGTTGCGCAAGGACGCGGTGATCATCTCCGCCGCGGCCTCCGTTACCACGGCGCTCATCGAGCGTGAACTGGGGCGCCCAGCGCGGGTGGTTCGCGCCATGCCCAACACTCCCTGCCTGATTCGCCAGGGTATGACGGCAATTGCCGCCAGCGCCCACGCGGCGCCCGACGATGTGACGCTGGCGCGGGAAATCTTCAGCTCCATGGGCCGCACCGTGGTGGTGGACGAGAAGCACATGGACGCCATCACCGGCCTGTCCGCCTCCGGCCCCGCTTATGTTTACCTGATCATTGAATCGCTGGCGGAAGCAGGCGTGAAGCTGGGCCTGCCGCGCGAGCTCTCCACGGAGCTTTCCGCGCAGACGTTGCTCGGCGCTTCCTCACTGGTGCTGCACACGGGCGAGCATCCAGCCAAACTGAAAGACATGGTGACCACCCCCGCCGGCTGCACCATCGATGGACTGTTGGAACTGGAAGAAGGCGGTCTGCGCGTCACCCTGATTAAAGCCGTGGTCCGCGCCGCCCAGCGCGCCAAGCAACTGGTGGAAGGCCAGAACTCGTGATTTGTGATCTGCGATTTGTGATGGGTGATTTTGGATCCGCGAAGCGGGACCGTCGTCGGTTGTTTGAACCCCGAGCGCCGGGGAGGCAATGGTCGTGCTCCGGCACCCTAATGAATCATACTAATGTGCATAATAACTACTAATGTTATACAGCCGCCGTGTCGCCAGCTTTAGTCCGTAGGTGATGTACCGCTGACCTTGAGGTCAGCACATGCCGACCTCAAGGTCAGCGCTCTAAGTGCCAATATCTGTGACGCGCTGCACTGGCGCAAGGCTCAGCATAACCGAACAATTTGTCATCTGAATTTCGGGTTCCCATGGTTTTCGTTAACCTGTTTTTTTTCATTATGTTGACGGCTTTGGCGCGCGAAAATCGCCTCTTCAGACCCTGTGTTTTCAATATGATAGCGGCTTTGGGACTTGGTTCGCCTAATGGACATGAAGTCGCCGTGCAATTCCTGTAGGTTTCTGGGTATAGGATCATCGGTTTCCCTTGGTTGCCCGCCGAAGGCATGCCTCTACGCTCCCACCGACGCGGTTTGGCACGCCAGTTCACCCGCCTCGGTTCCCGCGCTTGCCGCCGGCAGTGTTTCCGCTCGGCGCAGGACGGGCTCCCGGCGCCGGGCATAGAACTGGCGCAGTTTGCGTTCGATCTGATCTTCCAAATGAGTTTCATAGCGGATGACTTCATCCAGTTCCTGGGTCGGCAGCATAAGATCAGCGTCCTCCCGAACGGGGTCGTCCTCCCTGTGCTCCGCCGCGTAAAGGGCTTGCAGTTGCTCGTAGTTTGCGATTTCCTTGCTCACGTCGGCAATCAGTGATTTCCGCATATCCTGGGCGGCCTCACGATGCCCTTCTTTGTACATCTTTGCCAGGGACTCAAATTGGACCTTAAGTAGCGCGGCGTGGGGCCCGGGCGCCTGTCCGTAGAGAAGGGAGAAGCACGCGTTGGCATCCTGATCAAACCGCTCGAATTTGACCACGTAGCGCAGTTGGGTGAGAATTTCAATCACCCTCTCGAATTTCCTTGCCGAATCCGGGATGCCGGTAAAACCCCAAAGACCGGTCAATTGGTTAATTTCGAGGGCGGCTGACCCGGTGGGAGGAGCGGCGGCACGTAGGCGCTGGTTTTGGAGCTTGCGCCTCCGTAAGGCCACCACTCCGACCTCCGCGCGTTGCAAGCGCTCCAGCCTCCAACGCAGAATGGCGATGTCTTGCACCCAGGCGGCCTCCCAATCATCGCGCGGCTCCATGGCTGCTGCCAATGCCTTGTGCATCTGTTCGAAATCTCCCGGACGCTCGCCGAGCGCCTGCATACTACGCGCTACGACTTCGGAAAATGGGCGCGGCTTCAGCAAATTGCGACTCGAGATCGCTTTGCCCCGCTCGCTGCGCGGCCCGGTGGAGCGCCGGCTGTTCGCGCGGTTCGCGCGGGACTGCGCGGCGCTGGGTTCTCTTTTAATCAGACTCATGGTTTTCTCCCCTTCCTGTGGGGAACAGGCGGCTGCGCCGCCCGCGCCGCTGCGCTCGCTTACGGACCGTCAGTATGGGGATGAGAAAAGGATTGCCGGCGGCGGCCGGTGTAGCGTACGGCGGTCATAACCCGCCTATTTTAGATGACTGGGCTAGAAGTTGTCAAGCTAAATATATTACTAATTTACTACCGGTAGGAAAAAATATTCTGACAAAGCGCAGATTTTCTCGCTGGAGCGACATTATGTCCAAAGACTGGGCGCTTTGTACATGGCCAAACGGTCGCCGACGCGCCCAAGCCGCCATACCGACCGCGCACCATCGGCCCTGCGGAATGCGTGTAGATTCTCGGCAAAAACGAGAATTCACTAGATTGCATTCGGCCAGGCCCCACCGGGTAGAGTTCCTACTCGATCCGCTTCGCGTGATGATCCTGGCCGCCCTGATGCAGGATCAGTTCCGTCGCCCGGCCCTGGCTGTCAGGTACGAAGGTGACCTGCGCATCGAATTCCTTGACGAAGAAATCGCGCGGGCTTTCTGGAAAAATCGAGACCTTCGGCTGTCCGCTGGCTTGGGTGACGAGCTGATCGCCTTCCTCCGTGACGGTCAGGATGAAATTCGGAGCAAGTTGGTAGCGGCCCACGTAGCCGCGGAAAATGCTTGGGTCCACTTTGACCTCAGTGCGTTCCCTCGGCAGGTAATCCGCCCACCCATATTCATGGGCGATGGCGAACATGATCTCCGTCATCAGCGCCGCGCCGCGATCGGAGTTGGTCATGATGGCCGCCCCCTGCCCCGTGTGCGCATAAGCGACGAGCAAGCACTGGAACCCCTCATTGGCGCCGCCGTGGCTGAATCGCAAGGTCTTGCCGGCGCCGTCAAGGAAAAGGCCCAGGCCGTCGTTCTCGATCTGCCGGGTGAGCATCTGCTCAGCCATCCCCTTCGAGATGACGCGGGGCGACTTGCCTGCGAGCGCCTCCTGAATGCCGATGGCGAAGCGGGCCAGGTCACCCGGCGTGGTCCACAGACCGGCGGCCGCCAGCTCCGGGTAGGTGTTATATTTGCCTTCCACCGGCTTGCCGTCGGCCTGGTAGGCGGTGGCGGCGAACGGCCGCCAGTCGTCCCGTAGCGGCTGTGAGTAAGCGCTATCTTTCATCCCCAACTCGCTCAGGACCGTTCGCTGCATGATTCCAGGAAAGGGTTGGCCGACGACGTCAATCAACATTTGTTGCATCACCGTGTAGCCGCCGCCCGCATAGCGCCACTTTGTGCCTGGAACCGTGTCGACGCGAATGGCCTCCGTATTTGCCGGCTTCTCGCCGTTCAGCACCTGCACCAGCGTGGGGATGGGCTTACCCGCTGTATAGCCGGGAAAGCCGTGAACCGTAAGGCCGGCACTGTGACTCAGAATGCGCCGCAAGGTGACCTTCTGTTCGTGGGTGAAGTCGTTGTCCGGCACCTTCCATGATTTCAGGTAATCGTTCACATTACGGTCGAGGTCGATCTTGCCTTCTTCCACCGAGTGAAGGGCGGCGGTAGCGGCGACGGATTTACTAATGGAGGCGGCCTGGAAGCGTGTGTCCGGCGTGACCGGGCTTTGGGCGGCGACGTCCGCAAACCCATAACCGCGCACCCAATCGATGTGTCCCTGGTCGATGACCGCGATGCCGACCCCCGGCACCTTGTAAAACGCCATGCGGTCAACGAGATTCATGCCCGGCGTCGGCTCTCCCTTTACGAGCACCGACGGCAGGAGCCCATGCTCAATCCGGGCGATGCGGGCCTCGACGCTTGGCGCGCTTCCCGGAACCGTCGCCTGCGCCACGGGAGCGGAGGCAGCGTTACTCCTGTGCCGAGGCACCCCAGCGACCACCTCTACAAGCGCGAACGCGACAAGCAGAAATGTTTTTTTCATCGTACTCCTTCGGCGTTCAGCCAAGCGCGCAGGGATATGCAGACGGTGCCGCCCTGAGCAGCGGCATTCTCTCATGCCATGCGCCTCAGCGGCAACCGCACTTCGCCAATCTTCATCAAGCTGGATGGGGGACCCCCGGCCGGGTCGAAATCCCGTTCGAGAAAGTCTGTGGCGGCATGCACTCGCTCAACAAATCGCGAGCGGGTGGCGAGGCGAAGCCGCTAGTGGGTGGCCACGGTTAGTCGCCCAGAAGTGACGGCGGGTCGTTGCGGAAGGGATTGATGACGAGAAGACCGTCGAGATCCTGGCCAGCCTGAAAGTCCTCGCTCAGGAGGTATCGGCAAGAGGCGGACTTCGCCGCACCCACAATGAGCGCGTCCCAAAAGGACATCTGATAGCGGTCCTGGATTTTCCAGGCGTGGTCGAGAATCCCGCTGTCCACGCTCACCGGCCGCCAAGCCAGCAGGTCGCGCACCTCGGAGCGCGCCGCTTGCCGAGCGTTCGGCCATTTGTGCGTCACCTTGGCGTAGAACTCCTGGAGAACCTGAAAGCTGATTCGGCCATGACGCCTTCTCCATAACTCCGCCCGCCAATGCCGCGCCGCCGCTTGCTTCTTCGGGTCAGCATCGTCGAGTGCGTAGATCAAAACGTTCGTATCAACGAAGACCGGGGCGATCATGGACCTCCTCGCGGGACATATATCGGCCGTTGGTCTTCAAAAAGGGCTTGCGCGCCAGCGCCCGGCGCATCGCCGCCTGGTAGGCGTCCTCTTCCAACATGCGTTCTTTCAAGATGCCGGCCAGAAGACGAGAGACACTGGTATCTTTGCGTGCGGCTTCCATCCGTGCCCAGCGCGCTATGCCCTCCTCCAACGTGATCGTGATGTTTCGCAGCCGAGTTTTCATAACACGAATATAGTGTAACACGGATTCCGTGTCAATCCGGCCTGGCGCCATGGTGGCGGATGACGCGGGCGTCCCCCCGTGATAGGATTCACGGCCAAGGCTTGTCCCGATGTTCATGATCGGGATGGCCGTGCTACGGTTCTCACACAGACTCCCACGGGGGCGAGGGAAGAGAAATTCACGGGTTTGGTCCGGTATTTGCGGGACCAAGACGCCTACATAAGAATGTAGGCGCCCCCCCGAATCCCTAACCCCTAACACCTGTCGTTCGCTACGACCTCAGGAGCGAGCGATAGCGCAATTCCGGACGCACGGGGAATTCGTGGGCGAAGTCTTTGACCTCTTCGATAATTCCCTCCCCCTCCAGGCAGTACTTGGCATGCAGCAGGTTGGTAGCGCCGTGCGGAATGATAATGATAAGGAACAAGTTCTGTGAGGGTTGCCGGGCGGCGCGCGTTATGGTAATCCATTACCGGGTGTGATGCGATGAATCTTTCAACCCGTTCACCTTTGGCTCTCGCCCTTCTGCTGGCTGCCCTGGGATTACTTACGCCGCCGCCGGCGCAGGAAAACGCACCGGCCGCTGCGGGTCTGACGTGGATCCCCATCCATTGGGAGTCGGCGAAGATCGGGGAACGTCTCGTGGAGAAAGCAGCGCTGTTGGTTCCCGTGCAGCTTGAGGGGAAGTCTGCCAAGATCCTCGTACAACTCGACCTCGGCGCGGATCTGACGCAGTTCGACGCCGCGCCCTACGAACAACTTTTCGGGAAGGGAACGGCGCCGCGCGATAAGCCCAAGAAGATGCCCTTTACGGGGACGTTCGGAGGAGCCCGGGTGCAGAATTATCTGTTTGACGTGCTCCCGGGAGGCGGGGAAAAAAGTTCGGGTGACGAGCCCGTGCTGCTGGGCACTCTGGGCGCTGACTTCTTCCAAAAGCGGATTCTTTTGCTGGACTTCATTGGTCAGCGGATCCGCATCCTGGATGAGGACGGACGGTTGCCGGAAACGCTGGAAAATCGCGCTACATTCGTACCCCTGACAGTGCGGGATGGCAGGTTGTTTGTTCCGCTCAGCATCAACGGCAAGGAAGAGGGAGGGTTCTTCTACGACACGGGCTCCAGCCTCTTCACCATTACCACAACGCGAGCGAAATGGCAGGAGATCACCGGTCGGACGGGCAACGAGCCGGACAACGAAGTGTGGCGTGTTCCCTCCTGGGGGCGGGAAGCGGTGATGGTGGGCGCGAGAACCAAGGGAGAAGTCCGCGTGGGCAACGCCCGCTTGGAACACCCTCTGGCGTTTTTTGAATCCTCGGGCCTGGAAAATCTCAATGCGGTGAGCCTCTTCGGGAACGCCCTGTTCTTCGGGCGATTCTCAGTCATTGTGGACATTCCGGGGAAGCGATTCGGATTGATTGAGAAGTCGGAGAATCAAGGGATGCAATGAACTGCCAATCCCCCCCCAGACCCCAAACACAAAACCCCATGCCTGTCTTTCACGACCTGAGCAGCGACCGATAGCGCAATTCCGGGCGCACGGGAAATTCGTGGGCGAAGTTCTTAATCTTCTCAAATATCCCGTCGACATCCAGGCCGTACTTGGCATGCAGCAGATTAGGCGCGCCATGGGGGATGATGCGGTCGGGAACGGCGATGCGCAGAATGCTGGCGGGAATTTTCTTGTCCTGCAACAAGGTGGCGACCCCCGAGCCAAACCCTCCTGCTTCGGTGCCTTCCTCCGCCGTCACCAGAAAATGCTTTTCCGCCGCCAGGCAGCAGATCAATTCTTCGTCCAAGGGTTTAACGAACCGCGCATTGATGACGGTGGGGTGAATGCCCAGGGCCTCCAGCTTTGCCGCCGCTTCCAGGCAGGGATAGACCATGGACCCGAGCGCCAGGATGCCGATGTCGGACCCCTCACGCAGAATCTCGGCTTTGCCAATTTCCAGGGCCTTCAACTCCGGGTCCATGGCCACGCCCATGCCGTTGCCGCGCGGGAAGCGCAGGGCAGCGGGCCCGTTGAGATTGATCGCGGTGTAGAGCATGTGGCGCAATTCGTTTTCATCCTTAGGGGCCATCACCACAATGCCCGGCAGGGCGGGAAGATAAACCAGGTCGTAGAGCCCGTGGTGCGTGGGGCCATCGGCGCCCACCAGGCCGCCGCGGTCGAGAACAAAGGTCACCGGAGCGCGCATCAAGCAGGTGTCGTGCATCACCTGGTCAAAGGCGCGTTGCAGAAAGGTGGAATAGATCGCGACCACCGGCCGCATGCCCTCGCAAGCCAGTCCGGTAGCGAAGGTGACGGCGTGCTGCTCCGCGATTCCCACGTCGTAGAAGCGGTCGGGAAAACGTTTGGAGAATTCGTCCAGGCCCGTACCTTCTCCCATGGCCGCGGTAATGGCCACCACGCGCGGATCTTTTTCCGCTATCTGGCAAATGGCCTTGCCGAACACCGCGGTGTAGCTCGGCGCCATTACCGGCCCCTTGTGGAAAGCACCCGTGGAGAAATCAAAGGGAGTCACACCGTGATATTTCACCGGGAGCTGCTCGGCGTGGCCGTAGCCCTTGCCCTTTTGGGTCACAATGTGAACCATGACCGGTCCGGGACGCTTTTTGGCCTTGGCAAGCACGTCCAGCAATTCTTCCAGATTGTGACCGTTGATGGGCCCGACGTATTCAAAACCCAGTTCCTCAAACACCAGCCCGGGGATCAACATGCTCTTGGCGGTTTCCACCAGGTCCTGGGAAAGTCTTAGCAGCCGGGGGCCCAGGCGCGGGACCGAGCGGATCATCTTTTCCACTTCTTCCCGCAAG
>Ga0326728_10007920_pt1 | contig 26771 bp, 25 predicted proteins | sample MB3enrmetagenome_FD_207602 | JGI IMG/M metagenome (GOLD analysis project Ga0326728, IMG submission 207602) | Lab enriched peat soil microbial communities from McLean, Ithaca, NY, United States - MB31MN | ecosystem: Environmental > Terrestrial > Soil > Wetlands > Peat | place: USA: New York...
AGGCGGGGACCTTCGTCTTCTCGCGCGCGCTCGAGGACATTCACATGAATGTCGAGCAGCGGCTCACCGAAATCGTCGGCCCCGCCGCGGGCCGGCTGCACACCGCGCGCTCGCGCAACGATCAGGTCGCGGTCGATTTCAAGCTGTGGGTGCGCGACGCGATCGACGCGCTCGATGGCCAAATGGCCGAGCTGCAACGGGCCCTGAGCCAGCGCGCGCTCGAATGCGCGGCGCTGGTCATGCCCGGTTTCACCCATCTGCAATCGGCGCAGCCGGTCACCTTCGGCCATCATCTGCTCGCCTATGTCGAGATGCTGGCGCGTGATCGCGGACGCCTGGCCGACGCGCGCAAACGCCTCAACGAATGCCCGCTCGGCGCGGCGGCGCTCGCGGGCACCTCCTTTCCCATCGACCGGCATATGACGGCCGAGGCGCTCGGCTTCATCAGGCCGACCGCCAATTCGCTCGACTCCGTCGCCGACCGCGACTTCGCGCTCGAGACGCTCGCCGCGGCGGCGATTGCGGCGACGCACCTGTCGCGCCTCGCCGAGGAGATCGTGTTGTGGACGACGCCGCAGTTCGGCTTCGTAAAACTCTCCGACGCGTTTTCGACCGGCTCCTCGATCATGCCGCAGAAGCGCAATCCCGACGCGGCCGAACTGGCGCGCGCCAAGACCGGCCGCGTCGTCGGCGCGCTCGTCGGCTTGCTGATGGTGATGAAGGGGCTGCCGCTCGCCTACGCCAAGGACATGCAGGAGGACAAGGAGGGCGCCTTCGACGCTCTTCAGACGCTGTCGCTGTGTCTGGCGGCGATGACCGGCATGATCCGGGACATGACCCCCGACGCCAAACGCATGAAGGCGGCGGCCGGCGCCGGCTATTCCACCGCAACCGATTTCGCGGACTGGTTGACGCGCGCGCTGAAAATGCCGTTCCGCGAGGCCCACCAGGCGACGGGCCGCATCGTCGCGCTGGCGGCGGCGCGTGGGCTCGCGCTGGAAAAGCTGCCGCTCGCCGAAATGCAGAGCGTCGAGCCGCGCATTACGCAGGAGGTTTTCGGCGTGCTCGGCGTCGAACGCTCGGTGAAGAGCCGCAGGTCCTATGGCGGCACGGCGCCGGCCAACGTTCGGCGGCAGGCGCGGGGGTGGATCAAGCGGCTGGAGACGAGGAAATAGGCGCGACGCTTCAATCCGCCCCCGCTTCCCGCAAAGCCGCCGCGATATCGGCCATCGACCGGAACAGCAGCTTGTCGTCGTCGCGGCTCGGTCGAAAGCCGCGACGCCGCCAGAAGGCGGCGGCTTCGTCGTCGATCGCCTTGACGACCAGCGCGCGGCCGCCGACGAGTTCGGCGGCCCGCACGCTGCGGCGCAGCGCGTGCGCCAGCAACGCCGTCCCGAGGCCTCGTCCCGCCCATTGCCGATCGGTCGCGAGTTGGCCGAGCAGAAGACAGGGCGCGGGGTTGGGCGGCTGACCCGTTCGCAGCGAGCGCGGCATCGAGGCCGGCAGAATCGCGGTCGGAGCCAACGCATAGAATCCAGCGATTCTATTCGCCTCATGCGCGACCATCACCGCGGCGAAACCGTTGCGCTGGTTCGCCAGCGCCCTCGTCTTCAACCAATCGTCGAGCGCCGGCTTGCCGCAGGAGAACGCGTCGGTTTGATGATGAGCGGCGATCGGTTCGGGCGCCGACAGCATTGCGGCGCGTCAGCGTTTCGCCGCCGAGGAGTCCCACGGCGCCGGGCGCGTCAACGCCGCGACCATTTCGGGCGTCGCCTCGGCGGGGGCCGATATCGCCGCCATGAAAGCGGCGAAGCCCTCCTCGGTCATGCGCACGGGTCCATCTTCCAACAGCGCCGCCTCGGCCGCGCGCACCGCCGCTTCGCGCACGAAATCCGTGCGCGAACGCCCGCGCAACGCCGCCGCACGGTCGATCACCGCGACGTCGGCCTCCGGCAGCCGCATGGAGAGCGGATAGACTTTACGGCGCGCGGGTCGGTTCATGGCGTGACGCTCCATAGCGTTTCACTCTAGCCGACCGTAGCGCTTTTTGCAATACAAAGTCGAGAGGCGCTCAAACGCCCGTCTGAGCGGACCGCTCGTCAGTCCGCTCCCGCCTTCCCCCTCAGCGCCTTCACGGCGCCGCGGCGGCTCTTTTCGTCGAGCCGACGCGTCTTGGAGGCGAGCGTCGGGCGGGTCGGACGGCGCGGCTTTTCGCGCTGTTGCGCCTTGTGCAGAAGCGCCGCGAGCCGCTGGCGCGCGTCGTCGCGGTTGCGCGGCTGGCTGGAAAACCGCTGGGCGAAGATGACGATGACGCCGTCTTGCGTCGCGCGCGCGCCCGCGAGCTTGATCAGCTTGATGGCGACTTCGTTGGGCAGGCTCGGCGAGCGGCGCGCGTCGAAGCGCAGTTCGACCGCGCTCGCGACCTTGTTGACGTTCTGCCCGCCGGGACCGGACGAGCGCACGAAGCTTTCGACGATCTCGCTCTCGTCGATGAGGAGATCGCCGACTTTCATCGGGCCGCCTCTCGTCCTTGACCCGCGCTCATTTTCCTGACCGAACTCCCGAAGCCTCGCCCCTCATCGGGCGGCGGCGCGTTCCAAGGCGGCGGCGACCCATTTGTTGAGACTGAGCCCAGCCCGCTTGGCGGCGCTGATCAGCGATCGATGAAGCAACGGCTCGACGCGGACGATGAACTGACCGGAATACGGCTTTTCCGGCGCCTCTCCTCGCTCCTTGCAGAACGCCAGATAGTCATCGACCGAATCGGCGAACGCCCGTTTCAGTTCGGGAACCGACTGCCCTTGAAAGGTGATCACGTCGCGAAGATTGAGAACCTCGCCATGAAACAGCTCGGCGTCCTCGTCGTACTCGATGACGGCTTCGTAGCCTTTGTAATTCATCGTGTTCATGGCTCTATCTCGGCCTCGATCAGGAAGCGTCGAACCGATTTCACCGCGCCCTTGTCCGTTTCCTTGTGAGGATGCGGGCGATGAAACACTGCGCGCACCCCGTTCAGAGAGGCCCTCACTCGAGACCCCTCGCCTTCGCTCAACTCGGCGCCGCAGGCGAGCAACAGCGCCTCGACCTCGCGCCAAGGAATGTTGGCGAGAACCGGATCGGCGAAAACGGCCGCGAGGGTCGCGCGATGCTTCCCGCTCAGCTCCATATGATATCACTAATCAGTATCATTTCAAGGCCACGGCGAATACGCTTTCGAGCCGTCACCGGCTTCTCAAGACGGGAACTCAACGCCGTATTCGCATCGACGCGAATCGCCTTAGCGCCACTCCCTCACGTCGACGAACCGCCCGGCGATCGCCGCCGCCGCCGCCATCGCCGGCGAGACGAGGTGGGTGCGGCCCTTGTAGCCCTGGCGGCCTTCGAAATTGCGGTTGGAGGTCGAAGCGCAGCGCTCGCCCGGCGCCAGCTTGTCGGGGTTCATCGCCAGGCACATCGAACATCCCGGCTCGCGCCATTCAAAGCCGGCGGCGATGAAAATCTTGTCGAGCCCCTCGGCCTCCGCCTGCGCCTTCACCAGCCCCGAGCCCGGCACGACCATCGCGTGGACGCGCTCCGACACGCGCCGGCCCTCGGCGATCTTCGCCGCGGCGCGCAAATCCTCGATGCGGCCGTTGGTGCACGAGCCGATGAAGGCGCGGTCGATGGCGATGTCGATGATCTTTTCGCCGCCGGCGAGGCCCATGTAGTCGAGCGCGCGCTTGATCGAGGCGCGCTTCGGCTCGGTCGCGCCGTCCTCGACGCGCGGCACGAAGCCGGAGATCGCAACGACGTCCTGCGGGCTGGTGCCCCAGGTGACGAGGGGCGGCAGGTCGGCCGCATCGAGCCGCACCTCGGCGTCGAAATGCGCGCCTTCGTCGGTGAGCAACGAGTCCCAATAGCGTCGCGCCTGATCCCACAGCTTGCCCTTGGGCGACTTCGGCCGACCCTCGAGATAAGCGTAGGTCTTGTCGTCGGGCGCGACCATGCCGGCGCGCGCGCCGCCCTCGATCGACATGTTGCACACCGTCATGCGCCCTTCCATCGTCAGCGCGCGGATCGCCTCGCCCGTGTATTCGATGACGTGGCCGGTGCCACCCGCCGCGCCGATCTGGCCGATGATGGCGAGAATGATGTCCTTGGCGGCGACGCCCTCGCCGAGCGCGCCCTCGACGGTGACGCGCATGTTCTTGGCCTTGGACTGGATCAGCGTCTGCGTCGCCAAGACGTGCTCGACTTCCGAGGTGCCGATGCCGTGCGCGAGCGCGCCGAAGGCGCCATGGGTCGAGGAGTGGCTGTCGCCGCAAACGATCGTCGTTCCCGGCAGGGTGAAGCCCTGCTCCGGCCCGATGATGTGGACGACGCCCTGGCGGGGATCGAACTCGTTGTAATACTCGATGCCGAATTCGCGCGCGTTCTCGGCGAGCTGCTCGACCTGCAGACGGCTCTCGGGATCGGCGATGCCGCCGCGGCGATCGGTGGTCTGGATGTTGTGGTCGACGACGGCGAGCGTCTTCTCCGGCGCGCGCACTTTGCGCCCCGCCAAGCGCAGCCCGTCGAACGCCTGCGGGCTCGTCACTTCGTGAACGAGGTGGCGGTCGATATAGAGGAGCGACGAGCCTTCGGCCTTGGTCTCGATGACGTGGTCGTCCCAGATCTTGTCGTAAAGCGTGCGCGGCTTGGCCATGAAGTGCTCCGGCGCCGCTCGCGGCGCACAAAGGGGAAGGTTTAGGCTCGCCTTCTAAGCCGAACGCGGCGAAGAAAAAAGGGGGCGGGATCGGACGTCGCGGCAGGCGAGGCGCGCCGCTATCGCTTCGGCGCCGTGAATCGATCGAAGTCCGGCGCGCCCTTCGGCGGCGCTAGGATCGCGCTCTTGAAGACTTGCGCGCTCTCTTTGGGCAGAACGCCGTCGAGGATGAGATGGACAAGGCCGTGCACCAGCGACCAGGCGGCGAGCGCGGCGGCTTCGACGCCTTCGCCTTGCGGCGCTTGCGACTGCACGCCGCGGCGCAGCACGGCGAACGCCTCGTCCGCGGCTTCCCTCAATTCCGGATAGGCCTCGCGCTTGGCGATCAGCGGCGAGAACATCAGCCGGAACATGCCCGGCCGCGCCAGCGCGAAATCGACGTAGGCCGCGCCCATCGCCGACAGCGGCTGGCCCTCGCGCCCCGCCTGAGCCAGCGCGGCGGCGAATTCGCGGAAGCCCTCGGCGGCGACGGAGGCGAGCAGATCGTCCTTGTCGCGAAAATGCCGGTAGGTCGCCGTCGGCGAGACGCCGACGCGACGCGCCGCCTCGCGCAGGCCCACCGAGTCGGGGCCGCCCTCGTCGAGCAGAGCGCGCGCGGCGGCGATCAGCGCGGGGCGGAGATGGCCGTGATGGTAGGTCGATCGATTCGATGTTGACACGGTTGACATGATGGGGTAGTTTACATCGTAAACATCGCCCTGGCAACTTTTTCCGATCCCGCCCCTGGAGAACGCCGGTGAAAACCTTCCTCGTCGTCAATCTCGGCCTGACGCCGCTGATCGTCTTTTGGCTCCTTCTCGGCTTCGCTTCCCCCGGCGCGGCGGTCGCGGTCGGCCTTGCCGGCTCGATTGCGCTCGGCGCCTGGCGCCTCGCCCGGCGCGAATTCTTCATCCTGGAAGTCGGCGGTCTGGCGACCTTTCTGGTGATGGGCGCGCTCGCCCTCGCGGCGCCGGCCTTCTTCGCCGGCGCGGCGCTGTGGCTGTCCTTCGCCGGCCTTGGCCTGACCGCGCTCGTCAGCGTCGCGTTGCGGCGGCCGTGGACTTCCGACTATTCGCGCGCGGCGTTCGCCGCCGAATCGGAAAGCCCGCTGTTCGAAGCCGTCAACATGCTGATTTCGGGCCTCTGGGGGGTGTTGTTCCTCGCCGACGCGCTCGTTCTCGCGTTACGCGCCGGAGCGCTGGCGACGACCGCCCTCTTCGCCTTCGGGGCGGCAGTCTCGATCTTCGGCCCGAAACTCCTCGTCCGCGCGATTCTCCAGCGCGTGATCGATACGGCCGAGCGCTATCGCTGGCCGGCCCCCGTGTTCGGCGGCGCCAAGGGCGAAGGCGACGTCGACGTCGCGGTGGTCGGCGCCGGGATCGGCGGCCTCGTCGCGGCGGCGCTGCTCGCCGACGCCGGGCTGAAGGTCGCGGTGTTCGAGGCCCACGTCGTGCCCGGCGGCTATTGCCACACCTTCCTGCGCAAGGCGCGCCATCAGGGGCGGGCCTGCCTCTACCGCTTCGACGCCGGCCCGCATGATTTCTCCGGGCTTCATCCCGGCGGCGCGTTGGCTTCGACGTTGCGGCGGCTCGGCGTCGCCGACAGGCTGGACTGGCGGCGCATCGAGCATTCCTATCGCCTCAACGGCCGCGCCATCGACGTGCCGCACGACTGGCGCGACTATGTCGCCCTGCTCGGGCGCCGGTTTCCCGGCGAGGCGGCCGGCTTCGAGGCTCTGTTCGCCGATATCCGCGCGATTTTTGACGGCATGCAGTCGACCGGCCGCGATCGGGGCGGCATTCCCGGAATGCCGCGCGACGTCGACGCGTTGCTGGCGTTCCCGCGCCAGCATCCGCTGGCGGTGCGCTGGATGGACCGGCCGTTCGACGAGCTCGTCGCCCGCCATATCGGCGACCCGGAAGCGCGCGGCGTGATCGGCGCGCTGACCGGCTACATCAGCGACGGCCGCGAAGAGCTGACCTGCGGGCAAATGGTTCCGCTGTTCGGCTATTACTTTCATGGCGGCTATTATCCCGCCGGCGGCTCCGGCCGGCTCGCCGACGCGCTGGTCGAGGCGATCGAGGCGCGCGGCGGCGAGGTGCGCTTGAAGACGCGCGTCGCGCGCATTGTCGTCGAAGCGGGCCGCGCCGCCGGCGTGGAGCTCGCTGACGGAACGCGCGTCGCGGCGAGCGCGGTCGTCGCCAACGCCGATTTGAAACGCACGTTCCTCGAACTCGTCGACGCCAAAGCGCTGCCGAAGGATTTTCGCGCGCGCATCGCCGCGGCGGAGCCGGCGCCCTCGGCCTTCATGGTCCATCTCGGCGTCGATTATGTCCCGGATTGCCGGCCGGCCACCCTGGTGCGCGGCGGCAAGTCCGTCTACGTCGAAGTTCTCTCGCGCGTGGACGCGAGCGCCGCGCCGGCGGGCCATTCGATCGTCGGCTTGATCAAGACCCTGACCCACGCCGAGGCGCGCGCGTGGTTCCCCGCCGAGGGCGGCGACGACTGGAAGGCCTGGCGCCTTTCGCCGGAATACGAACAGCGCAAGCGCGCGTTTGGCGATCGTATGATCGACGCGGCCGAGACGGTGCTGCCCGGCCTCGGCGGCCATATCGTTTTTCGCTCCGAGGCGAGCCCCGTGACCTACGCGCGCTACGATCTGGCGAGCGAAGGCGCGATCTACGGCGTGGCGCGGTCCGCCCGCCTCGACGGCGCCAAGAGCCCGATTCCCGGCCTCGTCGTCGCGGGAAGCGCCGCCCATGGCCCCGGCGTCGAACTGGTCGTCATCTCCGGCGCGCGCGCCGCCGAAGCGCTGGTCCCCGGGCTGCTGGCGCGGCCCGTCGCGAGTGAGGCGATCGAGGCGGCGCAAGCGCGGGTCGCGACGAAGGCGGCTTGAGCGCGCGCTCTATTTCGCGCCGGGTTTGATGATTTCGCGCAGGTCCCACTTGTCGTCGCCCGCGCCGCCGGCGATGTCGTCGACCTTCCAGGCGCCGTCTTCCCTGGCCAAGACGTAGCGCACGACGTGCTTGACATCGCCGCTGTAGAACGTCGCGGCGGCGCCCTTCTCTCCCTCGGGCGCAATGGTCAGCCGCTCGACCATCGGGTCCTGCGAATCGGTGACCGGATCGAAGTCGAGAATGGGCTCGTTGGCCTTCTTCGATCGCGCGTCCATCGCCTTCAACGCGGCGCGCAGCGACTTGGTGAACAAGGCCGCGACGCGCTTGTCTTCGATCGAGCCGTTCTGGTAGTCGCCCTTCGCGCCGGCGTAGAGGCGATAGATTTCCGCAACGATATCCGCCGGCGCCGCATCGGCGGCCAGCGCCGCGGGCGCGAGCAGGGTCGCGTCGGCAAGAACGAGAAAAGTCCGCCGCCGCATCGAGCCCTCCTGCGTCCGCCTGCGCCGGCAGTAACGGCTGGCCGCGAACGAAGTCAAGGCGGCGCGGCTAGGACTTGCCGCGCCGCGCGCGGATCATGAAATTGTCGAAGGAGTATTCGGCGACCTGCCACCACAGGTACTGGTCGGCGCGGAAGGCCATGTAGGAATCGGCGATTTTCTTGAATTGGGGATCGTCGGCGCTCAGTTGCGCGTAGAGATCGTTGGCGGTTTTGTAGCAGGCCTCCAGCGCGTCTTGCGGGAACAGGCGAAGCTGGGCGCCGCCGACGACGAGCCGTTTCAGCGCCGCGGGATTGGCCGCGTCGTATTTGGCCAGCACCGAGGCGTTGGCGATCGCGGCGGCCGCGCGCAGCGCCGCCTGATAGGGCTTCGGCAACCCGTCGAACTTGTCCTTGGCGACGGCGAAATGCAATTGCATCCCGCCCTTCCACCAGCCGGGGTAATAATAGTTGGGCGCGACCTTCGAAATGACCTGCACGGGCGCGTCCTTGCGCTCGCCGAATTTCTCGTCGTCGTAGGGCCCGACCCATTCGAAGGCGTCGAGCGAACCCGACTGCAGCGCATCGTAGACGGCGTCCTTGGGCATCGACACCGGTTCGGCGCCGAGGGTTTGAAACACCTTGCCGGCGAAGCCGCCGATGCGCATCTTGAGGCCGGCGAAATCGCTCGCGCCGCGTATCTCCTTGCGGAACCAGCCCGCCATTTGCCCGCCGGTGTCGCCGGCGGGAAAGGCGACGATCTTGCGTTCGGCGAGCAGTTCGTCGATGAGGCCGCCGCCGCCGCCTTCCTGCAGCCAGGCGGCGTGCTGGCGCGCGTTCATGCCGAACGGCGTCGACGAGGCGAAGACGAAGCTCGGATCCTTGCTCCAGGAATAGGCGAGCGACGTATGGGCGCAGTCGGCCCTGCCGTCGGCGACGGCGTCGAGCGCCTCCAGCGCCGGCGCGATTTCCCCGGCCGGCGCAATGCGAAGCGTGAAATGACCATCGGTGAGATCGGTGAGCGCCCCGGCCAGCGTTTCGCCGCCGCCGTAGATCAGGTCGAGCGAAGGCGGGAAGCTCGAGGTCATCCGCCATTGCACGTCGGGTGCGGGATCGGCGAGCGCGGGCGCCGCCAGACCCATGCCCGCCGCGGCCGCGCCGAGCCCCGTGATGAACTGCCGACGTCCTGCCGCCATTTCCCATCCTCCCGACTGCGCAAGCCCGAATTTGGCGCGCGGGCGCCCATTCGCCTTCGAAAAAGGCCTTCGCCTATAACACAGTTGCGTGCGAAATTACGGCGCTAACACGGTTTCGACGTGGCCTTCGCATGAGTTCGAGGAGAACGCCGATCCCCTCCGAGCCAATCGCCGCCGTCGTGCTCGCGGGCGGGCGCTCCCAGCGCATGGGCGCGGAAAAGGCCCTGCTGCCGCTCGCCGGGCGTCCGCTGATCGCGCACGTCGTCGAGCGTCTGCGCCCGCAGGTCGCCGAGCTCATCATCAACGCCAACGGCGAGGCGGCGCGATTTGCGGGCCTGGATTGCGCCGTCGTTCCCGACCCGCCGGAGGCGCTGGGCGACGGGCCGCTCAGCGGCGTCGCCGCCGCCCTCGCTTTCACCCGCCGGCGCGGGTTTTCGCTGCTCGCGACCGCGCCGTGCGATGCGCCGTTTCTGCCGCTCGATCTCGTCGCCCGGCTCGCGTCGGCGCTTCGCGCGAGCGGCGCTCGGGTTGCGGTCGCGCAGAGCGCGCGCGGCCTCGAGCCGATGTTCGCGCTGTGGCGTGGCCGCGCGGCGGGCGAGATCGCGGCGGAATTCGCGCGAGGCGCGGCGAGCCCGCGCGCCGTCATGGCGCGGCTCGGCGCGGCTCCCGTCTTCTTCGCGCCGGTCGGCGGCGAGGACCCCTTCGCCAACCTCAACACCCCGGAAGATTTCGCCGCCGCCGCGGCGCGGCTGAAATGAAAGATGGCAATCGCCAAAAATACCGACCGCCGTCGGGGCCGTCCCCGGACTTGATCCCGCCGAAGCGCGCACATCTCCGACGCTCGCAGTCCATGCCGGTGCGCGACGAGGATCATCGTCGCGTCGCGGCGCCCATGCCGCCCGCGCGATCGCGCCCCTTCGACGGGTTTCTCCACTTCCTTGACGGTGAGACATTCGCGCGGCCGGCGCTTCCCATTCAAAAGCCGCCGCGGCGGCGCTGTCCCATTTACGATGTTCGGAGCGGGCTTGCGCTTGCCGCGTTTCGCGACTGAAATTCGAGCGTTGACAAGGGTGCTGTCCCGATAAAGGCTCTTTTCGGGGCAGTGCAGGCGCACCATACGATCCGCGCCGCATCGCCGGAATCAATGAGATCGACCAACCCCGAGATTACGCCAACCCAATTCCAACCACTTCCGCGACGGGAGCCGCTGCGCTGCACTCGTTTTGACGACGGGAAACACGGGGGCGGCCTTCGCCGAACCAAGACTCGCGGCAGCCGTAGCGCGCGGAGAAATACGGTTGACCTCGACCTTCTGTCTCCGCGCATCCGGCGTCTCCAACGCTTCCTGCGACGCCGCAGTCGCCATTGATAGGCTGGAGACCTCCTGAGGCTCCACGCCAAGGAAGCGAAGAACTTCGCGCGCCGGCATCGGACGGCCGAAAAGATAACCCTGAGCCTCGGAGCAGCCCTCGATTCCAACGCGAGCCAACTGATCTTCCGTCTCGACCCCCTCGGCGACCGTCTCCATGCCAAGCGCCTTGGCCAGACTACTCGCCGCGCGCACAATGGCCGCGCTCTCGTCGCACTCTCCAAGCTCGCTGACGAACGACTTGTCGATCTTGATTTTATCGAAGGGAAAACGACGCAAATAGCTCAAGCTTGAATATCCAGTTCCAAAGTCGTCCATGGCGACCGTAATACCCATGTCACGGATAGAATGAAGCGCCGAAATAGCTTGCTCGGCGTCCTTGATCATCACGCTCTCGGTGACTTCCACGATGAGCCGTGAGCCTTTGACGCCTGCGGCATCGATCGCTCCGGAAATCGAACTAAGAAGAACCGGAGACTTGAATTGCACGGCGGACACGTTGAGCGCCACCTTGATATGCTCCGGCCATTTTGCGACTTCCCGGCACGCCTGACGCAAGACCCATTCCCCGATCGGCACAATCAGACCATTCTCCTCAGCCAGCGAGATGAACTCGCCGGGCAGCACAATGCCGCGTTCGGGGTGCTTCCAACGCACAAGCGCTTCAAACGATTTCACCTGCCTATCGGCGACCGAAACAATAGGCTGAAAATACAGTTCGAACTGCCCTTCGGCAATCGCGACCCGCAAACCGTTTTCCATCGCGCGACGGGAGCGAACCTGTTCGTCCATGGACGACGTGAAGAAGTTGTAGCTGCCGCGATTCACCTTGGAATGATAAAGAGCCATATCGGCGTTGCGTATCAACTCATCGGAATAGACGCTGTCGGTAGGCGTCACAGATATACCGATGCTTGTTCCGATTACGATACTGTTGCCGTCGATACTGTAAGGCTCACTTACGCTAGCAATCAGACGCTCCGCGAGTCGCATCGAATCATGCGGAACGCGCTCGACGCGTTGAATGATGGCGAACTCGTCTCCTCCGATCCGCGCCACCGTGTCGTCCGTACGGACGATCGCTTTGATTCGCGCGGTGACCTCCTGCAACAACTTGTCTCCGACAGGGTGCCCCAAACTATCGTTGACGGCCTTGAAATGATCGAGGTCGAGGTAGAAAACGGCGAACTTGCCGGCGCGGCGCCGAACCTCGGCGAGACACTGATCGAGGCGCTGCTTGAACTCGTAACGGTTCGCCAAGCTGGTCAGGGCGTCGCTCGTCGCCATTTCCTGGACCTTCTGTTCGGCCCGACAGCGCACGGTGATATCCTCACACGTCGACACCGAGCCGCCATCGGGAAGCTCCTTCTTCCGCTGCGCGATGACGCGTCCGTCCGACAGTTCGTTAACGATCAAGATACTGCCGTCAGCCTCCGTGCGCAGTTCGCCTGAGACCTTTCCGAATCCCTGATCGCCGAGATGGTCGAGAATTTGCGCGCGCGTGACCCCACGCTTCGTCAATTGATCGGGAAGTCCGTAGATTTCCGCGTACCGCTTGTTGCAAGCGATCAACGTATGGTTCCGATCATACAACGCCAGTCCCTGCACGATGTTGTCCATCGCGTTATTGAACCGCTTGTACTGGATCGCGAGCTGAGCCTGAACCGCCTCACGTTCCCGAGCGTCGGAAAGTTGATCGATGCGATCCGCGAGCCTGATGACCCCGGCGATAATCGACAACACGATCACGCCCGCGGCAAACGCGAGGCCTTCAGTCTGACGGACCCAATCCGCCACGATGTCGTTCAGCGACACGGCGACAACGGCCGCAACAGGAAAATTAGGAGAATGTGCGACGGCGAATAGGCGATCCGTGCCGTCATATCCGTTTTCCTGCCGCAGGACTCCGTCACGATGCTTTGAAAAGTAGTCCGTAAACAGCCCGCTGTCGCCAACCTTGAAGCCGAGCCCCATTTCACTCTGCGGATACCAAGCTATAGGCTGCCCATCCGTACGAAAGATAAAAATCGATCCATGCTCGCCAAGCATAACTTTGTCGAAGCGCTCATCGAAGGTGGTTAAATTGACGATGCCGGCGACCACGCCGAGAAAGGCGCCGTCGCGTGCCGAAATGCGCTTCGAAAAACTCACCAGCCACGTCCCCATGCTTTGAAGCGGCGTCGACAGATAGACAGAGCCCGGAGCGGCGTCGCGCAAATAGTCCATGGACTCGCTGCCGCTAAAGCCATCGGGCAAGCGGCCGCCGATCATTCCGTTGACGCCGACAATAAAAAGGCGGTCAATTGATGTGCTTGCTGCGGCGCGATTGCGCAACATCGCCTGGATGTCTTTGCCTTCACCCAAAGATTTCAAATCGGCGGTCGAGTTCACTCCGGCGTTTCGCAAACTCTCAACGACGTCGGACACGGCCAAAGAGACCGTTTGCAACGAGCGATTTGCTTGGTACGAAATAACATAGGAAAGGTTTGCCGCGCTCCTTGAGGCTTCCTCGATCCCACGGTCGTATAAATAGACGACAAGCGTGACGCTTGCGGCCACAACGAACGCCATCAGGATTCCGGCGCCGATAAAGAGAGGGGCTTGTCTGCGAGCGAGGCGGGGAAGCTTGCCAGCCCAGTACTTGAACCCACGCACTGATGCGCTCCTGGCGGATCGATGTTCGTTTGCGATCTATTTTAGAGCGAACCCCGTTAAGATACCGCCAACGCCAACCGGCGACGAGGCGACAGAGAAACAAGAATTGATTAGTCAGTTCTGGACGTTACGGGATGACAAGCCTCCTGTGCGTCCCCCGCGCATGAAATCCGCATCCAACGTGTGGGATTCAAATCGGACGCAAGCTTCGCAACCTGACGCGGATCCGACCCCAAACACCGCCTATTTGCGCGCCTTATCCGCCAGTCAGTCATGGGTGGCCTGGCAAGCGCTGTGACGCCCTAGGCGTGAAGCCCGCACGCTCCCCTTTTTGTTTCGCCGCCATCATCGTCTTTGCAGCCGCCGCGATCTCAGGCTGCACAATGTCCTTTTCCCAACGCACCTACGCAACCCCGGGGCGCGGCATGTGCAAACTGTCCCAAGAATGACCATGAACGGGACAGTCGCGGGCGAGCGCCGGTGTGGCGCTATAATGGCCGCGTGGCGACCGATGCAAAACACCAGGCCCCCAAGACGCTCAGAGCGCCCGCCAATCCGACCCACAGAGGCCCGACACTCACGCCGCAGGAATTCGCCGAGTTTATCGACTCCCTCGAATACGACGAGGCCCCGGCCGCAGTCGCGGGCTGCGCCGATTACGACCCCGAGCAATGATTGACTGAGTTCCTCTCCGCCGCCCAACGCGGCGAGCACGGCCGCCGGCCTATCGATCGCCGGAGAATTGCGCTTGCGCGTGAGCGTCGACGCCGAAAAAAGTGAAGCCCCGGTCACATGATGGCCGGGGCTATGTCTGATGCGGCGCCATGCTTCTCTCTGTTGTGGATTTCTCGTAGAGCTGAGCCCTCATCGCGGCACGAATTCAACGTACACCTCGCCGAAAAAGAATCAAGGTCCTCTCTTTCAGATGGTGGATCAGTTCTTTCAGATGGCGGATCAGTTCGAAATTGACGGCCAAACCGCGTGCTGGAAAACGTTCCGCCATCCTACGCATCGCCGAGGTTCCGTGCTCGACGGAATGCCTGCGGTGTTTACGGACAGGATGGGAATTGCCGAATTTCGCGGCCCGCGGTCGGCGCCGGACTTTCTCGACCGGGCCGCCCCGCCCTCGACGGCGCTCTCCGCCGAAGCCGCACGGCGCCGGCGTCGCGGCGGTCGGCTTTCGCGTTGGGGCATACGCCGCGCTCGCCCTGAGGCCGCGTCCGGAAAATTGTCGCGACAATTTCTTTCCGATAATCGGAATTCGCGCTATAGTAAATCTCGCGGGCGGGTTCGGCGGCGCAGCGCCGGGCCGCTCGTCGCGGCCGAGACGACGCGAGAAGGGGAGAAAACGCGTTTCCGGCTCGAGCGACCGACAACCCCTTGATTTCCCTCGAAACGGCCAAGGAAAAAATTTGGAAATCCTTGGAAAAGTTTGGAAATCCAAGGAATTTCCTTGGAATTTCCTTGGAAAAGTTTGGAAATCCTGGGAAAAGCTTGGCGTCGCGGCGATAGGACGCTCAGTCCCCTGACGGGCCGGCGTCGGCTGACGGCCGAGGCCCGCGACGCGCGGGCGCGGCGGAAAATCGTCACGCAAGCCCTTGAAAACAGGCCATCGCGCCCGAAACGGCTCCAGCCTTGGTCGGTTCGGCCGTCGCCTCCGCCGCCACGCGCTGCGCCGCCCCCCACCCGAAGCGGCCCGATGATTTCGCCGTCGGGCGCCCGACTTCACCCCCAAGCGGCGCGAACCGGCGATCCGCGCTATAGAGCCGGCGGGCGCGTCGCGCCGGCGAAGGGCGAGGAGAGTCACTTGAGCGAAGTCGCGTTCTTAGGGCTGGGGGTGATGGGCTACCCGATGGCGGGGCACTTGAAGGCCCGCGGCCACGACGTCGTCGTCTACAACCGGACGGCGGCGAAAGCGCAGAAGTGGGTCGCTGAGCACGGCGGGGCGAGCGCGCCGAGCCCGCGCGAGGCGGCGAGGGAGCGCGATTTCGTCTTCGCCTGCGTCGGCGCCGACGACGATCTGCGCGCGGTGACGCTCGGGCCCGAGGGCGCTTTTTCCGGCATGAAGCCGGGCGCCGTCTTCGTCGACCACACCACCGCTTCGGCCGAAGTCGCGCGCGAGCTTTGGCGCGAAGCGAACCGCCTGGACTTAAGCTTCCTCGACGCGCCGGTCTCGGGCGGCCAGGCCGGCGCCGAAAACGGAACGCTGACGGTGATGTGCGGCGGCGACGAAGCGGCCTACGCCAGGGCCGAGCCGGCGATCGCCTCCTACGCGCGCGCCTGCCGCCTGATGGGCGGCGCCGGCGCCGGGCAACTAACCAAGATGGTCAATCAGCTCTGCCTCGCCGGCCTAGTGCAGGGACTCGCGGAGGGGCTGCACTTCGCCGCGCGCGCCGGCCTCGACCGCCAGCTCGTCGTCGACGTGATTTCCAAGGGCGCGGCGCAATCCTGGCAGATGGACAATCGTCACAAGACGATGATCGCCGGCAAGTTCGATTTCGGCTTCGCCGTCGACTGGATGCGCAAAGATTTGGCGATCTGCCTCGACGAGGCGCGACGCAACGGCGCGCGTCTGCCGGTCGCGGCGTTGGTCGATCAGTTCTATGCCGACGTCCAGGCGATGGGCGGCCGGCGCTGGGACACTTCGAGCCTGATCGCGCGCCTGGAAAAGTGAGGGAGGGCCGAAGCCCTCCCTCTTTCCTCGTCTCGCTTCACCGCGGGCAGGGCGGCTCGCCGGGCTTGCCGCACGGCGGCTTCGCCGGCGGCGGCGCGTGGGCGGCCGGCGGGGGCGTCGGCGGCGCGTGGACGACCGGCGTCGGCGTCGCATGGACCACCGGCGGCGGCTTCGAGCCGGTAAGCGGCGTCGGCGACGGGGTCGGCGTCGCATGGACCACCGGCGGCGGCGTCGCATGGACCACCGGCGGCGGTTTCGAGCCGGTAAGCGGCGTCGGCGATGGCGTCGGCGTCGGCGTCGCATGGACCACCGGCGGCGGCTCGTGGACCACCGGCGGCGGTTCGAGGACCACCGGCGGCGGCTCGTGGACCACCGGCGACGGTTCGTGGACCACCGGCGGCGGTTCGTGGATCACCGGCGGCGGCTCGTGGACCACCGGCGACGGTTCGTGGACCGCCGGCGGCGGCTCGTGGATCACCGGCGGCGGCTTCAAGCCGGTTGGCGGCGTCGGCGCCGGCGGCTTCGGCCCGACCCCGCCGGGCAGCGGCGGCGGCGCGGGCGCCTGCGCGACCGGCGGGGGAGCGCCCGGCGCCGCGCGCCCGGCTCGGCCGCCGGCGTCCCGGTACGGGCGCGCCGTGACGAGCAAGGGAACCGCGACGGCCAGCACGGGAAGCACGCCGACGACGGTCGGCGGCGCCGGCGGCGGCAGATCGCGCCAGTCGTCGCCCCCTTCGGCGACGAAGCCGTTGGGCGGCGGCGGCGGCGGCGGACCGAAGTCCGGCCCTTGGAACGCGAACGCCAACTGGTCCGCGTAAGCGAGTTCGTCGGGAGGAGGCGGCGGCAAATCCGCGTAGCCCTCCGGCGCGAAATCGGCCGGCGGCGCGGCGCTGGCGGAGAGAATGGCGAGGCGGCGCTCCGCGTCCGCGACGTGGGGCCCGCGCGGATATCGGCTCAAATACGTCCAGTAGGCCTGCGGGGTGTCCCGCGCCACCGACCGGAGCCAGAACAGCGCCTCGCGGCGCGCGGCGAGGATCGCGCGCACGCGCTTGGCCTCGGGGCCGGCAGGGTAGGCGGCGAGGAATTCCTGGTAGCCGACAAGGGTGTCGCGCGCGATCGCCGCCGCGTAGGCCGCTTCGGCGGGGAAGCTGCGGATCGGCTGCCTGGCGGCGTCGGCGAGCGCGGCTTCCGCCGCCGCCGGCGGCGCGTCGGCGGCGCGCTCGAAGATGAAATAAGGCGCCGTCAGCTTGGACGCGCTCCACGGCAATTGCGCGCCTCCGGTCGCCTGATTCACCCCCACCCGGGTCTGGGCGAGGACGTCGTCGATCGGCAGCCCGCCTTCGCGCATCGCGCCGGCGAGGGTCTTGGCGTAGACGCCGTAGGGCCCGGTCTCGTCGCCGGCGATCGAACCCGGCGCGGCGTTGAACGCCATCAGCATGCCGGGATCGGGATCGATCAGCGCCAGTCCGCCCGCGAACGGCGAGCCCAGGCGGGCGTAAGGATGGGCGCGCGCCGCGTCGAGCACGAGAATGCGCGCCTGACCGGGTTCGGCGGCGAGCGCATGGGCGAAGTCGGCCACGCGCACCGCTTCGATCGGCACGTCTGAATCGCGCGCGATCTGCGCGTCGGCCGGCACGAAGAAATTCTCGCCCTCGTATTGCACGCCGCGGCCCGAGAGATAGACGAAGGCCTGCATATCTGAGCCGATCGCCGCCGCCTTGGCGAGAAAATCGCGCAGCGCCCCGCGCAGGGACCTTTCGTCGAGATCGCGCGCGCCGACGACGTCGAAACCCGCCGCCTGCAGCGTCTGCGCGACGAGGGCGGCGTCGTTGACGGGGGTGGCGAGCGTCTGGTCGGAATAGGCCGATTCGCCGATCACCAGCGCAATGCGAGGGTTCGGCGCGCTCTGCGCGCCGGCAGGGCCCGGCGGCGCGGCGAAAGCGAGCAGAGCGAGAGCGGCGAACAACAGCCGATTGGTCATGGAAAGGGACTCCGGAAGCGCCGGCGAACGGCGCTCGCGACCCGTAAAGCGCCAATGGGCCTGAACCGAGTCTGAACGGGGGCGCCGATCGGGCTCGAGCGCTGCGACGGGCCGCCGGGGCGTCGCGCCAAAGCTCGAAATGGGCAAGATCTTCGCCGCCGGCGTTTCGCGCCGCCGGAATGAAATCGAGCGCGACGAGGCGCTCTTCGGCCGGGAATAGGCGCGCCCGGCCCGACGGCGCTCGCCGCATGGCGAATCTTGACGGAAACGGGCGCGGGACCGCTCGGATTGTGCGCGCTTTGTAGCCGCTCGTTAAGGATTAACCGCCATCATGGGCGCTCGGCGTCAGCGTGCGTTCGTCGGGCGGTCATGAGCGAAGTTTCGGCTGAAAAGATCGACAGGCGCGGCGGCGGCGACCCGACCGCGGCGGCGCGCCGACGCACGATGACGATCAAGCTCAAGCGCGCCCGCCAGTCGCTCACCAGCAATTCCATCGATTTTTCCGAGCAATACGCCTCGCTCGTGCGCCTGTTCGCCCACAGCGTGATGAGCGCGACGCCGGCGATGGCGCTGATCGTGATCGCGGTCGGCGCGACGGCGTGCCTATGGGTTCCGGCGCCCAAGATCATCACCTGGAGCAGCCTGCTCGCCGCGGCGCTCGCCGTGCGCTACGGCCTCGGCGTCGCCCTTTTCGACGCGCCCGACATCGACAAGGCGTGCGCCGCCTGGCGGCGCAAGTTCATCGTCGCGGAAACCTTCGCCGGCGCGTCATGGGCGCTGCTCGTCGTTCTCTTGCTGCAATCGCCGGACCCCAACGCGCGCACTTTCGTGCTCGTCGTGCTGTTGCTGGTCTCCGGCATGACCGCGATGGTCGCCTCCGCGATTCCCTTCGCCGTCGCCGGCGGGCTGTCGCCGATGGCGATCGCGATCGTCTACGTCCTGGGGCCGACGACGCGCGAACAGGCGTTCATAATGTCGGCGCTGTGCGTCGGCATTCTCGTCTACTTCGTCGTCCTCGCCAACCGCCTGCACCGCACCTCGCTCGCCGGCCTGTCGTTTCAGGCGGAGAAGGACGCGCTGATCGCCGAGCTCGAGCAGGCCAAGCTCAATTCCGACGAGGCGCGGCGGCGCGCGGAAAGCGCCAATCTCGCCAAGTCGCGCTTCCTGGCGACGATGAGCCACGAGCTGCGCACGCCGCTCAACGCCATCCTCGGCTTTTCCGAGGTGATGAAGGCGGAGCTGTTCGGCGCCCACAGCGTGGCGGCCTATAAGGATTACGCCAACGACATCCATTCGAGCGGCCAGCACCTCCTGATGCTGATCAACGAAATCCTCGACCTGTCGCGGGTCGAAGCCGGGCGCTATGAACTGAAGGAAGAATCGGTGTCGCTGCCCGGCGTCGTCGAGGAATGCCGTCACCTCCTGGCGATGCGCGCCAAGAACCGCAACATCTCCATTGCCGAGGCGCTCGACAAGGACCTGCCGCGCATCTGGGCGGACGAGCGCGCGGTGCGGCAGGTGACGCTGAACCTCCTGAGCAACGCGATCAAGTTCACCCCGCAGGGCGGCTCGATCGTCATCAAGGTCGGCTGGACGAGTTCGGGCGGGCAATACCTCTCCATCCGCGACACCGGGCCGGGCATCGCCGAAGAGGAAATCCCGATCGTGCTCGCCTCGTTCGGGCGCGGCTCGTTGGCGCAGAAGAACGCCGACGAAGGCACCGGCCTCGGCCTGCCGATCGTCAAGGGGCTGGTTGAGCTACACGGCGGCGAATTCCGCCTCAAATCCAAGCTTCGCGAGGGCACCGAGGTGATCGTCATCTTCCCACCCGAGCGGGTGATGAACGCGCTGCCGCAGCTCGATCCCGACGCGCCGCCCGAGGAAACCCCCGAAGAGAAGGTCAGACGCCGCGCGCGACGCTGGGGGCGAAAGGCCGCGGCTTAAGGGGGCGGGGAAGCGCGGGCTCGGCTCGGGTTGGATTTGCGCCTCGCCTGGCCGGCGCCATCGCGCGCCGACGCCACGATCCAGTCCCCTCGGAACTTACGCGGGAAAGACGAAGAATAGTACAAGCGGCGCCGCGCCTAACGCAACGGCGCCACCTTTCGTCAATCAATTTTTCGCGCAGGGTTTGTTAATAACTTTTGGGCACAATATTTTTTTAACCGAGTTTCAGGCGGTCCGAACCTGGCTGGGAGTCGCTATGCTCTTCAATCGAAAGCCCGAAAAGACGCTCCGCGAAATGGCCGCGGAGTTCATTTTCGAGAACTCGCCCGACGCGTATTCCGTGCTCGACGGCGGCGCCATCAGCGAATGCAACGCGGCCCTGGAAGAATTCATGGGCCTTCCGCGCGACAAATTGATCGGCATCACCCCCGATCGCCTTTCGCCCGAACGCCAACCCGACGGCAGAAATTCGATCGAGGCGGCGGCGGACCATATAAACACCGCCCTATCTAAGGGGCGCACACGCTTCGAATGGATGCACCAGCGGCTGGACGGCACCCCTTTGCCGGTGGAAGTGACGCTTCTGCGGGCCGAGTTGGGCGGCCGCCCCGTGCTCATCGTCTTCTGGCACGATATGCGCGACACGGAGAAACTCAGACAGGCGGAAAAGGCCGCGCAGGAACAGGCGGCCGAAGTCGCGCGGCAGCAGAAATCGGCGCTCGACTCCCTGGCCGCCGCTTTGGCGGGCCTCGCGAATGGCGATCTCACCGTCCGCCTGACCCAGGAGGTCGCCGCCGCCTATCAGGCGCTCAAGGACGATTTCAACAACGCCATGGACGCTTTGCAAAACGCCCTGACCTCGGTCGCCGGCGGCGCGCAGGCGGTGCAGACGGGGGCGGACGAGATCACCCAAGCCTCGGACGATCTCTCCCGCCGGACCGAACAGCAGGCGTCGAACCTGGAAGAAACCGCCGCCGCCCTGGATGAAATCACCGCGACGGTGCGCAAGGCCGCGCAAAGCACGACGGAAGCGCGCAATGTCGTCACGACGGCGAAGGCCAACGCCGAGCGTTCCGGCGCGGTGGTGCGCGAGACCGTGGCGGCGATGGGGGAGATCGAGAAATCCTCCAAGCAGATCAACAACATCATCGGTGTGATCGACGAGATCGCCTTTCAAACCAATCTCTTGGCGCTGAATGCGGGGGTCGAGGCGGCGCGCGCCGGCGACGCGGGGCGGGGCTTCGCCGTGGTGGCGACCGAGGTCCGAGCCTTGGCGCAACGCTCGGCGGGCGCCGCGAAGGAAATCAAGACGCTGATCGCCGCTTCCGGCGCGCAGGTGGAGTCCGGCGTGAAGCTGGTGAACGAGACCGGCAAAGCGCTGGGCCAAATCGTCGAGGAGGTGAACCGGTTGAACGCGCTGGTGATGGATATCGCCGGCTCGGCGCAGGAACAGGCGACGGCGCTGAACCAAGTGAACGGCGCGGTCAACCAGATGGACCAGGTGACCCAGCAGAACGCCGCGATGGTCGAAGAATCCGCCGCCGCCAGCCACGGCATGGCGGGCGAGGCGCAGGAACTCCACCGCCTGATCGGCCAGTTCCGCCTCGGCGAAACGCCGATGGGCAAACCCGCGGCGCCGGCGCCCAAAGCGCCGCCCAAATCCGCGATTCTGCCATATCCCGTCAACGCGACCGCCGATCCGCCCAATAGGGCCTCCCCTCAGCGTCGGATCGAGACGACGAACCGGGATGTCGATCGGCGTCAAAAATCGGCCGCGACTCACGCTTGACGCGGTCGCGGAGAGCCGCCCCGCGACGCCAATTCCAAGGACTTCCGACCACCGTCATGCCCGGCCCCTGCGCCGGGCATGCGCGCGGCCAAGGCGCTTCCCGCGCGCTCACGGGCCGCGTATCCTGCGCCGGCCAGGAGCAACGCCGTGAACCGCGCCTACCGCATCGTGCTCACCACCACGAACTCGCAAGACAACGTGAACGCGATCGTCGGTTCCGTCCTCGCGAAGAAACTGGCGGCGTGCATACAAGTATTACCGATAGATAGTCACTATTGGTGGCAGGGCCGGGTGAACAACGATCGTGAGTTCTTGTTGTTGTTCAAGGCGAAGGCAGCGGATTACGTGGATTTGGAAGCCGCCATTCGCTCGGTTCACGCTTACGATGTGCCGGAGGTCGTCAGTCTAAACGTTGATGAGGGTTCTTCCAAGTATCTGGACTGGATCGACGCGGTTACGAGGTGAAGCCGTGCGCGCGCATGCGATCGTGAACGGAAACGAACCCTCGCCATACCGCAACCGAGCGTTGGATGGCGTTATGCCCAAGGCGGCGCCGGCGCCGCCTTCATGCCGCCATGTTGTCGCAGGAGTTTCCGCGCGGCGAGTCTGGTGGATCGAATGACGTTTTTTGCGCGGCCGAAGGCGAGTTTGTCGGTGTGGGCGCTCGGGGCGTCGCTCGTCGCGGGGAGCGCGTTCGCCGGCGACGCGTCGGCGCCCAAGTCGCCCCCGGCGTCGCCGAACGACGCCCGTTGCCGCGCGCTGGGGGAAGGTTTTTTCGCGGTCTCCGGTTCCGACGCTTGCATCCGGATCAGCGGCTATGTCGCCGCCGGCGCTGATTTCGGCGGCGGCTTGCGCAGCGTTTCGCACGATCCCGCCCCGTTCGCGGCCGTCGCGGCCACGACGCTCGGAACGCGAGCCGGGGTCAGCGCCGACGCCCGCTTCGACTCAGCGATGGGCCCGGGGCGGCTGTACATCCAAGTCGGTCACGACAACTTTTTCCAGCCCTGAAGCCTCGCGGCGATCGGGACTTCTCGCCGTCGCGGCCGAACGGCTCGGGGCGGGTGGGCGAGGACGGAACGGCGGCAAGCGTCCCTTCGCGCTTCAGCCCCGCTTGCCTGTGAAGAATCCTTTCAGCATCGTCGTCGCCTCGCTCTCGCGGACGCCGCCGTAGATTTCCGGCGCGTGCAGGCAGGTCGCTTGCGAAAAGAAGCGCGGGCCGTGTTCGACCGCGCCGCCCTTCGGATCGGGCGCCGCGTAATAGAGGCGGCGCAGGCGCGCGTGGCTGATCGCGCCCGCGCACATCGCGCAGGGCTCCAGCGTCACGTAGAGATCGCACTTCGTCAGGCGGGCCTGGCCGAGGCGCTGGGCGGCCTCGCGGATGACCAGCATTTCGGCGTGGGCGGTCGGGTCGGCGTCCGCGCGCGTGCGATTTCCCGCGCTGGCGATCACCTCGCCGCCGCAGGCGAGCGCGGCGCCGACCGGGACCTCGCCGCGCCGTTCGGCGGCGTGCGCCTCGGCGAAGGCGACGCTCATCGGGTCTTTGGGCGCCATGCCGGCTCCTCGCGCCTCGCGACAGGGGTGCGGCAAGCTGCTAGGACAGCGCGACAGGCAAATCAAGAACAGGCCATGAGCGAAAATCCTCCCGCCGCGCCGCCGACCCCGCCGCGTCAAGGCCAGCGCATCGCCAAGGCGATGGCGCGCGCGGGCCTGTGCTCGCGCCGCGACGCCGAGGGATGGATTGCCGCGGGGCGCGTCAGCGTCAACGGCAAAGTGTTGGAAAGCCCCGCCTTCAACGTCGGCGCGGCGGACGACGTGCGCGTCGACGGCGAGCGCTTGAAGGAGCCCGAACGCACGCGGCTGTTCCTCTTCCACAAGCCGCGCGGGCTGGTGACCACCGCGCGCGATCCCGATGGCCGGCCGACGATCTTCGATTCGTTGCCCGAGGCGCTTCCGCGCGTCGTCGCGGTCGGCCGGCTCGACATCGCCACCGAGGGACTGATCCTGCTCACCAACGACGGCGGCCTGGCGCGCGTGCTCGAACTGCCCGCGACCGCCTGGCTCCGGCGCTATCGGGTGCGCGCCCACGGCGCGATCGAGCAGGCCCGCCTCGACGCCCTGGCCGACGGCGTGACCGTCGACGGCGTTCACTACGCCGGCATCGAGGCGCGGCTCGAGCGCGAGCAGGGCTCCAACGTCTGGATCACGATGGGCCTGCGCGAGGGCAAGAACCGCGAGATCAAGCGCGTGCTCGAGCACCTCGGCCTCTCCGTCAACCGGCTGATCCGCGTCTCCTTCGGCCCGTTCGAACTCGGCGATCTCGCCGAGGGCGAGGTCGCGGAGGTGCGCACGCGGGTGCTGCGCGATCAGCTCGGCGCCAAGCTCGCGAGGGAGGCGGGCGTCAATTTCGGCGCCGAGATCGTCGACCGCGCCGCGCCGCCGCCGTCCGTTGCGTCGAAGCGCGGCGAAGGGCGCTCGGCGGGCGGACGCGGGCGGCCGGATCGCGGCGGCGCCGCGCGGCGCAGCGAACCCGAGCCCTCGCAACCGCCGCGCAAGCGCAAACACGTTTCGACGTTGCGCGCCGAGATCGAGCGGGGCGCGACGGGCCCGCGCAGGCGCATCGAACGCAGCGCGACCAGCGATCGCAAGGGCCGCGAGATCAAGGTCGAGCGGATCGTAGCGACGCCCGAGGAGTTGCGCCGGCGCGCCGCCGAGGCGGCGCGGCGCGATCGCTCGCGCCTCAAGGGCGCCGCGCGCCGAGAGGAGCGCGGCGCGTCGGCGAGCCCCGATCGACGCGGCGGCAAGCCGTTCGAGAAACGCGCCCCCGCTGGCGAGGGCCGATCCCCGTCGCGAGAGCGCGGCAGGCCCGACGACAAGCGCCCGCCCTCGGGGCAAGGCCGCCCGCCGCGAGGCGGCGAGCCCCGCGGCAAGCGGCCGCCGCGGCGCCCGTAGAGCGATGCGCGTCGTCGGCGGCAGGCTGAAAGGGCGCGTCCTTCACGCGCCGGATTCGCGCGCGATCCGGCCGACCTCGGAGCGCTTGCGCGAATCGATCTTCGACATTCTCGCCCATCGGCACGGAGGCGCCGTCGAGGGCGCGCGCGTCGTCGATCTCTTCGCCGGCTCCGGCGCGCTGGGGATCGAGGCGCTGTCGCGGGGCGCGGCGTTTGCGCTGTTCGTCGACAACGGCGCCGAGGCGCGCGCGCTGCTGCGCGCCAACGTCGAGGCCTTGGCGCTCGGCGGCGCAACGCGCATCTGGCGCGCCGACGCGACGCGGCTCGGCAAGGCGCCCGCCGGGCCGCCGTTCGCCCTCGCCTTCCTCGATCCGCCCTACGACAAGGGCCTCGCCGGCCCGGCGCTGGCGGCGCTTTGCGCGGGGAACTGGCTCGTGGAAGGCGCGCTTGTCGTCGTCGAAGAGGCTGCCAAGGCGAGAATCGCCGCGCCGCCGACGCTCGAACTCGTCGACGAACGAATCTATGGCGATACGCGGATCGCGTTCTTCGCCGCGGCGAGACCGCTATGAAGGAGCGCGCTCGGCCGCGTCGCGCCGCTATTCGTAGCGCCCGTAATGGCGCACCGTCACCACTTCGATGCGGCCTTGCGGGCCGATGAAGCTCGACATCAGCCAGCTCGTGATCGCGACCACGACGGATGTCAGGATCGCCGGCCACAGACCGTTGACGACGAAGCCGCTGAGGACATGCGACACCAGCTCGATCATCAGGCCGTTGATGACCAGCAGGAACAGGCCGAGCGTCAGCAGGGTGATCGGCAGGGTCAGGATCACCACGATCGGCCGCACGAAGGCGTTGACGACTCCGAGCAGCAGCGCCGCGGCGATCAGGCTGCCAGTTGAGCGGATCTCGACCCCGGGAACGATCTGCGAAGCCAGCCACAGCCCGAGCGCGACGACCGCCGCGCGGATTAGAAAACCTCTCATGGCCAAACGCTCCCCTGTTCTCGCCTCACTCTAGGCGTGGCGGCGGCGAACCGCCAGGGCGCTTCCTACAGTGACGCGCGGCCGCGGATCGCTTATCTCTAGGTTCGGAGGCCCGCCATGTCCCAACCCGAACGCCCCGTCGCCATCCGCGCCGCCGACGCGCTAGCGCGCCTCAAGCCGTCGAACTACCCCGAGCCCTTCGCCTCGCGCATGAAAGGCCGCGAGAAGCGGCCGCTCGGCGATCTCTTCGGGCTGACGAATTTCGGCGTCAACCTGACGCGCATCTCCCCCGGCGGCTCGTCCGCGCTGCGCCATGCGCACGCCAAGCAGGACGAGTTCGTCTACATCCTCGAGGGACGCCCGACGCTGCACACCGACCAAGGCAAGGTTCAGCTCGCGCCGGGCTCTTGCGCGGGCTTCAAGGCGGGGACCGGCGACGCCCATCGCCTCGTCAACGAAACGAACGAGGACGTCGTCTATCTCGAAGTCGGCGACCGCACGTCGGACGAAGCGGTGAACTATCCCGACGACGATCTCTTGGCGGACTATCTCGACGGCAAGTTGCGGTTCGCGCATAAGGACGGGACGGCATATTGACGGGGCGGCCGCGCGCAGCGCCTGGAGCGGCGCGGCGCACGGCGGCGGAGGCGATGGGCCAACCGACCGGGGGCGGCGCCGGCCTATTGAGGGGGTTGAGCGTCCTCTCGCCGCAGCGCCAAGCTTTTCCCAGGATTTCCAAACTTTTCCAAGGAAATTCCAAGGAAATTCCTTGGATTTCCAAACTTTTCCAAAGATTTCCAAATTTTTTCCTTGGCCGTTTCGAGGGAAATCAAGGGGTTATCGGTCGATCGAGCCGGAATCGCCTCTTTTCCAATTTCTGCGCGGCCGCGGCCGCAGGACGAGCCGCCCGGCGATAGGCGCCGGGCGCGCTGACGATTCACCCTAGCGCGAGTTTCGATTTTTGGAAAGAAATTGTCTCGACGATTTTCGGAAAGGGCCTCAGGGTGCGCGCGGCGCCGCCTGCGCCAACGCGGAAGCCGGCCGCCGCGAGGCCGTGCAACCACGGCAGAGAGCGCCGTCGACTTCATGGAAGCCTCTTGTTTCCGAAGTTTTGAGGCTGTCAATGGCGCGCTTTTC
>Ga0326728_10007921_pt1 | contig 26768 bp, 20 predicted proteins | sample MB3enrmetagenome_FD_207602 | JGI IMG/M metagenome (GOLD analysis project Ga0326728, IMG submission 207602) | Lab enriched peat soil microbial communities from McLean, Ithaca, NY, United States - MB31MN | ecosystem: Environmental > Terrestrial > Soil > Wetlands > Peat | place: USA: New York...
AGACTTAACATGCTTTTTTTGAAGACTTTAAGACTTTTTCGCACACAAGGGGGAACACGCAGCACCGAAGCAAACGAAACCAGCCGGATCTTCGCCTTAAATACGTCTCGTGCGCTTAGCGCGAGCTCAACTAACATGTTTTGAATACTTTACGCTATTACCACGGGGGGGGGGTACACAATGACCGACCCAACGACACCACCAACCAGCCCCAACCCGCAACGGCTACGTCGTATGGTCGAGAACGATCTTCCAGCCCTCGCCGGTCTTCTCCAGCACCAGCGAGAAGATTCCGTCGGCCCCTCCGCCCTCCTTCTTCGTGCGGTCCAGGTGGTACTTGCCGATGCAGATGGCGAAGCTCTCGCCCAGCGGATGCACCTCCAGCTCGGAGAACGCCAGCGTCCCCATCGACGCCGCTGTGGGATAGGTGTGCTTGTAGTCCTCCAGGATCTGCGCGTAGCCCTTCAGCACCTGCCGGCCCAGCAACAGCGTCTCCGGCGAGTCCTTGTACCCCTTCGCGTAACCCTCCAGATCGCCGCGGTTCCAGGCCTTCTCCTGCGCCAGCACCACCTTCGCCACGTCCAGCTCCACGCGCGTGGCCGTGTGCAGCGGATTGTCCTCCTGCGCCTGCTTGTCCTCCTGCGCCAGCGCGGCTCCCCCGGCCGCCAGCAGCAGCGCCAGCGCCCACGCCACACCGCGCCGCGCAGTCGGAAAGGCACTCACTCCATCGCCCAGTGGATTGCCGCTCATAGCATCACCTCGCGTGCGAAGAGTGTAAATGAACTTCCGAAAGCGTGCGCTACGCCAGCCCGGTACTTTCTGCCTGCTCCCGCGCGTGGTAGCTCGACCGCACCAGCGGCCCGCTCTCCACATGCCGGAAGCCCATCGCCAGCGCCTCGTGCTTCAGGAACGCGAACTCGTCCGGCGTGTAGAACCGCTGCATCACCAGATGATCGCGCGAGGGCCGCAGATACTGCCCGATGGTCAGGATGTCCACCCGCCGCTCGGCCAGGTCGCGGAAGACCGCCAGCAGCTCGTGCATCTCTTCGCCCATGCCGACGATGATGCCCGTCTTGGTCACCTGTCGCTGGCCGGATTCCGCAGCGATCTCCTTGGCGCGGCGAAGAAATTCCAGCGAACGAGCGTACTTCCCGCCGCTCTTGGCGATGCGATAGAGCCGCGGCACGGTCTCGATGTTGTGGTTCAGTATCTCCGGCCGCGCCGCCACCACAATGCCGAGCGACTCGTCGTTGCCCTGGAAGTCCGGCGTCAGCACCTCGACGCGGCAACCCGGCGCCTGCGCGCGAATCTCGCGGACCACCTCGGCGAAGGCGCGCGCCGAACCCAGGTTGTCGTCGTCGCGGTTGACGCTGGTCACCACCGCGTGCGCCAGTCCAAGCTGAGCCACCGCGTAGGCCACGCGCCGCGGCTCGTCCAGGTCGATCGGGGCTGGTTTTCCTTTCGGGACGGCGCAAAATCCGCACCGCCGCGTGCAAAGATTGCCCAGCATCATGAAGGTGGCGGATTTCTGGTTCCAGCACTCGCCCAGGTTGGGGCAGTTCGCACTCTCGCACACCGTGTGCAGGCGCAGCTCGCGCGCCAGCTTCTTCAGGTTGTGGAAGGTCTCGCCGCCGGGCGCACGCGCCTTCAGCCACTCCGGCTTGCGCTCGGCGCGCCGCGGCGCAAGGTCGATCTGCACAAGCTCCGAATTCAGTTCTTCAGCAACCGGAGGTGTCATTGGCTAAATTGTATCGCTCGCGCCGCTGTTCCTCGAACCTCGCCCTCACAGCGTGTGCAGATACGCCAGCAGGTCGTCGCGTTCCTGCGCAGTCATCCTGCTGCCCAGCGCGGGCATCATCGGCCGCCCGTACAGGATCGCGTCCATCACGCGGTCGTCGTTGGCCGGAGCGCCGCTGGCCAGATACTGCTTCTTGAAGATGCCGAGCAGCGACTGTCCCTTCAGCGGGTCGTTGGTGCGGTCGTTGTGGCATCGCGCGCAGTGCGCCTGGTAGACGTCGTACCCGCGCGTCTGCTGCGCATTCAGCTCCGAGAGCGGCGTGGGCGGAGGCAGCTTGGTGCATCCCACCGCCGCCGCAATCGTCATCGCCACGCCAAGAGCAAACAAAGCTGCTGCAATCCGAGAGTTCCGCTGCATTCGTTTCTGTTCTCCAATCGTCTTCTGAATCGGTGCTTCATCCGCACGGATCGGTGTTAAGTCTTTGCCGTTGCCTTTGCCCTACTCCGCCGCCGCAATCGCAGCGACAATCTTGTCCATCGCGTCGCGGTCGGCGTTGTCACCGGGCAGATGATTCTCATCCAGGATGGAGAAGATCACCGTCTGCCCGCTGGCGCAGTCCAGATAGCCGCTCAACGCGCGCCCCTCGCTGTGCGTGCCCGTCTTGGCAAAGACATGCCCCTTCAGCGGGGCCGTAGTGAAGCGGTCTGCCAGCGTCCCATCCACGCCGCCGATGGGAAGGCTGGCCTTCCAGTCCGCAAACCACGGCTGCGCCGCTCCGGTCTTCGGATCGTGCGCCGCAAACGACAGCAGCTTCGCCACCGCCCGCGGCGTCACGAGATCGTAGCCGCTCAGCCCGGAGCCGTCGTAGAACACAAAGTCGTCCTTGTCGATGCCGGCGTTGATAAGAAACTGGTGGACTACGCGCTCACCTTGCACACGGTCGCCTTCGCCCGTTACTGCCAACCCGAGTTGCAGCAGGAGCAGCTCCGCGTGCAGGTTCAGGCTCTCTTTATTGGTTACGACGATGTCTTCTCGCAGTGGCGCAGAGACATGCGTCGCAAACGCACGATCCACATAGTGCTTGTCACACGGTTGCCCGCCGCAGGTGGTGCCATACCACGGCGGAAACACACGGCTCTCTGGCACTGGGGCAAGATCGGCAATCGGCTTAATTGCCCGAATCGAAGGATTATCCGATGGAATATCAGGGTGATGGACAGGGTTATGGAGCACACTTGTCTTTCCCGTCACTGTAATTCCACGATCAAGCAGCATCTGCTTGAACGCCAGGGTCGCATACTCGGCAGGATCGTCTATTGCAATCTCCTCCACATCCGGCTGCGCGCCCTTGGCGATGTATCCGTTCACTTGCACCACATGCGAGCCGGGGTCTCTTACGACCCAAATATATGTCTGTATCTTGTCCGCCGTACACCCCACGTTATTCACTACGGTGTAGTACGGCACTGCCTGATCCAGCTTTACCAATGCGCGGAAGTTATCAAATACCTTGGAAACAGCCTCATATCCTTCTGCTGGGGACGGATAGATAGTCAGCTTCAGTTCGTTGTCTGCTACCGACAAGCCGCTTACCGGAGCCGCATATCCCCACACAGCATCATCGATCGACCAGTCCGGCGGATATGGATCCCAGACAAAGGTAAAGTCTCTCCCGATAAAATCGCCCTCCACGCGCTTCAATCCGGATGCTTTGACCTGGTCTGCCAGCTCTTCCAGATAGCGCAGGGGATCGTTCTCCGGAGGCGCTGGATTTGGCCGTAACTCCGGAGGAACGTATGGCAGATCGCGTCCCGACAGGTTGGCATCGCCAACTCCGTTCAACTGAAGGGTGCCGCGTAGCGTACCGTCCTCCATAAACAATCCATTTGCGGTCACGGTGGTTGTAAAGACATGCGATGCAGGCAGCAGGGCCATCGCCGCCGCCGTCGTGAAGAGCTTGGCGTTGCTGTCGGGCTGGAAGAGTTGGGCCTCGTTGAGCGCGTAGATCGGCCTGCCGTCGAGCGTGGTCACCACGACGCCCCAGTGCGCGCGGGCGACCTCGGGATCGGCGACCAACGCGGCAATCTGCTGCGCCAGTGCTAACGGCTTCTGGTCCGCTGCTGACGGCTTGGCCGCGTCAGTTGCCGTCTGGGCTGTCGCGTAGAGACATGCGGCTGCGATCGTCAGGACACACGCCGCTCGGCGTATCGTTCGCTGCATCTTGTTCCTCCTATGCATTCTGAAAGGAAGCAGTCCCTCCGGGGCTAAAGCCCCGATCCTATAGCGGCACGCATTGGACGGGCTGAAGCCCGTCCCTATCAAAACCAATAGCTGTCCTGCTGCATCCTGCGCGCAGTCTAGCACCTTGCGCGCGCGGGCTGATAGACTCATAGGGTTGCGCCGCAGACCGGCGCATCGGCAGTTCCTCGCACGGCGCAAGCCCTCGACGGCAAGACCAGCGCGAGGCCTGAAGCAAGTTCAGTTCGAGCGCAGGACCGGCTCGCGAGCAGGATTCGTTCGCGAGCAAGTTCCGCCCGGGCACAAAGGAAGCAGACACAGTGGATCAACGGACCAGGGCAGCCCTCAAGAAAGACAAGTTCGTCACCACCACCACGCACGGCCTCGAGTGGGCCAGCGAGCACCGCCAGTCGGTGATCGTCAACGGCGGGATTCTGCTGGCGGTGATTCTCGTCGCCATCGTCAGCGTGGTGGTCTACAACAGCCGCTCGGAGGCCGCATCCGTCGCCTTCGGCGCAGCCATGCAGGCCTACCAGACGCCGCTGGCGCAGTCCGGCCAGGCCGTGCCGCCGGGGATGACAACCTACTCCTCCGCTGCGGAGCGGGCCAAGGCCGCGGGCACTCTCTTCCTCGCCGTCGCCGACAAGTATGGCATGACGCCCGACGGCAAGAACGCGCGCTACTTCGCCGGCCTTACCTACATCGAGGCGGGCGAGAACCAGCAGGCCGAAGAGACGCTGAAGAAGGTCGCCGGCGGATGGGACAACAATCTCGCCGCCCTGGCCAAGTTCGCCCTCGCCCAGCTCTACCACGACACCGGGCGCGATCCCCAGGCCATCGACCTCTACAACAAGCTCAGCGCCAAGCCAACCGCTACGGTTCCTTATGGCCTCGCGCAGCTTCAGCTTGCCGACCTCTATCAGTCGGAGGGCAAGGCAGACGCCGCCCGGCAGATCTACGCGAGCCTGAAGGACAAGGACCCCAAGGGCGCAGCCGGCATGACCGCCGCCGAGAAGCTAAATCCCACTTCGGGCCCCGCACTCCCGCAACAATAACGAATAACGCCTCCGGTAGCAGGCAGCGGCTACAGGACGGCTTGCAGGAAGCGACTCCGCGGCTTACTTTCTGGTGGCGGCGAGGCGTTTCTGTATATCAATAAAGCGCCGCATCCGATCCAGTGAGCGGGCCTTGCCGAAGACGATGAGGCTTTCAAGCAGGGGCGGGCTGGCGGTCTTGCCGGTCAGAATCGTGCGCAGCAGCATGAAGTTGTCCTTGACCGGCCAATGCTTTTCTGCACCAAGCTGCTTGAGCGCGGCCTCCAGCTCTTCGTGGGTGAAGGGCGTGGCTTCGAGGATGGCGAGCTGCTCGGCGGCGAAGGCGAGGGTCTCTTCCAGGGTGCGTGCCTTGGGGACGAAGACCTCGAGTGGGGGCATCACGTCGTCCTTGAAGAAGAAGTCGGTCATCTCGCCGAACTGGGCGAGGGTCTCGATGCGCGTCTGCACCAGCGGAGCGATGCGGCGCAGGCGGTCGTCGGAGAAGAGGGTGGAGCGCAGGGCCTGGAAGAATGCCTCCGGCGAGAGGGCGCGGAGGTACTCGCCGTTGAGCCACTTGAGCTTGGTGAGGTCGAAGACGGGCCCGCCGAGGGAGATGCGCTGGAAGTCAAACTTGTCGAGCATCTCGTCGAGCGAGAAGATGTCTCCCTGCTTGACGCTGATGCCTTTGGAGACGATCTCCTCTTCGCTAGGCTGGGCCATGCCTCCGCCCATCAGGCCGAGGAAGTTCAGCAGCGCCTGCGGCAGGAAGCCGGATTCGCGGTAGTAGATGAGCGAGACGGGGTTCTTGCGCTTGGAGATCTTGCTCTTGTCCAGGTTCCTCAGCAGCGGCATGTGCCAGAAGCGCGGCAACTCCCAGCCGAAGGCCTTGTAGAGCAGGACGTGCTTGGGCGTGGACGAGATCCACTCCTCGGCGCGGATCACGTCGCTGATCTGCATCAGGTGGTCGTCGACGACGTTGGCCAGGTGGTAGGTGGGGAAGCCGTCGGACTTGAGCAGCACCTGGTCGTCCACGTTGTTATGGGAGAAGGTGATGGGGCCGCGCAGTTCGTCGTGGAAGGTGGTCTCGCCCTCGATGGGGACCTTGAGGCGGACTACCGCCGGGCGGCCCTCGGCCTCGAAGGCGGCGATCTGCGCGGGGGTTAGCTCGCGGTGCGCTCCGTTGTAACGCGGCGGCAGCTTGGCGGCGATCTGCGAGCGGCGCATGGCGTCCAGCTCTTCGGCGGTCTCGAAGCTGCGGTAGGCGTGGCCGCTGGCGAGCAGGAGTTCGACGTGGCTGCGGTAGATCCCGGTGCGTTCCGATTGCCGGTATGGGCCGAAGGGGCCGCCGATGTCGGGGCCTTCGTCCCAGGCGAGGCCGAGCCAGCGCAGCGAGTCGAAGATCATCTGCTCGGAGCCGACGACGAAGCGGGCGCGGTCGGTGTCCTCGATGCGCAGAACGAACTTGCCGCCACGCTGGCGTGCGTAGAGGAAGTTGAGCAGGCCGATGTAGGCCGTGCCGACGTGCGGGTCGCCGGTGGGCGAAGGGGCGATGCGGACGCGGATGGGTGCTGAGACGGGATTGCCGAGGATGGTCATAGTTGAGTCAACATTTCATGGTAGCAGGCGCAGGGCGAGCGGCGGCAGGGCTGCGGCTGGGCTGGGATGAGGCCTCTATCTCAGAATCGAGATGCCCGCTCCAGTGAGGAATGCGCTCGCTGGGGACCCCGGATGAGGGGCACCCGGCACAGGGTGAAGCTGCTGCGACGAACGCCCTCCAGCCCCAGCCCATGCTGCACAGGACACGACCTCGGCTCAAGGTCTCTCGCGGAATGCCGATGGGAAGAGGTAGCAGGGTGCGTGGCATTGTCGCCGTGGAGTACACCTCTCCGCGGATGGAAGGGCGATGGATCGAGGAGAACCATGAAGCTGGAAGCTAAGTTAGGTTCGACCTACGGAATCCTCATCCTGGCGATGCTGGCCACTTCAACCGTGGCCTATCTCCGCATGACTCAGGTGAATCACATCATCGGCAAGTTCATCTCAGAGCAGATTCCGGTTGTATACAGCAACCGCGGTGCGCGTGTGTCGCTGGGCAAGAGCGATCGTGTGCTGGAAGAGTGGCTGCTCTACGGCGCGGAGCCTGGCGCCACCGCTAAATACCGCGCAGCGTACCTCATCCAATGGGCCGACACGGAAAGACACATGGCGGAACTGAACGATATGGACAGCCGGTTCGACCTGGGCGAGGACAACGCCCGCATCCGGGACTTCGAGGCGCAGGCAACGCAGTTGCACATACAGCAGGATCGCATTGCGGACCTGATCGAATCGCAAAAGCCCCAGAACGTGGCGGCTGCGCGTGAGCTGGTGCGCGGTGAGATGACCAAACAGGAGGGCGTTCTTTACCAGAACCTGTTCGATATGGTGGGTTACTCGAATGGCGTGGCGAACGCCGAGTCGCAGCAGGTGACTCGCGCATCTCATCTGATGGTCTGGACGCTTTGGATCACCACCCTGGCGAGTGCAATTCTGAGCGGACTGTTGGCGATGATGATCGCGCGGCGCATCAGCCGCGGCCTGCGCTCGGTTGTGGGCCGCGCCGCCGCCATTGCCGAGGGAGATCTGACGGGGCCGCCGCTGGGCATCCAGAGCGGCGACGAGGTGGGAATGCTGGCCGACGCCACACAACAGATGCAGCGCAGCCTGCGAGACACCATTGGGGCGGTTGCGCGCACGGCCGCCAGCGTGACCGGCAACGCAGTCTCCATCGGTGAATCCGGCATGGAGATGCAACGCAGGATGGACGAGCAGAACCAACAGACCGAGCTGACGGTGACGGCGATGCATGAGATGAGCGCCTCGACGGCCGAGGTCTCGCGCCACGCCGGCAGCGCCGCCCAGAGCGCGCGGGCCGCGGCGGAGACGGCCCGGATGGGCGGCGGCATCGTGCGCGAGATGCTTGCCAGCATGAACTCGATCGCTGAGGCAGTGCGTTCGGCCTCATCGACCATTCATCTGCTGGGCGAGGACTCGGGACGGATCAGCCACATCGTTCATGTGATCGAGGAGATCGCGCGTAAGACAAACCTGCTGGCGCTGAACGCAGCCATCGAGGCCGCGCGCGCCGGCGAACATGGCCGCGGGTTTGCCGTGGTCGCCGCCGAGGTGCGCTCCCTGGCCGAGAGTACCGCTAAGGCCACCGGCGAAATCTCCCAGATGATCCGTGGCATCCAGGAGCGCACCGGCCAGGCGGTCGCCAGCATGAGCGAGGGCACGGAAACTGTTGCCGCCGGCATGGTCACCACGGGCAGCGCCGGAGAGGCGCTGGAAAAAATCATCGGCATGGTCGAGCAGGTGGACCGGATGATCGCCCAGATTGCCATCGCGTCGGAGCAGCAGAGCCAGTCGGCGAAGGAGTCGAGTTCGTCGCTGAACTCCATCTATAAGTTGGGCAGCGAGAACCTGAGCGCGATGAGCCTCTCGGTGGCTGGCGCCGAGGCCTTGCGCAACTCCGCGCTGGACCTGGAGCAGCAGATTGAACACTTCCGGATCGGCAAGGGCCACAGGGCAGACGACGACCCCGGCGCCAGTCCCGAACTGCCTGGCCTGTTCCTGAAGATGATCGCTTCGTCCTAGACTCCTCGCAGAGCGGTCGGGCGGCTGCGGTGCGAATGCGGTCGGGCGACGGCAGAAATGCGGTCGTCCTACAGGCGAGGCCCACATCCCACAAACCATGGATGATGCACCCGGCGCTACTGGCAGAGGCCCGTCCGTATGACCATAAATTGGTTCCTATGGCCATACAATTGCTTTTTACGTCTTGACAAAGGACTTGGTGCCCACTAGCATCCTCTTCGGTTGTTAAAAACCCATTAATTTGGAATCGAGGATCTATATGACCGCAGCTGCGCGCCGCGTTTCCCTGTTATCCGGCATCTTCCGGGGAATCTTCGTTTTAGCCTTGATTGTCTTCACCTGCAACATTGGCGCGTTTGCCCAGCTCTCCGCCAGGGCCACCATCACCGGAACCGTGACGGATTCCTCCGGCGCGGTGGTGCCCGGTGCGGCCGTGACCATTACCAACGATGCGACCAATGTCTCCCTGAAGACCCAGTCAAACGGCAGAGGCATCTTTGTGGCGCCCGAACTGAACGTGGCGACCTACTCCATCACCATTGCCAAGAAAGGTTTCAAGAACTACACCGTGACCGGCATCGTGCTGCACCCGACGGAGACGGTCCAGGTGAACGGAACGCTCACGGTTGGCGCTGCCAGCGAGACCATCACGGTGGCGGCTACCTCCACCGACGTTGAGCTGGCCTCTCCCCAGCTTTCGTCCTATATCTCCACCGAGCAGGTGAGTTCGCTGCCCATGAATGGCCGCAACTTCGAGGGTGTGGCGGCGTTGGCGCCGGGCGTGGTAAACACCAACCAAGGCGTGGCGATGGGCACCGGCGGTCGCAACACCAGCAGCACGCTGGTGATCAACGGCCTGACAGTGTCCCGCACCTTCTATACGCTGGACGGAATCTGGAACGAGAACAACGGCAATATGACCCAAAATTCGGTCACCCCCAACCCCGACTCGCTGGCAGAAGTTCGCGTACTGCAGAACGACTTCTCCGCGCAGTATTCGCTGATGGGCTCCGCGGTCATTCTGGAGCAAACCAAGAGCGGCACGTCGAACTTTCACGGCACCCTGTGGGAGTATGTGCGTAACGACGATTTGAATTCAAAGAACTACTTCACCGTCACCCCCCCGCTCATCCCGCCGTACAAGCAGAACATCTTCGGCTTTAACGTGGGCGGCCCGTTATTTATTCCAAATCACTACAACACCAATCGCCAGAAGACCTTCTTCTTCTGGGACGAGTCGTATGTGATTCTGCATACACCCAGCCAGAACCTCAGCTGGATACCTACCCCCAATCAGATCGCCGGCTGCTTTGCCTCGCCGACCAAGGATCCGTTGACCGGTACGCTTTTCCCGGTGTCTACAGGCGGCACATGCCCAGTCGGCGATTATGTGGTCCCAAGCAGTCGAATCAACACCAGCTCAGAGGCGTACCTGAAAGACCTGTATCCGGCGCCCAACTACTCATCCACCGCCAACACTAACAACTACGTCAACCTCCAGCCGCTGACGACCTATCAGCGGGACGATGAGATCAAGGTCGATCACTTCTTCACCCCCAAGTACCACCTGTTGGCGGAGTATCTGCAGGAATACCAGAATTACTCGAATAATGTTGAGAGTCCAGGCACGACCCCGATCAGCTACGAGACGGACTTGACCACCAACAAGATGGCGCAGGTCGCGTTGACCCAGACCCTGTCGCCGAACATGGTCAACACCACCAGCGTGGCCATGAATCTCTATTTGCTAGACCTGGAACTGGAGGGGACCACGGACATCAGCCAGTTACCGGGTTTCAGTGAGACCCTCTTCTATCCCAACGCAAATTATTCCTCCCGCACTCCTGTGGTGAATTTTGCCAGCGGCGGAGCGGCGTCGCAGGGCATCCAGGCCGCGCGGCCCATCCCCCATGCCTCCGGTCTTGACGATACGATCACCGACAACTGGAGCTGGCTCAAGGGAAAGAACTACTTCACGGCGGGCGTCACCTTCGTCTTCAACACCAAGCGCCAGCTTTCGGCCCAGCAGACCAACGGATCTTACAGCTTCACCAACACCTTCAGCGCCGCCACCGCGGCACAAAAGACCGCGGCGAACGCATGCGGTAGCACCGGGACTTCATATAATACCTCCGCCCAATGCAATGAGGACTACGGGATCGCGGACATGGAGCTTGGCTATCTATCCGCCTTTAGCGAGATCAGCTACTCGCCTCATGGCGATATGCATGCCTTCTCCTGGTCCCCGTACGTCGAAGACCAGTTCAAGTTCAATAAGAACCTGACCTTTACCCTGGGCCTGCGGATCTACCACATGCCCCTGCCCTACGGCGTACCCGGCTCCGAGACCAACTTTGTGCCCTCGGCCTACAATCCCGCTCTGGCGCCGACCGTGAACGAGGCCACCGGCGTCACCAACATCCCGCCCAATGTCCCCGGCTACGCCAACGGCCTGCTGTACAACGACGGCACATCGACCGGCTTGCCGGTAAACTTCTCCAACAAGCACGTCTGGTACTTCGCGCCCGATGCAGGCTTCGCCCTGGATGTCTTTGGCGACGGCAGGACCAGCCTGCGCGGCGGCTTTGGTATTAGCTACACGCGCATCTTCACCAACCAGGACTGCTCTTTCAACTGCATTGCGGATCCTCCGGTCTTTACCAGCGAGAACCTGACCAACCTGGTAATGCCATCCACGACGACCTGGAACATTGCGGGGGCGACTGGCACGGCGAAGCCAGTATCCGTCGAATCGATTAATATGGCGGAGGCGAACATCCAGGCATCGCCGGTGGCCAGCTACTCGCTGGGATTGCAGCATGAATTTCCCGGCAACATTACCGCCGCAATCGTTGGAGCGGGAAGCCGTATCCAGCATCAGGAGAGCAATCCCAACATCAACGTTCCGCCGTACTACACATCGCCGACGACTGGTGTGACCTACGATTTCAACCCGCTGATCAACACCAATCCTGCAAACTCCGGTGCTGCCGGTGACAATCAGTATTATTATGCGCCGTATCAGGGTTATGGCAGCATGACGGACTATATGACGCCACTCTGGCAGGAGTGGAACGGGCTGGAGGCCCAGATCAAGCATCCGGTGACGAAGTCGCTGAACGTCTCGGTGGCCTACACCTGGTCGCACAGCACAAGCAACAGCACCATCGACGTGCATAACTTCAATCGCTACCACGGCAACACGTCGGGCTTGAACTATCCTGACTCGCTGAATATTACGCTGCTCTATCAACTGCCATTCTTCCAGCACAGCGGCAATCAACTGGAAAAACTGACGATGGGCGGATGGAGCATCAACGACATCACAACCTTCCGCAGCGGAGGTTCAATGGATCCGGGCCTGACCGAGTCCTTCCCGGGCAATTCGTCCCGGCCGGACGTGGTTCCGGGTGTCTCGACCAACGGACCGAAGGCCTGGAAGACCACCACCGGCGTAACCCAGCAGTGGTTCAACACGGCAGCCTTTGTGGCTCCCGCGCATGGCTTCTATGGCAACGCCATGACGGGCGTCATCCGCGGGCCGGGCCAGGAGATCTACAACATGGCGCTCTTCAAGGAGTTCCACATCACCGAGGCGAACTACTTTGAGTTCCGCGCTGAGGCGTTCAATGCCTTCAACCATACCAATCCCCAAAACCCGAATGCGACCCTGGGCAACGCGAACTACGGAAAGGTAACCGCTGCATACGATCCACGCATCATGGAACTCGCGCTGCGCTATCGCTTCTAGGAGCTAGTTCCACTTCCAGGGCTGAGTAACTTCGACAGACACAATCCAACGGGGCATCTCTCAATATGAGAGTTGCCCCGTTGGCTGTTAAAGCTCCATGGCGAACTGGTGGGTTGCCTCGTGGGTCGTGGAGGTTGGTTCGGTGGCCAGGGCCAGGATGAGGCGCTCCAGAACGAGGAGCTTGTTGGCCGGTGAGCTGCGCAACTCCAAATCCGCCTTGGCGACTAGGCGCAGGGCGCGGGTCAGTTCGCGGCGGCTCTTATAGCGGCGGGCCTGCCGGATCAAATCTTCAGCGGCAAACGGCGGCATGCGGAAGCCCTGCCACAGCGCCGCCCACAGGTCGCGCGAATCGCGCACGTTCTTTTCCAGGATGATGAGCATCTGGCGGAAGGTGCGGGCCAGCATGTAGAGATGGCCGATGGCCGCGTCCTCGCCGCCGTCCGAGGCATTGAGCAGGCCGTGCAGCAGCAGCAGCGCGCGGGTGCGGTCGCGCTGGCTGATGGCGTCGGTCAGTTCATATAACGAGCGCTGCTTGGCGGCCAGCACCATCGTCTCCACGTCGCCCAGCGTGATGTGGTTGCGCGCGATGGCTTCGTTGGGCGCGGCAACGTAGAGGCAGAGCTTTTCCATCTCGCCGGCGACCAGCATCATGTCCGCGCCAAGGGCGTCGACCAGCTCGCGGGCGGCGTCGGGGTCGAAGCGGATGCCGCGCAACTCGGCCTCGGAGGTGACCCACCGGACCGCATCGGACTCAGCCACGCGGGCCAACTCGACCAGGCCGCAGGCGTCGCCCAGCGTCTCGCGGATTCGCTCGTAGCGCTCCTTGTCCTGATAGTCCATTCGTCGCAAATCCGTGGGAATGCGCAGGTGGTCGGCGACAAAGAGCAGGACGGCCTGCGGATTGGGGCTGCGGAAGTAGGCGTCGATGGCGTCGAATTCGGATTTTTTGGAGCCGCGGCCGTAGAGCAGCTTGAGGCTGCGCACGAAGAGCACCTGGAAGGGCGCCATCAGCGACGGCGTTTGCGCGCAGTCGAGGACCTCGAAGATGGGGGTGTCGGCGAGGTCGAAGTCGTGCAGCGAGAAGTCGCGGGTGGCCTCCGGCGCTAGCGCAGCCAGCACTCCCTGACGGCAGCGCTGGTAGAGGAATGCCTCGTCGCCGATGAGGACGTAGCCGGGGCGCAGCGTCGCGGGCGAGGCAATCTCCGCGAGAAAGCGGTCCGTCGATGCGAAGCTCTTGAGCGAGGCGGCGCGGGACGGGTTGGCGGAGGGCGTGGGCATCAGAAGGACTCCAGCATATCGCCCACCAGCGCCTGGGCGAAGCCGCGGGCCAGGCGGTTGACGGCGGCGGGGTCCTCGCGCAGGAAACCGCTGAGGTCCTGCGTGGACTGGTACTGCTCGCGGTAGCTGAGCGCGTCGTTCCGGTAGAGGACGCGGCCATCGCGCGCGGTGAGCACGACTTTGACCGTCAGGGTGACCAGGTAGCTGGAGGTCTCGCCGCTGGTGGAGTCGTAGGTCAGCGGCACCGAGGTCTGGGTGAGAATCGTTCCACTGAGGACGGCGTCAGCGTCGACCGATCCGCTGGTGAGTACGCGGTAGCGCGTGCGCGTGTCCAGCTCGCGGACGACCGCCTGGGTGAGCGCCATCTCGCTGTGGTAGGCCTGGGAATGCGTGGCGAAGACAGGCACGGCGATGGTGCGGACGTTGGCCGGAATGTGCGTGGCAGAGCCCGCGGAGTGGTAGCCGCAGCCGGTGAGCAGAAGCGCAAGGGTCAGGGGAACCAGGCAGGAGGGACGGCGCGCCGCGGTGGGGGACAGGATGCGCATTCGTGGTGGTTCTATTGTCGCACTCGGAGGAGGGGTTTCAGGGGAGCGTCTTTGCAGTGTTCCCACTTTCTCAATGCGTGGCCGGCGTCACCGAGGCAAGCAGATGAGGCGGCCCGTAGGCTGCCTCATGGTTTTTCTGAACTGGTGTAGGTCTATGCGGGGCTGGGGCGGCCTTCGCCGTAGCCCGGCTTGCGGCCTGCCTCGGGCTTGATGACCTTCTGGCCCTCGCCTGGGCCGGGGTCTGCGTAGGCCAGCGGCGACTTGAAGGGCGGCAGCTCCTTGCCCTCGATGATGAGGTCGATCTCCGCCCGGTCGAGGGTCTCGCGTTCCAGCAGCGCGGCCGCCATGCGATGCATGATGTCGGCGTTCTCCTCGAGGATCTTGTAGGCCGACCGGTATCCCTCGTCGACGAAGGCGCGCACGGCCACGTCGATCTGCTTTGCGGTGTCGTCGGAGTAGTCGCGCATCTGGGCGATGTCGCGGCCCAGGAAGACCTCCTGCTCCTTCTTGCCGTAGGTCAGCGGGCCGAGGTCGCTCATGCCGTACTCGCAGACCATCTTGCGGGCAAGCTCAGTGGCGCGGACGATGTCGTTGCCAGCTCCCGTCGTCTTGCGGTTCATGAATATCTCTTCGGCGCAGCGGCCGCCCATCAGGATGGCGAGCTGCGTGTCGAGATAGTCCTTGGTGACAGTGTGCTTGTCCTCTTCGGGCAGGTGCATGGTAACGCCCAGCGCCATACCGCGCGGTATGATTGTGACCTTGTGCAGCGGGTCGGAGTTCCCGCGCTTGGCGGCGACCAGGACGTGGCCGGATTCGTGGTAGGCGGTGTCCTTCTTGTCGTCGTCGGAGAGCAGCATGGACTTGCGCTCTGCGCCCATCAGGACCTTGTCCTTGGCCACCTCGAAGTCGAACATGTGAACGGACTTGCGGTTGTAGCGCGCGGCGGTGAGGGCGGCCTCGTTGACCATGTTGGCCAGATCGGCCCCGGAGAAGCCCGGTGTTCCGCGCGCCAGCACGTTGAGGTTGACATCCTCGGCCATGGGAACCTTCTTGCAGTGGACGCGCAGGATCTCTTCGCGTCCCCGAATGTCGGGCCTATCGACGACGACGCGGCGGTCGAAGCGGCCGGGGCGAAGCAGCGCGGGGTCGAGCACGTCGGGACGGTTTGTGGCTGCGATCAGGATGACGCCATCGTTGGACTCGAAGCCGTCCATCTCCACCAGCAACTGGTTGAGCGTCTGCTCGCGCTCGTCGTGTCCGCCGCCCAGGCCCGCGCCGCGGTGACGGCCCACGGCGTCAATCTCGTCGATGAAGATGATGCACGGCGCGTTCTTCTTGCCCTGCTCGAAGAGATCGCGGACGCGCGATGCGCCGACGCCGACGAACATTTCGACGAAGTCCGATCCAGAGATGGAGAAGAACGGTACATTCGCCTCGCCGGCAACCGCGCGGGCCAGCAGCGTCTTGCCGGTGCCCGGAGGTCCGACCAGCAGAACGCCCTTGGGAATGCGACCGCCCAGGCGCTGGAACTTCTGCGCCTCGCGCAGGAACTCGATGATCTCCTTGAGTTCTTCCTTGGCCTCGTCAACGCCGGCTACGTCCTTGAAGGTGATCTTCTTCTGCTGCATGGAGAGCAGGCGGGCGCGGGATTTGCCGAAGCTCATGGCCTTGTTGCCGCCGGACTGCATCTGGCGCAGCAGGAAGAACCATAGGCCAAACAGAAGTGCGAAGGGAGCGATGTTGATCAGCGCGGAGAGCCAGGCGTTGGAGTTCGGGTCCTTGATGGTGATGGCGACGCCGTGGTCGTTCAGAATCTTGTACATGTCCGGGTAGTTGGCCGGGATGACGGTGCGGAACTGGTCCTTATTGGTGTAGTGGCCCACCAGCGTCGTGCCGTCGATGGTGACGTCGGCTACCTTGCCCTCGTCTGCCTTGGCCAGCAGGTCGCTGAAGGTGACAGCCGTCTCATGCACGGCGCCCATATTTTTGCCGACAAAGGTCCACAGGCATACAACGCCCGTGATCAGGAACACCCAGATAACGAGTTGCTTGACGGTCGAGTTCAATCGCGTTTCCTCATTCTTCCGGCCTGCAGCGCCCGGTTGCAGCGGCGCGTCGGTGCGGCCATCGACCTGGCAGGCAGGCGCTTGTGCGCCGGAACCTGCTTTTACTTTAGACGCTCCTATGGACTGTAGGGTTCCAGGTCTTCGGCAGGAGTTGCCATCCCGGCCCGGCGTCGCTGCGCGTCAGATAGAAAGATTCTACTCTGAGCGGGCGGAATGATGCAGAGAAACGGTAACAAACGCGAGGGAATCCACCACAGGCTTGTCCCAATTTGACCACTTCATGGCGTTCTGGATGCTTCGCGGATAAGCGCGTCCCAAGAGGTCAGAGTGGTTGGCTGTTCTTCGGGCCCTTCGGCGGCGCTTCGCGGAAGAGGCGAAGCTCGCGCGCAGAACGCTCGGCGCGCAACTGGCTGGGCAGGTGGAGGCTGGGGCCGCGGCGCGCGGCGACAGGGCGGTCTAGGGGGTTCGAGTCTGGCAGGAGGCCGGCCAGCGCCAGCAGCCGGGCCGTCTCGTCGAAGCTGAGGCGCGCGCCCAGCGTCCGTGCGGCGGCGCGCACCACGCGGCGGCGCAGCGCAGGATCGAGCGCGCGCAGGCGGTCGATCTCAAGGGCCACGGAGTCGGATTCGCCGGGTGTAGTGCTGACCGCGCGGCCTCCTCCACGGACGGGCCGGCCCGGCAGCAGCAACTGCGGCAGGATTCGGCCAAGCTCCGACTGCCAGCGAGCTTCGTCCTCCCGCGCCAGCTCGGCGAGGTTGGCCAGCGCCTGGTCGATGGCGGGGTTGAACTCCCGCAGCAGCGGCAGGACGGAGTGGCGGATGCGGTTGCGCGTGAAGGCGTCGTCGGCATTGGAGGAGTCCGTACGCCAGCCCTGGTTGCGGGATTCGAGGATGTCGATGAGTTCGGCGCGGCGGACGGCGAGCAGCGGGCGCAGAATCCTGCCGGTGCGCACGGGAACGCGATCTGCGGGCTGCGGGCCTTGAGGCGTGATCTGTGGGCCCTGAGGCGGGAGCTTTGAGCCAGAACTTGGGTTGGATTCGACCAGCAGACAGGGATGGATGCCGCTCAGCCCCTCGGTCCAGGCCCCGCGCAGCAGCTTCATCAGGACGGTCTCTGCCTGGTCGTCGAGCGTATGTGCGGTGAGCACCGAGTCGGCGTGGCCCTCGGCGATGAGCCGACGGAAGTGGTCATAGCGCAGGTTGCGCGCGGCCTCCTCGACGGTCTCGGACTGGCCGGCCTCGCGCGCGTGGGCGATGCGGCCGGGAACGCTGGCGTGGCGGATGTGCAGCGGAACTTCAAGGCGCAGACAGAGGGACTGGACGAAGGCCAGGTCGGCGTCCGCCTCGTCTCCGCGCAGGCCGTGGTGGACGTGGACCGCCGACAGCCCCACGCCAAGCGCGTTGCGTGGCTGCGCGTTGGCGGCGTTGAGCAGCAGCAGCAGCGCCACCGAGTCCGCGCCTCCAGAGACGGCGGCGCAGATGCGGTCTCCGGGGCGGATGTGGCTGCGGTCCAGCGTGGGCTCGGGGTTTGCCATCGAGACTAATGGTACTGCGCGACGCCGCTGCGGGTGTGGTTTGCGGCATATTTACGGCTCAAGCCGCGGCACTCTTGTTATACTTCGTGAGCTATGCGAGTCTTTGTGGTTCTTCCGGCGGCTGGGATTGGGACGAGGATGTCCGTGGGCAGCGCGGTGGGCGGCGGTGCGTCCACTCCGAAGCAGTTTTTAACCATTGCAGGCGTGCCCGTGTTGGTGCACTGCCTGCGCGCGTTCCTCGCGGTCGAGCGCGTTGCGGCCATCTATGTCGCGGTGCGCGGAACGGAGATGGAGCGTGTGCGGGCACAGGTGGCGGAGTTCGGACTGGGCCAGAAGGTCCATGTGGTCGAGGGGGGCGACCAGCGCCAGCAGTCGGTGTCGAACGCGCTGGCGTTGCTGGTCGCCGAAAACGGCTGCACCGACGACGACGTAGTGCTGGTGCACGATGCGGCGCGGCCCCTGATCGACGCAGCCACCATCGAGCGCACCATCGACGCCGTCGCCGAGCACGGCGCGGCCATCGTCGGCTTGCCCGCGGTGGACACCATCAAGCAGGTGGAACGCACGGCGCACGGCGCCATCGTGACCGCGACCATTCCGCGGGAGAGGATTGTGCAGGCGCAGACGCCGCAGGGTGCGCGCTGCGGGCTGCTGCGGCGGGTCTTCGCCGAGGCGGAGGCCGACGGCTTCGTGGGCACCGACGAGTCCAGCCTGCTGGAGCGCGCCGGCATCGAGGTGGCCGTGGTTGCGGGTACGGCAAGGAACCTTAAGATCACCCAGCCCGGAGACCTGGAACTCGCCGAGTTCTACCTGCGAACGGTCGTGGGTGGGTCATCGGAGGGGGCAAATCGATGAGTATGCGCATCGGGGTTGGGTTTGACTCGCACGTCTTCCAGGCGGGCATTCCGCTCATCATCGGCGGGCTGGCGATCGAGCACAGCGAAGGCCTCGCCGGACACTCTGACGGCGACGTGCTGCTGCATGCCATCACCGACGCGCTGCTGGGCGCGGTCTCGGCGGGCGACATCGGCAGCTTCTTTCCGCCCAACGATCCGCGCTGGAAGGGCGCTGCCTCCAGCGTCTTCCTGCAGATGGCGCTGGAGGAGGTTGCAACCGCAGGCTATCGCATCGTCAACGTCGACACGGTGCTGATCCTGGCGCGGCCCAAGATCGCGCCCATCGCCGGAGAGCTGCGCGAGCGCGTGGCACAACTGCTGGGAATCAAGCCCGGCGAGGTCGGTATCAAGGCCAAGACACCCGAAGGCCTGGGGCTGGAACACACGGCCGTGGCGCACTGCACGGTACTGCTGGAGGGCCTGAAGGCGCCCGATGCGCTGGCGCACATGGCCGCAACTGCGGAGGCTGGATCCGAAGAGGAGTTGAACGCCGTCGTCGAGGGGCTGATCGGCGGGCGGCACGACCTCTCCGCGCTGGGGCGCAAGAAGCCGTTCGACACAGACGATCTAACATAAACGCGCGGAATTTTTGCAGCAGGAGATTGCGATTTGAGCGGTGAGGTGGGAGCGGAGTTTTCCGCCGTGGTGACGGACATTCAGATGGAGTCGCGCGACGGCGCGACGACGCGCTGGCGGATGGCGCTCAGCCGCACCGTCTTCGCCGCGGGCGATGTGGGCGTGCTTCATGCCGTCTCGCGCGGCGGAACGCGCATCCAGGTCCCGGTGCTGGCTGTGGTGGCGGATGAGGCGGGCGACCTGTGGCATGTGGTGGAGAAGCCGCTCGCCGCCGGCACCGATGTGGTGGGTCGAGTCACCCGCTGAGCGGGGATTATTGCGCGGCTGATGCAGCTAATTAGGGGTTGGGCGCTCGATGTGGTCGATGACGAGGACGGGGACGGGACCTTTGGTGGGTACAAGTTTGAGTCCGAGCTGCTCCTGAATAGCGGTGAAGATGTCGGGCGGGGCGTTGGGATCGGGTACTCCGTTCAACATTGGAGCGGGACGGTCGTCGGGTGTCCAACGGAGGGTGAGATCGTAGCGTGCGTCGATGCCGGTTTTGTCGACGACCACGCGGCCGAGTTGCTGGGCGATTTCTCGGGTGAGAAGCTCGATGGTGTTATCGCTGCCCTGGACGTGGATGCGCGAGCCGGCAGTGCCGGTTGAGGTGCCGATGGAGGTGCCGTTTACGTCGGATGGTTTGAACTTCGGGCCGCCCTTGGCGACGACGAGCGCGAATACGGGAAGTTCGCGCGTCTCCTGGTGCGCCTTGAGCTGGAAGCGGTCGGCGAGCAACGCCTGCACCATGAGCTGCTTCTGGTGCCTGGCCTGCTCGGTGGGGAGCGCGTGCAACTGGGCGTCGACGGAGGAGTCGGACTTGGCGTCGATGTCGAACATCGTGGTATCGAGCCAGGAAGGGCCCCCAAGGATCTGGGACTCGGGCAGACCGTAGGCGAACTGGATGAGATCTTTGACGGAGAGGTTAACGGTACGGAAGTGGCTCACGCTGGGGTCGTTGTAGATGTGGTGGTGGTCGTCGGTGGAGGTAGTGTTTTCGCGGATGGAGGCTACGTCGAAGGTGAGCGCAGCGGCGGACGCGGGGTTTGCGGAATTCTGCGCGCGGATAACCGATGCGGCGAGGACCGCAGCAAATAGCAGAGCGAGTTTCAGTTTTCCGGGCCTGGTCATGATTGATCTTTCTGGTTAGAGAGCGGATTTCCTTCGGAAATGACAAGCAAACTGGGTAGGTGCAGAGGATTTGGCGTCAGGCGAAGAGGCAGAACATGGGGGAGTCGAGGGGAATGGTCTGGGTGGGGCCACCGATGCGGCCGGAGGCGGAGTCGCGGCGGAAGATGGTGATGGAGGCGGTGTCCTGATTGCCGCAGAGGAGCCAGCGTTGGGAGGGGTCGAGGGTGAAGTGGCGCGGAGTCTTGCCGCCGCAAGAGATGCGCTGCACGAGGGTGAGTGCGCCGTCGGCGGAGGCGATTGCGAAGACGACCAGCGAGTCCTCGCCGCGGTTGCTGGCGTAGAGGAAGTTGCCGTCGAGCGAGATGGCGACCTCGGCGGCGGTGTTTTTGGCGACTGGAAAGCTGGGAGCGATGGTCTTGACCGGCGCGCCGGTGTTGACTAGCAGGCCCTGGGGCGCGGTGCGCGAGCTGGTTGTGGTCCAGAGGAAGCGGTCGATGGTGGAGTCGAGCTCGTTGATGGAGTAGAGCCAGCGGCCGTTGGGGTGGAAGGCGATGTGGCGCGGGCCGGAGCCGGGACGGTTGTTGGAAAAGAGCGCGGGCGGGCCGAGGCGGGCGGTGGCCGGGTCGATGAGGAAGACGGAGATCTGGTCGGAGCCGAGGTCGTTGACCAGCAGAAAGCGGTTGTCTGGCGAGAGGTGGACGGAGTGGGGATGGGGGATGTCCTGGCGGGCTGAATTGGGGCCCCGCTTGCCGAATTTTGGGTTCTTGTAATCGATTCGCTCGACGGGTTCGGAGAGAGCGCCGCTGGGCAGGACGCGGTAGCTGGCGATGGAGGAGCCGTAGTAGTTGGCGACGAAGGCGGCCTCGCCCGTGGCGTCGAGCGAGATGTAGCAGGGGCCGGCACCGGCGGAGGGCACCTGGTTGATGGGCCTGAGCGCGCCAGTCGCGGAGTCGGCGATAAGAAAGCTGGTGACGGAGGCGGAGGCGTCGTTGACGGCGTTGACGGCGTAGAGGCAGCGACGGCCTACGGAGTTGGGCGAGAGGGCGAGGAAGGACGGACGCAGGGTTTCGGCGGCCAGGATTGGCTGCGTGAGAAGGCCGGAGGCGGGGTCGAAGCGGGAGAGATAGATTCCCCTGGCGACGCCTTTCGCGGTGTCGGTGCCGAAGTAGACGAAGACGGGCTGTGGGGGGAGGGGTTTCCTGCGGAAGGGCGCGAGGAAAGATTGGGCTGCCGCAAGGCGCGGAGTAGCGGCGAGCGCGGGGAGGGTGAGAAGAAATCGGCGACGGGAGAACATTGGCGGTGACTCCGAGGGCCAGTTCAGCGGAACGGATTTATGCGGCGGGTTCGCCGGGGAGGCGTATGCCAAGCTCCTTCTCGGGCTGTTCGTTCTGATGGATGATGGGGAGGCTGGGAAGCCGGGTGGTTCCCCCGGCCTCGCGCACGACGGCGTTGGCGTGGTCGAGGACCTCGTCGACGGTGAGGGTGTATATCTCGCGGCCGTTGTCGTAGCCGGACTCGATGGCTGTCTTCAGATAGCGCCCGGCGATCTGGGCGGTGAGCGCGTCGGTGATGACGTTGCCCGTGCGGCGCTTCTGCTCGACCCAGGCGAGGTTGGGAAGCGCGATCCAGACGGGCTTGCCGTTGACGGCGAAGCGAATGTCTGTGGCGTCGGCGTGGCGCGTGGCGATGGCGACGATGGTTCCCTTCCAGACGCAGTGCAGGGATTCGCCGGTCCAGCGGTCGGTGACGGTGAACTCTTCGTACATGAGATTAGCTTAGTGGACGCGAGTGGGCCGGGGCAAGGATTGGTTGGTGCGTGATTGCAGGAGGGCGGACGCACGGTCGCAATTCCCGTTCATCGCAAAAGCACGATGAATGGGGGCACCCGGAGTATAGTTTTTTGAGGCTGTGCAAGGCTGGAGTTTCAGACACCAAACAGGAGTGCAAAAAATGAAAGTCTCTTCCGTGATTCGGGCCGCGCTGGCGGCTGGGCTGATGGTGGCAACGATGCAGGCACAGGTCAAACAGCATCCGATCCCACGCATTGTGGAGAAGGACGGGCGGTACGCGCTGATGGTGGACGACGCTCCGTACCTGGTGCTTGCGGCTCAGACGCGGAACTCCAGTGCGTGGCCGTCGCGGCTGCCGCTGCTGTGGCCAGCGCTGGAGTACGACCATGTGAACACGGTGGAGATTCCGGTGTACTGGAACCAGGTGGAGGCGCAGCCGGGAAAGTACGACTTCACGGTGGTGGACATGATTCTGGCGGAGGCGCGCAAGCACCAGGTGCATGTGATTCCGCTGTGGTTTGCCACTTGGAAGAACGGCAGCCAGCACTTCATGCCCGACTGGATGAAGCTGGACACGGCGCGCTATGCGCATGATGTGAACAAGAACGGGGAGACGGTGGATTCGCCGTCGCCGTTTGCGACCGCGTCGCTGGAGGCGGACAAGGCTGCGTTTGCGGCGCTGATGCGGCACCTGAAGGAGGTGGACGCGCAGCGCACCGTGATCATGGTGCAGGTGGAGAACGAGCCGGGTAGCTATGGCACTGTGCGCGACTACTCGCCCGCCGCGCAGAAGTTCTTCGATGCGCCGGTGCCGCTGGAGGTGCTGCGCGCGATGAATGTGAAGGCTGCGGCGAATGCGACGTGGCAGCAGGCGTTTGGCGCGGATGCGGACGAGTACTTCAACGCATGGGCTGTGGCAAAGTACGTTGGGCAGGTTGCGGCCGCGGGAAAGGCCGTCTATCCGCTGCCGATGTATGCCAACGCTGCGCTGCGCAATCCGCTGAACCCGGGCCCGCCGAGCGGCTACGAGAGCGGCGGGCCGACGGACAACGTGCTTTCGATATGGAAGGCGGCGGCTCCGTCGCTGGACCTGCTGGCTCCGGACAACTACCAGACCGATCCGGCGGCGTACTTAAAAGATCTGGAACTGTACCATCGCGCGGACAATCCGCTCTTCCTGCCCGAGACCGGACATCCGGAGAATGCGCGGTTCTTCTTCAAGGTGCTGGGGCTGGGTGGCATCGGGTTCTCGCCGTCGGGAGGGAACACGGAGGCTGAGTTTGCGCCGACGGACCATTCCAAGGCGCGGTTCGACGCCCTGGAGCCGTGGGCGCAGAACTACCGGCTGATCGGGCCGATGCAGCGCGAGATTGCGCGGCTGAACTTCGAGGGCAAACTGCAGGCCGTGGCCGAGGAGAAGGGCAAGGTGAGCGAGACTCTGCCCTTTGGAACGTGGAATGCTCTGGTGGGGTATGGGGCGACGGGACGCGGCCCGGCGGTGGGAAATGCAACGCCGACCGGGCGCGCGATGGTGGCGCAACTGAGCGAGAACCAGTTTCTGATTACCGGATTCTACTGCCGCATCGACTTCAGGCCGGCGGGGACGGAGGAGCAACGGAGGTCGCAGACGATTGCGATTGGAAACGGGCAGAACCCGTCGGCGCTGATCGACGGCAAGTGGGTGCACCGGCAGTTTGTGCGCGTGGAGGAGGGGACGTACGAGAACGGCGTCTTCAAGTTTCAGCGGATGTGGAATGGAGACGAGACGGACTGGGGACTGAAGTTCAGCGATGAGCCGGTAGTGCTGCGCGTAACGCTGGCGACGTATTAGAGCGGCTATTGCGTTGCTGGCGTGATGCGGAAGTTGTCGAACTGGACGAGGCCGTAGTTGAGGGTGCCGAGGCCGATCATGCCCTTTGCGTAGGTGGCGTCGGTGACTGCGTTCATCGGCTTGCCGTATATCGTCACGGGCTTGCCGTCGATCTGCGGAACGATTGAGCTGCCGTTGAACGAGAGCGAGAGGCGGTGCCATTGCTTGACGCCGAGCGGCGAGACGGCGCCGGCGGCGAGGACGGTGTCGCTCTGCCGGGTGCGCTTGTCCTGCTCGGTGGAGGTGCGGCGCAGCGACCACGCGCCGGTGTCGGCGACGCGGAGGACGTAGGAGTTGGGGATGTCGGAGCCGCTCATGCCGGTGAGTCGGCCGATGAGATCGACTGAGCCGGGTTGCTGGAAGAGGACATCGGTGGAGACGGTGTAGTTGGTCCAGTCGAGGTTGCCGAGGATGGTGAAGGGGCGGCCGTCGGTGCGCTTCCACGCGATGGGTTCGCGCGGGACGAGCTGACTGAGGCAGATGCCGCTGCGGCCTCCGTCGCAGGGCGCGGTCTCGAATGCGCCGTACATGTCTGAGATGTACTTCGCCAGATGGCCCGGTGCGTAGGACTTGAAGTTGTCGGCGTAGGGAAGGTTGAAGGGCGCGGAGGCGGGTGGGACGGCGGTGCCCTTGGACTGGCCGATGGTGGTGGTGACGGTGACCATGCGGCCGGGGAGGAGGTCGAGGGAAAATTTGCCGTTGGCGGCGACGATGTCTGGTTGTTTGACGAACCACTGCGCGGGATCGCTGGAGGTGAGATCGGTGGTCCAGAGATGGAGCTTGCGCCGGGGGAAGCCGGCGAGGGTGAAGTGGACGGTCTCCGGGGATTTGGCTTGGACGGTCTCGATGATGAGGCTGAAGTCTTTGCGGTTGGGCGAGCGCAGCGCGACGTAGCTGCCGTGCGCGCCTGTAGTGTCCGCGAAGAAGAAGCCTGAGGCGGAGTCGAGATACTGCCAGCCGGGGCGCGTGAACTGCGCGGTGTGGGCCATGACCCAGACGGATGGCGTGATGACGTAGTGGCCGGACCAGGGCTGGTTGGATTTGATGAGGCCGATGTTGTCGTAGGGAAGGTTGTCGTACATGGCGCTGATGATGGGCCAGAAGACGGTGGCGGTGACCTTGCCGGCGACGTAGTTGCGATTGATGTTGCGCGCCATCTCGGGCCAGCCGGGATGCTCGTCGAAGTGGCCCTCGCTGTCCCAGAGGGGTTTGCCGAGCGCGAGGGCGTCGGGGGTGGGATAGCCGCCCCAGCCGGGGCCATGCACGCCGACGATGTCGATGGCGTCGTTGACGGCGGGGTCCTTGGTCATCTCGGTGGCGATGTTCCAGAGCTTGTTGCGCTCCCAGTCGTCGGAGGCGATGACTTTGATGGAGCCGAGGCCCGCGGCGCGCAGGCCGGCGCGGAGCTGCTTGTACCACTGGACGTTGTAGCCGTGCTCGTTGCGTCCGCCTAAATAATCGATGGTGAGGTGGTGATCGGACTGGGCGTGCTGCAGCCATTTAATGATGTAGTCGATCATGTCCTGCGACCAGTAGTTTCCGTTGCCGACCCAGGCGGGCGCGCCCCAGGCGAGGGCGGCGAACTTGATGTTGGGATTGCGCGCCTTGGCCTGCTCCATGAGCCACCACTCGTAGCCGCGGTTGTAGTTCTGGTCACTGGTGGTGTGGCTGTGGCTGGACTCGGCTCCGTCGGTGGAGTCCATGTCGGCGCCGATCTCGACCTTGAAGATTTGGATGCTGGCGCCGTAGTTGGGCTTGAAGAGGTAGTCGAGAATCTGGCTGCGCTGCGGCTCGGGATAGTCGATCAACAGGCGCGAGTTGCCTCCGCCGCCGCTGATGGCTCCGACGCCGTCGAAGATACGGCCGGGGCTGGCGGCATTGATGACGATGGACTGGGCTGGCGCGGCGGGGGTTTGGGCTGGAACTGCAGAACTCTGCGCTGAAGCGAGGAGGCTGGCGAGGAAGAAGCAGGTGAGCGCGGAGTAAGAGAGGAGAAGAAACCGGGAGGCTGAACGCATGGAGGAATTGTATTCGTTGCGCGCGGTGTGAGGTATCGGGTCAACAACGGCGTGTAAGAATAGTGCGGAAGTTCTGTTGCAGGAAGACCAACGAGAACGAGGGGGTGCCATGCGATGCGCCGAGTTGCGCTGATCTACAACCCAATGAGTGGTCAGCATCCGGGGCGGCGCGCGGCGCAGATCGCGGATGTAGCGGCAGTGTTGCTCGGGGCGGGGATTGAGGTGCGGACGATTGCGACCGAATCTCCAGAGAGTGCGGGAAGGCAGGCACAGGAGGCGGTGCGCGGCGGATGTGACACGGTGCTGGCGTGCGGCGGCGACGGCACGGTGCATGAGGTGTTGCAACGTCTGGTGGGAGGGACTGCCGCGCTGGGCGTGGTGCCGATGGGTACGGCCAATGCGCTGGCGTCGGACCTGGGGCTGCCGTCGTCGCCGGTGAAGGCGGTGAAGATGCTGCTGGAGGCGACGCCGGTGCGGGTATCGGTGGGGCACCTGTTCTATCGCAGCGTGGAGGGCGGCGAGCGCTCGCGCTACTTCATTGTGGCGGCGGGAGTGGGCGCGGACGCTTTTTTCTTTTCGCGATTGGACTCGCGGCTGAAACAGCGGTTCGGCTACATTGTTTACCTGGTGG
>Ga0326728_10007922_pt1 | contig 26768 bp, 21 predicted proteins | sample MB3enrmetagenome_FD_207602 | JGI IMG/M metagenome (GOLD analysis project Ga0326728, IMG submission 207602) | Lab enriched peat soil microbial communities from McLean, Ithaca, NY, United States - MB31MN | ecosystem: Environmental > Terrestrial > Soil > Wetlands > Peat | place: USA: New York...
ACCGCCGGACGGGGACAGAACGCGCTGGTCATTGCGCAGCAGGTGCAGCCGGATTGGCTGAACCTGGGTTCCGAGCCCGATACGCAGGCGGCGCTGCTGGGACTTTCGGCCGAATACACGCCGCAGCAGTACGCCACCGAAATCGCAACCATCACCAGTCAACTTCGCGCCGCGGGGATTAACGGCAAGCCGCTGATCGGAGCCGGCATCGGTAATTGGCAGACCGACGGAAGTACGTATCTCCAGGCGCTGCTCGGAGCTGGCACGGATTACATCGACCTGCACATCTACTCGGCCAACCTGAATTTTCTTCCTCTTGCGGCGACCTACTTGGACACCGCGCGGGCCGCCGGCAAGCGCGTGGCCATCTCCGAGGCGTGGCTGAAGAAGGTGACGGACGCTCAGATGCAGGCTAGCGAGTTTGCCATCATCCAGGCGCTCAACGCCGATCCCTACGACAACTTCAGCTTCTGGGAGCCGCTCGATTCGGAGTTTCTGGGCGAGTTGGTCAAGCTGGCTTACTGGAAGAACCTCGACTTTCTCTCGCCCTTCTCCTTCTCCTGGTTCTTCGCGTATCTGGACTACAACCAGTACGGCAATGCGACCGCCGCCCAGCAGACCACCGCCGAGAACGCGGCGGCGTCCGCTGCCATGCGAGCCGGACAGTTGAGTTCCGTGGGGCAATCCTACGCCGCGGCCATCGGTCCGGTGAACTGGCCGGTAACGGTTTCGGCGGCGAGCGGCACGGCTCCGGTTGCGCGGGGATCGATCGTGAGCATTTACGGCAGTAACCTCGCCTCCAGCGGCACGGCGGCCACCTCCCTGCCCCTCCCATTCAGTCTGGCCGGCTCCAGCGTCACCGTCATCGACAATACCGGCGCCCAGGCGGAGATGCCGCTGTTCTATGCCGGGCCGCAGCAGATCAACGCACAGATTCCGGACGGCGTGAACGCCGGACCGGCGGTGCTGACCATCGCCACGCCGTCGGGCGGCGTTCAAAGCACGGCGATGCTGGCTGCCGTCGCACCGGGGCTATTCGCGGCCAATGGCAACGGCCAGGGGGCCGCGGCGGCGCAGTTCGTCACCACGCACGCGGACGGCACGCAAACGTGGGGCGATACGTTCAACTGCCCCTCCGCGCCGGGAGACTGCACCACAGCGCCGATCGACCTGGGCGGGCCGGACGATCAGACGGCGCTGGTGCTCTATGCCACGGGTGTTCGCAACCGCGCGGCGCTTTCCGACGTCATGGTGGGAATCGGCGGCCAGTCGCTGCCCGCCGCGTACGCCGGCGCGGTCGCCACGTTGGTCGGCCTCGATCAGATCAACGTATTCCTGCCGCGCAGCCTGGCCGGCAGCGGAACCCTAAGCGTAAGCGTTTCGGTGGCCGGGATAACATCGAACGCGTTGACGGTAGCTTTTCAGTAGTAGGCGCCTGGCAAGCGGAAATGTCGCACACCCCCGGGCTTGTCAGCGGTAGCGATACAGCTTGATTTTCTGGATCGTGTAGCGGTCGCCCGGGAACCAGAGGGCCCTCCAGTCGGGAGTTTCGTCGCCGTTCAGCCGGCGTCCCGGAATCCAGCGGCCGTCGACGTATTGGCCATCGTCCACGGTGGCCAGCCCCACGCTTTGCGTGGGGTCGGTGGCCGACTCGAAGTAGACGCTCATGCTTCTGCCGACGATCGCGTAGTCGTCGGGGCCCAGTTGGATGAACAGGCCGGCTACGCGGTCCACCGGTGCGGCGACGGGCTCATTCGGATCCCGACTGCGCTTGGCGAAGCGGGCCTCGATCAGGTAGTCGCCCAGGCGCACCTGGGACTTTGGGGTCTCCGCATCCACCAGCACGGCGGTCATCTTCCCGAGGCCCTGCCGCTCCAAGATCAACGGGGCCACTTGAGAGAGGACCTGGTAGCCTTTGGCGAGCTCACCCTCCGGGTTGGCGAGCCGATCAATCCCAAACGGCGAGTAACCGATGCCGTCGTACTTGCCGGCCGTCGCGATGGCTTGAGCGACGCCCCGCGCGTCTCCTCTGGATTCGGGAATGAACAGCGGGTTTCCCGATTGCGTGTACCAGGCGCACCAATCGCTATAGTTCGGGACGTGGACGTCGGGCGCGAGAATGTCGATGGCCGGCCCTCCGGCCCTCCAGGCATCCATTACTTGAGGTAACGGGCCGCCGCTCGGATAACCGCCGGGCATGTCCTCGAGGGGCTTGTACTTACCCTGGCGGAGCCAGGTGTTCACGAACATCGGCAACGGATATTCGGCTTTGCCGGCCGCCGCCACATAGCCCACGTAACGGCCGTAGTTCCACGCCATGAATAACTCGTCGGTTTCCATGCCGGCGCCGAAAACCTCTTCCCAGCTTCCGGAGGTTCTGAAGCCCGCGGCTTCCCAACGCTTGCGCAATTCGGGAATCAGAGTATCTTTGTGCTTCTGGAGATAGTCCATGAACTCCTTCGGCACGGGGCCGGCGAAGGCTTTGTTGGCGGTGGGCGAGTGGTCGCGCGACGGGCCAAGCACGCCCACCTCGTTCTCGACTTGTATCATGACGACCGTGTGCGCGTCTCCGTCCACCTCGCGGATATGTTTCATCAACGCGGCGAAGGCGCGGGCATCGGCGTCGCGGTTCGAGTCGCTCAGGGTGGTGAGGGTCGGCAGGCCCTTGCCCTTCTCGTCCTGGATGAGCGAAAACCGCCGCTGGTTGGTCTTGACCCACACCGGCTGATAGGTCGACTTGCCGTTCTTCCAGCTTCCGAACCAGAGCAGGATCAGGCGCAGGTTGTAACGCCGCGCATCTTGAATCAGGCCGTCCACCAGGCTGAAGTCGAAGCGGCCCTCCTCGGGTTCCATTAACTCCCAGGACACGGTGGCCAGCACGGTGTTGAGGTGGTTCGCGGCGATCTTGGGCCAGAGCGGCCGCAGATACTCCAGGCTGGAGGCGCTGGAGTTATTCAGTTCCGCGCCCAGGACCAGAAGCGGTTTGCCGTCCACGATCAACTGCGTGGCCGTCCCCTGCTTTTCAAGGTGCGGGATGCTCGTTGAGGGCTTCGCCTGCGAAAACGCCGCAGATGCGAGTAACATCAGGAAGGTCGGAATCGCGAAAGTTTTCAGCTTCATGTCTTTCACCTAGGAATGTCTTTCAGCGCCTCGGCGCCGTATCACTTGACGGCCGAGAAAATCGCCACGGTTCCGCCCGAAGGCGCCAACTTCAGTGGCAGCGTTTCGGAAGGGCGCACGGTTCTGTCGTCTTTGACCAGGTGCTCGGGGTTCTGGCCGCTGTCGGGCGCGTCCTCCCACAGGGTGACTTTCCAATCGCCCTTGTCCAGGAACTTCAGCGGCACGCGCAATTCGCGTCCATTGCGGTCGGAGATCGCGGCCAGATACCAATCCTCCCCCTTGCGCCGCACTTCGACCACGTATTCTCCTACCCTACCAGCCAGGCCGCGGGTCTCGTCCCAGACGGTCGGCAGTCCCTTGAGGAAATCCATGCCGGGCAGATACCCGCCATTCATGTCTTTGTAATCGTCGGGCGAATCGCAGGCGACCATGAACGGGCTCTCGATGAGGATGAACATCGCCAGCTCGGCGGCGCGTGTAGCTTGCACTTGAGTGGGCTTGACGCCGCTTTGGAACTGCGCCGGCTGCCGATTGGCGAAGCCGCCCGGCGTATAGTCGCCCGGGCCGGCCAGCACGCGGGTAAAGGGGAGGGTGGCCCTGTGTTCGGGCGTTTCCTTGGCGCTCCACTTATTGTATTCGTTTCCCTGAATGCCCTCGCGCGTGATCTGGTTGGGCCAGGTGCGGTTCAGGCCGGTGGGCTTGAACGCTCCGTGGAAGTCGATCATCAAGTGGTTCTCGGCAGCCGTCCTGGCGATATCTTCGTACCAATTGACGGCCCATTGGTCGTCGCGATCGATGAAGTCTATCTTCAGCCCCGCCAGGCCCCACTTGGCATACATGGGAAAGTCCCTCTTGTAGACCGCGGGGTCGATGAAGTCGTTGAAGTGGAACCACAGCCAGATGCGCACGCCGCGTTGTTTGCCAAAGGCCACTAACTCGGGCACGATCGATTTATCGCCGATTTCCGACAGTTGATACGGCCAGTCCATGTCGGCGGCAAGCTGAATGAACTGCTTGAGCGTGGGGAGGTCGTTCTTCCCCACGTTGGGCCACCAAGTACCCCAGGCCGACATGCCCGGCTTGACCCAGGAGACGTCGGCGAGCTGGCTCGGCGTGGCGAGGTTCAACACCAGGTCGCTCTCGATGAGGTCATAGGGCTGGCGGCCGATGATGAAGGTCCGCCAGGGTGAGTTGTGGGGAGTCTTGGCCACAACCAGGCCCTTTTGAACCTCGCCGGCCGGGACGGGCGCCGTGCTCACTGCCGCGCCATCCGCCTCCGACGGGTGGCGCGACGGCCAGGGCTGCGCCGGTATCGGGGGAGCCAGTTGCGCCTCCAGAGTATTCTTCGCGCCGGCCTTGGGCACGAGCCACATGCCGGACCAGTCGAGCAGATCGGACTCGGTGATGGCGACGTACGCCACGCGCGTCTGAACCAGAAACGGCAGTCCGTGCTTGAAATTCGGATTCAGCTTGGAAAGCTGGTTGGGCAAGTACCGCCATTCCTGCGAGCCGATGAATCCCCCCTCCGGGCGGGCGGCGCCCTCCGCGTTGTTCCAGCCCGCCCAGACTTGCTCGTCCTCGGGGAACGTGAACTCCGTAGCGTCGCGCAGAACGGTAAAGGAATCCATCCCGGGCTGCTTGGGAAGAACGAAGCGGAAGGCCACGCCGTCGTCGTAGGCCCTGGCGACCACGGCGAAGGTGCGATCGCCTTCCTTCAGCGTCAGGGTCATTTCCTTGTAACGATCCCGCACGTCGCGGTTCTTGCCGAATTCGTTTACCCAGTGTTTGTCGACCGCTCTTCGCGCCTCGCTCTGCACCACGGGTTTCTCGCCCAGCTTCACATTGTCTGCCAGTTCCAACCCCAGGCGGGACCGCAGCAACACCGGCCTGCCGTTCACGGCGATGCTGTAGCCCAGGGGAGCGTCGGTGTGAATGGCGATGGCGATCTTCCCGTCGGGCGAGCGGAGTTCGCGCGTCTCCCCGGCGTTCGCGACCGCTACGAGCGAGCCTGAGAGCAAGATGGTCCCAATGAGAACGCCGACGTTCCAAAAGCAACGGATGTTCATGGCCTTCCTCCGGAATCCGTAAACCGCCAACCTTCAAAGGCCGCGGGCTTGGAGTTTCGCTATCGCTTGAGCACCGCGACCAAGCCGCCGCCGGAATGCAGATCGGCGGAGAACGAGTCGCTCGCTGCAAGCGTGAGGCGGTCGATCTTCACGGCCGCCGTTTCCCCAGTATCGCGCATTACGTCACCTGGTAACTGTTCGAGCCGGTTCGGGGAACCGGGACAAGCCGGATGGCGCCGCCGCCCGGCGGCAGCTTCAATTTCAAAAACACGGAGCGCGACCCCGCGCTCTGCACGGACAACGGCGCTTCTGTCCGCGGCGATTCCAGCCCGCATTCTTCACACGCAGTCCGCTGCGACGCACCATGTCGCCGTGTTTGCCGAATACACCGGCGGCCGGGGCGCCCCCGTCGAAGCCGGCCACCGCCTCGCGACGAAAATGGGTGTCACACGGCAAAGAGCCGCTTTCTTCTGGTCGAAACATCTGCTCGCACAGATGTTTGTGCCAGAGTCGGCGGCTCTTTGCCAGAGGAATGCGGGATTCCCGGGTTAGTTCATTTCGCCGGAGACTTCGATCAGTTGCGGCGGATGCAGCAGCAGATCCTGCGAATCCTTGGGAACGAAGGCGAACTGGAAGACGACCTGTAACTCGTCCTGCTTGACGGCGCCGGTGAGTTCCTTGTAGCCCCAGCGCCATTGGTCGAGCTTATAGGCATCGGAGGCGCCGAGTTGCTTGAGCGCCTCGTCGCGGGCCTGCTCGAAGGTCTTGATCTTGACGGTTGCGGAGGGCGCTTGAAGATCGCGCCAGACGCGCGAGGCGTTCAGGACCGACCCGCTGTTGCTCATCGAGACTCGAATCTGGCCGCCATCGCCGACGACGTCGATCTTCTGGCCGTCGACTTCGATCTGGCGCCGGTAGGTGACCAGCACGCCCTTCTGCCCTTTGCGCAGGTCGCTAGCGGCGCCGCCGACCGGCATACTGGCGGTAAGGATCGGGACGACCACAGGTTCGCCGACATCCTTGGTATCCCAGCCGAGTTCGTGCAACACAGCGCCGGCGCGCTGCGGGTAGAGGCTGTCCGCGACGACCGGTTCGACCGCGGTGGGCCGCACGACGCTGTGAAGATAGACGGCTCCACTGGCGGGATCGTGCCGCGCCTGGGCCTTGCCACCCGCAAAGGCCGCGAAGGTTGCGACGGCCGTCTGGCCGCTGCGCAGGTCGAGAGCCTGAAGCCGGACCGGAGCCTCGGGCGGAGTGAGATGGTACTTAGGCAGGAGGGCCGGGATGTGAGGTATGACCAGCGGCGTAATCCAGCGGCTGGCCGTGCCGCCCAGGTACATGATGTGGTAGTGAGTGCTACCGGAGGTGTTGGGCTGGTTGGTGAAGGTGGTGTCGTACAGCGGCGTCTGCGCGATATCCGAGCCGCCCATGGCGATGCACAACGGCACCACACCGGCGCCACTTAGTCCGTCGATGAGGGACTCCGCGACGCTCATTCCGAGATTGTTGAAATCGTCCCAAATGTGATTTACGTTAGCGGTGTGGCAGTAGGCCAGAGTGGAAGCGCCGCATGCCATGCGCAGGTCGGAGGTGAGAGCGGGTCCCCAGCGCTGGAAGACGTTGCGCATGGCGTCGGAGTCCGCCGAGCCGTCGAAATCGCCTGGGCAAGCGTACTCCTGGGAAGTGCCGGAGCAGACTTTGGGCCCGTGCGCGAAGACTTCGCAGGAACACTGCCAGTAGTAGCGCGTCCAGCCGAGGCTGTCGGTGACATTGGCAAGCTTCATGTGGGACTGCGTCGCCATGTCGCCCAGGGTGCACCAGGAAGTCGGATTGCCATGGCCGGCGTAGAAGAACAGCATGGCAGTGTCGATACCGTTGACGGGGTTGTAGTCGTCGCCGGTGGGTATGCGGGTCTTGTCGTAGTAGAAGTTCGAGGTGTCGGTGAGTCCAACGTGGATGTGGCGCTTGTTCCAACTCGCTGGGGCATGATTGGGGGCGGTGGAATTGCCGCTCATGTCGGTGCCGAAGAGGAACTCGTTGGCCGTGTTGAGGTGCCAGTCGGTGTTGCCGTGAGCGGCGATGGCGCTGTCGAGCGGCGGATTGCAGCGCACGGTGAAGTCCGCCTGGTTGGAGACGAACGGCGGCGTGGAGAGCACCTTAACGGCTTCCCAGCCTTTGTAATAGGGCACCTGCTCGCCGCCCAGGGTCCAGGTCTCGCCCACGGTTTTGGTTCCGGCGACGGCGAACGACAGCGTCTTGGTGATGGTGTCGATGGCGCCGTCGCTACGCGTGAAAATGTACTTCACAACGCCGGGGGCGTCCACCGTGACGGAACCCTTGAAGTTGATGACCGCTGGGCAGCCGCCACGATAATCGGCCGGCGCCGCGTCGAGAACGGCTTTGACGACTTTGGCCTGAGCCTCCGCGCCGTTCAGGAGAATCGCCGCGCAGAGGATCGGCAGACGTATTTTGTTGAATCGCATACAGCCTCCTTGTGATTTTGGTGATCCGCGTCCGCTGTAACGAGGAACGCGGCTTTCTAGCAATAGTGCGCGCGGCCCGCAAAGCGTTTCACGCGGCGCGCGCCGGGGCGGTCGAAACGATAACTGGTCCGGGAAGCGGGACCGGTGACGCTCAGTCCCGTGCGGCCGACCGATTCGAATTCGACGGTGCGGAGCGGAGCGGGTCCGGCCGCGACCGCGTCATTCCGGCTGGCCGGCTGTCGCCTCCGGCAGAATCGCTTGGGTCCTCGGTGTAATCGGCGGCGCGCTCAAGCAGAATCGCGGCGCCGGAAAGCGCCGGCCGGTTGCGGCGCGGGAGGCGCGGGTGGGATGATTGCGGTGCGGAGGATCTCACTATGGAGTTGCTGCGGATGGCGCTGGTTGGAGCGCTGGGCGCGATGGTGGCGGGAACGCTGGGGGCGCAGCCGCCGGCGAAGAAGAAACTGCTGTTCATCGGGCAGAGCAAGGGCTGGCACCACGACTCGGTTTCGAATGCGGCGGGCACGCTGTGGAAGCTCGGCCAGCAGACCGGGCTGTGGGATACCTACATCCAAACCGATTGCCAGTTGGTGACCAAGAAGAAGCTGGATCTCAACGCCAAGAACCTGAACTTCTTCGACGCGGTGGCCTTTTTCACCTCCGGCGAACCGGATATGGACGAATCGCAGAAGGCCGACCTGCTCTCCTTCGTCAAGGAGGACGGCAAGGGCTTCATCGCGATTCACTCGGGTACCGACACCTTCTATCAGTGGGCGGCGTACGGCGAGATGGTGGGCGGCTACTTCGACCAGCACCCGTGGGGCACTTTCGATGCGCCGCTACTGGTGGAAGACACCAGCTTTCCCGGGATGCAGTTCCTCCCGACGTCCTTCGTCATGAAGGACGAGATTTACCAGATCAGGGAGTTTTCCCGCGAAAAAGTCCGCGTGCTGCTGAAGCTGGACGCGAGCAAGCTGGATCTGACCAACCCCAAAGTGCACCGTACGGACAAGGATTTCGCGGTGATCTGGGCGCGCACTTACGGCAAGGGCCGGGTGATGTACGACGGGCTGGGACATGTGGAGGCCGTCTGGGACCGGCCCGACGTTCAGAAGATGTACGTCGAGCACATGAAGTGGCTGATGGGGATGGTTCCGGGCGACGCGACGCCCCGGCCTAAGCCGGAGAACTGATCCGGCGCAATTGCCCGCAAGCGGCGAAGACGTCGCGGCCGCGCGGCTTGCGGATGAAGCAGGGGACGGCGCGCTTCAGGATGCGCTGAAAGGCGAGAACGCGGTCCGGCTCGGGAGTCTCAAAGGGAATCTCCGGCCCGGGATTGAGCGCGATCAGGTTCACTTTGCATTTCAGGCGGGCTAGGAGTTTCACCACGCGGTGCGCGTCGGCGTCGCTATCGTTGACGCCCTTAAGCAGGACGTACTCGAAAGTCAGGCGCTCCCGGGGGCGGAGCGGGTAGGCGCGGCAGGCTTCCAGCAGTTCCCGCAACGGGTATTTCCGGGCGATGGGCATCAGTTCGCGGCGCATCTGGTCGCTGGAGGCGTTAAGCGAGACGGCGAGCCGAGGACGCACCGCCTCGCGGCCCAGCTCTTCGATGCCGGGGATGATGCCGGCGGTGGAGAGCGTGACGCGGCGCGGGCTGAGACCGCAACCGGCGGGGTCCAGCAGGATGCGCGTGGCCTTGAGGACGTTGGGCAAGTTAAGAAGCGGCTCGCCTTGCCCCATCATGACCACGTTGAGTCGTTCGCCCTCCGCCGCCAGTTGGCTGTCGGCGGCGAGGAGCAGAACCTGGCCCACGATCTCGCCGACCGTGAGGTTGCGCTCCAGGCCCAGCAGCGCGGTCAGGCAGAACTTGCAGTTGACCGGGCAGCCCACCTGAGTCGAGATGCAGACGGTCTGGCGGTCCTCCTCCGGCATGAAGACGGCTTCGACCGTCCGGCCGTCGGCGAGTTGGAGGAGATAGCGGCGGGCGCCGTCGGCGGAGTCGAAGCGGCGCTGGACCACGGGCAGCCCGACGACATGCGTGGCGGCCAACTCGCGGCGCAGGGGGAGCGGCAGGGTCGTGAGGCTCAGCAGGTCGGAGAGCCGCTCGCGGTACAGGGCGCTATAGATCTGCCGGGCCCGGAAGCGCGGCTGGCCGGGGCCGAGAAGCTGTTCGATTTCCGGGATCTGCAAGCCCAGCAGGGCGGGCATATCTGCCCCCAGTGTAACAGCCGGACGTTGCCGACTATCCGCCCAGCACGTCTTCGCCGCAACCCTGCGCGCAGTACACCTGCAACTTGAGCGGCCCGGCCGGTTCCGGGTCTTCCGGGCAGTAGAGGACCTCCAGAGAATGCAGCAGGAAGAAACTGAGCTTCTCGCACAGCGCCGGAATCGCCTCGGGATCGCTGGCGGCCAAGCACACGCCCCCGGTCTGGGCCGCGACCTCGGCCAGGATGCCCGGCGAGCCGCCGGGATCGGTGAGGGCCACGGAATGGACCGCCACCTTGGCCGCCCGTGCATCCCGTATGAGGGTTTGCGCGCCGGCGGAATCGAGTTTCGGCATGGCGGAGGTGGCGGTGCGATCCTCGAGCAGCAACGCGTGGCTGGCGCCCGGGACATGGGTGAGCGTGTTCAGAAGAGTCCGCAGCACCTGTGCGTAGGAGGGCAGCTTCCGCAGTTCCTCCAGTTCCGGATCGAGAGCCGACACGTCCTCTCCCAGAAAAGAGGCGCCGGGCTGGAGGGAACCGGGGTCCGCCTCGGGCGGAGTCTGGCCGAACCTGACGATTGCCATACGGTCGGGCTGGCGTTGGAGCGCGACGCAGGCTTGGGCGCCCTGTTCGAGCGCTACGCAGCTCGGCTGGGTGAACGCACGGAGTGCCGGGAGCGCCACTGCCAGCGCCAGGCGGGCGGGGGAACGGGGTCCGCGCACAGTGTATTCCGCAATCATCCGCGGGCCTTGCCAGAGCACGATCCCGGTGGGCCGCAGTTCGGTTACTTCGCCACCGCCGGGGAGCGATAGCGCGGCTCGCACCAGCCGCACCCCATCCGGCTGGCAGTACGTCTGGCCGAGGGCGACCCGCAACGGCGGAGCTTGGGCGAGGCCGGAGATGGCCCTCTTGACTCTGGATATAGCCCGGAACACGTGCCGTCGGGCGATGGCATCGGGTTCCCCGACCATGGACGTCAGGATGGGCAGAAAACGCGGGTCGCCGGTCTCGCCCATCGCCCAGGCGGCGGTGGCCCGGAACAGCGGCTCGGCATGCGCCGACATTCTCACCAGAGGTCCGATGGAGGCGGCGTCTCCCAGGCGGTAGAGCCCCAGCAACGCGTTGCCCTGCACCCGGTTGTGGGGATCGCTCGTGGCCGCCCAGAGCGCGGCCCGCGCCGCTTCGGTGTCCACGCCCCACAGCGCCTCCACGCAGTTGGCCCGCACGCGGGCATCGGGCTCCCAGGCGGCCTTTTCCACCCCTTGCGCGCTACGGTTGGTGCGCCCGATCAGCAGCGCGGCTTTCGAACGCAGCCGCGGGTCCGGTTGCCGCAAGCACTGTATGAGGATGGGCAGTATCCGGGTGCCATCCGCGACCGTCGCGATCACTTCCAGGATTCTCAGTGCGACGGCCGTCTCGATGGGCGGGCCTTCCCGCGTTTGGGAGTTCCCAATCCGCTTGGCGAGCTTCACCTCCAGCAGTGGATCCTTCCTCATCACCAGGCGGGCGATGGCTACGTCGTCTTCCAGGCTGCAGAGAGCGGGGTTGCAGAGGGGCAGCAGGTCCGGCAACAGCGCATGCAGGAAGCGCACGCCGGCTCCGCCTTGCTCTTGCTTCAGCAGGGGCAGCGCCGCCTGGCAGAAGGCGTCGGGGCCGCGGCTCACCAAGTCGCGCAGAGCTTCGCGCGCCCGCGGCGGGTCCCGCCGAAAGGCCGCCACTTCCGCCGCGATGCGGTCCGCCAGGGACTGTACGTCAGCCGAGACCGGCACTAGACATGTACCTGCACACCAATCGGCACGAGCGGGTAAAGCTTTAGCCTGCATCCTTATCAGACCGGCGGTAGGACCGCCGACAGGCCCGTCGGCGCTACTGCCGACGCTATACGGCGACGGCTTGCGCGGAAAGCGGCTTTAGTGGGCGATCTTCACGAACTCCCCGGTAGTCGCGTCGACGTAAACCGAGAAGTTGCTCAGGGCCACCGATTCGCCCCAGATCACGCGCCAAGCCGGATGGCGGAGAAGTCTGGTCCATTCCAGCAGGAACTTCACCGGTAACTCGGGGTGCTTCTTGGCGTACTCCGCGCCCTTCTTCATCGCGGTGGCGTAGGCCGCCACGGCGTCCGTCTTGACATCCTGTATGAAGAACGGTCGGGTCTGGCCAGGGACCCAGATTTCCTCGGCGCCACCGGCTGGTCCTTTCTGGAGGTCCGAGCCGGGAACCGCCACCACCGAGTAGGTGAAGGGGCGGGTGCGACGCCGTGACTGGGTGACGAAGGTGCAGGCCCAGGCTCCGGCCTTTCCCTCCACGCTTTTGACGGCCTTAAGATCCAGGCTGGACATCTGGAGCACCTGGGCATCCGGGGCCCATCCACGTGCCGTGATGTACATCTGCTGCAAGGCATACCGCGCCGTGACCGGCTCGGCCGGTTTCTCGGGTTCCTTTTGCACGGTTGGCTTGGTTTCTTGGGAACAGCCTGCCAAGAACAGGAGGATGGGGAGGCAACTGACGATTCTGTGAGCTCGTTTCATACTGGTTAACCTGATTAAGCATCATTCTAGCCGAAGATGGGAGCCGGCAACAGACAATCTTTAGTGCTGGCCTGGAGGTTACGGCGGCGGCGGGCCGGGGCAGCTCGTTAACTCTCGCCGGAAGCTGTTCGGGCGGGGTGGAAGAAGCTGCTGCGGCGTCAAAGAACCGTGCCATACTGGGAGCCAAGGGGGCTCATGGCTGCAGCCTTCAAGGCCGCGCTTCTGGCGGCGGGATTTGTATTGTCCCTTCAGGTAGCGACTGGGCAGAATGCGCCGCGTACGCCGCCCTCGGGAGGGAACGTCGGCGCGGATACCCCTCCCCAACCGGGCTCGACTCCCACGGATTCCAGCTTGCAGGTTCCGCAACTCGGGGATTTGGGGCGTGCCATCTTCCTTTCCGGCAGGGTGATGCTGGAAGACGGCACTCCGCCGCCAGTGACCGTCACGATCATGCGCGTTTGCTCGGGCAACCCGCAGCCGCAGGCCTACACGGACGCCAAAGGCCGTTTCAACTTTCAGTTGGGTCGCGGCTCGGGCATGATGCTCGACGCCAGCATGGATTCCCAGGATATCCTGCGTTCGCGGACCCCCGCGCCCACCGACAACGACCGCGCCCTGGGAGGCGCAGCCCAAACCAACTCAACCAGAGGCTGTGAGTTGCAGGCCTACCTGCCGGGCTACCGCTCGGACTCCGTCGACCTCTCGACGCGCCGCCCGATGGATAACCCGGACCTCGGCACGATCCTGCTGCACCGCATGGCCAATGTGGAAGGCAGCGTCATTAGCGCCCTCAGCCTTCGCGCTCCCAAGGATGCCAGGAAGGCCTATGAGAAAGGGGTCGCGGCGATCGCGAAAGCCAGGTGGGAGGAGGCGGAGGCGCACCTGGGGCAGGCGGTGGCGCTCTATCCCCAGTATCCCGACGCCTGGTTCAGCCTCGGAACGGCGTTACAGAGCCAGGGCAAACTCCAGGAGGCGCGCAAAGCGTACGGCAAGGCGATCTCAGCCGACGACAAGTTCCTCAGGCCCTACCGGCAAATGGCCGAGATCTTCCTGCACGATCGGAATTGGAAGGAGGCGGCCCAGACCACCGACCGTCTGCTGCAGTTGGATCCCGTGGATTACCCGGAAGCCTATTTCTACAACGCGGTTGCCCGCTTCAATCTGGGGGACCTGGAGGGCTCCGAGAAGAGCGCCCGCGAGGGCCTGCGGCACGATCCGCACCACCACATTCCCAAGTTGGAGCACCTGCTCGGGACAATCCGGGCGAACCAGCGCGACTATGCGGGCGCGGCCCAGTTCTTGCGCAGCTACCTCGAGCACAAGCCGGACGATAAGGACGCCCAGTTGATTCGCAAGCAAGTGGCGGATCTCGACAGGCTCGCCGCCCAGCACGCCTCCCAGACCCAGCCAAGGCCATAGCCTGGTGCTGGCTGGGGCCACCGTCCCGTCCCGGCACGCTGTTTGTCGAAACCTGCCGGGAGAGGAGCCGTATATGTAAGTGAGCGCGCGTGCGAGTCGTTGTGAGGAGCGCAGGGCGAACGGTGGGCGATCTATGAACAGATACTCTAAGGCAAGTCTTCTTTTTGTAGTTCCCGGGCTGATGGTCTCGGCTCTCGCCGCTCAGCCGCCGAGCCAGATGCCTCCCGCGCCGGTACCGGTCCAGATCCTGACGGCGAAGAAAGTCTTCGTCGCCAACGCCGGCGTCGATCAAGCTTGGGAACGGGACCCAAGATTCAGCGGAGGGCCGGACCGCACGTACAACAACTTCTATGCGGCCCTGAGAACCTGGGGAAGATTTGAACTGGTGGGCGCTCCCGCGGACGCGGATCTGCTGTTCGAGATAGGGCTTACCGTCGGCCCGGTGGACGTGGGATCAACCGTTGTGCCCGATGCACGGTTTCGATTGGTGATCCGCGACCCGAAGACCAGCGCGTTGCTTTGGGCGCTCTACGATCAGGTGGAACCGGCCAATCTTCAAGGAAACCGCGACAAGAACTTCGACCAGGCTTTGGCCAGAATTGTGAGTGACGTGAAAAGCCTGACTGCGCCCTCCACGCCCCCGGCAGCCGGCCCGAGCAAGCCATAGACTCCGCGTATTCGCTGCGTGTGCGGGCTGGCCCGGGCGCCGAATGCTTTCGCTACAATTGTGGACTGCACCATGCCGACCTCAGCCCGCCCGGGTGCCCGCGATTTCGCCGCCGACCCTCGCGTCGTGATGACGCTGGACGCCGGCGGCACCAAATTCTTGTTCTCCGCCATGCAGGCCCAACGGACGGTGGTCGAGAGCTTCGCGCTGCCCTCCGAACCGCACGACCTCGCGCGCTCGCTGGACACTCTGGTCGCCGGTTTCGAGCGCGTGCGTTCGCAACTGGCCGCGTCTCCCGCCGCCATCAGCTTCGCATTCCCCGGTCCCGCGGATTATTCGCGCGGCATCATCGTGCGGCCCCCCAACCTGACGGCCTACCGCGACGTGGCTCTGGGGCCGATGCTCGAAGACCGCTTCGGCCTGCCCACTTTCATCAACAACGACGGCGACCTGTTCGCGTACGGGGAGGCGGTAGCCGGATTCCTGCCTTTCGTGAATGCTGAGCTGGTGAAGGCGGGAAGCCCGAAGCGGTTCCATAACCTGTTGGGCGTAACCCTGGGCACCGGGTTCGGCGGCGGAATCGCGCGGGATGGCCAACTGGTGGCCGGCGATAATTCCGCATGCGGCGAGATCTGGCTGCTGCGGAACAAGCTCGACCGGAACACCAACGTGGAAGAAGGCGCCTCGATTCGCGCCGTGCGGCGGGTGTACGCCGAATGCGCGGGCCTGCTCGTGGAAGACGCGCCCGAGCCCCGCCTGATTTGCGACATCGCCGACGGCGCCGCGCCCGGTGACCGCGCGGCGGCCCGGGAAGCGTTCCGCCGGATGGGCGAAGTCGCAGGCGACGCCATTGCCCAGACCATCACGCTGCTGGACGGACTGGCGGTCATCGGAGGCGGAATGGCCGCGGCCCACCGGCACTTCCTGCCCGCCCTCGTCGCCGAGATGAACGGCACTTACTCGACGCCCGATGGCCAGCTGTTCCCGCGCTTGATTCCGCGCGCCTTCAACCTGGAAGAACCGGTGGAACTCGAGGCCTTCGTAAAGGGCGAGACGAAGGAAGTGCCCGTCCCCGGCAGCGCGCGAAGGGTGAAGTTCGATGCGCTCCAGCGCGTCGGGGTCGGCATCTCGCGCCTGGGCACCAGCGAAGCCATAGCTATCGGCGCCTATGCCTTTGCCCTGAACCAACTGGACAAAGCCGCCGAGCCGGGCTAGCGCAATCCCGCCACAAAGGCGCGCACCTCACGGAGCACCTCGGCCTCACGCGTGAGGAACAGATAGTGTTTGGCCCCGGTCCATTCCAGTAAGCGCGCATCGGGCACCGCGCTGCGCAGGTTCTGCGCGTAACGGCGGGCCCAGGCCGTCTCCATAGCGACTTTCCGCTCCACGGCCGCTGACTCGGCGGGGTCGCTGCGCGGATGCTCTTTCAACTGGTCGGCCGCTGGGGAGGGCAGCGTGTAGATCGCGAGCACGGGCACCCGGATGTTCGAGTAGTCCCGCTTCTTGGATCCCGCATCGATGGTGCCGCGAATCCGTTCCGGAGTCCGGTACGCGCCCACGCTGCCGTCCGGATTGAACTCGTACATGTTACGCACCTCGGCCTCGCAAAACGCGAATCCCGCGGCCTCCATTTGCCAGGCCCGGTACGCCGCGTACGACTTCTTCCGGTTCGCCTGGAGCTGCGATGGCGGGGGCGGTGTCTTGGGCTCAAGGCTCTGCACTACGGCGCGATATTCGGGATCGCTCCATGGAAAGTCCGCCGGGTCCGCGAGGGCATCCAGGTAAACCAGGCCGGACAAGCGATGCGAGTGTTGGGCGCCCAGCGTCGTCAATTCGGAGCCTGCCATCGAGTGGCCCACGAGGACAGGCCGGTCGATTTTCAGCGCGTCGAGCACCTGCAGAACATCATCCGCCAACCGCTGGTCGGTATAGCCCGACTCGGGGTGGCTGGACAACCCAAATCCCCGCCGCGTGATCGCGTAGACGTGACAGCAGTCAGCCAGCTTGTCGGCGAAGTCGTCGTAGACGTGCGCCGTGTTCCCCGAGCCGGTGAGCAGCACCACCGGCTTGCCCGATCCGCTCCAGTCCAGCACCTCCAGCCGGACGCCCGGCCCCACCTCGACGAAACGCACCTGGTGCCTGGCGGGGTCCTGCCAGAAGACCGCCTCCTGCCCGCACACCGCCAGCGGAATCAGGACCAATGCGAGTACTCGGACCCCAGCCAGATCGTGCATCGCGCCACCCCCCGGAATTCACGCCATCTAATCTCAGTGTGCCACCAATTCCTTGCCGATGTGGGCCTGTTCGCGCCCGAAGGGGTATGAGAAGATCGGGCTAGGGCACATGCGCATTCTGCTGACCGCGAACGCTTCCTACGCGCCGCCGCGCGGCGGGGCGACGCGCAGCAACCTGGCCTGGCTGGAGCGGCTGGCCGCGGCGGGGCACGCCTGCCGCATCGTGGCGGCGCTGGCCGACGACCGCGCGGGCTGGCTCGACCAGTTGCGCAATGAAGGAATCGAACCTCCGATTGAGAGGGGCGACGGCGCCGCGGTGTCGCGGCGGGGCGGCGTCCTCATTTATTCCATTGCCCAGCCAGCGCGGCGCACGCAGGTGATGCGGCAGCAGATCCGCGAGTTCCAACCGGACTGGCTGCTGGTTTCCTCGGAAGACGTTGGACACATCCTGCTGCGCGAGGCCCACCAGTCGGCGCCCGGCCGTGTCGTCTACCTGGCGCACACGCCGCAGTTCTTTCCGTTTGGCCCGGCGAGCTGGAATCCCGAACCCGGGGGCGCGCTCCTGGTGGCGCGGGCGGCGGGAGTGGTGGCGCTGGGCCGGCACATGGCGGAGTACATCGACCGGCACACCGGCTGCCGGGCGGAAGTGATCCATCCTCCCATCTACGGCAACCCTCCGTTCCGATTGTGCGGCTCCTTCGAGCGCGGGCTGGTCACGCTGATCAATCCTTGCGCGGTGAAAGGCCTGGCCATTTTTCTCGAACTGGCCCGGGAGTTTCCGCGAGTGGCTTTCGGGGCGCTGCCGGGCTGGGGCACCACCAGCGCCGACCTGCGCGCCCTCGCCGCGCTCCCCAACATCACGCTCCTGCCGAATTGCCGCAACATCGAGGAGGTGCTCGAACGGACCCGCCTACTGCTGGCGCCGTCGCTGTGGTACGAGGGCTTCGGCCTGAGCGCGATGGAGGCCATGCTGCGCGGCGTGCCGGTGCTGGCCAGCGATTCGGGCGGATTGCAGGAAGCCAAGGCGGGGACGCAGTTCGTCCTTCCCGTGCGCCCCATCGAGCGGTACGAACCGGTATTCGACGAGCGCGGAATGCCCAAAGCGGTGGTGGCCGAGCAGGACCTCGCCCCCTGGCGGCGGGCGCTGGAGGCGCTGCTCGGCGACCGGGATCTTTACGCGCGGGAATCGGAGGCCTCGCGAAGGGCCGCGCTGCAATTCGTGAGCGGCATCCGACCGGAGCGGCTGGAAGAGTACCTGCTCGCGCTGCAACCGGCCAGCGCCGACGCTTCTCCGGACCGCGAACACCGCTCGGCGGCGCGCGAGGCGCTCGAGAACCTGTCTCCCGAACGGCGCGCCTGGCTGGTGCGGCGCTTGCGGGAGGGGGCCCCCGGACCTCATTGACATGCGGATTCTGCTGGCCCACAATTCGCGCTACTACCCCGCGCAGGGCGGCGGCGACGTATCAAATCGCTTGCTGATGGAGGCGCTCGTCCGGCGCGGGCACGTCTGCCGGGTGGTGGCGAGGGCGACCGGCGGCACGGGCGGAGTGGTGGCGCCGGTGCGGGGCGGCGTCGAAGTTCGGGTGGCGCCGGATGGGGCGAACGTGCGCGCCTGTTTCGCGGCGCAAATCGCGGAGTTCGCGCCGGCCGCGATTCTGTGTTCCACCGACGATCCGGCCCAGGTGCTCTTCGCAGCAGCGCTACAAGCCGAGGGGCCGCGCGTGATTTACCTGGCGCGCGCCACACTGGCGCTGCCATTCGGGCCGGATGGCGCGTTCCCGAGCGCGGCGAAGACCGGCCTCCTGCGGCAGGCGGATGGCGTGGTGGGCGTGAGCCGGTACGTCGCGGGTTACATCCGGAAGTGGAGCGGAATCCAGGCCGTCCCGTTGCCGATATCGCTGCTCGCCGCGGGGCCGTATCTCGAGTTGGGCCGCTTCGACAACCAATTCGTTACGCTGGTGAACCCCTGCGCGGTGAAGGGCATCTCGATATTTCTCGGGCTGGCTGCGCGCCTGCCCGGCGTGCGCTTCGCGGCGGTCCCTCTGTGGGGCACCACCCGGCAAGACCGCGTCGCGCTGGAGGCGCTCCCCAACGTTTGCCTCCTGGACCCGGTGGAGGAGATCGACGAACTGTTCGCGCGCACACGCGTGCTGCTCGTGCCGTCGCTGTGGGCCGAGGCGCGATCGCGGATCGTGGTCGAGGCCATGCTGCGCGGAGTGCCCGTCCTGGCCAGCGACGTGGGTGGAATCCCGGAGGCGAAGTTGGGCGTTCCTTACCTGCTTCCGGTGCGCCCGATCGCGAAGTATCACCCGCGGCTGGACGAGCAAATGGTCCCGCTGGCCGATGTCTCCGAGCAGGATATCGGGCCGTGGGCCGAGGCGCTGGGCAGGCTGCTGTCGGACCGAGCGCATTACGAGGAGCTGTCGCGGGCCTCGCGCGAAGCGGCGCTGGCCTACGCCGCGAACCTGAGCATTGGCCCCTTCGAGAGCTATCTCGAGGAACTGGTACAGGCTCCGCGCCGGCCCCGCGATCTCTCCGTGCTCGAGAGGGATTCGCCGCTGGACCGGTTGTCGCCGGAGAGGCGCCGGCTATTGGCCCTGCGCTTGCGCAAGGCGCGCCCGGCCGGAAACGCCTGGTTCCCGGACGCCGATGCCAGCGAGACCGCCGCACTACGCCTGTTCGCGTTCCCGCATGCCGGCGGCGGCACCTCAACTTTTCACCGCTGGAGGGCAGCGCTGCCCGCCGGAGTGGCGCTCTGGCCGGTGCGCCTGCCGGGGCGCGAGAGCCGCATCGCGGAGACGCCCTTCGACAGCATGGAGCCGCTGGTGGAAGCCCTCGGGCAGGCCATCGAGCCGTTTCTGGCCGGGCCATTCGCGTTCTACGGGCACAGCCTGGGCGCGGCGATCGCCTTCGAGCTGGCGCGGCAGCTTCGCCGCCGGAATCTGCCGCTGCCCCGCTGCTTGCTCGTTTCCGGCGCACGCGCGCCGCGCTTCCGGCTGAATCACCTGCCGCCGCCGAAGCCTTCCGACGCCGAACTGCTGGACGAACTGCGGGGCTTGGGAGGCGTCCCCGAAGAGGCGCTCGATAACCCGGAGTGGAGGAGCGCGATGCTGCCCGCGTTGCGCGCGGATTCGGCGCTCTACCGGAGCTACGCCTATGGCGAGGAGCCGCCGCTCGAGTGCGCCATACGGGCCTACGGCGGCCTGGAGGACGCGAGAATCACGCGCGCGCACCTGGAAGCCTGGCGCGATGAAACCAGCGGCTCGTTCGCAGTTACCATGTTGCCGGGCGGGCATTTCTTCGTCCATTCGGCGCAGTTTCTGGAGACGCTGGCGAGGGACCTATGGGAGTGAACGGGCCGATCGGTATCGCCGGCGCCGGCCGCGTGGCGCAGGCGCTCGGCCGCCTGCTTAGGGAACGCGGCGAGCCGGTGGTGGCAGTGGCCAGCCGCAACCTCGAACATGCCAGCGCTGCGGCGGCATTCATCGGAGCTGCCGAGGCCGTCGATTATGCCTCGCTCGCGCGGCGGGCCAACCGGGTGCTGATACTGGTCGCCGACGACGCCGTGCCGCTGGTGGCCGCGGCTCTGGCGGAGTCCGGGATGAGAGAGGGCGCAGCCCTGCACACCTGCGGAGCGCGCGGGCCGGAGGCGCTCGCCGGCCTCGCGGCCAACGGGGTCTCCTGCGCCACCTTGCATCCGCTCCAGACCGTGGCCACTCCGGAACAGGGACTGGCGGCATTGCCCGGCTGCGCGTTCGGCATTACCGGCGAGGGCGAGGCCGCGGCCTGGGCGGAACGCATCGCCGAGCTGCTAGGCGGGCGCGCGCTGCGGATCGCGGCGGACCGCCGGCCGCTCTATCACGCCGCCGCCGTCATGGCCGGCAATTACGTTGTCGCTTTGATCGACGCGGCTGCTATGCTGATGGGTGCGGCGGGCATTGGCGAAAAGGAGGCCCTGGCGGCCCTGGCGCCACTGGTAAGTGCGAGCGCCGCCAACGCGGTCGGCCTGGGGCCGGTGCGGGCGCTGACCGGACCGCTGGAACGCGGAGACGCCGCGACCGTGGCGGCGCATTGCTCGGCCTTGGCTGCGGGAATTCCGCCCTCCGTGCGGGGCCTGTACCGCGCGGCTGGGCTGCACGCTCTCGAGATCGCACGCCGGCGCGGCTTGTCCGAGGCGGATGCCCGGAAGCTCGAGGAGATCTTGCGAAAGGGTAGTGACGAGGATGTCTGAAACCGGAAAGCGCGTTCGGGTCCTGGACTTGAAAGAGAAGAAGAAGCGCGGCGAGAAGATCCCCGTGCTCACCGCCTACGACGCCACCATGGCGCGGCTGCTGGAGCGCGCGGGCATCGAGGTGCTGCTGGTCGGCGATTCTCTGGGCATGGTAGTTCTGGGCCACGAGACCACGCTGCCGGTGACCCTGGAGGCGATGGTCCATCACACGGCCGCGGTGAGCCGGGGCGCGTCGCGGGCCTTGGTGATCGCGGATATGCCGTTCCTCACGTTCCAGGTCGGCGTGACCGAGGCGGTGCGGAACGCGGGCCGGCTGATCCAGGAGGGCGGCGCGGCCGCGGTCAAAATCGAGGGCGGGGCCGCGATGCTGGACGTGGCGCAACGGCTGGTCGATATCGGCATTCCGGTGATGGGCCACCTGGGCCTGCTGCCGCAGTCGGTGCACCAGTTGGGCGGTTACCGGCGGCAGGCCACGCTCGAACCGGATGCCGAGAAGCTGGTTGCGGACGCCCGTGCGCTGGAGGCCGCCGGAGTCTTTGCGATCGTGCTGGAGTCCATTCCGGCCGAGGTCGCACGCGTCGCCACCGCGGCGCTGGCCATCCCGACCATCGGCATCGGCGCCGGGCCGCACTGCGATGGGCAGGTACTGGTCAGCTACGACGCGCTGGGCCTCTACGACGGCGCCGTGCCGCCGTTCGTCAAGCAGTACGCCCAGCTCGGCGAAGAAATCGTGGCGGCGGCCAAGACCTATATTCAGGAGGTGCGCGACGGACGATTCCCCGCCCCGGAGCAATTGTCCGCCCGGAATGCTCTGCCATGAGCGCCGAATTGATCTCGTCGATTCTCGAGTTGCGGCAAAGGCTGGCGGAGGTCCGCCGCGCCGGACGGGGCATCGGTTTCGTGCCCACCATGGGCGCACTGCACGCGGGGCACGGCAGCCTGATCGAGATGGCGCGCCGGCAAACCGATTGCGTGGTGGTGAGCGTCTTTGTGAACCCCACCCAGTTCAACCAGCAACAAGACTACGATTTGTACCCCCGGCCACTCGCCGAGGACCTGGAGTTTTGCTCCGCCCGCGGCGTGGACATCGTGTTCGCGCCCGCCGTCGAGGAGATGTATCCCCGAGCCCAATCGGTTATCGTGGACGTGCTACGCGTCACCGAGCACCTCTGCGGCAAGTTTCGCCCCGGCCACTTCCGCGGAGTGACGACCGTGGTGCTCAAGCTGCTCAACATCGTGCAGCCGGACCGCGCCTACTTCGGGGAAAAGGACGCGCAGCAACTGGCGGCCATCGAGCGCCTGGTGGCCGATCTCGACGTGCCGGTTCGGATCGTTGCCGTGCCTACGGTTAGGGAAGCCGATGGGCTCGCGCTCAGCTCGCGTAACCGCCGGCTCACCCCGGCCGAGCGCCGCATCGCGCCCGCCGTTTACCGCGCGTTGCAGGTGGCCGAAGAACAGATCGTCGCGGGCGCGACCGACCCCCAGCCAATTAAAAGCCAGGCCCTGGCGACGTTTCATCCGTTTCCGCAGATCCGCGTCGAGTATTTCGAGATCGTGGACCCGGCCGAAATGCAGCCTGTGGAGCGCATTGCCGGCGCGGTGCGGGTGGCCACCGCCGTCTGGCTCGGCGCGACCCGGCTGATCGATAACATTCTGTGCCGGCCGCCGTCCGGTGAGATAGAGAGATTCCCTTAGGGAGGTCCCATGCTCGTGGTCCACGTTCACGTTCGCGTGAAGCCCGAATTCATCGCTGCGTTCAAGGAGGCCAGCCTGGAGAACGCGCGCCTCAGCGTCCAGGAGCCCGGCATCGCGCGGTTCGACGTCATCCAGCAGGCCGACGACCCGTCGCGGTTCGTTTTGGTCGAGGTCTACCGCACGCCGGAGGCGCCCGCTCGGCATAAGGACACCGCGCACTACCTGCTCTGGCGCGACACGGTGGCCGCCATGATGGCCGAGCCGCGCAGCGGCGTGAAGTACTCCAACATATTCCCCAACGAAGAGGGCTGGTGAGCGCCCCGCACTTCGAATTCGCGACCGCGGGCCGGATTATCTTCGGCGCGGGCTCGGTGCGCGAGGTCGCCCCGGCGGCGAAATCCATGGGCCGCCGGGCCCTGCTGGTCACGGGTGTCTCTTGGGAACTGCTTGCCAAGACGGGACTGGAGGGCGCGACGCTGGGGGTTGAGGGAGAGCCCACGCTCGAACTGGTCCGGCGCGGCGTCGAACTGGCGCTGGCGGAGCGCTGCGACTTGGTGATCGGTCTGGGGGGCGGGAGCGCCATCGACGCGGGCAAGGCGGTGGCGGCGCTGCTCACCAATGGCGGCGACCCGCTCGACTACCTGGAGGTCGTCGGCGCGGGCCGGGGCCTGCACACCCCATCGGCGCCCTTCATCGCCGTTCCCACCACCGCCGGAACCGGCGCGGAAGTCACGCGCAACGCCGTTCTGGCATCTCCCGAACACCGCTTCAAGGCCAGCCTGCGGAGCCCCTGGATGCTGCCGCGGCTGGCGGTGGTGGATCCCGAGCTGACCTTCGATCTGCCGCCCGCTATCACCGCCTCCACCGGCCTGGACGCGCTGACCCAACTCATCGAGCCGTACGTCTCGGTACGCGCCAACCCCATGACGGACCTGTATTGCCTGGAGGGGATTAGCCGCGCCGCGCGGTCGTTACGCCGGGCCTATGCCGACGGCCACGACGCCGCGGCCCGAACGGACATGTCGCTAGCCAGTCTGCTGGGCGGCCTGGCTCTGGCCAATGCCGGCCTGGGCGTGGTGCATGGCTTCGCCGCGCCTATCGGGGGAGCCTTCGAGGCGCCGCATGGAGCGGTCTGCGCGGCCCTGCTGCCCCATGGCATGGACATCAATATCCGCGCCCTGCGGGCCCGGGCCCCGGATAGCGAGCCGCTCGGCCGATTCGAGACCGTGGCCCGCATTCTGACCGGCGACGCCGGCGCTGTTGCCGAAAACGGTGTGGCCTGGGTGAGCCGAATCTGCCGGGAATTGCGCGTTCCTCCCCTGCGCAGCTACGGCATTCGGAAAGAACACTTGGCGGCGCTGGTCGAGAATGCCGCCAAAGCCAGCAGCATGAAGGGCAATCCCATCCCCCTCACGGTCGGCGAACTGCACCAGATTTTAATGCGCGCATGCTAGATATGCGCCGCCACCAGGGCGCCTCTGGCCGTCGAATAGCGCGGATCGGGGGCCAGGCGAACCTCCGAGATCTGAAAGGGCAGCTCGCGTCCCCGCAGCATCTTCTCGAACTGCTCCAGGAAGCCCTTGGGCATGGTGGTGCCGCCGCTGAGCACCATGGGCACGGGATGATCGAGTTTGGGGTGGCGTTGGGCGCAGTTCAGGACCAGTGCGTCCAACACGCTCCGGATCACGTCTTCGTAGTAGACGGCCAGCGCGTTATGCAGGCGGTCGGCCGAGAAGCCGTTGAACTGAAAGGACTGCTCTTTGTGCGTGCGCATCCGGGTCGCCAATTCCCCGATGGCCTTGGCCGCGCGCGTATCGATGAAATCGCCGGCTTTGGGAACGCTGAAGGTGAAAACGGGCAGCGAAAGCGCGGCCAGGCAGACATTGCACAGCCCGCTGCCGAAGGAGATCGCGATCCCGGTGTAGTTTGAGGCTGCCATCTCGCCCAGGACAACCGCCAGCCCTTCGTTAATGGGGGTGGCCCGGTAGCCCAGTCCGGTCAGAATCTGCCGAATAGAGGCTTCGTGGTAGGCGATGTCGTCGCCCTCCCCTCCCACCGGCGCGGGCACGCTGAAGGAGATTCTCTGCCCCTCCTTGGCGGCCGGCCCGACCAGCTTGGCGACGATCCGCTGGACCACGGCCAGACTCTCCGGCTCGTCCGGATTCAGCACGCCGCTGCGCATGGGCCGGCGAATCTCGACGTGGAACATGTCGGCGAACCTCTGGGCGTCGCTGCCGGCGACGACGATCTTGGAGCCGTCCACCTCGTGAAACACCTTCTCTTCGGTCAGCAGGCTATCGGTGAGCCGGAAGTTGGGCAGAGAAACGAAGGCGTTGAGCTGGGCTTCGAACTGCGGTTTGTTGTCCCGGTTTCTGGCAACCACGATGCGGCTCGTACCCACATCGAGCCCGACCGGCTGCCCGGCGCTGTCTTCGGTCGTGTTCATGAACTCGTCTCCTGGCTTGCGCCTCCCCGCGAGCCGAACCGGCCCCGGCGGCGCTCGCCGGCGGCTCCCCAGCTACCCCGCCCAGCGGCCGGCGCACTCTTCTCCTGCTCCCGGACCGGACCTTTCGCCGAGCCGATTGGCTCTTACTCCATCGGGAAGGCCGACCGGCGCCGCATCTCGTCCCCGATCCGGGCCAGCCTCCGGATTTCACTGCGGTCAAGCCGCGGTTTCCTCAGGGTGATCCGGATCAGAACCACAATCAGGAAAAGACCGCAGACGCAGGCAATCAGCACGCTACCTCCGCTAAGTTCTCGCCGCCGCGGCGCGCTCCAGCAGCGCCGTCAGATTGTTGCTGGCCGGCGCATTGTTCTGGCGGGTGCACAACGCCGAGGCCTCCACAATGCGCTGGATTTCCTGCTGCTTCCGCTTCTGCCAGGTGGCGAAGCTCTCCTGCTGCCGCGTCAGGTCGTCGGCCAGCGCTTGTATGCGGCGCTGGAACTCGACCGTGATGCGCTCCAGGTCCGCGCGAATCTCGTCGCTTTCCCGGGCCTTGGAGGTCTCCAACTCCCGCAGCCTGGTCCGTTGCTGCGCCTCGTAGTCGTTGAGGGCGCGCTGGCGCAGAGTCGCGTCCTGCAGAAGTGCGTCCACATCCACACCCGCGGCCTCCAGCGCCATTAGTACCGAGCACTGCTTGGCCTCCGGAGACAATCCGGACAAATGCGGACTCTTGATCATTTCGGCGACCTTCAGAATGTTGTAAGCCGCCTCCGCGGGTTTGGCGGGGTCGTTCCGATAGATATCGTCGAAGCTTGCGCAGGCGCCGATCGCGGCGCCGTTCGGGGTTGTCCGGCACACGGTATCGGGAAGCGTGCGGGCGCCATTCTCTTCGCTCGGTTCGGCCGCAGCTGCTCCCTGATTCGGCCCGCCGGCGCCGCCCGATGCACCCACCGGTTTCCCATCGTTATCTGAGCTGAAAAACAGTCGTTTGAACATTGAAAGCTCCTCACTGCCCCGCGCCTCCGGACTCCGCGGCCAGTCCACGCGGTGTAGTCCTCTGGACCGACACCGCTCGTCCGCCGCGACCCTGGAGTGTCGCGCTCGTCAAAGGATTGGGCAGACGCTGCTCTCATCCGCCCATCCCAAACTCCTTAACCACCTCGCTGGTAAGCCGCCTGGACTCTAGTACCCTCGAAGGGTTGTTCCGTAAGCATGATCGGCTAGAGGTCTCAAAAACCTTAGGGGAGAATGCAGGGGCTATGGACGGATTTTGGGCCGCGGAGCACGGGGCGGCGGCGCGTCCGGCCAGCGCGGCGGTGGCATTGCGCTCGGCCGCGCTGCTACACTGGCAGTGACGCTCGTCCTCGATCACTCCCCGGTCGTCTAATGGTAGGACAGCGGCCTTTGGAGCCGTGAATCGTGGTTCGAATCCATGCCGGGGAGCCATTACATTTCTGCCCCAACTCCGAGTGGGTATTCTGTTGACAGCGGCGCCCTGCGTCTCCCCCGCCCGTATCCCCAAGATTCCGCAGGGTTTTCCTCGCGGCGCGTTCTCTCCAGTTGGAAGAGAGGCATCGCGGGGGTGCAAGCTCAACCCCCAGGGTTGAGGCCGAACCCCACCTTTTCACTTGCGAATTCTCCGGTTTCTCCGGTTGACAGGAACCGTTTGTAGACAGGAGGG
>Ga0326728_10007923_pt1 | contig 26766 bp, 23 predicted proteins | sample MB3enrmetagenome_FD_207602 | JGI IMG/M metagenome (GOLD analysis project Ga0326728, IMG submission 207602) | Lab enriched peat soil microbial communities from McLean, Ithaca, NY, United States - MB31MN | ecosystem: Environmental > Terrestrial > Soil > Wetlands > Peat | place: USA: New York...
GGCTCAGCCGCTCTCCGTTTTTCATGCTGACGATCAATACCCAGCATGCGGCCTCACATCCCCTTCAGGCTCATTCTGCGTTAGAAACACGGCCAGCCTCCAGGCTCATCTTGCGTTATACAAGACTTAGTGCATCTCGCGGGCCATTATCGTGAGATAATCGAATTTCCCAATGAAAGCTCGCGTTTTCGTTTCCTTCAAGACTACCGTCCTCGACCCGCAGGGTCAAACGGTGCGCTCGGAGCTTCAAAAACTCGGCTATACGGCCATCGAAGATGTGCGCCAAGGCAAATTCTTCGATATCGCGATCGCCGATGGCCTCACTCGCGAACAGGCGCGCAAGGACATCGAAACCATCGCGCATGAAGTGCTCGCCAATCCGGTGATCGAAGAATACCGGGTAGAAATACCGGAGTAAGCACCGGGCCGGGGGCTGCGGAGTGTTAAGATCCGCACATTGGCGGCCCGCGCATCCGCCAGCATGCGGCCACGGCGGAAGCCGTCCCTCTGTATCGACCCTATAATGGTCTAATGTGCGGAATCGTTGGTTACGTCGGCAAACATAAAGCAGTACCGATCATCCTGGAGGGGCTCAAGCGCCTGGAGTACCGCGGGTATGACTCAGCGGGACTAGCGGTCTATTGCGATGATGGCAGCCTGGCGGTGCGCCGGGCCAAAGGCAAATTACGCAATCTGGAAGATGCCATCCGCCTGAGCCCGGTGGATGGGTCCTTTGGAATCGGCCACACCCGCTGGGCCACTCACGGGCGTCCCACGGAGGAGAACGCCCATCCGCATCGCGATTGCAAGGGCGACGTGGTGGTGGTGCACAACGGCATCGTCGAGAACTATCTATCCCTCAAGCACCAACTCGAATCCGAGGGCCACGTATTCAAGACCGAAACCGACACCGAGGTTATCGCCCACCTGGTGGAGAAGCACTTCCTCGGCAACCTGGAAGAGGCCGTGCGCGCGGCCGTGCGCGATCTTACCGGGGTGTTCGCCATGGCCGTAATCTCGCGGTCGGACCCGCAAAAAATCGTAGCCGCGCGCTCCGGCCCTCCCGTGGTGATCGGTATCGGCGACGACGAGTATTTCGTGGCCTCCGATGTGCCCGCCATCCTCTCTCACACGCGCGACATGTTCTTCCTGGCCGATGGCGACATGGCTGTTCTGACGCCCAATGGCGTCCGCCTGAGCGATTTTGAAGGCCGGCCCGTCAACCGCCAGGTGACCCACGTCTTGTGGGATCCCATCATGGCCGAAAAGGGCGGCTACAAGCATTTCATGCTCAAGGAAATCTTCGAGCAGCCGCGCGCGGTGCGGGACACCATGCTGGGGCGCGTGGGACAGGAGACCGGGCGCATATTCCTCGACGAGATGGATATCGCGCCGGCCGAATTCGCGCGCTTCCGCCAGGTGAAAATAATCGCCTGCGGCACCAGTTGGCACGCCGGACTGGCCGGCAAATTCCTGATCGAGAAGCTGGCCCGCATTCCCGTGGAAGTCGATTACGGCAGCGAGTTCCGCTACCGCGACCCGATCGTGACTCCCGACACGCTTACGGTGGTGATTTCGCAATCCGGCGAGACCGCCGATACGCTGGCCGCCCAGCGCGAAGCCAAGCAAAAGGACTCCAGGACGCTGGCGATCTGTAACGTGGTAGGTTCCATGATCACGCGCGAGGCCGCCGGCACCATCTACACGCACGCCGGTCCGGAAATCGGCGTCGCATCCACCAAAGCTTTCACCTGCCAGTTAACCGCCCTATTCATTCTGGCCATGTACCTGGGCCAGGCGAACGGCAGCCTGGAGGAAAGCAGTTCGCGCTGCCTGGTGCAGGAGCTGTTGCGTCTTCCGGGCAAGCTGGAGACGGTGATTTCGCACGATGCGGTTTACGAAGCCCTGGGCCGCGATCTGCACCGCGCCACCGATTTTCTGTTCCTCGGCCGCGGTGTGCACTTCCCCATCGCGCTGGAAGGCGCGCTCAAGCTCAAAGAGATCTCTTACATTCACGCGGAGGGCTATCCGGCGGGCGAAATGAAGCACGGCCCCAATGCCCTGATCGACGAGAATCTGCCGGTGGTGGTGCTGGCCACGCGCGACCCCTCGAGCGAGGAGAGCCGCATCCTCTACGAAAAGACGCTCTCCAACATTCAGGAGGTCAAGGCGCGCGAGGGTATCGTGGTGGCCGTGGTTACCGAGGGCGACCCGGACGCGCGCAAAATCGCCGACCACATCATCGAGATCCCGGCCACGTCGGAGCTGCTCAGCCCCATTCTGGAAATCGTTCCGCTGCAGCTGCTGGCTTATCACATCGCCGTGCGCCGCGGCTGCGACGTGGATCAGCCGCGAAATCTGGCTAAGAGCGTGACGGTGGAGTAACCGGAATTAAGCCGATGGATCCGAAGCCGGGCTTGAAGCCTGCGGGCTCCATCGGAAAAGACGAACGATTGGGGACCACATTCCAGAGGATGAGTGCGGCTCAGTTTGCTCAAATCGCACCAGGGCGAAGTGGGATTGATCTTCCTTCGGGCTTGCGAGAGCCGTTGGCGTGCTAGGTCGAACCTGACCGACATTGCGCGGAGAAGGCCCTAAGTGCAGAGACCTCGGTCCCCTTTACGCCGCCGTGCCCGCCAAAGCACATGGACGCTGTGTCAAACTCTCAGGGATGAGACGTCTCCTCGCCCTAGTAATCGTCACCGCAATGTTTACAACAGCCGCGGAGCTGAACCACTTCTACCTTTTCATCGATCACGAAACGTACTCCGCCATCGAAGGAAGCGACTTCCTGAAGTTCGAATTCGCTGCGTTCGAGAAGCGCACGACCACGCGCGCCGACGCAACCTACACGGCGATCTACTTCTACGGCACTCACACTTACGTCGAGCTCTTCGATGCCTCGGGAGAGAAGAGAAATCCTGGGGAGAGCGGCATCGCCTTCGGCGTGGACGCCACGGACGCTGAGCCGAAGGTGGTTTCCTCAGAAAAACGTCTGACTACACGCGAGTGGCAGGGCGTTCAGCTGCCCTGGTTCTACACGTTGTCCGCTCAGGGCGGGCATGGTTTAGTCACTTGGCTCATGGAGTACCATCCAGACTTTCTTACGAAATGGCACCCAGAAACGGGCGGCCCTCCTGGTGGCATAACGAGGGAAGCAGTGTTGCGTCGCTATAAGGCCGTACTTCCTCAGACGCCTTCAGACCCCATGCTCGATGATGTGGCCGGCCTTACCGTCGCCGCTTCGCCGGAAGAGCGTCAGCCCATCGAGCAGTGGATAAGGGACATCAGTTCCGGGTTCCCCGTGCAATTCGCGGAACCCGGTGCAGGCGAGCACGGCATTCGAGAAGCGCGCTTCAAGTTGCGGCGAGCCCCCAGCAAGATTGTCGAAGCGCGCTTCGGCGGCAAATCCGTTCTGCGACTCCGGCCCGACGGTACGGCCGTATGGACCTTCTGAAGTCTTCATATTACGCGCGCATCTCGCTGGCCCGCCTGCAAATCTGGCGCTCCCGGCGGAAATGCCCTCGCGGCCGCTCAACTTCTGGGCTGCACTGGATTCCAAACGCCCGGGCACTGCCGGTATTTACAAATAGATGTTCAACATCACGCGCGCGACATCCGTGCCGCCACCAACGCGGCCAGCGCTATCGCTCCGGAGACCAGCGCGAACCAGTCGCCCCAGCGGGTGTAAAAAGTCTTCGAGCTTTCGTAGCTGAATCCGGTTGGCGAGCTGGCTTGCTCATAAAGCGGCAGCGTACCGCGCAAACGGCCTGCGGAATCGATGCTGGCCGTGATACCGTCGTTGGTTGAGCGCAGAATCCAGCGGCGGTTTTCGGCGGCGCGCATACGGACAATTTCCAGGTGCTGCCAGCGCGCCGCGCTCTTGCCGAACCAACCGTCATTCGAGAGGTTGAACAGCACTTCGGCGCCATGGTTGGCGAACTGCCGCACATAATTGGGAAACACCGATTCGTAACAGATGAATGCACCGATCAGATGGTTCCCCACCGGCGAAACTAACGCGCGCCGTCCCGCGGCGAAATCGCCCGCCTCGGTGGAGATCTTCTTGGTGATCCCGCCAAACGGCCAGGGCACGAATTCGCCGAACGGCACCAGGTTGACCTTGTCGTAGCGGCTCACCGCTCCGCCAGCGGGGGAAATCAGCTCCGCCGAATTCAGCGGCGCGCCGGATGGCGTATGGGCCACCACGCCCGTGAGAAAATAAGCGCCGGTGGTGCGTGCCAGATCGTCGGCATAACGCTGGAAGCGCGGATCTTGATCGTAGTAAAAAGGCGCGGGCACTTCCGGCCACACCACGATCGATGGCGGCCGGCTGGACTGGAATTGCACACTACGCACCGTCAGAGCGGCCAGTTCCCGTTCGACGCGATCGAGCGAATCGGAGGTCCAATCCGCGTCTTCCGCGATGTTGGGCTGCACCAGCAGCGCCGTTTCGCGGCCGCGACGAGCCTCGGGCAGCGGCGGCAGCAGGGCCACGAAAAGCACCAGGCCGAGCCACGCCAGGTGGACTCTCGGCCGGCGCAGTGCCGCGAGCGCCAGCGCCGCCGCCATCACGGCGAATAGGAAGGAAATGCCATAGACGCCGGTGTAAGGCGCCAGCCGCAACGGGACGCCCATATCGATTCCGGCATTGCCCAGCGGCAGCCAGGCGAATCCCAGGTAGCCGTGCGTGGCTTCGAGCGCCACCCACAATGCCGCCACCGCGGGCACGGCCCACCAGCGGCGCATCAGGATGCCCGCCAACAGGGCGAAGGCCGCCATGTGCAGCCCTTTAATTACGGCGAACAGGCAAAACAGCGCCCATCCCGCGGCGGCGCTCACCCCGGCGTAGGAAGCCAGGTCGAATTGAATCCAGTAGCAGACGCCGAACCAGTAGACGAACCCCGCTGCCCAGCCCAGGAGGAATCGCCGCCACGGGCGCGTTTCGCGGGCCACCGCGATCAGCAGCGGAGTCAACGCCACCGCTGCCAGCCAGGCGAAGTCATACTTTGGAAACGCCAGCACTAAGAGCACGGCCGTCGCGAGGGCAAGAACCAGGTTCAGCACAGCGACCGCCGCGCCGTTTCGCTCACCGCATCGGCCATGTACGAGCTGCGTACGAGAGGGCCGCTGAACACGGTATCGAAGCCCAGCGAGAGACCGTATTCGCGGTACTCATCGAACCGCGCCGGCGCAACGTATTCCACCACCGGCAGATTGCGCCGGGTTGGCTGCAAGTATTGACCGATGGTTGCAATCTGTGTGCCGGCCGCGCGCAGATCGCCCAGTAACGCGCGCACCTCGCCCTGGGTTTCGCCCAGCCCCAGCATGAAACCCGACTTGGTGAGCGTCTCCGGCCGGTATCGCCGGGCGAACGCCAATATGCCCAGCGACTGCCGGTAATTCGCCCGCGGGCGCACCCGGGGGTAGAGGCGCGGCACCGTCTCCATGTTGTGATTGAAGACGTGCGGACCGGAATCGAGCACGCGCGCCACGGCCTCCAGATCGCCTTCGAAATCCGGCGTCAGCACCTCGACGCGCGCATCCGGCAGCGCCATGCGCACCTGGCGCACAGTCTCGGCGAAGTGGCGCGAACCGCCGTCCTCCAGGTCGTCACGATTGACGCTGGTGATCACGACATAGCGCGACCGGAGTTCCGCCGCCATGCGCGCCACGTTAGCCGGCTCGGCGGGATCGAGCCGCGAATCGTGATGCCGCGGATTGAGCTTGGGCACGGAACAGAACCCGCAGGCGCGCGTGCACCGGTCCCCCAGGATCATGAACGCGGCCGTGGCCCTGCCAAAGCACTCGTGGATGTTGGGGCAACGCGCCGATTCGCACACGGTGTGCAGATCGCGCTGCCGCAGGCCGCTCTTCAGCCGGTTGAGCGCCTCGAAATGCGTCCCGCTCTTACGCGCCCATTCCGGCAGGCGTGGCCGCACCGGCCCTTTGCGAGGCATGCCTCCGCCGATCTGTACCAGCGCATCGCTCACGCTATTTCTTGATGGGATGAAACCCGGCGTTCTCCAACTCGGTTTTCGCCTTGCTCATGGTGGGTGTGTCGTTATAGGGGCCCACCAGCACGCGCATCAGGTTATTGGGTCCGGGAGCCATCAACGCGGGAAAGCCTTTGTCCTTAAGAGTCCGCACCACCACCTCGGCATCGGTCTGATTGACCGCCATCACTTGCCAGTACGATCCCGGCGGCGGCGCTTCGGGAGCCGCGGGGGGTGCCGCTGGCGGGGCGGCGGTCTGGGCGGTTCCGGGTTGCTCGGTGGCCGGTTGCGTAGTGGGCCGCGGTGTTGCATCCGCCGGCGTTTGTGCCGTGGCCTGATCGCTGGGAACAGTTGCTGGCGACTGCGTGGCGGGAGCGGGCGTCGAAGTGGGTTGCGGGCGATTGTCCGGTTCTCCGGTGGCCGCCGTGTTGGCGGTGTTGTCCGTCTGAAGCTTAGCCGAACGGGGCGAATTCTGGCCCACCACGTAGCCCATGGCAAATGCCACGGCAAACAGCAGAACTACGATGAAAAACCCACTTAATAACTGACGGTTGCCCACTACCAGCTCGAATTCGCCGGTCTCGTTGTTTCTGTTCATCTAGCGCTTCCGGCGCCCGGCCCGCCGCCTCTGCCGATGCGGTCCAAGGCTCCTCCCAAAGATGCAATTATATCCAGCGGCAATGGAAATACGATGGTGCTGTTCTTCTCGGCTCCGATTTCCACCAAGGTCTGCAAATACCGCAACTGGATGGCGGCCGGCTGCTTCTGAATTACCTCCGCCGCCATCGCCAGCTTTTCCGCCGCGGTGTATTCGCCCTCGGCGTGGATGATCTTGGCGCGCCGCTCGCGCTCCGCCTCGGCCTGCTTGGCGATGGCACGAATCATCTGTTCCGCCAGGTCCACCTGCTTGACTTCCACCATGGTCACTTTTACGCCCCATGGCGAGGTGTGCTGGTCGAGAATCGATTGCAGCCGAACGTTGAGCTTCTCGCGTTGGCTCAGCAACTCGTCGAGTTCCACTTCGCCCAGCACGCTGCGCAGCGTGGTTTGCGCCAGTTGCGAGGTGGCATAGAGGAAGTTCGAGACCTCCACAATCGCCAGCCGCGGATCGATCACGCGGAAGTAGACCACCGCGTTCACCTTGACCGTCACGTTGTCGCGCGTCACCACGTCCTGCCCGGGGACTTCCAGGGTGTCTATGCGGAGGGAAACGCGCACGATGCGGTCGATCGGCGCGAAGACCAGGATCACGCCCGGGCCTTTCGCGTCGTGCAGCACGCGCCCCAGGCGGAAGATCACACCGCGCTCGTATTCCCGCAGGATCTTGATCGAGCTGAGAAGGTATATGAGCACCACCACAATCGCTACTGTCGTAAGGTCGATCATTTCAGCCTCCAGGCCGGTCCGAAACCAGCTCCACTGTAAGCTTCAACTGCTGAATGGCAATGACCCGCACCCGCGCGCCGGCGGCCACTGGGCTGGCCGCCACCGCGTCCCAATACTCCCCGTGAACGAAGACTTTGCCTTCCGGTTGCAGGTCGGTGACGGCCGAGCCGATGTCGCCTACCATACCCTCCGCGCCCGTCTCGACCTTGCCGCGCCGCGCGCGCACCACCAGCGAGAGCAATAGAACCGTAATGGCCGAAAATGGGAGCGCCAGCGCAACGGCAGTGGACCAACGGATGCGCATTTCCGGCATGGGGCTGTTGATCAGCATCACCGCGCCCAGCACCATGGCCACCGTTCCGCCCACCGCGAGCACACCGTGCGCCGCGAATTTCGCCTCCAGCGCAAACAGCGTGAACGCCACCAGGAGCAGTGCCGCGCCCAACCAATTGATGGGCAGCACCGAAATAGCCGACAAGCCCAGCAGCACGAGGATGGCGCCCACCACGCCGGGCGCGATCAAGCCGGGCGACGTGAATTCCACGTAGATCGCCAGAGCGCCGATTACCAGCAGCACCAAAGCGATATTGGGATCGGCGATAGCGGAAATGATGCGCTGCCGCAGTGTCTTTTCGTATTCCTCGATGGTTGCCCCGGCTACATCGAGCGTCTCGGTGTGCCCGTCCATGCGGGTCACCGCGCGGCCCTGGAGCGCCGCCAGCAACGCCCGATCGTTGGGGGCGATCAGATCGATGAGGTGTTGATCGAGCGCTTCCCGGTCGGTGAACGACTTGCTTTCGCGAACCGCCGTCTCCGCGAGGGCGGCATTACGGCCTCGTTTGGTGTCAATGCTGCGCAGGTAAGCCGCGGCGTCGTTGACCACTTTTTCTTTCATCACCGGGTCCATCTCAACGCCCATGGCTACCGGATGCGCCGCGCCGGTGTTGGTTCCCGGAGCCATGGCCGCCACATCGCCCGCTTCCAGAATGAAGAAACCGGCCGAGGCGGCGCGCCCGCCGCTGGGCGCCACATAAGTGACCACCGGGACAGGCGAGGAGATCATCTCTTCGATGGTTTCGCGCATGGCGTCCATGAGCCCGCCGGGCGTGTTGATGCGGACGATGACGAGCGCCGCGGCTTCCTGGCGCGCGCGCTCTATAGCGCCATGGACAATTTCCACGGTGACGGGGTGCACGACACCCTCGACATCCACCGCAATCACCTTCGATGATGCGGCCTGCGCCGGCGAGGCTAACGCCAACGCTAAAACGAGAATCGCGCTTGTTTGCAACCTAACCTCAATATACATCGAAGCGGCATAACCCGGTCTGAAAAGACACGTTCGTAATGCAACTGATAGAAAGAATTGATGCCGGTTGGTGCCGCGCTGCGTTAAAATAAACAGTAAAGATCAAACCTTTGGGAGAACTAAGGAATCAAAATGGCAAGAAAGCGTACTTCCGAAAACGAACTGGTTGTGTCCTCCAATGTGGCAGCGGTGCCCGCTCGGCGCAAAATGGCGCCGGTCAGCCGGAATAAGCATGTGGCGACACAGCCTGAACCCGCATCGGCGTCTGCGATCGAACCAGCCGTATGTGAACCCACAAGGGAAGAGATCGCGGCCCTGGCGTATTCCTATTGGGAAGCTCGCGGCTATCGAAGCGGCGACCCCGCGGCCGACTGGCTGCGGGCCGAGCGGGAAATTCGCGCCCGCGCCGCGGTTGCGTAGCCCTCACTTATACTTGCGCAACACGGCCAGCAGGCGGCCTTGTATATCCACATCCCGCGCCGGAACATAAATCGGCTTTAGTGTGGAGTTTGCCGGCTGTAAGCGGACCAAATCCGCGGATTCTCTGTAATACCTCTTGAGTGTAGTTTCGCTGCCCTTCACCAGCGCCACTACGATGTCGCCATCGCGCGGTTCGGCGAGAGGTTCGAGCAGGACGAGATCGCCGTCGCAGATATGATCGTCGATCATGGAGTCTCCGCGGACTTCGAGTGCATAGGTGTTTCCGCTGCTGGTGAAATCGGCGAAACTCAGCACCTCCCGTTGCTCCACCGATTCCACCGGCAAGCCCGCGGCGATCCTTCCGCGAAGGGGGATTTCGGCTCCGGCCGGCTTGGTGCGCCGCTGCTCCTGTAAGAACTTCGGCGCCAGTTCGAGGGACCGGCTCTGATTGAAACCGCGCTTGAGGTACCCCTTGGTTTCGAGCACCGAGATGTGCTTGTGCACGGTGGCCAGCGACGCCAGGTCCAACCCGCGCGCAATCTCTTCGTAACTCGGGCAATATCCCTGCTCGTCAACGAAGCCGGCGATGAAATCGAGAACTTCTCTTTGCCGTTTTGTCAGTGCCATGGCAGCCCTAAGTTCATTGTGGGCGAACAAAAAGGGAAAATCAAGGAAAAAAGGAAAAAACGTGATTTCGTCCTGACACTGGTCAACGTGTTGATTGTAGCGAGGCTTCTTCGCGGGTCTTGGCTTCGGCTCGCGCTGACGCGGCATATCGGCTAGGGGCATCGGCGGGGCTTTCAGCAGAGCGCGGATGTCGGCCTCGAAGGGTTCGCGGGGGACTTTTAGGGATTCGGCCACGAGACCGTTGTACGCCACTCGCTCAGATCTTATTCTTTGGATCGAGCGCAGATTCCAGCGCCAGCCCGAATGGGGTCTGAGGCGCGGATGACCATTTTGTCGGCCGTTCTAACTTCGCACCGTCCGGCTTCAACACGCGATCCGGAAGTTGGGCGCCAGCTAACTTCGCCCGTCCTAGCGTGAAACTGGTGTTCGCAGAGTTCTTCAACTCAACCGAAAAACGCTCAGGGGGGAACGCCACGACGATGCTCTTCGATGGGAAGAGTCGGCGAATCGCGATAACGGGCGGCACAAGGTCACTGTCAGCGGAAATAAGAAATGCCGAATCAAAGGCATTCTGAAATGCATCGGTCATGAGTTCAACTGCGATATTCACATCTGTCTTCTTTTCGTGCGGAACTAACTCCGTTTTATTGCAGCATTTGCATGTCCATGGCTCTGTCTGGTAATGCCCCCAAAACATCTGGATTGAGCCTCCACAGTGGGTAGCGAGCGCCTCAAGGTATTCCGACTGGCGTTTCCGTTTTGATTCCGGGGCGCTGATGCGCGTTGTGAAGTATTTCGTTATGACCAATTCTTGGGTTTCGAGGATAAGGCTACCTGCAAGTTTAGCGAGATCGAGCCATAGGTAGCGCCGCCAGTCGGCATCACGAATCCCGTGGTATAGGTTATACCCATCGACGTACGCGATTACGCGGCCTTTTTTGGGCATACCGGGCATTGACATATGTTCCATCTAGCGCCTATACTGATACTGAACAGCCCCAAAGATAGCATCTTTGGGTTTACGCTCTCCGGAAATCCGGAGGGCGTTTTCCATTTTGAGCGGAGGACGGGGGTAACCCCATGCTCGGCAGAGCATTGCGGTTTAACGGCCCGCTTCTCGAACCAACTAGACGCCCTCCGAAAAGATTACACTACGATTTCCATAAAGCACCGGTTTGTTGGTGACGTCCTTTGTTTTCATAAATGCTGCCTCCATTGTACTGCATCTTGCAGCACAGTCAAGAAGAAATATTGACGATGTACTGCAAACAGCAGTACACTGGAGGAAATGAAGCCCAAGAGTGAAGTTCTTCAGATCAGAATAAGCGACACGGAGAAGGAGGGCTTCGAGATTGCTGCGGCCCTTGCTGGGATCTCGATGTCGTCTTGGGTCCGAGAAAGACTGAGGCTTACGGCGATAAGGGAACTCGAAAGCGCTGGTCGTCGAGTTCCGTTCGTCCCAGAGATACCGCTTAGGAGTCAGAATGCCAGGTAAGAAGATTGATTTTGACGAGCTAGGCATAGCGGGGATCCTTAAGAGCTTCCGTTTGGCGGTTCCCCCGAACCAGCGGGAATACGCGTGGAAGAAAAAGCACGTCACCACGCTCTTTCAGGATCTCCAAAAGGCAATAGCTGACGAGAACACGGATCAGTATTTCCTGGGGACGATCGTCACTATCCCCCGCAATGGAGACTTGCTTGATGTTGTGGACGGACAACAGCGCCTCGCTACCACTGCGATCCTACTAACTGAGATCCGCAACCACCTTAAAGACAGGGATCCTCTGATCGCTGAAAGGATTACGAATCTATTCTTGACGGACATCGACCCAGAGAAACGGCAGCGCGGTACAAAGCTCACGTTAAATGTTGATGACAACGAGTTTTTCAGGTGCATGATCACCTCGGAATCTGACAGGGATCGCCCAAAGCCTTCGGTCTCATCCCACGCGCTCCTCGCAGACGCCTTCGAGGAGGCCCGGAAACAAGTTCGGAGAATCGTGGCTGGTCTTGATGTGAAGGACCACGGTGATGCCCTGAATCGTTGGTGCAAGTTCCTGGAGTTCAACGCCCAAGCAATTCTTCTAAGGGTTTCAACCGCTGCAAACGCCTACAAGATGTTCGAAACCCTCAATGATCGCGGCCTTGAAACGTCACAAGCGGATCTCGTCAAGAATTATCTTTTCGAGCAGGCAAAAGAACGCCTTCCTGAGGCTCAACAAAAATGGGCGAGGATGCGAAGTACGCTCGAATCCTTGGATGACGATGACATAACGGTGAAATTCCTACGGCAGGCGATGATCGTGACCCGCGGCTATCTTCGGGTGGACCAGGTTTACGAAGAAGTGCAGAAGCGGGTAAAGGGGCCACAAACTACGATCCAGTTTCTTGCTTCGCTTGAAAACCTCGCTGGTGTTTATGTGGCGATGTTTAATCCCGAGCATGAAAAGTGGAACGCGTATCCAGATTCTATGCGTCGAGCGATTCAAACGCTCAATCTTCTCAATATTCGTACGCTCCGCCCGTTGATGCTGGCAGCTGCATCCACCTTCGAGCCAAGAGACGCAGCGGATCTTTTTCGCATGCTTATTTCTTGGGGGGTGCGCCTGATTGTTGCGTCTAACACGAGTCAGGGGTCGGTGGAGGAACCATTAGCAAACGCCGGATATCGCATTTTCTGCGAGGACCTCAGCGATCCTGTCGCAGTTCGCAAGGAGCTTATTGGGGTTATCCCAACAAATGACGAGTTCCAGCGCGCCTTTGAGACGGCGACCGTCTCAAAGGCTGCGATTGCTAGGTACTATCTGCGATCGCTAGAGATGGCGGCCAAGAACGAAGCAACCCCTTGGTTTATTCCGAACGATGATCGTCAGACTATCAACTTAGAGCACGTTCTGCCAGAGTCCCCTGGGGAGAATTGGCCGGCGTTTGATGACGAGACGGTAAGAACCCACGCCAAGCGGATTGGGAACATGGCCCTTTTGCTTGCGAAAAACAACTCGGATCTCAAGAGCTACGGCTTTGCTGAGAAGCAGGTGGTCTACCAGCAAAGCCCTTACGAACTCACTCGCCAGATCGGTACGGCTCTACGATGGGCACCATCTGAGATCGAATCTCGCCAAAGGATACTGTCGGAACTGGCTTTGAAGGCGTGGCCCCTCTGATTCTGGCCATTCTCCCTAGAACTAGAACCGTGCAGCACGGGGGAAGGGCCGCATCCCTCTGCGGATGCCAGAGGCGAAAGCTGACCGCGCCCAGGGCCTTGGGCACCGTTTGCGAACAACGGCCAAGCGCAAACCATGCCCGTGCCGCGCATTCTGAAAGTCTCACATCAGCGACAACGGATCCACATCGATCACCAGCGCCGTGGCCCCCCATTTGCGATCCAGCGCGAACTTCTGGATGCTTTGCAGCAGCTCGCTTAGCGCTTTCCGGCTGGCCGCTTTGATCAGGAACTGATAGCGATACTCGTTCTTCAGCCGTGGCACTGGAGCTTCGGCCGGTCCCATGATCTTCAGCTTCTCCGGCGGCGGTGCAAGCAGCATTCCCAGCTCCGCGCTCATCCGCATCGCCATTTCTTTCTTCTCGGCCCGCACCAGCACATTGGCCATGGCGCTGAACGGAGGGTAGAGCATCATGCGGCGGAAATGGATTTCCTTCTCGTAAAAGGCCTGGTAATCCTGCGCTCCCGCCATCCGCACGGCGTAATGATCGGGATTGATCGTCTGTATGAGCACAATGCCCGGCACACTGCCGCGGCCGGCGCGGCCGGCTACCTGCGTCAGGAGTTGGAAGGTGCGCTCCGCCGCGCGGAAGTCCGGCATGCCAAGTCCCACGTCGGCCGATACCACCCCTACCAGCGTGACGTTCGGAATGTCGTGGCCCTTGGCGATCATCTGGGTGCCCACCAGGATGTCGTAACTGCCTTCGCGAAAGTCTTGCAGGATGGTTTCGTAGTGACGCTTGCCGGTGACCGTGTCGCGGTCCAGGCGGGCGATGCGCGCCGTGGGGAACGCTTGATGCAGTTCCTCCTCCACCCGCTCGGACCCCAACCCGAGGAAGTAGATATGCTCGCTGGCGCACTTGGGACAGACGCTCGGCACCTTGGCCGCGTAGCCGCAGTAGTGGCACAGTAGGCGGCGATCGCGTTTGTGAAATGTCAGGGTGAGCGAGCAGTTCATGCACTCCACGCGCTCGCCGCACGAACGGCACGCGACGAAGCTCGCAAATCCGCGCCGATTGAGCAGCACAATGGTCTGCTCGCCGTTCTCCAGGCGCTGGCCGATAGCCTCCATCAGTTTGCGCGAGAACGTTGACTGCTTGCGGGTTTCCAGGAACTCCTGGCGCATGTCGATCAGGTCCACCGCCGGCATGGGCCGGGCTTCGATGCGGCCCGGCAGCTCGAGCAGCGTGTACTTGCCGCGCTCGGCGTTGTAGCGGCTCTCCAGGCTGGGGGTGGCGGAGCCGAGCACCACCACGGCGCCGGCGGCCTGGGCGCGCACGATGGCCACGTCGCGCCCGTTATAGCGCGGCGTTTCTTCCTGCTTGTAACTGCCGTCGTGCTCTTCATCCACTACGATCAATCCGAGGTTGCGCATAGGGGCGAACACGCCCGAGCGGGTGCCCACCACCACGGAGGCCGCGCCCGAACGGATGCGCCGCCATTGTTCGGACCGCTCCACGTCGGTGAAGGCGCTGTGCAGAATCGCCACGCGGTCGCCGAAACGGGAGAAGAACTGGCCGGCCACGGCGGGAGTGAGCGCGATCTCCGGCACCAGCAGCAGCGCGCTGCGTCCTTGCGCCAGCACCGCGTCGATGGCATTGAGATACACCTCGGTCTTTCCGGAGCCCGTGACGCCGTGCAGCAGAAAGGTGCGGAACTGGCGGTTCTCGATAGCGCACGAAATTTCGCTGAAAGCGGCCCGCTGCGCGTCGTTGAGCGTGTGGCGCGCGCGGATCGGCCCCGCGGCCGCGGACACGGTTTCGCTCGAGAGCGTCACCACGCCCTTGCGCGCCAGAGATCGCGCGGCCGGGCTGGCGTTACGCACCATGGTCTCCAGTTCTTTCACATTGTGGGAACCGGGGTGCAGTTCCAGGAATGCCCGCAGCTCGCGTTCGGCCTTGTTTAGCTTGAGTTCGCCCGCGGCATCTTTTAGTTCCACGCGCAGCCGTTCCGCCGGCGCGCGAAGTGGGTCGCGCTCCGTCTGCACCTGTTCGGCGACGATGAAGCCTTTGCGATCGAGCGACCGCAGGGCCTTATCGGCCAGCGGCAGCGCCTTGGCGAGATATGCGGCTGAGAGCGGGCGCTTTTCCAGCATGCGCAGGATCTGCGCCACCGGATCGTCCGGCGCGGAATCGAGCAGCAACTGGCGAGCGGCATCGCGGCCAGCGTCGGTCAACGTCCAGATCTTGCCGCGGCGAATCTCGGACGCCAGCGGCAGCATGCCTCGCAATACATCGCCCAGGGGCGCGCAGTAATACCCGGAGATCCAGCGCCCCAGGGCGAGCAATTCAGCATCCAGCACGGGTTCGGAATCGATAAGCCGCAGGGCCTGGCGCGCGGCCATCTCCGGAGGGTCGTCGTGACAACGCAGGATCACGCCCGTCAACTTGCGCGGGCCGAACGGCACCACGATGCGGCTGCCCGGCCGCACGCGATGGCGCAGCGTCTCCGGCAGCGAGTACGTGAATGGCTGATCGAGCGGCACCGGCAGGCTGACGTCACAATACTCGAACGAACCCTCGGGCATACTGCCTTCAGGATAGCGGGACGCGGCTTACAATTGATACGAGGGTCCGGGTGGAAAACAAGGAAATTGCGCGCGTGCTGTGGGAGACCGCCGACCTGATGGAGATCGCCGGTGAGGATTCGTTCCGCATCCGCAGCTATCGCAACGGCGCCACCGCGGTGGAGGGCCACCCCGAGCGCATTCTCGACATTCTGCGCGACCCGGCCCGCAGCGTCACCGAGATCTCCGGGATCGGCAAAGGCCTGGCGCACGTGCTGCGTGAAATTTGCGAGCGCGGCTCCTGCGAGCGGCGCGACCTGCTGCTCGAGAAATTCCCGCCCACGGCGCTCGAGTTCCTCAAAATCCAAGGCTTGGGGCCCAAGAGCATCGCGCTGATTTTCGAACACTACCGCATCAGCACGATCGACGAGCTGGAGCGTCTGTGCCAGGAACAAAAGCTGCGCGTCCTGCCGCGCATGGGCGCCAAGCTGGAAGAGAAGGTCCTGCGCTCGATCGCGCAATACCGCATGCGCACCGGACGCTACCTGTTCACTTACGCCGAGGGCGTTGCGGCGGAGCTGATCGGGACCCTTGGCCAGGTGCCCGGAGTGGAAGCCATCACGCCGGCCGGCAGCCTGCGGCGCGGGCGCGAAACGGTGGGCGATCTCGACCTGCTGGTCACCGGCCCGGCGGCTACCGCGGCGCTCGATCGGTTCCTGGCCTTGCCGAAAATAGACGAAGTGCTGGGCCGCGGCGAGAACAAAGCCAGCGCCAAGTTCGGCCATGAAGGCTTGCAAGTGGATGTGCGCGCCCTGCCGCCCGACACGCTCGGCGCTGCCATGCAATACTTCACCGGCAGTAAAGACCACAACGTGGCGGTGCGCACCCGCGCCGTCCGCATGGGGCTGAAGCTGAGCGAGTACGGTCTGTTCCGGGTGGAGGACGAGTTTCGCGTGGCCGGTGAAACCGAGGCCGGTGTCTATGAAGCGCTGGGCCTGGCCTGGATTCCGCCCGAGCTGCGCGAGAACTGCGGCGAAATCGAAGCCGCAGCGGAGGGCCGCCTGCCCGAGTTGGTGGAGCTGGCCCACATTCGCGGCGACCTGCACATGCACACCACCGAGACCGATGGCCGGGCAACGCTGGAGGAAATGGCTGCCGCCGCCCGCGAGTGCGGCTATCGATATATCGCCATCACGGACCATTCCAAGGCCCTGGCGATGGCGAATGGGCTGGATGAGAAACGTGCCGTGGATTTCGCCCGGCATGTCCGCGAGATCAACCGCGACGGTTTGGGCATCCGCATTTTCTCGGGCCTCGAATGCGATATTCTGCGCGATGGCGCGCTCGACCTGGCGAACGACGCGCTAGCCGAGCTCGATCTCGTGATCGGCAGCGTACATAGCCACATGAACATGGAATCGGCGGAGATGACGGACCGGCTGTTGCGCGCCCTGGAATGCCCGCAACTGCGCATTCTGGGCCATCCCACCGGCCGCATCCTGCTGCACCGCGACCCGTTCCCCTTCGATTTCGAACGCGTGGTGGCCGAAGCCGTGCGCCGCGGCGTGTGGCTCGAGATCAACGCCAGCCCCGAACGGCTCGATCTCAATGGTCCGTTGATTCGAGCCGCCAAGGCCCGGGGCGCGAAGTTCACGATTTCGACCGACGCGCATCATCCCAAGCACCTGGCCAGCATGCGCTACGGCGTGGTAACCGCGCGCCGCGGCTGGCTGGGACCGGCCGACGTGATGAACGCGCTCGAGGCCGATCGGTTCGCCGCCGCAATTCAAGCAAAATCATGAAAATCACCTCTTCTCGTGAAGTTTACAGATGCAAGCTTTTCCGTGTAACCGAGGATCGCGCGGTGGATGCGCGCACCGGCTTCAAGATCAAACGTTCGGTGGTGCGCCACGCCGGTTCGGCGGTAATGATGGCGGTCGATACAAAAGGCCGCATTCTGCTGGTGCGGCAATATCGGCTGCCGGCGGCTGGCTACCTGTGGGAATTGCCGGCCGGGCGCCTCGATCCCGGCGAGAAACCGCTCCAGGCGGCCAAGCGCGAGCTGGTGGAAGAAACCGGCTACAAAGCCCGCACCTGGGCCAAGCTGGCATCGTTCTTTGTCAGCCCGGGCTACGTGCAGGAACGCATGACCATCTTCCTGGCAACCGACCTCACGGCCGGCCAAGCCACGCCCATGGAGGATGAACGCATCGAGACCCGCTGGTTCACGGCCCGGGAAGTGGAGCAAATGATCGCCAAGCGAAAGATTGAGGACGCCAAGACGATGATCGGGTTTCTTCTGTGGCAGCGGAACGGGAAGACTAACTGACCGGTACTTTCGCCCATCCACCGGGCGCGCGAATCCTTACTTCGCATGGGTTGGCCGGGTTTTCGGGCTGGTAGACAATCCGATAGCGGGCCAGCAGGTTCAAGTGCGCGCGTTCCACCAGTTCCGTCAATTCGGTTTCGTTCGCCGCCACCTGGCAGGTTCCTCCGGTCTTTCGGCAGATGTCTCGCAAGATCTCATCTTCGGTTCCCGTGATGGCGTGAATCGGAATGTCGGCTTGGATAATAGCGGGGCATGGGTCAGGTTCGTTCGGCAATCGTTCCGCGGCTTCCGGACTATGGACGATGATATGCGATCGCGCGCTTTCGAGACCTGCTCCGCGCAGGACCTCGGCGGCGCACCGAACGGCGTCCCATAAGGACGGACGAACCGTGTTGGGCGCCAGATCCTCGAAGGCGCCGGCTATGACCTCGGGATCCGTCAACAGGGCCGGACTGACCAGGTCCGCCGGCTTTTCCTCCGGCGGGGCGATTTCGATCACCTCACCGAGGAGGGTTGCGCGGAGATGCCAGTGGCGGGGCGGCATGTAGGGTATCGGCACCCAGGCATCGTGCGGCCGCTTCCAGTTCAATGCGCGCATGACGCCGGCAAACAACGAAGTGTCGGCCAGGTTCTTCTTGGCGGGGAACACAAGCGCTATGGCCAGTTTCTCCGCTACCGGGCATTGCTCGACGGTATAGCTGGTAACCAGCCGTCCGTTTTCGGCTATCACAAACTGCGTCGGCGGAATCGGCGGGGGCTCGGTTGCATCGGCGTATTGCAGCGCCAGGCGAACACGGCGCGAGGCGGGTACGAGCTCGGAAGGTTCCGAAAAGGCGGCAACTCGCCAGAGGGGTGCATGGTCGCCGGGTGGCGTGTCCTCCTCCTGAATTCTTTTCAAGGCGGCGACAGCCACCCTGCGGACCAGTGCGTTGTCGTCGGTTCCCAATGTGTTCAGCACAGGAATGAACCGGGGATCGCCGGTATTACCCATGACCCAGGCGGCGCTGGCGCGGGTGCGCGGCGCATGGCGGCCCGCCATCTCGATCAACAGCGCGATGGATGCGGCTTCTCCGGCCAGATACATCCCCATGAGCGCGTTGCCGGCAACCCGGCTGTTGGCATCGCGGGCCGCATGGGACAGCAGTTCCCGCGCCTCCGGGTCCTCGCATCCCCACAACGCCTCAACCGCATTGGCTCGTGTGCGGGCGTCCGCATCCGCCAACTGGCGGCGTGCCCAGGGGACGTTTCTTCCGCAGCGGCCCACCATCAGCACCGTTTTCGAACGCAAGTGCCCGTCGGGATGGCGCAGCAGGGCCAGCAGGCGCGGCGTGATCCGGTTGGGGTCGGCCAGTTGGTCGAGCAGGTTCAATGCGCGCAGCAGGCCGTCGCGCGAAACCGCGCCATCTTTCATTTGGGCGGCTTCCACCAATCCTCGGGCCAAGGTGAGGTCGGCATCGGAACTGGCCGCCAGGGCCGCGGTCAGCACCGCCCGAACATGCTCCGCGTCCACCGTGGTATCGCAAAGGGTCCGCACCAATAGTCCGCGCTCGAGCAGCAATCCTACCAGGAACTGGCCGCCGGCCGAGGCGCCATCGAAGCCGCGAAAGATGCGCGTGGCGTCGGCACAGAATCGGCGGCGATCGCGATCCAGCAATTCGCGAATGTCTTTCGCCGCGATCCCCGGTGAACGAAAGAAATGCCGCAGCAGAGATTGGAGTTCGCCGGGAGTGCTTGTGACCGAGCTGTCGTAAGGAACGTGCTGCACCACATTAGGCTTATCGGCGGAAACGGGACGAACCGTTAGTTCCGCAGTGGCTATTTTTCCTTGCTCCTGCCCGGCAGTCCCGCGGGGTTCTCATGCGTTCGCTCGCGGAAATTACCGCGCAGCCCGGCGGCGAGGGAAACCGCGGATTCGCCGAACTTATCGCGCATCCGGTCGGCCGCCGCCAGCGCCTGTTCCCAACGCTCGTGCCGGCCGTCGCCCAGCAGGTCCATTTGGCCGGCGCCTTCTTCCTCCCAGCCGGAGGCGTGTACACCCAGCAGGCGCACCTTCTCGCCCGATTTCCAGTTGCCGTGGAACAACTCGCGGATCTCGGCGAATAATTCCGTATCGAGATCCGTCGCGCGCGCCACGGAGTGTGCCCGCGTGATGGTCGAGAAATCCTCGTAGCGCAGCTTGAGTTGGATGGTGCGCGCGCGCAAGCGGTGCTCCCGCAGCCGGCGGCCGACCATTTCGCACAGCCGTGTGAGGGTGGCTTCGATTTGCGCCACGTCGCGCGTGTCCTCGGAGAACGTGTGCTCGTGGCTGATGGATTTCGGCCCTTCCTCGGCGCCGATTTCCGAATCGAACCACCCGCCGGCATCCAGGCCTTTCGATTTGCCGGCCAGCGCCAGTCCCCATTTGCCGAAGCGCCGCTCCAGAAAGTCCTCGTCGAGCCGCGCCAGGTCGCCCACTTTGCGGATGCCCAGGACGTGCAGGTTCTTTTCGGTCACCTTGCCCACGCCGGGTACCTTGCGCACATCGAGCGGCGCGAGAAACGCGGCCTCATGGCCCGGCAGCACCCACAAGACACCATTTGGCTTGGCCTGATCGGAGCTGATTTTGGCCACCAGGCGCGACGCTGCGATGCCGATCGAGCAATTCAGGTTGGTGGCCGCTTTCATACGCTCGTGCAGAATTTGGGCGGCGCGGAGCGGCGGACCGTAGAGGCGCTCGGTGCCGGTGATATCCAGGTAGGCTTCATCGATGGATGCCATTTCGACCAGCGGCGAAAACCCGCGCAGCACGTCGTAGACTTTCCGCGAGTACTCGCGATAGCGTTCCGGATGGCCATCCACGAAGACCGCTTGCGGGCACATCTGGTATGCCGTGCGCAGCGGCATGGCCGAGTGGACGCCGAACTTGCGGGCGGCATAGGAGGCAGCGGAGACCACTCCGCGCTCGTTCGGCCGCCCGCCTACGACGACTGGTTTGCCGCGCAGGCTGGGATCGAACAGTTCTTCCACCGACACGAAAAAGGCGTCCATGTCGAGATGGAAGTAGGTGCGCATCGGTCGCCGCCTTTATCAGGATAGCCTCATCGACGGTGGGACAACGGCTTTGACAGAGTAACCACAAGTGGTTACCATTGAAAAGTGAAGGCGCGCGAGCCTCAGACGCTGGCTGAAAAAACAGGGCTGCGTTGGTTGAGGAGACTCGCCATACGCGGATCGTTCTCGGCTCGAAAATCTCGCGCATGCCCCGTCATCCCGCGAAGGAAATCAAGACGGGGACGTTGCGAAGCATTCTGAAAGATCTCGATTTGAGAATGTGAGGACCGAAATGGAACCCTATGTAGCATTATTCGAGCCCGACCGGAAGGCTGGCGGCTATGTCGTGACATTTCCGGATTTCGGCTATGGCGTAACACAAGGCGAAACCGCGGAAGAAGCCATGGAGATGGCGCAAGAACTCCTGATGCTGACCATCGGTGACTATATAAGGGAATCCAAGTCGTTGCCCGCGCCCAGGCGCCACCGCGGCTCGAAGCTCCGTTCCGTGCCGCTGCCGGCCCTGCAAGCCGCCAAAGTCGATCTCTACACTGCATTTCGGGAGTCGGGCCTGACCAAGGCGGAGCTCGCGCGCCGTATCGGCATACCCAAGACACACATCGATCGTTTGTTTTCCCTTAGGCATCACTCGCGGCTAGACCGGATCGAGTCGGCATTTGCGGCACTCGGCAAGCGTCTACACGTCGAAGTGCGCAACGCGGCATGAGATGTCACGCCACCTCCAAGCCGCTTGATTAGCGCCTCAGCTTACCGCCTTCTTCCGAAACTTCTTCAACCCCAGCGCCATGAAGCCCACGTCGATCGCCACCAGCGCCGTCATCACGATCCACCCCGGCATATGCTGCACCTGCGGCGCCAGGGCCCCGCGCAATCCTTCGCTGGCATACACCAGCGGATTCGCCAGCACGGCAATTTGTAGCGCGCGAAACGGGCGCAACGCGGCCCACGGGTAGTAGGCGCAGCCGAACATCATCATGGGTGCCAGAATCAGGCTGAACATCAACCCGATCTGCGTTTGCCCCACGCTGCATCCCAGCGCCAGGCCGCCGGCGGAAGAGAGCAGCGCTACCAGCAGGCACACCGCCGCGAACTCCAGCGGATGGTCGAAGCTGATCTTGACGCCCGAGCCCATCATCAGCCACGCAAACGGGATGACCACCAGGCCCGCGACCAGCGCCTGGATCATTCCGGCCACCACTTTCTCCACCGCCAGCCAGCCGTTTTCAATGGGCGCCAGCAGCCGGTCCTCAATCTCGCGCGTAAATTGAAATTCCGCGATCAACGGCATGGCCACGGCCTGCACTCCCGAAACCACCATGCTGATCGCCATCACACCGGGCAGCAGAACGCTCTTGTACGCCACCGGCATGACGCCGCTGGTGGTCAATACGCGTCCGAATACGAAGGTAAACAGCAACGGCTGGAGCAGGTTCTGCACCAGAACCATGAACAGATTGCGGCGGGCCACATGCCCGTCGCGCGCAAGCAGGGCGTAAAACGTTTTCCAGTTCAATCTCGTAGGCTCCTTCCGGTGTGATGCAGAAACAGGGTCTCTAAACTGGGTTCGGCGATGTGCACGTCGCGCACTTCGGCGCCGGCGGCCTGCGCGGCGTTGACGATGGGCGCGATCAACGGGCCGCCGCGGTCGGCATAAATATCGGCCGCAATGTGGTCGGCCGAGCGCACTTCCGTGACACCGGGAAGCTCGCCAAGCTGGCCAAGCAGTTCCTGCGGCGCGCGGTCGAAGCGCACGCGCAGCAGGTATCCGCCGGGTATCGAAGACTTCAACTCGCGAGGCGTTCCGGAGGCAATGATCTTGCCATGGTCGATGATCGCCAACCGCTCGCACAACGTATCGGCCTCATCCATGTAGTGCGTGGTCAGCACGATGGTCTTGCCCTGGCGGTTGTAATCGCGAATCAAGTCCCACAGCAGCAGGCGCGTCTGCGGATCGAGCCCGGCTGAAGGCTCGTCCAGGAAGAGGACCTCGGGATCGTGCATCATGGCGCGGGCGATCGAAAGCCGCTGCATCATGCCGCCCGAAAAGGTTCGCACCATGTGGTCGGCGCGGTCGGTGAGCTTGAATTTTTCGAGCAGCTCCCCGGTGCGGCGCGTCCGCTCGCGCGTGCTCTCCCCGAAGTAGGCGCCGTGGAAGAGCAGGACCTCGCGCGCCGTCAGCGCAAAATCCAGGTTGGGCCGCTGCGGCACCACGCCGATCAGCCGCTTGGCTTCGACTTGTTGCTTCCAGACGTCGAACTCGCCGATAAAGGCGCGTCCGGCGGTGGGCTCGGTGCGCGTGGTCAGAATGCCGATGGTGGTGGACTTGCCCGCGCCATTGGGTCCCAGGAGCCCGAAAACTTCTCCCGCGCGGATCTCGAGCGACACGCCGTCGAGCGCCACCACCTCGAATCTCTTTTTCTTCTCCTTCTTCTCCTTGGGGCCGGTGCCTCGCGAGGGACCGAAGGAGAAGCCGCCGCCGCGGGCCGCGGTGGGCGGCGGCGTATCGTACACTTTGCGTAAGTTCTCAATGCGAATTCCGATTCCCATGTTTATCTCGTATTTGGCTCTCTATAGCGAATCCAGCTCCCGGCGCGCCCGTTCCAGAATCGCGCGGATACGGTCGGCGCCATCGTCGCGCATCCCAATCCGGCTGGACGCTTTCATGCTGGCCTTGAACAATTCCATCAGCGGGCCCCAGATCCACACGGCGCCGCTGCCCATCCATTGCCCCCAATCCTCGTAGCTTTCCGCGCGCTCCCAGATGCGGCGTACGGTTTCGGGATCGCTGGCCAATTCCGCGCGGCCCGCATCCGTCAGTGTATAGATACGCCGGCCGTTTTCGAGGTTGGCGACTACCAGGCCCTCATCTTCGAGCTGTTGTAAGGTTGGATACATGCTGCCCGCGCTGGCCTTATAGACTCCGCCCGAGCGTTCCTCCATCTCCTTCATTAGCTGATAACCGTGCTTGGGTCCTTCGCTGAGCAGCGAGAGGATCGCCAATCGCAGTTCTCCGGATTCGAAGAAGCGCGATCGCGGTCCAAAAGCCATGCCGGCGAAGGGCGGCCAGGCGTTGAAGCCCCAGGTAAATCCTTTTCGCATGATATATCGTACGATATATCAGAAGAAGTATCGGGCGCAAGAGGAAAGTTCCTATTGCTTTCCCATATGTGTTGTCCCATACTCATATGGGAAACCCATATGGAAGACAAAAGTGCAGTCTGGCAAGGCACCCTGGCGCTGATGGTATTGCAGTCGCTCGAGGCCCTCGGACCGCTTCACGGGTACGGCATTGCGCGCCGCATCGAGCAGACCAGCGGCGACCTGCTCGCCATCAACCACGGCACCCTCTACCCGGTGCTCCTCAAACTGGAACAGGAAGGCTGCATCGCCTCGGAATGGGGCGTTTCGGACAACAATCGCAAAGCCAAGTTCTACCGCATTACGCGCTCCGGCCAGGAACAACTGGCCAGCGAAACGCGGCAGTGGGAGCAGACCGCCGGCATCATGGCGCGGTTCTTTGCCCTGCGAGGAACTGCCCAATGAGACCCTTGCGCCGCTGCTGGAACCGATTCCTCGGCTTGTTCGCCGGCTCGCGGCGCGAGACGGAGCTTTCCGATGAGATCGCCGCTCACATCGAAATGCAAACCGAGGACAACTGCAAGCTCGGTATGCCGCCGGCCGAGGCGCGCCGCGCGGCGCTCGTCCGCTTTGGCGGCGTGGAAGCCACCAAGGAAAGCTACCGCGAGCAGCTCGGTTTGCCGCGGCTGGAAACTCTCGTGAAAGACATCCGCTTCGCCGTGCGCACGCTGCGCAAGAGCCCGGAGTTTTCCGCCGCCGCGATCCTGTCGCTTGCGCTGGGGATCGGCGCCGCGACCGCGATCTATAGCGTGGCCGATGCCGTCCTGTTGCGCTCGCTTCCTTACCCCGAGCTTTCCCGGTTGGTGACGGTGTCGATCGACGGCGCCATTCCCGCTCCCATGAAGGAGATCCTCCACCGCGAGTCCCGCTCGATCGAGCGCTCCGCCCTGTTCACCTCGTGGTGGTTCAACCTGCCGGGGCAAGGCGGGCCGGAACGCGTTCCCGCCGCCCGTGTTTCGGCCGAGATTTTCGACCTGCTCGGAGTGAGACCGCAGCTCGGCCGCACATTCACCACCGAAGAAGATGTGGAAGGCCGCGACAACGTTGTGGTCATCGGCGATGCCTTATGGAAGCGCCGCTTCGGCGGCGATCCCGGTGTGCTGGGCCGCGCCGTGCGTCTCAACGACAAGGTCTACACCATCATCGGTATCATGCCGCCCGGTTTTCGCTTCCCGGAGGGTCCCGAGCACCATGCTTATGTCGGACCGTTTCCGCCCGCCGAAATGTGGCGCCCCATGGCGCTGGTGAAATGGGAACAGACCTGCATGGGCTGCTTCAATTTCGCCATGCTGGCGCAGTTGCGGCGTGGCGCGACACCGGCCGAGGCGGCCGCGGAACTGGATGCCATAGTCAGGCGCCACACTCCCCCGCATCCTGGACCGACGGGTCTCACCATCCTCAGCCTCCAGGATGCCGTTACGCAAAAGGTGCGCGCGCCCGTCCTCATTCTTCTGGCGGCGGTAGCCATGGCGTTGTTGATTGCCTGCGTGAACGTGGCGAATCTCCTGCTGGCGCGCGGTCTTCGCCGGCAGGAAGAGACGGCCGTCCGCCTCTCGTTGGGCGCCACTCGCTGGCGGATCGTGCAACAAGGGTTGATCGAAGCGCTGACGCTCGCCGTGTGCGCCGGCCTGCTGGCTCTCCCGATTTCCTGGGCCGCGATTCGCGGCCTGGTGGCGCTGGCTCCCGTGGGCACGCCGCGTATCGAGGATGTCTCGCCCGATCCGCGCCTATTCGCATTCGCGCTTTGCCTGGCGCTCGCCACTACCCTGATATTCGGCATTGTTCCCGCTGTACTCATGGCGAGCCGCGCGCCGGGGAGCGCTATCAAGACCGGGGCGCGCTCAATCGGCGGCCGTTCGCGGTTGCGCGCGGCGCTGGTGATTGCCGAATGCGCGCTCTCCCTGGTTCTTCTGGTGGGCTCCGGCTTGCTGGCCAAAAGCTTCCTCGCCGTTTCTCGGGTCCACCTGGGATTCCGGCCTGAAAATGTTCTCACGTTGCAGCTCTCCCTCCCGGAAGCGCGTTACGACGATTCGCACCGCGTCTCGGCCATCGACAACCTGCTTGCGCGCTGCCGTGAGTTGCCCGGCGTGACCGGCGCGGCGGCGGTGAGCACGCTTCCTCTCAGCGGCGAGGCCGAGGGCTGGGGCCTTGTGGCGGAAGACCATCCCGCCCGCGACAGAGACATCACGGCGCGAGCGCGCGGCATCACGCCCGGGTACTTTCGCACCATCGGCACCAAGCTGATCGCGGGCCGCGATTTCACGGATTCCGATAAGCCTTCCAACCCGGTCGCCATCCTGAGCGTTGCCGCCGCCCGAGCACTGTGGCCGGGCGTTGCTCAACCCCTCGGCAGGCGCATCCTGGATCGCCCGCCGGTTACGGTCGTGGGCATCGTGGAGGATACGCATGCCTCGGGCCTCGATGCCGCGGTACGCCTGTACATCTACGAACCTTTTTCGGAGTTCGTTTCATCGGATTTCGCCCTGACCATCCGCACCGCATCCGATCCGCTTTCGCTGGCAAAAGCGGTGAAAGCCGAAGTCCGGAAGATCGATAAGGACCTGCCGGTCACGCACGTCGCCGCGATGACGCAGGTCGTTGCCGATTCCATCGCTCCGCGCCGCTTCGAGGCGGTATTGATGACCCTGTTTGCGGCCTTTGGTACACCAGGCTAAGCCTGGCTGACCTTGTGAACTGAAAGGAGTTCACCATGTAAATTGCTCATTCGTGCATGTAGCGGAACCGGAGCGAGGCGGAGCAATCCGTCTGGTGGAAACCGGG
>Ga0326728_10007924_pt1 | contig 26766 bp, 25 predicted proteins | sample MB3enrmetagenome_FD_207602 | JGI IMG/M metagenome (GOLD analysis project Ga0326728, IMG submission 207602) | Lab enriched peat soil microbial communities from McLean, Ithaca, NY, United States - MB31MN | ecosystem: Environmental > Terrestrial > Soil > Wetlands > Peat | place: USA: New York...
CCGTCGAGCTCCCTGACGGCCTTGTCTCGTTGCTGTACCTCGGAGAGTGCTCTGAGGTAGCGGTGGTTTGCCTGAGTGCCTACCTGGAAATAGCGAACGATGTCGCGGACTGCCTTGCCCATACGCTGCCATTGCCAAATCGGCTTACGGCGAGGCGGTCTGATAACCCGAAGCACCTTGAACTCCCGCGGTTGGGAGATTGTCGTTTCCACTCGCAGCACGCTGAACTTGTCGTAGACTTTGATTGAGTTCCCCTTCACTCGATGTTTCACGCGGCAGCCTTCGGGACGTTTCTTCAAGTCTGAGGTCACTTACGAAACGGAAGAATTAATGAATCGCCGCCAAATGGGTGTTGCGATTAACGGCCGAGTTTTTCCTCTCTTTCTCCAAATAATCGAGAAAGGGAAGAACTGTCTCGTGGCCAAGGTCATCTAAACCGATTCTCACCGCACCCCTCATCTCTCTCTCGCTCACCACCGCCATCTCTTCGTTCCCCCACACATGACTTACAAGTGACCCGTCAAGCCCCGCCCCTCTTTTTCTCGTAACTGTCCAGCTATTCTGAAGTGTAGAAAAAAGGGTTCGATCTTACACTCCTAGGGAAATAGATTATTAACTTCTGACAGTTTGCGGAAATTGAATCTTGACGTTGGCAACAGACGTTGTACTATGAAGGGAAGTCGTGTCGTACATCCAATAGCCAGAAAGAGAAGCGCATGGAGGAAGTCTTATGAAGAAACTGTTAGTGATCCTGTTGGTTTGCCCGTTCTTTGCTGCCCAGATCTTCGCGCAAGACTTATTCACGCTTGCAAATTCCGGAACACCCGAGCAAGTACAGGCGGCAATCGCTGAAGGGGCCGATGCTAACGGAGTGGCCGGCGGCTGGACACCTCAAAGCGAAATGACGCCCTTGATGTGCGCGGCGCAAAACAACCACAACGCCGAAGTCATCACGGTATTGTTGAAGGCCGGTGCAAGGGTGAATGAGAAGACCCAGCACGGTGGCATGACGGCCCTGATGTACGCAGCTCATTTTAACCCGAACCCCGACGTCATCACCGCTCTGCTGAATGCCGGGGCGAAGGTCAACGACGAAGATGACTACATCAAAACACCCTTGCTGCACGCCGCGGAGTACAACCAGAACGCTGATGTCACAAAGGCCTTACTGAATGCCGGGGCGAAACTTGACGCTAGGAACAACGCTAACCAGACACCCTTGATACGGGCGGCCGCGAAGAACAACTCCGAGGTTGTAACGGCCTTACTGAATGCCGGGGCGAAGGTTAACGACAAAGATTCGAGGGGCATGACGCCGGTGATGTGGGCGGCCGCGTACAACCAAGACCCCAAGGTCGTTGTGACGTTACTTAATGGAGGGGCAGACAGCAAGCTCAGATCAAGCGATGACAAGACAGCCTTCGACTATGCCGCAGGAAATGACAAGCTGCAGGGTACGGATGCATACGAGGCACTGCGGAAGGCGGCAGGGAAGTAGGCCGCGAAGAACTCGCATCCACAACTTAGCTTCCGCTCATTCTTGTGTCGAAGCAACTCCTGTCAAATGAAATCCGAGCTTCCCAAACTGTATGATGGATCAGGTGCCATTTTCTACATCTGAAGGCAGTCTGTCAGGGTTAGGTCTTTCTCCAACGTATTCATGATAGCGTCAATTACCGATAGGCCCTGCTTTCTGATCGTTGAGATGTAGCTTCGTATTCGACAGAATGAGAGCGTTCCCCCATAGCTTGGGGGGGCCCAGATACTTTCTGCTTTACCGTCATCATTTTTAGGGCTCGTTCGGCCAAATTATTGTCGAAGTCAACTCTGAAATCGTTCATGCATCGTAGCGTCTCCTCGTGCAGTCGCTCGAGTCTTTCCAAAAGATTACGTGCTTTGCTGCGCTTGATCCGTCCCCGTCTTCCGGGACTGTCTGCCCGATGAGGCGGTGGTTCGCTTTCAAACGGCTTGCGATGATCGCTTCGTATCGACTCTCACATTTGCGAATGTCACAGAGGGGTAGCTTCTTCCTTCCCTGCGCGTTTTACTTGTTCTCCAGAAGAAGGCCGATCATTTGCTGCGCCCACACTTGGCCACCCGGTTCACAGATCGCCGTGAGTTCTCGAATGTGATGAGCGTTGCACAGCGAATGCGAGCACCTGTATTTCATGTAGGGTTTCCAATTGTCATGAATCGCATTGCCCTGCAGCCGTGGCAGAATCCCTATCTGATCTGTGGCGACCGTACCGCGCCTCTGATGGGGATAGTAGTAGGTGAACTCCTGAGTGTCTGCCTGTGCAGCCAGTGCAATTTGCCGTTAATGCCCAAGCCGGTTTCATCAAAGTGCACCACATTCGCCTGAATCAATCTACAAAACGCCTCGCTTTGGTGCTAACCTTGTTCACGACCGCCTCCCTTCGCATGTAGCTCTGCGCTACTTTCGTCCGATCGCAGCGCAACCTACGATACTACGATCGGGGCGGTCACTTGATTATGACTAAGAAAAACGAGTCGATGAAAACGGTCCAAAAAAGCCGAGCCGAAAGGAGAGACGCATGGCGATTCCTGACAGGTTCGGCTTGGTCGGCAAGGTCGCCCTCGTCACGGGAGGGCAGGGGATCGGACGGGGCTACGTGCGCGCACTCCGGTGAAGCGAGTACGGGGGGGACATCTCGGAAAGCACGCACGGGAGGTCGCCTAGGAGCTCTCTGCAAAAGAAATCGACGCCCTTGCGTTGACTGCGAACGTGACGCAGAAGGCTGACGTCCCGCGCGTCGTTACCACAGTCGTGAAGAAGTGGGGAAAGCTGTTGATCGGAGTCAATAAGTTGTTCTGATCGATTGGAAGATCAGGGATGGCATGGTTTCGTTTCGAAGTCAGTTTTGGGAAGAACAGCACGCCAAACCCTTCTTTGACCGCAACGACCGACTTAACCCTTGAAAAAACAAGGCGACATACAAAGCTATCTCTGAGAAGCCCGAGACGCGACTCGAGAACCTCTAGCGCCGTTACATATCTTTGCGCCAGATAACATTTATACGCTCTCCTTCTCGTTCCTCGTAGATAGTTGCCAGCTGATGCCTTGCGGCGACCTCAACGATGTTTGTCTTCGAGGGAAACATTGCCAGGTGAAAAAAGCCTTCCAATTTTCCGAGCCACGAGGGAAAGACAAGTTCCGTGTAAATAAAGAATCCCCCGATTTGCAAAACTCTCACCATTTCGCCGAAGGCTTTTCGCCAGTTTGGGATATGGTGCGTCGCCATGCTCGAAGCGACGATTTCAAATTCAGCGTCCCGGAAACTAAGCTTCGTAGCGTCCATGACGCCGTAACGGAGATTTGGTAGCGCCTGTCCCTTTTTAGCTTCTGAAATCTGTTTCGGATCAAAATCAATAGCGGTTACGTCGAGGCTTGTCTTCTTGGCTATTTCCCGTGCGGCTGATCCTATGCCGCATCCAACGTCAAGATAACGCCATCCAGGTTTGGTTTGGACGTAAGCCAGAAGTTCAATTGCACGTTCGGCCACCGCGCGGGCGTTCCTTTGGCCGTTAACAAAATGTTTCTCCATCGCGGTCATTCTCATGGAATGATCTCCTTGCTTCGTGTGATTGACGGACGATTACTATTTTTATCGGACAACTTTCACTTCAAGACGCCGAGGGGCGGGATTTATTGCAGCAGAAGCTGCCCCCCCTCCCTTGGGAGACAGCGGTGGAATGGGGCACGCAGGATCTATGCAGTGATTCGGGGCAATCCCGGATGGCGTGCTCGATCGCGGCGCGAGCGAGAAAGTGCCGATGATTCGGCTCTTCGCCCAGGCCAGACCTTTGACTTGCTCCTCCTGAACCTGGCTACACGGCAGACCTGTATGCCCGATCCCCACCTCCTCAAGAGCGGGGGTGAACCGCCACAATTATCGAAGCAACCCGAGCCAAGATCGGTCGACGCAGCTCAGCAGGTAGAAGCCAGACCTGCGTCAGACCCGACTGCGCTTGCCACATTGATTGCCAGGCCGGTCATGGTCCCTGGGTCTACTGGACGACCAAGGCGGCGGGAGCGGACCGTCTCCCAACTCCAGCGTCCTCCCGACCTGGGACTCACTCTTGGCAACTCGGGCGAGCGAGACTCTTCATCTGCCGAACGATCCGATCGAGCTGACGCCTGTCTTGCACGCAAAGGGCAAAGTAGTCCGCTGCGCAGGGGGGAAGAGAAATCGAGTTCAGCCAAGTAATCTTGTTTTCTTGAAAGCAAAAGTCTCTCTTTGGCGAGTTTATCCACTGCGTTTGGGAACTATGCAAAGCGAGACTGCTGTTGGTAAAATGCGGCGTTTCAACCGATTCCATGCAAACATCATCGGGGTCGGCGTCATTGGTCGTGACATTCTGCGCACTCCCTATTCTCTAACCGAGGTGCGGATTCTTATTGACCTGTTCCGCGATCCAGCTTGCAACGCCAGGGAAATCGGGAAGTTCCTTGCAGTAGAGGAGAGATACCTTAGCAGAACGATTGACGCGCTTGTCAAGAAAGGGTTGCTAACAAGGACGCGATCTCTCGAAGACGGAAGGGTATTTCTTCTGTCACTTAGCAGCAAGGGATGGAGGGAGTTTCTCCGACTAAACAAGCCATAGAATCCATGATCAGCTATCTGTCCGAGGGGGACGTTTCTGAAGTCATCGAGAAAATGCGCCGAATCCAGGAGCTCCTGTCGAGAGAGGAGGAGAATCATGAGGATACGATTTGAAGACCTCGTTGTCAGGAATATGGTGAAACCGGGCGATCTTGGACATCTCATCTATTTGCACGGAATGGAATATGTTCATGGCACCCAATTCGAGACCTTTGTCGCTTTGGGTTTTCACGAGTTCTACGCGAACTATGATCCTGACGGGGACCGCGTGGATCTGCGAACACAACACAGGATGGTCGGGTTCCTGCTCCTGATTCACCGTGAAAACAATTCCGCACAACTGAGATGTTTCCTGATACAACCGGAATTCAGAGGCGTTGGGCTGGGAAAGCACTTGATGCAGCAGTTCATGAATTTCTTGGCCGCGCACGACTGTCGATCGGCCTGCCTATGGACAACCCATGAGCTCGTTGCCGCTGCCATCACGTTAGAAAAGATATGGATCGAGAAGGGTAAGAGAAATTTTTGTAACTAGTCAGCCACCCGGTTGAGCCTCTCTACCGCATAAATGAGCCACAGCATATCGTCTATCGCTGTTTTATCGACATCAAAGGAAAACTGTGCGTTCGGGTTGTACTTGATATAAGCAACGTCAACGGTTTTTCTGTCCCGTAGACGGTTTTGGATCTCTGCCAAGCGCGCGGACTTCGTCGATTTGAGTCCTGCACGCAGATTTTGAAGCTCGTCGATAAGCCACTTCATGTCATTTCCAGCCGTCTGATCAACCTTGTAGCAATACTTTGCCCCAGGATCGTACTCTGTGTAGTAAACTGCTTTGCCGAGAATATGATTTTTGATGTATTCAAGGCGCTCTGGAAGCACCGAAGTTTCTTTCACACAATCATTATATCAGGCTGACAAGACAGTCGCAAAGTGGTCATACTTTTCCCCGGTATTCGTCGATCGGGGAAAGAATGCTCCTGCTAACGACCGAGCTTCGCGCTGCGCCACATCTATGCCAGGGTGAAAGTCGTCAAGAGGGTGGGAAAGGTGCGGATCGCGTTGATCCGTAGCGCTTTGGTGAGCGCCTATCACATGCTAAAGAACATATCGATCACCCGCGAAATGCCGAGGTATGTCCCCCGATCGGCATCCGGATTCTCATACCGATTCTCGATTCCTGACCAGTTCGCCTCTGACCCATGACGAAGGTGCCTCCGCAAAAATCTACGATGGCGAACTTGACGCCGTGCGCAGAAGCCTCCTCAGCCGCGTAGCTGCTTTTCACGCGAGCGCAAGACCCGTTCAACCGAAAGAAAAAAAAGCAAGGCCAAGATCTGCTTGTGTTTCACCATCTTATCGTGCGGGACGAAACCTCACAGGAGCATACTCGGGCAGTTTCTTGTCGATGAACCTGATGTCGAATCGGGCAAACCTCTGCAGCCCCTTCTCCCGGGGAATGTCAGGGTCCCCGTCCCCGATCAACGGAGCCGCATAGCGGATGAAATCATCCGTCACATCGAGCCCGTCTTTCGTGATCCACCCCGCCGGCAGAAACCGCGAGGAGTTGGCCACTTTCTCCAGAGGAATCTTATCGTAGTACACCCCGTACGCGCTGCCGGCTTTTCTCAAGATAGTCGCCATCCAGCCCGTGCCGTTGCGAAGCGCAACGAAGACCGCCTCCCGGCCGACTTCCCTCGCCTCCCTGATATCCACCGTGGAGGCGTGAATGGAGACTGAGCGCTGGATGACGCCGGGGAGCTGGCCGGTGGCCTGGCCGCGAACCGCAAGCCCTTTCTCATTCAGGTAGTTTACCACAGCCTGGGAGGCGGTTGTCCTGCTGGCCCCGTACTCGACGTGCCCGAAGCCGTCATGCCTTTCCCCTACGCCCCCCACGTCGAACCCCTCGTTCACTACAACGATGCACCGACCGGTCTTCGCCAGCTCCATGTTGACGTTTTCATGGAGGCTGGCAAGGGTGTGCCCGGTTTCCGCCATGTAGAGTTGGAGCGGAATCCTGCGCTCCGGGTCACCGAGCCGGGAGGCCGCGGTAATGAAGCCCGACTTCCTTCCCATGGCCTGCAGCACTGCCACGGGCTCCGAGACGCTCATCCCGCGGTTCTCCTCCTCGATGTTTTGGATGAGGGAAGCCCAATACCGCGCGGCGCTGCCGTACCCGGGCGTGTGGTCGATGATCTTGAACTCGGCGTCCCCGACGTCGTTGTCGATTGTCTTGGGCACGCCGGCGACCACCAGCTCGACCCCTCGCTCGCGGGCGAGCTTCGAAACCTTGGCCGCAGTATCCATCGAATCGTTGCCGCCAATATAGAAGAAATAGCCGATGTTGTGCGCCCTGATCACTTCTATGATGCGCTCGAAATCCTCGGCCTGCTCCGACGTCAGTTTGTACCTGCATGTACCGACAACACCCGCGGCGGGGGTGGTTCCCAGCCGCCTTATCTCCGCTTCCGGCTGGTTGCCCACGTCGAAAAGCTCCTCCAGCAGTACGCCTTCGATGCCATGCCACGAAGCGTACAGTGTGCCGATGTGGTCAGAGTGCTCCCGGCAGGCTTCGATGACTCCCTGGAGCGAGGAGTTAATGACCGGTGATGGTCCTCCGGACTGCGCGACAAGTGCGTTTTGTTTCACGCCGGGGATTGTATCAGAGACTCCAGAGTCACTCCACAGGCCGGACTTTCTGACCGTCGTTGAGAAAGGTCTGCCCCTCGGTGATGACCAACGTCTTTTCCTCCAGGCCGGAGGTGATTTCTGTCACTGCGTCCGTTGATACCCCCGTCTCTACGGCCTTTTTCTTCACCACGCCGTCCACCACGGCGTACACGTAGTCGACGCCGGTCTCGGTGACGATGGCGTTGTTGGGGACGACAAGGACGTTCGCTCTGTCCTCCACGGGAAATGACATTCGAGCGAACATTCCCGGCCTGAGGTCTCCCCCTTTATTCCTGACCGCTACCTTGATCAGGTAGCCTTGCGAACGCGGATCAGCCGCTGGGCTGATCGTATCAACTGCTCCCGGGATGCCTTCCGGCTTGTCCGCCGTGTCAATAGTGACCGTGACTGTCTCCCCGAGGTGGATCTTCTCTACCATGTCCTGTGAAACGCTCGCTTCCGCGCTCACCGTGCTCGTGTCGATGATCACGAACGAGGGCACGGAGCTCGAGACAAGCTCCCCGGCGTCCACGTTTCGCGCCGCCACCGTTCCCGTGATGGGGGAGGAGATCACTGTGCTGTCCAGCTGCGATTGCGCAAGGTCGAGCGCGGCCTGCGCCTGCTCCACCTGGGTAGAGGCCACTCCCGTGGATTGTGGACCGCCTTTGTCCTGGATGAGGGAGAGGTTGTCCTTCGCCGTGCTCAAGTCGATCTCCGCGCTGTGGTACCGGGCCTGCGCCGAGTCAAGCTGTTGTCGGGTAACCGTCCCGTCGTCGAACATCTTCTTTGTCCGATCGAAGATGTCTTTTGCCTCGTCGTACTGGACCCGAGCCTGGCTGACCGCGGACTGGGCTTGTAGGACTTGCGCGGAGAGGGAGGAGTCGCTTGTCCGGGTGAGGTTTGCGCGGGCGCTTTCCAAGACAGCTTTCGCCTGGCGGTATTGCGCGTCAAAGTCTTCCGCCTCGAGAGTGAACAGCACCTGTCCCTTTCTGACCTGCTGGCCGACGTCGACCCGGGTGCTCGCCACCCGGCCCGAGATCTTCGAACTGACCACTACCTCCTCATGCGCCTTGATCCGGGCAGCGTATTCCTGGGTGATCGACAGGGCCTGACGGCGCGCCGCAACTACCCTGACGGTTCGCGGGGCTTCCTGGGAAGTCTGCTTGGCGGGCGTGCAACCCGCGAGAACTGCGGCGACTGCAAGGGCCGAAAACGCTTGCGCTCGGGTCATCGGGGACCTCCCGGAGCCGCAGGGGCCTGCGTCGATCTCCTTCCCCGCACGGCGGCGCGGGCCTCGTCGATCAGGGTGTAGACGACAGGCAGTAGCAGCGGTGTGAAAACGGTTGACGTAATCAGGCCGCCGATAAGAACGACGGCCATGCCGGATCGTATCTCACTGGATGCGCCCAGAGAAAGCGCGAGAGGCATCATGCCGACGATCATGGTCACCGAGGTCATCAGGATGGGGCGTAGCCGCGTGACCCCCGCCTCCAGGAGCGCCTCCCGCAATGGCTTGCCCCGCTTCACGAGGGTGTTTGTGTAGTCGATCAGGAGCGTCCCGTTCTTCGAAATGAGTCCGTCCAGCATGATGAGGCCGATGAAAGCAAAGATGTTGATGGCTTTGCCCGTGAGGGCAAGGGCGGCAAACGCGCCAATGACGCCGCAAGGAATAGAGAGCATTCGGATCATAGGCGTGAGGAAAGACTCGTACAGCACCACAAGGATCATGTACACGAGCAGGATTGAGGCAACAAGGGCCCACGCGAGGGAGCGGAAGGAGGTGGCCATGTACTGCGTGTCCCCTCCGTAAATGATCTGGTATCCCAGGGGCAGCGTGACATCGGCGAGCCTCTGCTGCACGTCCGCGGTAACAGCCCCCAACGGCCTTCCCTGGATGTTAGCCGTGATGGTGGCCACATTCTGCCGGTTGCGCCGAAGCACTTGCTGCGGGCTGTCGCTTTTCACGATGCGAGCCACTTGCGTCAAGGGGATCTGCTGGCCCAGACGATTGGTGATCGACAGAGTTTCCAAATCGTAGGGCGAGCGGATCTGGTCTTCCCGGTAGCGCACCGTCACGTCGAACTCATCTCCTCCGTAGCGGTAAACTCCGGCGTCCGTGCCGGCAAGCGCCGTGCGGAGAACGCTTGCAACGTCAGCTGCGCTGAGCCCGTAGTCTGCGGCCGCCAGCCGGTCGATGATCACGTTCACCTCGGCCTGTGTGGCCCGCATCGTGTTGTCCACGTCCGCGGTGCCGCGGACGGAGCGAACGTCGCTCTCCACCCTGCGCGCCAGATCACGGAGGATGTCCCGGTTTGGTCCAGTCACGTTGACGATGAACGGCTTGGTGCCCTCGATCGAAGTGCGGTCCAAAACGCCGGGCTCCGTGACGGAGAAGTCCACGCCGGGGAGGCCGCGGCCCCACTCCCGTAGCTCGCGCGCCAGCGTGGACTGGCTCTTGCGCCGCGCGGACTTGTCCTTGAGCTTCACGACGATCTCCGAGCGCGAACCGGCTGTGGCACCGCCGACTCCCGCGTACATGGTTTGGACCTCAGGGAGGGAAAGCAGGTGCTGTTCAACCACTCGCGTTTTTTCGTCCACCTGGGGGAACGTTGCCCCAGGACCGAGGTCAAGGTCCACGATGACTCTGCTCTGGTCGAAGGTCGGGAGGAACTCGGTCTGGATGACTTTCAAAGGTATAAGGACGATGCTTGCCACCACGAGTGCTCCCACGGCGCCGATCACTTTCCAGCGGTTTGCTAGGCACCATAGGAGAAACCTCCGGTAGCCTCCCTTGACCGATGTCTCGAAGAACCTGCCGAAAGCGCCCTGATTCGCCGGCTCGCCGGAGGGAGGGGCGGTATCGGGGGCGTCTTTGCGTTTGCCGCCGCCCAGCATTCGGGAAGCCATCATAGGCGTTATCGTGAAAGACACGAGGAGGGAGAGCAGTGTTGCCGCGACAACCGTCACGCCGAACTGGCGGAAGAACTGCCCGACAATGTCCGAGAGGAACGCAATGGGCGCAAAGACCACCACGTCGCACAGCGTAATGGCAACCGCCGCAAGCCCGATCTCCATCCTTCCGCGGACCGCCGCGGTTCGCGAGTCTTCGCCCAGCAGAATGTGCCTGTCCACGTTTTCCAGTATCACGATGGAATCATCCACGAGGATGCCGATGCACAGCCCCAGGGCCATGAGGCTCACGATGTTGAGCGTGAAGTGGAACAAGTACATGGCGAAGAACGTCCCGACCAGAGAGAAGGGAATGGCGATCAGAACGATGAGTGACGACCTCCACCGGCGAAGGAAGAGGAAGAGAACAAGCGAGGTCGTGATGATGCTTTCCAGGAGGTTCAGACGGGTCTCGTCCAGGGAGGCCGTGATGAACAGCGTCGCGTCGCTTGCGACGGTGAGCTTTGTTCCCGGCAGCAGCGATTCCTGGAGGGACGGGAGCGCCTGCTTGATCCTGGCAGTCGTATCCACGAGATTCGCGTTGCTCTGTTTGCGAATGACGATCCCGATAGCCGTCTTCCCGTCCCGCCGGACCACACGCACAGGGTCGGGGTAGTCCAGCTTCACCTGCGCGATTTCGGAAAGCGGGACCGATGATCCGTTGGCCGTTGAGATCCTCAGGTTGCTCACATCCTGCTCGCTTGAGAACTCGCCGAGCATGCGCACGGTGAGGTCCCGTGACCTCTGCTTGATCTCGCCGGCCGGCACGTTCATGTTGTCGGCCTGGAGCGTCGCCAGGAGCGTTTGGGTGCTCACGGAGTAGTAGTCCAGTTTTTCTCTGTCCACGGTGACCAGGAGCTCCTTTTTCTGGCCGCCATCGATAGTTGCGCTGCCGACGCCAGGCAAGGACTCGATTGCTCGCGTCACCGTGTCCGCCTCGTTGTAGAGCTCTTCCGGGGTGACGTCGCCCGTGATAGCGAGGATCAGGATGGGCTGCGCGTTGACGTCGAAGGTGATGATGACGGGCCGTGTGGCGTCACGGGGCAGCTTGTCGACGATGCCGTTGATAGCTTTCTGGACGTCCACTTGCGCTGCGTTCAGGTCCGTGGACATAGTGAACTGGATGATCGTGTAGCCGAAGCCCACCCCGGAGGTCGAACGCATCGTGTCGATCCCGTTGACCACAGAGACCGCATCCTCAATGGGTTTGATGATGTCCTTGTCGATCTGCTCCGCTCCCGCCCCGGGATAGGTGGAGTGGATCGCAACTATAGGCGTATCGACGGCGGGGAAGAGGTCGGCCCCGAGGTTCAGGTACCCCACTAGGCCCAACCCGAAGATGAGGACCATTCCCATGAGAATGGCGGTCGGACGCCGGACGGAAAGCTCCGTGACGTTCATGGGCGTTCTCCCGTGATCTTCTCGATATCCGCAAGGGCCTCTTCCCGCGTGTACTGCGCCAGGAGTAGGTCGAGCTCCACAGAGTCTGTCTGGATTGCGGCGTTCTGCTGGTCTTCACGGCTAGCCTGTCCGTTAGTCAGGGCAACCCCGGCATTCCGCAATTTCTCCTGGAGATAGTCGTATCGGGCCTGGGCCGCCTGGGCGTCCGCGTCAGCCTTCATTGCCGTTTCCACGGCTTGGCGAAGCTGAATGCGCACTGCCTTGGTCTGTTGGCTGAACGCTACCCCCGCCATGTCCACGTCCTTTTCCGCCTGGCGGATGCGGTTAAGTGACTCCTGCCCGTCGAAGGCGCTCATCTTCACCCCGAGGCTCAACAGTACGTCGACATTCCAGGTGTCGTTGTTGAAAGTCCAGGCGCCTGAGTAGGGGAAGTCTTCCTGTCCTGAGATATCGAGGGAAACGCCAAAACTCACGTCAGGGTGAAGGATGGCGCCGCCCTGCTCGATGGAAAGCTTGCGCCGGGCCTGCTCGATGCGGGTGCGGGCTTCGCTCATGTCCGGGGAGCCCTGTAAGGCGCGTGCAAGAAGCGCCTGTTCATCCAGCGCGGGAAGCGCGGCGCGAAAGTCCGTTGCGAGATCGGCGCCGTCTGTCTCCTGTCCGGTTAGCACCGCCAGATCGGCCAGCGCTGTGGATTCGCTTTGCGCAGCTTCCGTGAGCTTTGCCTCCAGGGAGGCAAGCGTGGCTTTCACTTCCAGAAGGGACTCCCTGTTGATCGTTCCCTCATCGAAGCCTTTTTGCCTGTCGGATACAATCACTAGTGCTGTATCCCTCATGCGCCTTAGCGTCTCCTGGGACCTGCGGGCCAGGAGCGCGCTGAAATAGGACTTCCGAACCTGCCAATCGACGTCTCTCTGTCGCGCGCTCATGTCTGTTCCCGCCGCGTCCGTCTGGAGAGAGGCGAGGTCGATTGCGTTCTTGATTTTTCCCCACGTGAAGAGCGGCTGGTTGAGCGTAGCGGCGAGGCTGAAATAGTTATGCAGGGAGGCGCCGACGTTGAAGGGACTGGGGGGAATTGCGCCGAGTGGAACAGCGGGGCTGCCGGGGAAAAGGCCGTTGGCTGGAATGGTCAAAGTACCGAGGGCCCCTGCGGCAACGGTGTACCCCGGCGGCGGGTTGATGAGGTACGATGCGGAAGCTTCTAGGTCTACATGCGGGAGAGCTTTGCCGCGCGCCTCCCCCAAAGCGTCCTGTGACTTCTCCACGGCCAGCTGGGAAAGGCGAACTGCTTCGGAGCTCCTGCGGGCAAGGGCCAGCGCCTCGTCCAGAGTCAGGGGAGAGGACTGCGCGCTCGCAGCAGCCGTTGCGCCCAGCATGAGCAGAGCGCGGAGGATTCCATGCCTGACGCGGCTCATGGCCCTGTCTCCTGGAGGCGTAGCGCGATTGCCCGCTGCAGCGCGTGGATCTCACGGTCGAGGTGTGCCGGGGCAGCGAGCGCTACCGAGAAAATCACCCCGATCACGGTGATCCGTATCAGTGCGCGTCGCTGCCTCGGGTCCACGGTGGCCTGGCCTGCCGCCTGTGTCCCTTGACTCAGAATCCGTTCAATCAGTGTATAGAGCTTTTCCAGGTTCCCCTGGAGGAGATTCATCTGGCTGGATTCGAAGAGCATCCCCCGCAGCAGGGGACGGGCATTCTTCAGGCTCTTGAACCCGATCTCGATCAGGCTCTGAAGACGCGCGCGCGTTGGTTCCTCGGACTCCGCGAGCGCTCCGATCTGGGCAAGGAAGCGGTCCCACCTGTCCTGCGCGGTTGCCCGAAAGAGATCCTTCTTGTCCTTGAAGTAGGTGTAGATAGTACCGGAGGATATGCCGGCCCGCTGCGCAATGTGTGTGATGCGCGTTGCTTCGTATCCGATCTCTCCGAAGACCGAAAAAGCGGCGTCGATGATCTGCGCCGGTTTGTCCCTGTCCCGCGGCCGCGCCATGCCCTTCCTCTAAAATGACTGAACGTTCAATTAATTATAGCACCGCCGCCTCACTCGCGCAAGACGGCGGGAACGGCAAATCGAGGCCGGTCCGCTATTGCCCTTTTTCAAGCAGCGCGCGGAAGGATTCCAGTTCCTTTTTTCTTTCCGGCGGCGTTTTCGGATATGCAAGTTCCAGCTCCGCGAGCGTGTCAACGGCGATCCGCGAAACGATGAGTCGCGCATTGTCTTTGTCGTCGGCAGGAATGATGTACCAGGGCGCCTTGTCCGTGCTCGTCTCGGTGATGCATTCCTCGTAGGCGGCCATGTAGTCCTTCCAGTATTCCCTCTCCTTGATGTCCGCCTCGCTGAACTTCCAGTTCTTGCGGGGATCATCGATACGCTGGAGCAATCGCTTTCGCTGTTCTTCCCTTGAGAGGTGGAGGAAGAACTTCACGATGCGTGTCCCGTTGCGGTGAAGGTGGTTCTCAAACTGCACGATGGACCGATAGCGTCCCTTCCAGAACGAGTCGTCGGCAACGCTCTGCTCGGGAACTCCCTGGGCGTGGAGAAGCTCGGGGTGCACCCGCACGATTAGGACTTCCTCGTAGTAGGAACGGTTGAAGATACCGATCTGGCCTCGTTCGGGCAGGCGTTGTGTGGTGCGCCACAAAAAGTCGTGCTGCAACTCCTCGACGCTCGGCTGCTTGAAGCTGAAAACCTGGCAACCCTGGGGATTCACTCCGGACATCACGTGCCGTATAGTCCCGTCCTTTCCGGCAGCGTCCATGGCCTGGAAGATGAACAACACAGCGAAGCGCCCGCAGGCATAGTGGACATCCTGAAGCGAGCTCAGGGTCTGGACCTGATCGTCGATGAGCTTCTGGTACTCTTTTTTCGAGCCGTACACGGGAGGGACGGAAGTAGGCAGCTTCTTCAGGGTGATCTTTTGGCCCTTGCGCGCGCGGAAGCTCTTCGCGTCGATTGTTATCATCGCCCTTTCACTATACACCCGGACGGCCGCGCTGAAGAGAGAGGAAAGTCCTGTCGACGGGCTTCCGCGTTGACGCCGCACCCACGGGCAGCTATGCTCCGGCACATGGGGCGGAGCCCTGAATGAGGACTGTCCTCTTCCTGGCGTGCTATTGCATCGTGGTGACAGCGGCGAACACCCTGCTCAAGCTCTCGGCTGACGCGAACGGCGTGTGGTTGTTCATCGTTTTTCAGGCCGCAGGCAATCTGGCCGGGCTGGTAGCGGTTCTCCTGTACACGGGGCTGCTCCGCAGGATGCCTCTGCACGTGGCTTTCCCTTTAAGCCGGGGAGTCGGTGTGCTCGGCGTGCAGATCGCCGCCTCGGTGCTGATTTTTGGCGAGAGCTTTAAGCCGACCGAAGCTGCCGGCGCCGCCGTCGTTGCGGTTGGGATCATCCTCGTCGGCGTGGGCGCCTCGGACAGGGACGCGGTGAAGAGGCCGGGAGGTGGCGCCTGATGAGGACGCTCCTCTTCTTGCTTGCGAACCTTGGGGCCAACACAGGCGCGCACCTCTGCCTCAAGCGCTCCGCCGCGGGAGCGGAAGTCAAAACGTTCCTTTTCTGGCAGCTTTTCGGTAACCTGGGCGGGTTTCTCGGCGTCTTGGCGTACACGGCCTTGCTGCGCAACATGTCGCTGCACGTCGCGTATCCCCTGACGGAGGGGCTGACGGCAATCGGCGTGCAGGTGCTCGGGGGATTGATCGTTTTTCGGGAGAAGATTCACGCCATGGCGTGGGCCGGCACGGGGCTCATTCTGGCAGGGATCGCTCTTTTCAGTCTGTGACTCCGGAGGTTCACATGGACAATCGGGAGCGGTTCTTTGATGAGCTTCGCAAGGCGTGGCGGGACGAAAAATCCAGTGCGTTAACCTACGCGGCCGCCGCGGAACATGAGAAGGATCCGAAGCGGCGTGACATTTTTCTGCGCATGGCCGCAGAGGAAGTGAAGCACGCCGACAGATGGGAGAAGCGGCTCCGTGAGCTGGGCGCGGACCCGGGAATATATACGGAGACCGCCTCGGAAATGGCCCGCAGAAAGGCATTGGTGCAGAAAGGCCCCGAGGCTGTGGTGAAGGTTATGGAGGCCGCGGAGAACGGCGCCAACGGCGGGTATGAGACCTTGGCCGCCCTCTCTTCCACGGAGGAGGACCGGATCGCGTTCGAAGAGGCAGGCTTAATGGAGCGCGCGCATGACAGGGTCCTCACCGAGATGGGAGCTCAAACGGCACAGCCGTTGCGTGTGCTGGAAGGCATCCTCGGCAAGGAACGCCACGTACGCGGCGGCGGGTGGATCGGCCAAGCCATCTATGGCATCAACGACGGCTTAGGCGCCGCCTTCGGCGTTGTCAGCGGCGTGGCCGGCGCAACCCACGTGAACGGCTCGTTTGTTCTTCTGAGCGGCTTTGCCTCCATGGTCGCCTCGGCCCTTTCCATGGGAAGCGGCGCCTACCTCTCGGAGAAATCGCAGAAGGAAGTCCACGAGGCCGAGATGGACCGCGAACGCATGGAGATCGAGAACAACCCCGAGGAAGAGCAGCAGGAGCTGTCCTTGTTCTACCAGCTCAAGGGTTTCAGTGAGGCGGAAGCCGATGCCATGGCCGCGCGCATGGCCCAGAACCCCGAGGAGATGCTGAAGACCCTGGCACACGAGGAGCTGGGACTTTCCCAGCAGGCCTTCCCCAACCCGTGGAGTTCCGCCGTCAGCGCAAGCGCCGCGACGGCCCTCGGAGCGGCCGTGCCCGTCCTTCCCTACATCTTCACCACGGGCGTGTCAGCGCTTATCATTAGCTTCGTGATCAGTACGCTGGCGCACTTCGCCGTCGGCGCTGCAAAAGTCGTGGTCACCGGCCGCAAGTGGTGGAGAAGCGGCTTGGAGATGATGTTGATCGGCCTCGGGGAAGCTGGCATCACGTATGGGATCGGGCTCCTCGTGGCCCCGATGATCGGGAGGTGAGTTGTGACCGACAGGAATACGCTAGGAGAGAAGGTCCGCGCCATACGGGAATCGAGGAGTATGTCGATCGAGCAGCTTGCCGACAGGGCTGACCTGGACGCGGGCCACGTAGGGCAGATCGAGTCCGGAGCGCTCATCCCGTCCTTGAGCCCTCTTATCAGGATAGCCCGGGCGCTGGGCGTGCGGCTCGGCACGTTCCTGGACGACCAGGAGCAGATGGGGCCGATCATCTCACGGGTCGGCGCGCACGAGGCTGTGGTACGTTTCTCAGGCCGGGAGCGGTCCAACCACAGCGACCTGGACTTCTTCTCCCTGGCAGCGAACAAGACGGGGCGGCATATGGAGCCCTTCCTGATCGACATTCATCCCGCCTCCGCGAAGGAGGCGCAGGCGTCGACTCACGAAGGGGAGGAGTTTATCTTCGTGCTTTCCGGCGACGTCGAGATCGAGTATGGAAGGGACACGTACTTGCTGCATCCGGGTGACAGCATCTACTATGACAGCATCGTTCCGCACCACGTTCACAGCGCGGGGGATAAGGAAGCAAAGGTCATCGGCGTGGTTTACGCCCCCTGACGGCTGCGTCGGAAGGAGAAAGTGCATGGACTACATCAGGGACACGCTCGGGAAGGCTTTGGCGAATCAGGCGGCGACCTTTTCCGACAAGGACTTCATCGTTTATCCGGACAGGAACCTGCGCTTCACCTACGGGCAGTTCGAAGAGAGGGTGAACACGCTGGCCCGCGGGCTCCTAACCACGGGCATCGAAAAAGGCGACCATGTTGGGATCTGGGCAACAAACGTTCCCGACTGGCTCACCTACCTTTTCGCCTTGAGCCGCATTGGCGCTGTTGCCGTAACGGTGAACACGGCCTACCGGCTCGCGGAGCTCGAGTACCTCCTACGCCAGTCCGACATGAAGGCCCTCTGCCTCATCTCGGGGTTTCGCGACAGCGACTACGTAGGCATGGTGACCGAGTTGGTGCCAGAGCTTCGCTCCTGCCAAAGGGGAGAGCTTTCGAGTGCCCGGTTCCCCCGACTGCGCACGGTGATCTTCATCGGGCCGGAAAAGCACCGGGGGATGTACAGTACCCCGGAGCTGCTTCTCCGCGGCAGCCACGAGCAGAACGACGCTCTGGAGCGCATATCCCGTTCCCTTTCCTGTGAAGAGGTCATCAACATGCAATACACCTCGGGGACGACGGGCTTCCCGAAGGGTGTCATGCTCACGCACCTGAACATCCTGAACAACGGCTTCCACATCGGGGAGAGGCAACGGTTTACCCCTGATGATAAGGTCTGCCTCCCGGTCCCGCTGTTTCACTGCTTCGGGCTCGTCCTAGGAATCATGGCCATCCTGACGCACGGGGCAACGGCGGTGATCGTGGAAAGCTTCGATGCGCTCCTTGTCCTGGCTTCCGTTCAGAAGGAGCGCTGCACTGCGCTGTATGGCGTGCCCACCATGTTCATCGCCGAGCTCGCCCACCCGATGTTTCGCTTGTTCGACACGGGGAGTCTTCGCACGGGCATCATGGCAGGGTCGCCCTGTCCGGTGGAGGTCATGAACCGCGTGATCAGCGACATGCATGCCTCCGAGATTACTATTGCCTACGGCCTGACAGAAGGCTCGCCGGTGATGACGCAGACTTCTACGGATGATCCCGTGGACCTTCGCGTCTCGACGGTCGGGCAGGCATTGCCGGGTATCCAGGTGCGCATTGTCGACCCTGCCACCAATCGAGAACTTGCTCCCGGGGAGCAGGGGGAAGTGGTCTGCCGAGGCTACAACGTCATGAAGGGCTACTACAACATGAGCGACGCCACAGCGGCGGCGATCGATGAGGAAGGTTGGCTGCACTCGGGAGACCTCGGCACCGCGGACGCGGCGGGATATTTCAAGATCACCGGTCGGATCAAGGACATGATCATCCGCGGTGGGGAGAATGTGTATCCCCGCGAGATCGAGGAGTTCCTCCTGAAGATGCCGGGCATCAAGGACATTCAGGTGGCTGGGATTGCCAGCGAAAAATACGGCGAAGAGGTCGGCGCGTTTGTCATCCTGGCGGACGGAGCATCCCTGGGAGAAGAGGACGTGCGCGATTTCTGCCGCGGGCAGATCTCCCGTTTCAAGATACCCCGCTATGTCTTCTTCGTGGATTCTTTTCCCATGACGGCGAGCGGGAAGATTCAGAAATACAAGCTGCGGGAGTTGGGACATCAGCTTCTGAGGGAGCACGCCACCGAGCCCGCGTAGTCCTTGCCTATTACTTGTTCTCCATCACTATGAGCCGGTACCCAACGCCCGGCTCGGTGATGAGGAGCCGTGGCATGTGAGGGTTTTCCTCGATCTTCTTTCTGAGACCCGTGACGTAGACCCGCAGGTAATTGGTGTCCTGCTCGACGTTCGGGCCCCAGAGCTCGCGGAGGATCTGGCCGTGGGTGACCACCCGCCCGGCGTGCTGCACCAGGGTCCGAAGCAGGCCATACTCGGTCGGGGTGAGCCTGACCAGCTCCCCGTCCACGCGCACTTCGCGCGAGATCAGGTCCACGACAAGACGGCCGGATGAGAAAGGCTCCTGGGTGTCTTTAGGCGTCCTGTGGCGGATGGCCACCTTGATGCGGGCCACGAGCTCGCCCGTGTTAAACGGCTTGACGAGATAGTCATCCGCTCCCACATCGAGCAGCTTTACGATCTCCTCCTCTGCGTTTCGCACCGACAGCACGATGACGGGGACGGTAGACCACGTGCGCAGCTCCGAAAGGGCCTCCGCGCCGTCCCGATCGGGGAGCCCCAGGTCCAGCAGCACGACGTCGGGCTTTTTCCCGAGCACCATCTGGATGCCCTCGGATGCCGTCGCTGCTTCGTGGACCGCGTACCCCTGCTTTTCGAGGCTGACGCGAAGGAGTCTCCTGATCTGGACCTCGTCATCGATCACGAGCACTGACGTCATGAATCCCTCCCTAGCGCGGTACGCCGCGCGGAGGCGCGCCCTCGGCCTCTTGCTCGAGCGTGCCTTCCTTTGGTTCTTCGGCCGCTCCTTCGTCTTGTTCGACCACGCTATCGGGAAGGAAAATCGAGACCGACAGCCCGCCCTTGCGGTTCAGGTAGGCGGTGATCTTTCCGCCGTGAGCTTCCACGATCCCTTTGCAGATTGAAAGGCCCAGGCCCACGCCGCCCGAGGCAGCCTTGCTTCCACGGAAGAACCTGTCGAACAGGTGGGGGAGCTCTTCCGGGGCGACACCCGGTCCTGCATCGGCAACCGTCATCCGAACCCCACGACCTTTGCGTTCGACGCTGATGTCCACCGAGGTCCCGGGAGGAGTGTGGCGCGTTGTGTTGACGAGGATGTTCGTGAGGACCTGCGTCATGAGGATGAAGTCTAGGGACACCAAGGGGACGTCCTCATCCACCCTGATCGAGAGGGGATGATCCCGGGACTGGCGGCGCATTGCATCCGCGACCACGGACACGAGGTCGAAGATGTCGTTGGAAGACTTCTTCAGGCGCAGCATGCCTGATTCCAGGCGCGTCATGCTGAGGAGGTTTTCCACGATGGAATTGAGCCGGTCGGTCGCAGTGAGGGTTTCAGCAAGCAGCGCCGAACGCGCATCCTTGTCCTCCGCCGTTGCGGCGTCCTGGAGCGCCGTGACCGATCCTTTGATGGTCGTGAGCGGCGTGCGCAGCTCGTGGGAGATCGTGTTCAGCAGGACCCTTCCCAGCCTCTCGGATTCCCGGGCCATGAGGTTTTTCCTGTTCTCTTCGGCGAGCAGCTCCCTTTCGATGGAGAGCGAAAGGTTTCTTCCCAACGTCTGGAGGAACTGGTCCTGGTCATGCGGCCAGGCCCGTCCCTCGGGGATGCGTATGCCAATCACACCGACAGTGGAATCAGGAGTAAGGAGCGGGATGTAGTGGTAGCGGGCGAAAGCCAGGGTGTCGGTGTACTTTCCGCACGGAGTCCGGTTGGCGAAGCACCACTGGGCCACGCCGAACTCCTTGTCGTCAATCTCCACCGCGGACAGCGACCGGACCGCCCTTTCGATGGTCGTCTCCGAATCCCTGAGGAAGAGGATGCACTCCGCCTCGAAATACTTCGAGATACGCTCGAGGCTCGTTTGCGCGATCTCGGGGATACTGTGCAGGTGCGAGAGGTTCTGCGAGAAGTTGTAGAGGAGCGTTACCCGCCTCTCCCTTACAGCAAGCATCCGCTGATTCGTGCGAAGGCGCGTCATAAGAAACGCCAGGGCCGCGGCGGTCACGAAGTACAGGATGATCATGAGCGCGTCTTCGAGCTTGCTGATGGCGAACGTGAAGCGCGGGGGAATGAAGAAATAGTCCCACAGCACAGCGCTCAACGCGGCGCTGATGAGGACAGCCCGCCGGGTGGCAAAGAAGGCAATAGCGATCACGGAGAGCAGATAGAGAATGGAAACCGTGTGGTAGCCCACCTCTGGAAGCGCCAGGAGGTTGATGACCGTGACAGCCCCAATGAGGGCCACGGCAAGGGCAAGGGTGGCGGAGCGCTTGTTCAGCACCGTGGCGAGCCGCGCGCGGGTATGGACTACCGTGGTCCCCTTTTCCTGGACCACGGCGACGTCGATGTCGCCGCTGCCAGCCAGGATCAGGTCCGTGACCGAACGCCTGGCAAACAGCGAACGGGGACTCAAGCCTGATTTACCCAGCACGATTTGAGAGACGTTATTGGTCCGCGCGTAGCGCAGCACCGCCTCCGCGACATCCTCTGCGGGGATGCTCACCACCGCCGCGCCGAGCTGCCGGGCCAAGTTCATGTTCTTCCTGAGGTTCTCCTGGGCGGTCTCCGTCAAGACCTGGCCGCTCTCGATGAAGAGGGCGGTCCATTCAGCCTTGAGGCTGAATGCTCGCTGCCGGGTCCACCGGATGAGGTGCGCTGAGTTGGGGCTCGGGCTGATGGCCACGAGAAGTTTGTCCCCTGACTTGGCGGGAGCGTCCCTCCCGCTGGTCTGGGCGAAGGTGGCGAGCTGGTGATCCACCAGGAGGGCCGTGTAGCGCAAGGACATCTCACGCAGCGCCGTCAGCGTGCTTTTTTTGAAGAAGTTCTCCACGGCCGTGCGCGCCGCATCTCCGAGGTAGACCTTCCCTTCTGCCAGGCGTTTTAGGAGCTCTTCGGGAGAGATGTCTATGAGCACTACTTGATCCGCGGCGTCGAAAATGGAGTCCGGGATCCGTTCATGGACGGCGATCCCGGCGATCTCCTCCACCGTGTCGGCAAAGCTTTCCAAGTGCTGTACGTTCACCGTCGTGAAGACGTCAATCCCTTTTGCGATTAGCTCCAGGACGTCCTGATACCTTTTTTCGTTTCTGACGCCAGGCACGTTGGTGTGGGCCAGCTCATCGACCAGGACGAGGGCCGGCTTTCGCTTGAGCACGGCATCCAGGTCCATTTCCTCCAGGAGCTTCCCACGGTAGTCCAGCTTCATGCGGGGGACCGTCTCGAAGACGGTAGCCAGCTCCTGAGTCTCTTTCCTTTGGTGACTTTCCAGGTAGCCAATGACGACGTCTATCCCTTCGGTCTGCTTCTGACGGGCCTCCTTCAGCATGGTGTAGGTCTTGCCCACCCCGGCAGCCATGCCGAAAAAGACCTTGAGCTTCCCCCTGCCCTCCCGCTCTTTCTCCACGGCCCGCAGCAGGACATCGGGATCAGGACGCAAATCATCCGACACGGAAGCCTCCGATGCGCATCACGGGAAAGTATCTCACCGCTTCCCTACTTTGGGAACTCCTTGTCCAGGGCCACGTTAAGCGCGAGCACGTTCACCCGAGGCTCGCCCAGAAAACCCAGTTGCGGCCCTTCCTCGAAGCTGTGCACCAGCGCAAGAAGCTGCGAGGACTTTTGCCCATCGAGGTGTCTTGCCACTGCTACCTTCGCTGCCTGGATCTCCGCAGACTCCGGGCTGATCTGAGGATCGAGCCCGCTCGCCGAAGCGAACAGCATGTCCATAGGCGGATCCCCGGGGCCGTACATCTTCTGCCAGTCGCTCTTGCGCTGGTCGTACGCCTTTTTCAGATCTGAGCTCGTCCAACCCCAATTGCTTGCCCCCGAGTTGGTGGGATCATACTTCACCGCCGACGGCCGGGGATGGAAGTAGATGTCGCTCTGGAAGTCCTGGGCAAGGAGCGCCGAACCCACGACCTTTCCGTCTCGGACCACGAGGCTCCCCTGGGCGTTTCGGGGGAACAAGACGGCGCCGAGGCCCGTCATCAGCAACGGATATATCCCACCGACGACGATGGTCCAGAACACGAAGACGATGAGTGCAGTCTTGATGGGCTTCATTTTTCCTCCTTCCCTCACGCCAGGCCAATAACGTGCACGATCAGGTCGATGGCCTTGATGCCGATGAATGGGGCCACGATCCCGCCCAACCCATAGATGAGCAGGTTCCTCCTCAGGATTCGCGTAGCCCCGATTGCCCGGTAGCGCACGCCGCGGAGCGCCAAGGGTATGAGCGCCACGATGATGAGAGCGTTGAAGATGACCGCCGAGAGAACGGCGCTTTGCGGGGAGGCGAGCTGCATGACGTTCAGCGCCCAGAGCGGCCCCGTTGTCCCCTTCGCCGCGTATAGCGTCACGAACATCGCCGGCAGAATGGCGAAGAACTTCGCTACGTCGTTTGCGATGCTGAACGTCGTAAGAGATCCCCTGGTTATTAGCTGTTCCTTTCCTACTTCGACGATATCAATGAGCTTGGTAGGGTTGGAGTCCAGGTCCACCATGTTCCCTGCTTCCCGTGCCACCTGGGTGCCCGAGCTCATCGCCACTCCTACGTCGGCCTGCGCAAGGGCAGGGGCATCGTTGGTGCCGTCACCGATCATAGCGACAAGATGCCCGGCCTTCTGTTCGGCCCTGATGCGTTCCAGCTTCGCCTGCGGGGTCGCTTCCGCGATGTAGTCATCCACGCCCGCTTCGGCGGCAATTGTTGCGGCAGTCAGCGGGTTGTCTCCCGTGATCATGATGGAGCGGATCCCCATCTGCCGCAGGTGCGCAAGCCGGTCCTTGATTCCGCCCTTCACGACGTCCTTGAGATAGACTACGCCGAGGACCTCGCTCCCCCGGGCCACCACCAGAGGCGTTCCGCCCTCCGCGGAGATCCGCTTCACTTCGGTGTCGATCTCCGGCGGGAACCTTCCGCCTCCCGACAACACCCATTCCTTGACGGCTTCCGCTGCGCCCTTTCTGATGCACTTGCGTTCGTCTTCGAAGTCTAACCCGCTCATGCGCGTTTTGGCTGAGAACGGCACGAAGCGCCCGCCGATATCCTGGATACTCGAGGCTTTCACTGCGTAGTCGCGCCGGGCAAGGTTGACGATGGAGCGGCCCTCCGGCGTCTCATCCGGGAGCGATGCGAGCAGGGCGGTTTCCGCCACGGCTGCTTCCGTGCGACCCTTTGCGGGGAAGAACGCGGAGGCCATGCGGTTTCCCATCGTCACCGTCCCGGTCTTGTCCAGGAGCATGACGTCGATGTCACCCGCGGCGTCGACGGCCCGGCCGCTCAGGGCCAGGACGTTCTTCTTGATGAGCCGGCTTACGCTGGATATCCCGATGGCCGAAAGGAGCCCCCCTATAGTGGTGGGGATCAGGCACACGAGGAGCGCAAAAAGCACCGCCGTGGTGATGAAGACCGTGCTTCCCGACTGTTTGGCGCTGTAGTCGGAGAAAAACCAGAGCGTGCCGACAGCAGCTAGGAAGATGATCGAGAATGCGGATAGGAGGATGAGGAGCGCAATCTCCCCCGGGGTCTTCTGTCGCGTCGCGTTCTCCACGAGCCCGATCATCCGGTCAACGAATGTCTTTCCCTGCTCCGCGGTGATGCGCACGATGATCCGATCGCTGATGACGCGGGTGCCCCCTGTGACGGCGCTTCTATCCCCGCCTGATTCGCGGATGACGGGAGCTGATTCTCCTGTGATTGCCGACTCGTCAACGCTTGCGATCCCCTGGACCACTTCCCCGTCGCCGGGTATGACGTCTCCAGCCTCGCAGACGACCCGATCACCGAGGCGCAGCGCCGCCGAAGCGACCTTCTCCTCCCGATCGTCGCCGTCCAGGAGGCGGCGCGCGATGGTCTTTGTCCTCATGGCTCGCAGCGAATCCGCCCTTGCTTTCCCCTGGATCTCCGCCAGGGATTCGGAGAAATTGGCAAAGAGGACCGTGAACCACAGCCAGATCGCGATCTGGAGGTTGAAACTGTTGAACACCCCCTTGCATACGTCCGCGATGTACACGAGGGAAATGAATACCGAGCCGATCCAGACCATGAACATCACCGGGTTCCTGATCTCCACGCGCGGGTCGAGCTTCTTGAAAGCCATACCGACAGCGCGGGTCAGGACAGGAAAACTTGCAAGACGAATTTCCTCTCTCATGTCAGTTCTCCCCTGGGGCTAAAAAACCATGCCCTTGAGGGCCAAATAATGTTCTACGATCGGCCCGAGGGTCAGGGCGGGGAAGAAGTTCAGCCCCGCGATGATAATGATCGTGATGACCAGCAACACTACGAAGATCGTGTTGTTCGTGGCGAATGTCCCGACGCTTGCCGGGATGGGAACCTTGGCCCCAAGGCTGCCTGCAATCGCGAAGACGGGAATCACAAGCACGAAACGGCCGACGAGCATCGCAAAGGCGCCAAGGGTGTTGTAGAAGACCGTGTTCCCGTTGATCCCAGCAAAAGCGCTCCCGTTGTTTCCGACGCTGGAACCGAACAGGTAGAGGATCTCCGTCAGTCCGTGCGGCCCCTGATTGTTGAGACCGGACAGCCCTATCTTGGTGGCAACACCGGCTGCAGCCAGAAACAGGATGGTGCCGGTCTGTCCGATGACCGCAAGGACTGACAGCTGCATCTCGCGGGACTCGATTTTCTTACCCAGGTATTCCGGCGTCCTCCCCACCATGAGCCCCGCGATGAACACTGTGATGAAAAGGAAGACAAGCATGCCGTACATTCCACAGCCCACCCCTCCGTAGATGATCTCCCCCAGCAGGATGTTGGTGAGCGGCACCATCCCACCGAGCGGCGAGAAGCTGTCGTGCATCGAGTTGACCGAGCCGTTGGAGGTTACCGAGGTGGCCTCGGCCCACAGAGCGCTTCCGGCGATGCCGAAGCGCGTTTCTCTTCCCTCCATGGTGCCGTGGCCGCCGCTCATTCCGTTGAAGCCGTATTCGGCAAACAAGATAACCACGAGCCCGATGGCGAAGAGCGTGGTCTTGGCCGCAAACAGTGCGTGGCCCTGACTCCTGTCCTTCACCATTCGCCCGTAGGCGAACGGAGTGGCGACCGGGATGAGGAGAATGGCCAGCATCTCGAAGAGGTTGGACAGAGGCGTCGGGTTTTCGAAGGGGTGCGCCGAGTTCGCGTTGAAAAAGCCTCCGCCGTTCGTCCCTAGCTGCTTGATTGCGATCTGCGACGCCGCGGGTCCCAGCGTGATGATCTGGTCCTTCCCCTCCAGGGTGAGCGCATGAACGGGGCCGGCGAACGTCTGGATAACGCCTTGTGACATCAGAAGCACGGCGAGGATGAGGGAGAGCGGAAGGAGGATGTACAGGGTGGACCGTGTGAGATCGACCCAGAAGTTGCCTAGAAGCACTTTGTTCATTGCCCCCGGCTGACCTGCCGCAGAGCCCCCTGAGGGCCGGTTCATAATGCCCCGGATCAGAACAAGGAGCGACGCCATGCCAATGGCGGCGCTGAGGAAGTTCTGCACAGCCAACCCTGCCATCTGCGAGAGGTAGCTTACGGCATTTTCCCCGCCGTAGTTCTGCCAGTTGGTGTTTGTCATGAAGCTGACCGCTGTGTTCAGTGCCAGGTGCCAGGACATGTTGTCGATGTTCGCCGGGTTCAGCGGCAGCCACTTCTGCGTCACCAGTAGCAGGTAGAGGAACAGAAAGCCTAGGATGTTCAACGCAAGGAGCGCTCCTGTATATTGCTTCCAGTTCATCTCCTGGCGAGGATCGATCCCGGAGATCTTATAGATCCCTCTCTCCAGCGGCTTGAGAAAAGAGAGGATGTGTTTCTCATCGCCATAGACGCGGGCCATGAACTTCCCGAGGAAAGGGGCCAGGGCGAAGAGGACACCGAGAAAAATAATCAGCTGCAGCCAGTTTGGTGTGCTCATGATTTGCTCCTAGAACTTGTCAGGG
>Ga0326728_10007925_pt1 | contig 26762 bp, 23 predicted proteins | sample MB3enrmetagenome_FD_207602 | JGI IMG/M metagenome (GOLD analysis project Ga0326728, IMG submission 207602) | Lab enriched peat soil microbial communities from McLean, Ithaca, NY, United States - MB31MN | ecosystem: Environmental > Terrestrial > Soil > Wetlands > Peat | place: USA: New York...
CGAAAAAGGCTTCGCCATCCCTGCTGGCCTCCTTCCCAGCACGAATGGTGAATCACAACTCGCCCGATTCGTTCAATCCCCCATCGATTCTGACTATTCGGGACCCGCTCTAGCGGTCGCGGACGCGCCCGCGCGGCGATTCTAGGATCGACTTCCGCGGCCGTCCGGCGAGCGCCGCGACCGCAACGCCCGCCTCGCGGCGCTCCGACATGGGCGCGCGCGCCGGCTTGAAACTCGACCGTGACCGGGCGGACGCCTCGCTCGATCGGATTTGCGGGCGATCAATGACTCTCACTGCGCCCGATCCGGAAGCGATCGCGTGATTTCGGCCGTGACGCGCCGCCGGCGCAATTACGCGATGAATTCGGCGTCGCTATTCCGCCTCGATGTCTTCCAGCCTTATGCCGCCCCCGGCATGCAGACTGTTGCGCGCCTGTTCGATCCGGCGAAGGAATCGCGGATCGTTTTCGAGTCGATATTCGAACCATTCCTCCTCGGATTCGAAACCGATGAGAACCCCCGCCGGCTTGCCGTGACGCGTGATGACGATTTCTTGCGTCTCGGCCTCGCGCAGGTAGCGGGAGAGATCGTCCTTGACCTCGGAGAGCGGGACTTCCTTCACTCCGGACTTGCGAATTGTGCGAGCCATGTCTCGGCCTCCAACTTGGCTACGATCGCCAAGACCTGCACGGTCGCGCCGATCACGTCGTAAAATATCCTGACTTCGCCGACCCGCAGCCGGAATTGCGGCTGGCGGAGTCCGCGCAATCGTCTGATGCGGCTTCGGCTCGCCTTTTCCGGCTCGCGCCTCAAGTGCGTCTCGAGCGCGGCGCGCACATCGGCTCGAACGTTCGCTCGAAGCCCCTTCAGGTCTTCGACGGCCTCGGGGGCCAGGACGATCTCGAACGGCATTTTGGCTAGATTATAGCCAGATTCGCCGACCGTCAAATTGGAGGTTCAGTCGAGGCGCCGAAGGCGGCGCCTGTGGCGCCGCGCAGACGGGCCGTAGAGCGTTGCAGCCTCCTCCGGCGCCAAAATGGCGCGCCCGACAGGATTCGAACCTGCGGCCTCTGCCTTCGGAGGGCAGCGCTCTATCCAGCTGAGCTACGGGCGCGGGGCGCAAAAAGGCGCCGCGCCTGAATAGAGCATTTTGGCGGGCTTGGGAATCCCCCGTTTGCGTTCACGCGCATTCACGCGGCGAGCGCGGCGGCGCCGCTTTCCGCGCCGAAATGGGCGAGGCGGCGCGGTTCGATTGCGGCCACCGGCGTCACCGCGAAAACGTCGGTCGCGCCGAAACTCTCGTCGACCACGGCTTGCGGGCCGAACCTGGCGCCGAGCCGCCAACAGCCCTTGATCAGCGGCGGCAGGGCGTGGATCGCGGCGCGCAGGTCGAGCGGAGCCTCGTCGCACAGCCCCCGATCGACCGCGCGGCCGGCAAGCGCGCCGACGTCCCAAAGCGGGTCGGCGGCGCTGCTCCCGCGCAGAAAGCGCAGCGCTTGCGCATGCGCGGCCGGGTCCGCGCCGGGGAAGCTCGCGCAGCCGAACATCGCGTCGATCCGGTGGCGGCGCGCGTTGGCCCAGACGCCGCGCCGCAGGAGTTCGAGCGTGCGCTTGCCGCGATAGCCCGGCGCGACGCAGGAGCGGCCGAGTTCGAGCAGCCGCTTGCCGGGATGCCTGGCCTTGAGCGAGGCGACGTCGAATTCGCCGGCGCTGTAAAAGCCGAAATTGGCGTCCGCCGCTTCTTCCCGCAGCAGCCGATAGGCGCCTGCCACCGTCGGCGCGCCGTCGGCGCCGACGACGGCGTTGTCGACGACGATGAGATGGTCGCAGACGCGATCGAACCGGCAAATGTCGCGCCGGATCAGCCGCGCCGTCGCGTCGGGCCTGGCGCCGCCCTCTTCGAAGAACACGCGATAGCGCAGCTTCTGGGCGCAGCGAATCTCGCACTTGGTCGTCGCGAGCCGGACGTCGAGCGCGCCGAGGGCGCCGAGCGTCTTGGGCAAGCCCATGAGATCGCGCGCCTGTCGACGCGCCGGCGCCAAGGCGCCGGGCGGCCCGGTCCGCCTGCGCGTCAACGACCGCTGCGCCATGAACGTCTCTTCCGAATCGGCCCCGCGAAGCCGATCCCAGAGCGCTTCTGTCGCACAGATTTATGACGCCCGGACGCGCGCCGGCGTCGGCGCCGGCGCCGGCGAGGCCAGCAAGCGCTCGATCGTTTCGGCGAGCGCAGAGAGATCCACCGGCTTGGCGAGAAATTCGTCGAAGCCCGCCGCCGCGCCGCCGCGCCGATCCTCGGGCGTCGCATTGGCGCTCAGCGCGACGAGCGCGACGCGCCGCGCGCCGATTTCGCGCTCGAAACGGCGAATGGCGCGCGCCGCCTGCCAGCCGTCGATCGCCGGCATCTTGATGTCCATCAGGACGACGTCGAACCGAGGCGCCTCCCCGCGCGCCGCCTCGCCGGCGAGCCGCGTCGCCTGCTCGCCGTCGCGCGCCCGCACGACCTCGAACCCCAGCCGCCGCAGCCCCTTTTGCGCGATGACGGCGCTGATGTCGTCGTCTTCGGCGAGCAACGCCCGCATCCCGCGCGCGCGCGCGCCGACGCGCGCCGGCGCCGGCGCGCCGGCGGAGGGCGCGAACTCGCTCGCCAGGCGATCGAACAGCGAGCGCGCGCGCACCGGCTTGACCAGCCAGCCGTCGAAACCTTGCAGCGAGGTCTGGCCGAAGGCGCGCCGCTCGAACGGCGAGAACAACACCAGGCTCTTGGGCGCCCCGGCGGCGCGCGCCGCCAGCGCCAGGCGATTGGTCGCCTCCACGCCGAGCGCGCAATCGATGATGACGAGATCCGGCCTCGGGCCCGCGCTCAGCGCGGCTAGGCCGTCTTCGAGCCCTTCGGCGCGCGCGACCGCGGCGCCCGCTTCGCCGAGCCGAGCCGCGATCGCCGGCGCTTCGAATGGCGAACGGGCGACGATCAGCGCGCGCCGGCCTTTGAGCGTGACCGGCGCAGCCTCGGGCGGCGCGCCGCCGCAAGCCGGCAAGGGAACCGCGAAGGAAAAGATCGAGCCGCCGCCGGGATTGTCCTCCAGCGCGAGTTCGCCCCCCATCAAGGCGACGATGCGCTTGGAAATGGCCAGGCCCAGCCCGGCGCCCTCAATGTGGCGCGCGTGCGAGCCGTCGCCCTGCTCGAAGTCCTCGAAGATCGCGGCGCGGCGATCGGGGGGAACGCCGGGGCCGGTGTCCGTGACCTTGAACAAAGCGCGGCCGTCGGCGGCGCGTTTGACGCTGACGCCGACGCCGCCGCGCTCGGTGAACTTGACCGCGTTGCCGGCCAGATTGGTCAACGCCTGGCGCAGCCGTAAGGAGTCGCCGAGAACGAAGCGCGGCGCGTCGGCCGAGATCGAGGCGGCGATTTCCAGACCCTTGCCTTGCGCCTGCGGGGCCAAAAGCTCGACGATGCTTTCGATCAGCTTGGGCAAATCGAACGTCTCGCGGACCAGTTCGAGGCGTCCCGCCTCGATCTTGGAGAAATCGAGGATCTGGTCGATGAGGTTGGCGAGCGCGGCGCCGGAGCCGCGGATCGCCTCGACGTAGCTGGCGTGCTCGGGATCGAGCCCGGCGTCGCGCAGCAGGTCGGCCATGCCGAGAATCCCGCTCAAGGGAGTGCGGATTTCGTGGCTCATCGTCGCCAGGAACCGCGATTTGGCTTCGCTCGCGGCCTCGGCGCGCTCGCCCGCCGCCGCCGCCTCCTTCAGACGCCAGACTTCGTCGCGCAACGCTTCGGCGGCGGCCTCGGCGCGCGCCACGCGACGCTCGGCGCTGCGGCGCAGCCGCGCCAGCCCCGCCGCCAAGGCGAGCGCGAGCGCCAAGAGCGGACCCGCTTCGATCGCCAGAACGCGCAGGTCGAAAAGCGCCAAATCGGCCAACGGATCGATCATGTGAATTCCCGCCGCCGGCCCCGCCGGTCCCGCGAAGCGAGGATGACAGGACGCGGTTGAGAAACTCTTGCCGTCGGAATCGGAATTCTAACCGTGGCCGCCCGGGGCTTGCGCCGCGCTGGCGTCCGCGCGCCGATCACGCCGCGGCGGCGACGCGCTCCTGCGCGCCGCGATAGCTCAGCGCCTCCGCGAGGTGGACGCGCCGCACCGCGCCGCCGCCGTCGAGATCGGCGAGCGTGCGCGCCAGTTTGAGCACGCGGTGATAGCCGCGCGCGGAAAGGCGCAGCCTTTCGGCGGCCTCGCGCAGCAGCGAAAGCGCCGCGGCCTCGGGCGCGGCGACCGCTTCGACCACATTGGCCGGCGCTTCCGCATTGCAGCCGACCGCCGCGAGCCCCAGCGAACGATAGCGCGCGCTCTGGATTTCTCGCGCTGCGAGAACCCGCTCCGCGACTTCGGCCGATCCTTCCGCGGGCGCCGGCCGCAACAAATCGGCGGCGCCGACGGAAGGGACGTCGATCGTCAAGTCGAAGCGATCGAGCAGCGGGCCGGAGAGCCGGGCCTGATATTGGGCGACGCAGCGCGCGTTGGGCGCGCGACGGCAGGCGTAGCCGGGTTCGTCCGCCTGCCCGCATCGGCAGGGGTTCATCGCCGCCACCAGCTGGAAGCGCGCGGGATAGACGATGCGATGATTGGCGCGCGCGATCGCGACTTCGCCCGACTCGATCGGCTGGCGCAGGCTGTCGAGCGCCTGCGGCTGGAATTCCGGCAGCTCGTCGAGAAACAGCACGCCGTGATGGGCGAGCGAAATCTCGCCGGGCTTGGCGTGGATCCCGCCGCCGACGAGCGCCGCCATCGAAGCCGAATGATGGGGCGCGCGGAACGGTCGCCGGTCGGTCAAGACGCCGCCGGCCAGCGCGCCGGAGACCGAGTGGACCATCGACACTTCCAACAGTTCGCGCGGGCTGAGCGGCGGCAGGATCGAAGGCAGGCGCTGCGCCAGCATCGATTTGCCGGCGCCGGGCGCGCCGCACATCAGCAGATGGTGCCCGCCGGCGGCGGCCACTTCAAGCGCGCGCTTGGCGCTCTCCTGGCCCTTGATGTCGCGAAGGTCGGGCTGCGGCGCCCCGGCCGCGCGCATGGCCGGCTCGGGCCGGGCGAGCACCTGCGCGCCCTTGAAATGATTGGCGAGCTGGATCAGCGAGCGCGGCGCCAGAATGTCGAGATCGGCGGAAGCCCACGCCGCCTCCGGCCCGCAGGCGGCCGGACAGATCAGCCCGAGGCCGCGCGCGTTGGCGGCGATCGCCGCCGGCAGCACGCCCGCCACCGCGCTCACCGTCCCGTCGAGCGCCAGTTCGCCGATGACGGCGTAGCCGTCCAGCGCGTCGGCCGGAATCGCCCCGATCGCCGCCATGACGCCGAGCGCGATCGGCAGATCGTAGTGACTGCCCTCCTTGGGCAGGTCGGCGGGCGCGAGATTGACGGTGATGCGCCTGGCCGGCAGCGCCAGGCCCGAGGCGATCAGCGCGGCGCGCACCCGCTCGCGCGACTCGGCCACCGCCTTGTCGCCGAGGCCGACGATCATGAACACGACATTGCCGCTGGCGATCTGCACCTGCACGTCGACCGCGCGGGCCTCGACGCCCTCGAACGCCACTGTCGCCACGCGCGCAACCATTTCGCCCCGCCCGCCTTAAGCCACGCCGCCCGGCGCCCGCCCGCCGCGCTCCCTCGGATCGGAACATATGCAGAACATTACGGCTCTGGCAAGGGGGATTCGGCGCCGTAGCGGCATTTTTGTGCGCGAGGCCTGGTCGCTCCGCTCAGTCCTTCGCCGCGGCGAGGATCGGGCCGGCGCCGGAAGCCTGCACCAGAATGGCGTCGGCGAGCCCGGGATCGCTTGAAGGGGGCAGAGCGAGGCGCTCGGCCTCGCCGCTCCAATGGCCGACGAGGATCATCTCGCGCACCACGTTCTTGTGCGCCAGCGTGCGGCCGGCGTTTTCGCCGCGCCGCACCGCGACCTCGATCACGCGCGGGTCGTAGCGCGCGAGCCAGACGTCGGCGCCGCGCGGCGGCGCCGCGCCAGCGCCGATCGCCGCGGCGCCGGGTTCGATCGTCACCTCGGGGCCGGCCGCGCCGCGGTCGGCGCGCTCCGCCAGTTCACGCATTTCGCTTGCCTCCGCCCCGACCCCGTCGACGCGCCCGTTGACGACGATCTGAGGCGTAAAGACTTGCCCGTGCCCCATGGCGCGGGCGTAGGCCCATTGCCTGGCGGTGAATTCCGGCTTGGCGAACGTGTCCTTCCAGCCCAGGCCGTCCCAATAATCGACGGCGAAATTGAGCGCGAGCACGTCGTTGCGCGCGGCGAATTCGATCAGGGCGGCGTTGGCCGGCGGGCAGGACGAGCAGCCTTGGCTCTGGAAGAGTTCGATCACCGTCGGCCGCTCGGCGTCGGCGGCGCCCGCCGGCGCGGCGGCCAGCGCGAGAAAAGCGATCGCGGAGCGCAGCGCCGAACGTGAGCCAACGGTTCGCGCCAAGGCGCGGGGGAACGGGAGAAAACGCATGCGACGCTCCTCATGCGGCCGATCGCCGCACGGCGGCGCGAGCCCTTCCGACGTTTCGCGTTCGGGCCGGCGTTTGTTACGCGCGCCCCTAAGCCCGCAGCCGTGCTATGTCCGAACGAACCCCGCAGCTCGCCGACGAACTCCCGCCATGGCCCGCGTCGATTTCACCACCCCTCGCCTCTATCTCGCCGGCGACCTCTCGGAAGGCGCCAGCGCGGCGCTTTCGCCCGATCAGGCCAATTATCTCATCAACGCGCTGCGGCTCGGTCCGGGCGCGCGCGTGCTGACCTTCAACGGGCGCGACGGCGAATACGCCGCTTCGATCGGCGCCGTCGGCCGCAGAAGCGCGATTCTCGAGATCGGCGAGCGCACGCGGCCGCAGGAGCATCCGCCCGACGTCGACTATCTCTTCGCGCCGCTCAAGCACGCGCGGCTCGACTATGTTGCGCAGAAGGCGGTCGAGATGGGCGCCGGCCGGCTGCGGCCCGTCATCACCCGGCGCACCCAGGCGGCGCGCGTCAACATCGAGCGCTTGCGCGCCAACGCGCGCGAGGCGGCCGAGCAATGCGGGGTGATCTGGCTGCCCGAGATCGCGGCGCCGGAGCGGCTGGAAAAGGTTCTCGCCGACTGGCCCGCCGAGCGGCTGCTGGTGTTTTGCGACGAGGACGCGCCGCAGGCCAACCCGATCGCCGCGCTCGCCGAGCGCTCGCCGAGCGCCGGCGTTTCGCTGCTGATCGGCCCGGAGGGCGGGTTCGACGATGTCGAGCGCGAGGCGATCGGGCGCGCGCCGAATGTGTTGCGTCTCAGCCTCGGCCCGCGCATCCTTCGCGCCGACACCGCCGCGGTCGCCGCCCTGGCGCTCATCCAAAGCCGGTACGGCGACTGGCGTTGATCCGACGAGCCGGCCGACGCGGGCGCCGGCATGGCCGTGCGCCGCGGACGCGACGCCGGCGCCCGTCCCGCAGCGTCGAGGCCGCCTACGCCGAGAGGGACGCCCTTCGCCTCCATCGCTGCGACCTGCGCGGCGAGGGCGACGGCGTCGGATCAAACCCCAATCCAGTCCGACGCGATCATTCGGCAGCCAAGTCTAAGGCGCGCCGGCCATGCGGAACAGGCGTTCGCGAGTCGCCTTGAGGCTGGCGATCGCCTCCTCGATCTCGCGCCGCTGACGCTCGAGATGGTCAAGTTGATCGACGATCTGAGCGGGCCGCAGCCTGCCCTCGAAGTCGGTCTTGGCCGCGCCGTCCTCGCCGCCGATCAGTTCGCTGATTTCGGCGAGCGTGAAACCGAGCCGCTTGCCCTTGAGGATCATCTCCAGGCGAACGCGGTCCGGTCCGCCATAATAGCGCGCGTTCCCCGCCCGGCGGGGGTGGATCAGGTTGCGGTCCTCATAGAAACGCAGCGTTCGCAAGGTGACGCCGAATTCGCGCGCCATTTCGCCGATCGTCATCTCGCCGGCGGCGTTCCTGTTCGTGGGCGCGCGGAAGTCTGAGAGATTGCTTGCAGAATCGGCAGCTTTCCCCAATGCCGAAGTCACGCTCATGGCCAATCCTTTCCGTCAGCGCCCTTGGGTTGCCGGGACCAGCCGCCGGCGCGCCGAGCGCAAACGGGAACGAATATGATCCATTTGTCGAGGAATGCAACTAGTCGTTGCATATTGTCATGGCGCAACCGCCGCTTCCCGCCGCGACGGCTCCAACCGCCGATTTCGCGGCGGCCTTAACGGTTTTTTCACCACGTGCGCAGAAATATGCAACCTGGCGCCTGCATCGGCCGAAGGCGCTTAAGATCGACACAACCTCGGCGACGGTTGCAACCATGAACGGCGCGGCGGCTTGGAACCTCAGAGGCTTAGCGCGCGAGACGCGCGCCTTCGCCGAAGAAGCGGCGCGACGCGCCGGCATGAGTCTCGGCGATTGGCTCGACGAAGCCGTCGCCGACAAGGCCGCCGAACAGGGCGTCGAACCGGGCGATCTCGAACCCGACGACAGGCTCGACGCGATCGGCGAGCGAATTTCGCGGCTTTCGCGCCGCGACGACCAATCCGGCGAAGATTTGCGCCCGCCCGCGCGCGGCGAACCGCGCGCCCGGCGGGACGATCCGGGCGCGAGCCAAGACGAGGCTCGCCGCGCCGACGAATCGCTCGAGGCGGCCATCGCCAGGCTCGAAAGCCGCGCCGAACGCCGAGAAGCCCGCGCCATGCGCGCGTTGGATTCGGTCGCGCGCTGGATCGAACGCAGCCAGGCCGATCGCGGCGAACAGCGGGCGGCGCTCCAGGCCGTCGTCGAAAAGCTCGACGCAATCAACCAACGCGCGCCCCGCGAGTCATCGCGGCCCGCCGCGGCGCCCGCCCGCCGGGAATCGCGTCTCGACGAGATCGAGCGTCCGCGCATCGACGTGCGGGAGGCCGTCTCGCAAATCGCCCGCCGGCGCAGCGAACTCGACGCGCGCGCGACCCCGCCCGACCTCGAGGCGTCCAAGCGCGGCTCGCGCAATTTCGGCGCCGACCCCGCTTCGTCCTCGCGCCCCAGCCCCGCGGCGCCGCAAGCCGAGCAAGCGCCGCGGCCGTCGCCGTCCCCGCCCGTCGAGGCCGGCGCGGCGGCGCCCGCGCACGGCCCGTCGCCGACCGACGCGCTGCGCGGCGAGATGCTGGCCCTGAGCCTGCGCCTCGACCAAATGCGCCGCCAACAGAGCGAACAAAGCGCGCGCCCGCCCCTCGATGTGCAAGGGCTGCGCGCCGAGATCGCGGCGATGTCGCGCAGCCTCGCCGATCTTGCCCCGCGCAACGCCGTCGTCGCGCTGGAAGGGGCGATGCGCGATCTGAGCGAGCGCGTCGCTTCGATGCGCGACAACGGCGCGCGCGAGACGCTCGTCGCGCCGGTCGAGGCGCTGGTCGATCAGGTCCTCGACGCTCTGCGCGCGCACGATCCGCACGCCGCTGTGCAGGGGCTCGAGCGCGAGATTCGCGCCATCGACGCCAAGGTCGACGCCATCGCGCAGGGCGTCGTCAACCCTGCGGCGTTCGAGCGCATCCGCTCGCAGACCGAGGAAGTCCGCAACCTTCTGGCCGCGGCCGCGATGCGGCCGGTGCCGGTCGAACGGTTGGAAAAACAGATCGCCGACCTCGCCGACCGCGTCGAACGGCTGGCCTCGAGTCCGGCCCCGCAGGCCGAATCGGAGCGCGTCGTCGCGCTGCTCGCCGACGCGCGCGCGCAGATCGAGCGTTCGACGCCCGCGGCGGCCTTGTCGGCCATCGAGCGCCGCCTCGAACAGCTCGCTCAGCGGATGGATCAGGCGTTGCAGCGGCCGCAACCGGCGCCGGGCGTCGAATCGGGCGCCGTCGAGGACTTGGCGCGCCGCATCGACGCCGTTCGCGCCGCGATCGAGCGCCAGAACGGCGCCCGGCCCGACGCCGCCAAGCTCGAAGCGGCGCTACGCGACATCAGCCAGAAGCTCGACCGCCCGACGGTCGCGGCGGCCAATCCGGACGCGCTCGCGGCGATGTTCCAGGATTTGGCCGCGCGCATCGACCGGCGCGTGAGCCCGACCATCGACATCAAGCCGATCGAGCAGGCGCTGCGATCGCTCGGCGACCGTCCCGTCGAGATCGACACCACGCCGATCGAAAACATGGTGCGCGACCTCGGCGCGCGGTTCGTCGCGCCGACCGCGCCCGACTTGCGCCCGCTCGAGAGCCTGCTGCGCGACATCAACCAGAAGCTGGATCGCGGCGCGACTTCCGCGTCGCCGCCCGACGAAATCGCAGCGATGATCCGCGACCTCGGCGCGCACATCGACCAGCGGGTCGGTCCGCCGATCGACATCCATCCGCTGGAAGAGGCGCTGCGCGCGCTCAACGACCGACTCGAACTCGGCGCGGCCTCGCAGCTCGACCCGAAATTCGTCGAGCAGGCCGCCGACCTTTTCGCCGAGCGGCTGGGGCGTCGCGAGGGAGCGAGCGTCGACGCCGATGCGCTGGCGAGCCAGATTTCCGAAATCCACGATCGTCTCGACGCGCTGCAGCCGGACGCTGCGTCGAAGGCCGCGCTCGATCAGCACGTGATCGCCGACTTGATCGCCGAACTCGACGCGACGCGCAGGGCCCTGCAACCGCCCGCCGCCACGGACGCTTTCTCGACGGCCGCGCTCGATCAGCGCGTGATCGCCGACTTGATCGCCGAACTCGACGCGACGCGCAAGACCCTGCAATCGCTGCCCGAGCTCGCCGCTCGCGACAACGACGACGTCGCCGACGGGCTCGCGGACCTTCGAGCCGAGCAGGCGAGCGCCGACAAGCGCACGCAGGCGCGTCTCGCCAACCTCCAGGACACTCTGGAAAGGCTCGTCAATCGTCTCGGGCGCGTCGACGAAGGCGCGGGCGCTCAGCCGCTCGGCGCGGCGAACGCTGCGCAGAAGGTCGCGCCCGCGGGCGCCGGCGAAGCCTCGAACGCGACCGACGCGGCGCTGCGGGACATCCCCGATCGCGCCGCGGCGCGAGACGGGCCTGGCGAACCGGCGTGGAGCGGCAAGCCCGGTCAGGCCGGCCAGGCGCCGCCGCTGCGCTCGCTCGACGGCTCCGATTTCCTGCTCGAACCCGGCGCCTCGCTGGTTCGGGCGCGGGCCTCGGAATCGGCCGAATTCGCCACGCCGAAGAGCGCGATCAACGCCCATATCGCTGCGGCTCGCCGCGCCGCGCAAGCCGCGCTGACGGAAAGCGCGGCCAAGGAAGGCAAGCCGAGGCAAGCGGCTGAATCAGCCGACGCCGGCGAGCGCGCGCGCGGCTCGGCCGGCGGTCGGGCCAAGGCGTTCTTCGCGGCGCGGCGGCGGCCCATTCTTCTCGGCGCGGCGCTGCTCGCGGCGATCGCGACGTTTGCGGTCGTCGAGCTGCGCGGCGCTCGCCACGCCCCGATGCAGAAGTCCGAACTGCAAGCGCCGGCGCAGAGAACCGCGAGCCCCGATATTCCCAGGCTCGCCGCGCTCTCCGGCGCTGCTGCGGTCGATCCCCATCCGATCGGTTCGATCGCCGCGCCGCCGACGCCGGCAAAGAGCGCCAAGAGCGCCCCCGCGGGGCTCGCGGCGTCGATCCCGGCCGGCCTGCCGCCGGCTCTGCGCGAGGCCGCGGCGGCCGGCGATGCGGCCGCCGAACTCGAACTGGCGCTGCGCCTCATCGACGGCCGCGGCGTCGCCAAGGACCCCAGCGCGGCGGCGCAGTGGTTCGAGCAGGCGGCCGTTCAAGATCTCCCGCTCGCGCAGTACCGATTGGCGGCGCTCTACGAAAAAGGCCTCGGCGTCGCGCGCGATTCCGCGCTCGCGATGTCCTGGTACACGAAGGCGGCGACCGCCGGAAACGCGCGCGCCATGCATAATCTCGCGGTGATGAACGCCGAAGGCGCCGCCGGCGGCAAACCCGACTATGGCGAAGCCGCGCAATGGTTCTGCAAAGCCGGTCAGCTCGGAATCCGCGACAGCCAGTTCAATCTCGGCGTTCTTTACGCGCGCGGCATGGGCGTGCCGCAAGACCTCGTCCAATCCTGGCTGTGGTTCTCGCTGGCGGCCCAGCAGGGCGACGCCGACGCGGCCAAGAAACGTGACGAAGTGGCGGCCAAAATGGACGCGGGCGCGGCGGCTACGGCCGCGCGGGCGCTCGCCGAGTTCAAGACTTCGACGCCGTCGCCGGCCGCCAACGAAGCGCCGGCGCCGGCCGGCGGCTGGGAGGCGAAGACCGGCGCGCCGCAAGCCAGCCCGACGCCCGCCGGCGCGAGCGCCCTCTGAAGGCGCAGAAGGTCGTCGGTCGGCGGGCGGTTCCCCCGTTCGGGCGCGCGCTCTAATATGCCTCGATTCGCTCTTTCGCGTTCGAGGATTCCATGACCGCCGGCCTTTCCCTGCGCCTGCTCGGCACCAGCGACCTTCACGCCAATATTCTCGCCTACGATTATTACCGCGACAGGCCGGACGACACGGTCGGCCTGGCCAAGACCGCTTCGCTCGTCACGAGAGCGCGCGCCGAGGTCGTCAACGCCCTGCTGTTCGACAACGGCGACATCATCCAGGGCTCGCCGCTCGGCGATTACGCGGCGCTGTCGATGGGGCTGAAGCGCGGCCAAATCCATCCGATGATCGGCGCGATGAACGAAATGGGCTACGCCGCATGCGCGATCGGCAACCACGAATTCAATTACGGTCTCGACTTTCTCGAAATCGCGCTCGCGGGCGCGAATTTTCCCGCCCTCAGCTGCAACGTTCTTCGGCCCGACGGCTCGTTCTATTTCACCCCTTGGCTCATTCTCGAGCCGGCGCTCAGCGACGAGACGGGCGCCGAGCAGCGCCTTCGCATCGGCGTGATCGGCTTCACGCCGCCGCAGATCGCGCAATGGGACGAGAGCCACTTGAGCGGTCGCGCGGCGACGATCGGCATCGCCGAAGCCGCGCGCGTTCACGTCCCGGCGTTGCGCGCTAAGGGAGTCGATCTCGTCGTCGCGCTCTGCCACTCCGGCGTTTCCCGCAAAGCCTCGCAACCCGGCGAAGAGAACGCCGCCCTGGCGCTGGCGGCGGTCGGCGGCGTCGACGCGATGTTCCTCGGCCACCAGCACTTGCTCCTGCCGGGCCCGGATTTTTCCGGGATCGAGGGCGTCGACGTCGTCAAGGGCGCCTTGCTCGGCGCGCCCGCGGTCATGCCCGGCTTCTGGGGCAGCCATCTCGGCGTCATCGATCTTTCGCTGGAACGCGCCGGCGCCGGCTGGCGGGTCGGCGCGGCCAAGGTCGAAGCGCGGCCGATCTACAAGCGCGAGGGCGAGGCGGTCACGGCGCTGGTCGAGGCCGACGCTCATGCGCTCGCCGCGGCGCAAGGCGCGCACCAAGCGACGCTTCGCTATGTCCGCGCGCCGGTCGGCGAAATCGCTTCGCCGATCAATTCCTATTTCGCGCTGGTCGCCGACGACCCTTCCGTGCAAATCGTCAACGCCGCGCAAATCTGGTACGTCAATCGGCTCGCGAAGACTCTGCCGGCGCTTGCGAATCTCCCGATCCTTTCCGCCGCGGCGCCGTTCAAGTCGGGCGGTCGCGGCGGCCCGGACTATTACACCGACGTCGCGGCCGGACCGATCGCGATCAAGAACGTCGCCGACCTCTATCTCTATCCCAACGCCTTGCGCGCGGTGAAGATCGACGGCGCGACGTTGCGCGAATGGCTGGAGCGATCGGCGGGCCTGTTTCGCCGCATCGACCCGAATTCGCTGGCCGAACAGCCGCTGCTCGACGCCAATTTCGCCGCCTACAATTTCGACGTCATCGACGGCGTCAATTACGAAATCGACGTGACCCAGCCTTCGCGCTACGACAGCGAGGGCAAGCTGGTCGCGCCCGACGGGCGCCGCATCCGCGCCCTCGCGTTCCGCGGCGAGTCGATCGACCCGAGGCAGCTCTTCATCGTCGTCACCAACAGTTACCGCGCCAGCGGGGGCGGCAATTTTCCCGGTTGCGACGGATCGACGATCGTGCTGGAGGCGCCCGACACCAACCGCGACGTCATGGTGCGCTACATCGTCGAGACCCGCCACGTCGAACCGAAGTCCGACGGCAATTGGCGTTTCACGCCGTGGCCGCCTGAAGTCGTCGCGACGTTCTCGACTTCTCCGGCCGCGGCGCGCGCGGCGCCGCCCGCCGGCGTCACGCTCACGCCGATGGGCGCCGCGCCGGGCGGCTTCATCAAATATCGCGTCGAGCTGAGATGACGCCTCACGGCGCGGTCGAGCCGGCCGACGATTGCGGCGACCCGCTCGCCGAATTGACGATCTCGGCGGCCTGGTCCGGCAAGGTCTCGCGCGTCGCCGGATCGACGATCGCGATCGGCGTCGAGATCGCGAGCGCGGCGGTCGCGCCGGCGGTCTTCGCCGCGCCGATCGCGATCGAACCGATCGTTTCGCCGAAGCTCGACTTGGCGTCGTTCAGCTTCTGGCCGGTGGCGAGCCGCGCGCCGATTGCGCGAACGACGTCGTCACTGGCGAATTTGCTGTGGTTTGCCGGATCGTCGCTCGCGACTTGCGTAAGATCGACGACCTGAACATGGGACTTCTCCAACAGCCCGCGATAGGGTTCGCGGCGGGGATCGATCGCCCCGAGGCGGGGCTCGTCGCCAGCGACCCATTGCGACAGGCCGAGCGCGCGATCGTCCTGCGAAACGAGCAACGTGACCGGCGGGCTCTTGGCGTTGGCCTCGATTTCGGCGATCTGCCGCCGGAACACGTCGACGTCGATGTCGGGCGCGGCGAGCATGATGTCCTTGATCTTCGGCGAGATAGCGCGATTGCGAATCGCCATCTGCCGCAGCGCCTCGACCGCAATGAAATTGCCCATGGAATGGGCGAGGATTGAAATCTTGCCGACGCGCGGATCCTTGGCGAGGCCTTGCAACACCGCCTCGAGCGCGTCGCGCGAATAGGACGCGCTTTCGCGGTCATAGAAGTATTCGAGCGGCCGGCCGCGCGAGGGCCACGTGAACAGCACCGGCAGCACATCCGCGCGCGTGTCGTGCGCGACTTGGGCGAAGCGATAGACCGCCTCCTCGAAGCGCGTGTTGTAGCCGTGCACGAACACGAGCACGTGGCGCCCCGGCATATGCGCCAGACGCTCGTCGAGGCGGGCGCGCGCCTCCTTCAAGTCGATCCGATCGGCGCGCACCGTGACGAAGTCGTGCGCGGGATCGCCGGGGGGCGAGGCCGGCCATTGCACTTCGCCGATCTTGCGCGCCGAGTCGGGCGGGATCGAAACGGCGATGTCGGCGAACGCGAGACCGATGGCGCGATCGCCGCCGAACATCACTCCTGGCGGTTCCGTGACGGGGGCCCGCGTCGTCGCGACGATCATGTCGACCGTTTCCGCGCCCGGCGCGCTCGCGGAAGTCGCGATGAGATCGCCGAGCGGACGACTCGCGCAGCCCGCGACCAGCAGTGCGCCGGCGCAGGCCGCCGCCAGCGACAGTCTTGCAAGAGCCGCGGCGATCCGGTTCACGCGTCGCGAGGCCGGGGGCTGCGCGACAAGACCTTCGAGATCGACGCCCATCGCGGCTCCTCTCGCATCGCATAACGCCAATCGGTTAACGAACGTCCCCACAACCGGGGCAGGCGTCCGGGCAAGCCACCGCCCGCAGGCCGTTACGGCCGTCCGCCCGGAAATTCGCCCGGTCGCGCGGCGCCCGCGACCGACGAGCAAGCGCCGATCGAGCGGTCGCGTCAAGGGCCGCGCCGCGCGACGAGAACGTGAGATAAATATGACAGAACTTCACGCCCGCTCTGATCGACGCCGGTTGTGCGGCTGGCGATCAGCCCCCATTGCGGCCGCTTGGTCTCGCGCATCGCCTCGACCCGCGCCGAGAAGGTGACGACGTCGCCGGGCCGCACCGGATTGGCCCAGCGCAGATCGCGAATCCCTAAGCCGACGCCGAGCGCCGGCAACGGCTCGCCGCGCGCCGCGGCGGCGGCGCGGCGCCCCTCGCGATAGTCGACGAGCGCGCGCATGCTGACGCTCGCCGTATGCCAGCCCGAAGCGCAAAGCGAGCCGAACAGCGAGGCGGCGCCGGCCGCGTCGTCGAGATGGAACGGCTGCGGATCGTAGGCGCGCGCGAAGGCGATGATCGCCTCGCGGGTGAATTGGTGGGACCCGACCGTCGCGGTCTGGCCGACGCGATGGTCCTCATAGTACAAGCCGATCATGGCGCCGCCTCCCCCGCCGCGCGGCGCAGAAAGAAGATCGCGCCCTTCTGCGTCATCACGATTTCCAGGTTCTGGTTGAGGACCTCGAACAGGAGTTCGACCACGCCGACGCCGGGCCGGGAACGCGACGGGCGCGCGCTCAAGGTGGTGCGGCGCACGCTGAGGCGATCGCCGGGCCGGACCGGTTTCAACCAGTCGAGTTTGTCGACTCCGGGCGAGCCCTGCGCCGTGGCGCGGTCGAGAAACGCGTCGCAGCTCATGCGCATCAGCATCGCCGCGGTGTGCCAGCCGGAGGCGATCAGTCCGCCCGCGAGCGAATCGCGCGCGGCTTGCGCGTCGAGATGAAAGGGCTGAGGATCGAACTCGCGGGCGAATTCGACGATCGCCTCGGCGGTGACCGGCGCGTCGCCGAATTCGACGACCTCGCCGGGCGGAAAGTCCTCGAAATAGAGTCGGTCCATCGCTTCCTCTCAAACGGCGAAACGGAAATGCAGGACGTCGCCGTCGGCGACGACATAGTCCCTGCCTTCGAGACGGAACTTGCCCGCTTCGCGCGCGCCCGCTTCGCCGTTGAACGCGACATAGTCGTCGTAGGCGATCGCCTCGGCGCGGATGAAGCCTTTCTCGAAGTCGGTGTGGATGACGCCCGCCGCCTGCGGCGCGCGCGCGCCCTTCTCGACCGTCCAGGCGCGCGCCTCCTTCGGCCCGGCGGTGAAGAAGGTGACGAGATGCAGCAGATCGTAGCCGGCGCGGATGACTCGGTTGAGGCCGGGTTCGGCCAGGCCCACGGCCTCGAGATAATCCTTCTGCTCGTCCGCCGGCAGCACGGCGATTTCGCTCTCGATCTCGGCCGAGACGACGACGGCGGCCGCGCCCTCTTTGGCCGCCTGTTCGCGCACCGCGTCGGCGTAGGCGTCGCCCTTGTCGGCGAAGGCTTCCGCGACGTTGCAGACGTAGAGGACCGGCTTCGAGGAGAGGAGCCCGAGCGACTGGAACGCCTTGCGCTCCTCACGGCTCGCCCCGGCGCGCGCGGGGCGGCCCTCGCGCAACGCGGCGAGGCTGCGCTGCGCCAGTTCGAGCGCCTCCTTGCCGTCCTTGTCGCCGCCCTTGGCCCTCTTCTCCATCAGCGCGACGCGGCGCTCGAGGCTTTCGAGATCGGCGAGCATCAATTCGGTTTCGACCGTCGCGATGTCGGAAAGCGGGTCGATGCGGCCTTCGACATGGGCGACGTCGTCGTCCTCGAAACAGCGCACGACATGCGCGATCGCGTCGCATTCGCGGATGTTGGCGAGAAACTGATTGCCGAGCCCCTCGCCCTTCGAAGCGCCGCGCACCAGCCCGGCGATGTCGACGAAGGCGAGGCGGGTCGGAACGATCTCTTTCGAGCCCGCGATGCGCGCCAGCCTCTCCAGCCGCGGGTCGGGCACCGCGACGTCGCCGACGTTCGGCTCGATGGTGCAGAAGAGGTAATTGGCCGCCTGGGCCGCGGCGGTCTGGGTGAGCGCGTTGAAGAGCGTCGACTTGCCCACGTTGGGCAGGCCGACGATGCCGCATTTGAAGCCCATGGGGGGAGCGCTCGCAAGAATTGAGGAGTTGGAGCGGCCCTATGCGCGGGCGCGGGCGAAAAGGCAAGGGCGAGCGTGTCCCCTCTCCCGCTCGCGGGCCAGGGTGAGGGCTGCCGCCGCCGCGCAGGTCGCGGCGAGGACTCATCTCGAAGGCGCTCCCCTTCCCCCCTCGCGGGGGAAGGTGTCATCGCGTTAGCGATGACGGATGAGGGGATCGCGCGGACCGCGATGGTTTCAACGACCGCCGGTGATTTTCCGACATGCCGCGAACCCGCTCATTATCATTACGATTGCTCCGGCATGTTGAACGCGCAGAGCCGCCGCGCTCCGCGCGACCCCCCTCATCCGGCCGGCTCCGCCGGCCACCTTCCCCCGCAAGGGGGGAAGGGGCGCGCGCCTTCCCGCTTTCGTTGATGGTGGTCAAAGCGCCATCTCCGGCAGGGCGTGTCGCGCCATCAATTCGATGAAGGCCGAGCGGGTAAGTTTGCGCCGCTTCGCCTCCGCGTCGATCGCCGCGAGAATGCCGGCGTCGATGGACAGATTGGCCTTCACCGGCCGGCCGGATTCTTTCACCAACGGCACGCTCCTGAGGAGCGCGCCTGCGCCGATGTCCTCGCAAACCTCGGGGTCGGCAAGCAATTCCTCTATCGCGCGCGGCTCGGGAACGGCGCCGGCCTTCTCAACCGTCACCTCGACCCAGTCGCGCATCGCTTCAGCGGCGTTGACGATCGCCTCTTCGAGAGTGGCGCCCATCGCGGCGCAACCGGGAAGGTCAGGAAAATAAACGCCGTAGGCGCCGGCCTTGCCGTCGATGAGCGCGGTGTAGCTGGCCACTTTCACCTCCAACCCGCAATTTTGGCGATTTACCCGTTTTATAGGGAAAGGTTGCTCGATCCCAAATTGCGTCTTCACGACAATCGTCCAACGCGGCGCCCGCGCCCCCATGCCATCGCCGTGCTCGCCGTCAAGGTCAAGCCGCTACGCGGTCGCTAACGCGAACCTTGACGGCTCCGCGCGTCGCTGGCTTTTGGCCACCATGTCTCTTTGGTGAGCGAAGCGGCCGAGGGCCGCTTCGCTCACCAAAGAGACATGGAAACAATTCGCCGCGTCGACGAGGCGCAGTCACCCGAAAGGGCCGAAGCGAAGCGGAGGAGCGGCGCAGCCGCTTGACGGCGACTCGGCGACGTGGCCGCCCGGATCGCGGAACTCACGAGCCGTCAACGCGGCCCCCCGCGCATCGACAACAGCGCCGCCGGCCGCTAGTTTCGCCCCATGCGAGAAGGCCAATTCAGCCGCACCGCGCTCGGCGCCGCCGGCCGGCGCGCGGCGCATCAGGTTCTCGAAGGCGGGCGGATGTTCGCCGACCCGCTGGCGCTGCGCATTCTGGGCGAGGACGCCGACGCCGCCGTCGCCGAGGCGCGCGCCAACCCTAACCTGCGCGGCCTGCGCCTCTTCGTCGCCGCGCGCAGCCGCTTCGCCGAGGACGCGGCGGGCCAAGCGATCGCGCAAGGCGCGCGCCAGATCGTCGTCCTCGGCGCCGGGCTCGACACCTTCGCCTACCGCGTCGAGCCCGCCGAGGGCTTGCGCGTCACCGAAGTCGATCATCCGGCGACGCAGGCCGAGAAGCGCCGCCGCCTCGCCGCGGCGGCCATCGCTCCGCCGGCCCATCTCGTCTTCGCGCCTTGCGATTTCGAAAGCGAGAGCCTCGCGGACGCGCTCGGCGCGTGCGGCTTCGACGCCCGACAGCGAAGTTTCTTCCTCTGGCTCGGCGTCGTTCCCTACCTCAGCGAACCGGCTGTCTTCGCCACCCTGGCCACTATCGCGAAATTGCCCGGCGGCGGCGAGGTCGTGTTCGACTACCGCAATCCGGCCGCGTCGATCGCCAGCGACGCTTGGCGGCGCGGGCATGAAATCGTCGCGGCGAAGGCGGCGGCGGCCGGCGAGCCCCTGCGGACCTCCTTCGTCACTTCGTCGCTGCACGAGAGGCTTCACGCGCTCGGGTTTCGCAGCATCGAAGACCTCGGCCCCGACGAAATCTCTGCGCGCTTCTTCCCCGGCGCCGCCGCGCGCTTGTTGCCCCGCCGCGCCGCGCCGTCGCGCCAAAACGGCGGCCATATCGTGCTGGCGGGGACGCTGTAAACCAGAGCCGTCATGGCGAGGAGCGCAGCGACGAAGCAATCCGTGCGGCGGCTGCGCCGTCGATTGCTCACAAAACCTCCCCATTCACGCCGCGGCAGCGGCTTCATTCAATCTTCGCTGCGCTCGCAATGACGACGCTGGTTCGATTGAATCAGCACCGCCCCGCGCTTCGTTCAGCAAATTCGCGGCAGTTGCTCGCCCGACAGCCAATCGACGATGCGGCCGCCGCCGAACGCGGTGCGCATCTGCACGAAGCGATTATCGTCGGCGACCGCGCGGCCGATCAGCGCCGCGTCGCGGCCGAGCGGATGGGCCTTCATCGCCGCCAGCACCGCGTCGGCGACTTCCGGCGCGAGCACGGCCACCAGTTTGCCCTCATTGGCGACGTTGAGCGGGTCGAGCCCGAGGAATTCGCACGCCGCGGCGACTTCGCCCCGCACCGGAATCGCCGCTTCCTCGATCTCGAAGCCGACGCCGGAGCGATGCGCCAACTCGTTGAGCGTCGCCGCGAGCCCGCCGCGGGTGGGATCGCGCATGACGCGCACCCCCGCGCCGCCCGCCGCCATCATCGCCGCAACCAGGCCGTGCAGCGGCGCCGAATCGGAAAGAATCTGCGTCTCGAATTCGAGGTTCTCGCGCTTCGACATCACCGCGACGCCGTGGTCGCCGATCGTGCCCGAAAGCGCGACGAGATCGCCGGGCCGCGCCGCGTCGCTGGAGAGGTTGAGACCGGGCGGCGCGAGGCCGACGCCGGTGGTCGAAATGAACACCCCGTCGGCCTTGCCGCGCTCGACCACCTTGGTGTCGCCAGTGATGATCGGCACGCCCGCCGCGCGCGAGGCCTCGCCCATGCTGACGGCGATGCGCTGCAAGTCGGCGAGCGGGAAGCCCTCTTCGATGATGAAGCTCGCGGAGAGATAGAGAGGCCGCGCGCCCGCCATCGCGACGTCGTTGATGGTGCCGTGCACGGCGAGCGAGCCGATGTCGCCGCCGGGAAAGAAGATCGGCGTGACGACATAGGCGTCGGTGGTCATCACCAGGCGTCCGGCCGGTGGGTCGAACGCCGACTGGTCGTTGCCGGCGCGCAGCCAGTCGTTGTCGAAGGCGGCGTGAAAAACGTCCTCGATCAACTGCCCCATCGCGCGCCCGCCGGCGCCGTGGGAGAGATCGACGCGGCCGTTCTTCAGGTCCAGCTTGCGGCGGATCGGCTGCTGCACGCTCACGCGACCTTCCTTGGCCGCGGCGCGGCTTTCGCCGCCTCGCGGAAGCGCCCGTAGGTCCAGTGCGCCGAGCAGGCGCCCTCGGGCGACACCATGCACGAACCCATCGGCGTATCGGGCGTGCAGGCCGCGCCGAACAGCTTGCAGTCCCGCGGCTTCTTCGCGCCGCGCAGAATCGCGCCGCATTCGCAGGCGGGGTTGTCGCGCGCCGGCGCGTCGACGAGGCCGAAGCGCTTTTCCGCGTCGTAGCGGGCGTAGGCGGGCTTCAGGCGCAACGCGCTGTCGGGCAGCCAGCCGAGGCCCCGCCATTCGAACGTCTCGCGCGTTTCGAAAATCTCCGCCATCTCGGCCTGCGCCTTGAGGTTGCCGCTCTCCGTCACCGCGCGGATGTACTGGTTCTCGACCTCGCTGCGGCCCTCGTTGATCTGGCGCACCAGCATCAGGATCGCCTGCGCGACGTCGAGCGGTTCGAAGCCGGCGATGACCACCGGCTTGCCGAAACCTTCGGCGAAGACGCGATAGGGCCGCGTGCCGATGATCGTGCTGACGTGCGCGGGGCCGACGAACCCTTCCACGCGCACCGCGTCCGCCTCCCCGCCGTCGGCGCTTGCGAGGATCGCGCGCATCGCCGGCGGCGTCATCACGTGATTGCAGAGAATGGAGAAGTTCCCGAGCCGCTTCTTCTCGGCGGCGCGAATGGCGAGCGCGGTCGGCGGCGTCGTGGTCTCGAAGCCGACGGCGAAGAATACGACTTCCCGGTCCGGCGCCTTTTCGGCGATGCGGATCGCGTCGAGCGTCGAATAGACCATGCGGATGTCGGCGCCTTCCGCCTTCGCCTTGAGGAGGCTCGACCCGCCCGATCCCGGCACGCGCATCAGGTCGCCGTAGGCGCACAGCGTCACTTTGGGATCGCGCGCGCAACGAATAGCCATGTCGATGCGCGCCATCGGCAGAACGCAGACCGGACAGCCCGGCCCGTGGATCATGCGCACGTTGTCGGGCAGCAGGTCCTCGAGTCCATAGCGCGAGATCGCATGGGTGTGGCCGCCGCAGAACTCCATGAGGCAATAGAGGCGATCGGGATCGGCCTCGCGCGCGATCGTCGCCGCGATTCCCTTAGCGAGCGCGCCGTCGCGATATTCGTCGACGTATTTCATTGCGCCGCGCCTCCCTGGTCGTGGCCGCCCCTTCCCCCCTTGCGGGGGAAGGTGTCGTCCCGAAGGGACGACGGATGAGGGGAGCCGCGCGGCGCGCGGCGGCTTCGTCGGATGGACTCTGCTGTCTCAAAAACGCGCGCGCGGCTATCCGTGCGCCTTGCGGCGCCCCCCTCATCCGTCACGCTCCGCGTGACGCCTTCCCCCGCAAGGGGGGAAGGGGGCGCGCCTTGTTGCGCCGCGCTCACGCGGCCGCTCCCGCCGAAGCGAGCAGTTCGAGCGTGCGCTGCGCCTCGTCCGGATCGATTTTTGCGAGGGCGTAGCCGACGTGCAGCACGACGTAGTCGCCGACGCGCAAGTCCTCGACCAGCGCGGTGGAGACGATCTTGGTGACGCCGTCGAGGCTGACCTTGGCCATTTCGTCGGGCAGGATTTCGCTCACCTGGACGGGGATGGCGAGGCACATGGGCTAAGTCTCCTCAAATGAAGCGCCGGCGCGGAACTTCGCCAGGGCGAACGCCGCCTGGCCGAGCGAAACGCCGCCGTCGTTGGCGGGCGCCGCACGAGGCAGATAGGGGTTAAGGCCCCGCGCGCGCAAGGCCGCGCCGAGGCCGTCGGCGAGAACCCGGTTCATCAGACAGCCGCCGCCGAGCGCGATCCGCGTCAGCCGGCGCGCCGCGGCGACGGCGGCGATCCATTCGTCGAGCGCCGCGATCAGCGAGCCGTGAAACAGCTCCGCCGCCTCGCGGCCGGTGAGGCGCGCCTCGACGATCGCCGCCATCAGCGGCGCCATGTCGAGCCGCCCCGCTTCGATGCGCCAGAGCCTTTCCGCGCGCGGCGTCGCGACCAGCGCCTCCAACTCCATCGCCGCCTGGCCCTCGTAGCGCTGTTCGAGGCAGACGCCGGAGAGCGCCGCCGCCGCATCGAACAGCCGGCCGAGGCTGGTGGTCATGGGAAAACGCGCGCCGCGCGCGAAGGCTTGCGCGAGCCGGGCGGCGTTCGGCGTATCGGGAAAGAAGCGCTTCGTCGCGTCGAGCCGGCCGAGCGAAGCGAGCGTCGCCACCCCCATGCGCCACGGTTCGCGCGCGGCGCGGTCGCCGCCCGGCAGGGCGAGCGGCTCGAGCCAGCCGACGCGCTCCCAGCGGGCGCCGTCGAGCAGGATCAGTTCGCCGCCCCACGGCGCGCCGTCCGTCCCATAGCCCTGGCCGTCGAGCGCGACGCCGAGGACCGGCCCGCTCAGCGCGTGTTCGGCCGCGACCGCCGCGACATGGGCGAGATGATGCTGCACGCGCGCGCACGGCAGCCCCGATTCTTCGGCCGAGCGCGTTGAGTGGAAATCGGGATGCAGGTCGCAGGCGGCCAATTCCGGCTCGATGGACAGGATCGAGCTTAAGTGCGCGATCGTCTCGTTGCGGAAGCGGATCGTCTCGCGGTCGTCGAGATCGCCGATATGCTGCGACACGAACGCCTCGCGCCCGCGCGTCAGCGTCACCGTGTTCTTGAGGTCGGCACCGGCGGCGAGGACGCTCGGGCCGTCGGCGCCGAGGTCGATCGGCTCGGGGACGAAACCGCGCGCGCGACGCAGATACGCAGGCGCGCGGTCGAGCACGCGCATCACCGAATCGTCGGCGCGCACGACGATGGCGCGCCCATGCGTCACGATGAGATCGGCGATCGAGCCCAGGCGTCGGCGCGCGTCCTCGTCATCGGCGACCAGCGGTTCGCCGCCGACATTGGCGCTGGTGGCGACCAGCGCGATTTCGTTCGGCGCATGGCGCCAGGTCGCGAACTCCGGCGCGCCCGCCAGAGCGTGCAACACCAGCCAATGCAGCGGCGTATAGGCGAGCATGAGGCCGACGTCGCGCAAATGAGGCGCGACGCTGGGAGCGAGAACGCCGCGGCTCTTGGCGAGGACGATCGGGCGCGCGTGCGATCCCAGAAGCGCGGGTTCGGCTTCGCTAAGCTCGGCCAGCGGCGCCGCGCTCGCCACGTTGGCGACCATCACGGCGAAGGGTTTCGCTTCGCGCGCCTTGCGGCGGCGCAGCGTCGCCACCGCCTCCTCGTTGCGCGCGTCGCAGACGAGGTGGAAGCCGCCGAGGCCCTTGAGCGCGACGACGCCGCCGTCGCGGATGCAGGCGGCGATCTCCTCGATCTCGACGTTGAGCTTCGGGCCGCAGCGCGGGCAGGCGATCGGCTCGGCGTGGAAGCGGCGATTGGCGGGATCGGCATAGTCGCGCGCGCAGTCCGAACACATCGGGAAGGGCGCCATCGAGGTCTGCGCGCGATCGTAGGGCAGCGCGCGCGTCAGGGTGTAGCGCGGCCCGCAGTGGGTGCAGTTGACCAGGGGATAGCGGTAGAAGCGGCTCGCCGGGTCGAACAGCTCGGTGAGGCATTCCTCGCAGATCGCGGCGTCGGCGCCGATGCGCGTCGTCGCCGGCCCGCTGGCCGTCGCGCCAATCGCGAAGCCGTCGCCGCCGGCGAGCGGCAGATCGGCGACGTCGATCGAGTCGATGCGCGCGAGCGGCGGCGGCGCGAGGCGAAGCGCATGCAGAAACTGCTCGGCGCCGGCGCCTTCCACTTCGATCAGCACGCCGTCGGCGTCGTTCAGCACGAAGCCGCTGAGCGCCAGGCGCGAGGCGAGGCCGTAGGCGAAAGGGCGGAAGCCGACGCCCTGCACGGCGCCGCGCACGCGCAGGCGCAAGCGCCTGTCGCTGCGGGCGTCGAGGGGGCGGGGCGCCGACATTCCTATCCTCTCGCCATGTCGGCCGCGCGGCGCGCGGCGGAGGCTTCGATCCAGGCGACGAAAGCGGCTATCCCATCGCCGGTCTTGGCCGACACGATCAGCGTCTGCAGCCGCGGGTTGACGCGCAACGCGTTGGCGAGGCACGCGCCGACGTCGAAATCGAGATGCGGCAGCAGGTCGGACTTGTTGAGCAGCAGAAGATCGGCCGCCGCAAACATGTCGGGATACTTGAGCGGCTTGTCCTCGCCCTCGGTGACCGAGAGCACCACGACCTTGTGCGCCTCGCCGAGATCGAACGCCGCGGGGCAGACGAGGTTGCCGACGTTCTCGATGAACAGCGCCGAGCCCGGCGGCGGGGCCAGCGTCTCCAGGGCGTGGCCGACCATATGCGCGTCGAGATGGCAGCCTTTGCCGGTGTTGATCTGGACGGCCGAAGCCCCGGTGGCGCGGATGCGCTCGGCGTCGTTGGAGGTCTGCTGATCGCCCTCGATCACCGTGACCGCCATGCGCTCCTTTAGCGCTTCGATCGCCTTGACCAGCAGGCAGGTCTTGCCCGAGCCGGGGCTGGAGACGAAGTTGAGCGCGAAGACGCCGCGCTCCGCCAAGAAGCGGCGATTGTCGCGCGCGTAGGCGTCGTTCTTGGAGAGAATGTCGCGCTCGATGCGGACGATGCGCTCCTGGCCGAGGCCCGGAACATGCGCGCCGCCAATGCCGCGGCCGTAGTCGATCGCGCCGTCCTCGTGATGGTGGTGATCGTGATCGTGGCCATGATCGTGGGGATGGTCATGGTCATGGGGATGGTTGTGATCGTGGGGATGATCGTGGTCGTAGGCATGGTCGTGCGGGCCGTGTGCATGCGCGCCCGCCTTGTCCTTGTCGAGGGCGATCGTCGCTTCGCCGCATCCGCATACGCTGCACATCAGTCGATCTCCATCTCGCGAATCCTCAATTCGTCGCCGGCGGTCATCCGCACGCGATAGCGCCCGCACCGCGGGCAGGCGCCGAAGCGTTCGGCGAGCGGCACGCTTCGTTCGCAATCGAGGCACCAGCCGGCGCCGGCGACGCGCTCGATTTCCAGCCTCGCGCCCTCGGCGGCGGTGCCGGAGGCGACCGCCGAAAAGCAGAATTCGAGCGCCTCGGGCTCGACGCAGCTCAGCGCGCCGATATCGAGGAACACCCGCGTCACTTTTCGCGCGCCCTGCTTTCGCGCTTCTTCGACGGCGATCTCGACGATGCTCTCGGTCAGCGCCATTTCATGCACGGGCCGGCTCCTTCAACGCGACTGCGAAGACGACGCAAGGGTCGACGAGGCTCGCGAGCCGCCTCGCCGCGACGCGCGCCGCCGCGCCCTGCGCGCCGAAATCGGCGCCGGCGAAGAGGTCGATCATTTTCGTCGCCGCCATCGGCCCGACCGGCATTCCCGCCTTCACGAAAGCTCCCTTCGCCCGCAGAATGGAACCGGGCGCCCGGACCCGCGCCGCGCCGCGAGACCGGAGCGCCCGGCGTCAGCGCGCTGACTATATTGGCCGGATGCGCGGCCCAGTCTTTGATTTCAGGCAATATTGCGCGCGTTGTTGAAGGCGCGCTACCGGCGGCGAGGGACGCGATAAGCGAGTATTAGAGCGGGTCCCGAATAGTCAGAATCGATGGGGGATTGAACGAATCGGGCGAGTTGTGATTCACCATTCGTGCTGGGAAGGAGGCCAGCAGGGATGGCGAAGCCTTTTTCGGAAGACTTGCG
>Ga0326728_10007926_pt1 | contig 26761 bp, 9 predicted proteins | sample MB3enrmetagenome_FD_207602 | JGI IMG/M metagenome (GOLD analysis project Ga0326728, IMG submission 207602) | Lab enriched peat soil microbial communities from McLean, Ithaca, NY, United States - MB31MN | ecosystem: Environmental > Terrestrial > Soil > Wetlands > Peat | place: USA: New York...
GCGCAAGGTGCGATTCGCCGAAAAGCACGAGAATGGCCGCGCCGGGATGGCGGCGGCGAATGTCGGCAATTTTTCCGGCGGCATGGCGGTCACGCGCTCCGATCTTGCGCAGATCTTCGCGCGGCATACAGTCGAGTCCGTAGAGGCCGACGGCGTGCTCGCGCGCGGCCGAAAGCAACTCGTAAAACGGAGCCCATTCGTAGCCCCAGTCAAGGTCAAAGCGGATGCGCTGCCGCAATTCGGATTCGTCGATTTCTCCGCGCCACCATTCGTCAAGGATGTGCTGGTCACGGGAGAAAATCGTTTCCACACCGATAGCGACCGGACGCTGAAGGACTTCCGGATCGCGAATCAACGAGGCCAAATAGCGCTGCGAACTGGGCAGCGCATGGTAATCGGCAACCAGCGTCACGCCCGCGCCGGCAATGGCCCCGCGCACCTCGCTGGGATCAAGAACGCTTTTGTAGCTTGGATAAGCATCGTAGAAATCGCGCAGATATTTGCGTGCGCCGCCCTGGTCGTAAGTGCGAATTTCGCGCTCTACATTAGCCGTCGCAAGGAGTTGGGCTGCGCTGCGCCGCGATCTTAAGATGCCGGTCGTTCCCATGAAGTCAGCCTGTCGAACCTTAGATTCACTTTCCCGCCCAACCTACCGCCTTGACTTGGCCTCGCCCCGTCCCTATGCTCAGATTTTTCGAGGCCTGCGTCTCTCGCCTGCCTCGCGGAGCGACCATTTGCCCAACCTTCCGCCGGAAAACCTGACTATCGCCACCACAGGCGCCAGCGGGTCGATCTTCCTGAAACATTTCCTCCTCGCAGTCGATCACGATGAGCGCGTGAAAACCGTGAACTTCATCGCCTCCGACAGCGCGCTGCGTGTGCTGGCCGAAGAACTCTCCATCGAGGGCCGCTCCGACCTCATACGTCAGATCATCGGCAGCACATCCGCGAAGATTCATGCGCAGTCGAACGCCGACATCGGAGCAAATATCGCCAGCGGGTCATATCCCGCGGACGCGATGGTCGTAATCCCCTGCAGCGTCGGAACGCTCGCTCGCATCGCCAATGGTGATGCCTCGCACCTGATCGAGCGCGCCGCCGATGTAACGTTGAAGGAGCGGCGACCACTCGTGCTCTGCGTGCGCGAAACGCCGTTGAACAAGATCCACATTCGCAACATGTCGCTGGCTGCCGATGCCGGAGCGACAATCTTTCCTGTGATCCCGACCTTCTACAACCACCCAGCCAGCATGGAAAGCATGGCCCAGGAATTTGCCAACCGCGTGCTCGCCCACATCGGACTGCCTCAGCAAGGCGCGTATCGCTGGAAACTCGCCGGCGATGGCTAGATCGCATGGAACTATTTGTGTCAGGCGGCGTTGTGTCAGTCCGCGGATTGAAAAACGGCCGCCACCAACAGCCACACGAAAGTCCAAGACCCTTGGCGATCCAATGGCCATCTACGGCAAGGCCACTGGTTCAGTCTAGGCACGAGTGAAGCACGAAGGTAGGTATCTGCCGTCCATGTACTGCGAGTGCCGAGGTACCGCGTGTAGCGTGGAAACCGCACGGAAGATGGCAAGGAGTTGGACAAAGAGGTTGGTAGCAGACTGTTCTGAAGTTCGAGTTATTTTGTGGTGGAGAGCTGTTGTGTTGGTGAAAGGAAATTCAAACCGCCCAGTGTTAAACGGCCTTCACGCACAAACCTCTTCCCAAGCGAACGCTGGCGAGCGGGATGATATAACTTTCGTTCGATGTCGCTATGACCTGGTCTCACCTCCGGTCATTAGCACGAAAGCTAAAGCACTCCGCCTCATTGAGTCGTGAACGATATATACATCCCTCCGAACTCATTTCCATCCACATCGTACAGATAATTGCCAAACCAGAAACCGCACCCGACGTACATGTAGTAGGTTGCTCCGCCGCCGGTGAGATTCGCCGCCGGTTGCAAAGTAGCCGTCAGGAAGTCGGCCGAGAAGGTGATGGTGGCCGGCACAATGTTGCCCGACGAATCGTGCAGTGTGAAGCTGTTATTCGGATCGAACGATGCCAGATCCATCGCCTTGCTGAAGACAACCTGGATCGCCGTGTTTGCCGGAACGCTGGCCGCGCCGTTTGCCGGGTTGGTCGAAACGACATTCGGCGGAACCAGGTCGACTCCCGTTCCAGTGGTAAACGACTGGGATGGGTAGCTCGTTTGGGTATTGCCAGTGATGTCGAGGACTCCGGTCACGTTGATGGTGTAGGTGGTCATCGGGCTGAGCGGTTTCACGGGCACTAATTGAATTCCCTGGTCGCCATCGTAGAACGTGGTTGTTGTTGGAACCGCCGACCCGCCCTGGCTCAACGTCACTCCCGTGGTGGATAAAGCGTCGATGTAATCGTTGAACAGGATCTGCACCGGCGCGTTTGTCCCTATGCCCGTGAAACCGATGGGCGGACTTACCTGTACTACAGACGGGCCGGTGCTTACGGGTCCGGTTCCGGTGTTGAAGCCGACGACGAAATTCTGCTGCGCGTTGCCAGATAGATCTGTCATGTAGAAACCGTCTAGCCAATATGGAGTGCTAGCCGACAGATTCGAGGTCGGCGCAAGGAAGACGGTGGTCGAGTCGGCGCTCCATGAGACCGTTGCCGGGACCGGCGTGTCACCTTCATAAATACACCACCACCATGAGCTGTAGGGATTCGTACACACGTTGACATAGGCGGAGTTAAAGCTTTGCTGGTTCATGGGCTTATTGAACTGCATCGCGAACACCGCGTTGGTCCCGACGGTTTGGTTGCTCTGGACGCTGGAATTGATCACGTAGGGGGCATTGAAGTCAGGTCCTGCCAGGGTTGTGAAATGCGTGGTTTGACTGGCGACGGACACTCCCGCCTCGCTGGTCACGCCGTTGATGGCGATTGCCATCTTCGTGCTGGAAGGCAGAGGTGCCTGCGGAATGATCGCCACCTGTGTGTAGTCGGGGCTGAAGGAAATGCTCAAGGGTACTTCCGTGATCGAGCCGCCGCTCAACTGGATCGTGCTCCCTGTCACCGACACTGGGTCGATGGCCTTGTTGAAGATGACAGCAATTCCGGCATTCGTCCCGACGATGGAAGCTCCATTTGGAGGAACAACTGCAACCACGGTCGGCGCAGCGTTGTCTACGGCGGTTCCAGCCGTGAAGTAGAGGCAGTAGCTCTGCACCGGTGTGCCGGCGGTATTCGTGACCGAAGTCGACGCACACGCCAGGTAGGACGAATTCGCTACCAGATTGCTGGTCGGCTGGATTTGGATGACCTGCCCGTCACCCGTCAAAGTGATGTTCGGATTCAGATATGTGTTCGTAGCGTATTCGTACAGGCTAATGTTGCTGCTATTCACCGTGGAAGCAAGCAACGGCTGGTTGTACTCGATCTGAATGAGGGTGTTCAGCGGCACGTTGCCAGCGGAGTAGAAGGGGTTGACTGCCTGCACCTGTGCCGCCGTGTTGGCGGGCGATCCCACGACGGTGAAGGTTTCAGAGAAGTACTGGAAGTAGTTTCCGTAGATATCCTGCGCCGTTGAGGTCAGGAAGACCTGAATCGTCGCGCCACCAGGGAGAGCCGAGCTGGGTGTGAATTCGATGCTCTGCCCGTTGCTTCCCACCGTGGTGCTGCCCGAAACCAGCACACCGTTTTGCGAGACATAGAATGCGCCGGTAAGCGTCCCCGCATTTACGGGAGCGCTGGTAAACAACGTGATGACCGAGTTCGTCGGAACGCCACCCGCACCATTGCCGGGTCGCGTCGTGATGACATAAGGCGACTGCGTCACCGGCGCAGCGGTGGTCGTGAACTGGCTGACGGTGTCGGCGAGTGCGTTACCCGAGAGATCGGTAATCAGGTGCGTCGCGGTCGCTGTGAGGGTGGCGCCAGCGGGGAGCAACCCGCCGCCTGGGTTGAGGATGACCGTGCGATTGTCTTGCGAGATGGATGTGCTGGAATTGAGCGCCACATCTCCATTGAACAGATTTACCGAGCTGTTATTGATGGTCGCTGGGTTGATGGATTTCGAGAACGTCATCACTACCTGCGTGTTCAGTCCCACATTAGCCGTGCCATTGGCGGGCGTGATGGTCACGGTTGGCGCCGTCTGGTCTACCGTGCTCGCCGTCGTGAAGCTGGCGCACCAGTAACACGATGCCGTATTGCCGGCTTCGTCCGCTATGCCGTTTACCGCGACATACATCAAAGTGTTGCCCGGGTATGCGGTCAACGGCGTGAAGGTAACGCTGGTGCCACTCACACTGTAGGAACCCGCCACATACGCCCCCGCCGCACTGTCGTAGACAAAAACCGTGTTGCTATTGACTGAGGCCGGGTTGATCAGGTTGCTCATGGTGAACGTGACCGGGGTGGTCACAGGAACGTTGCTGGCGCCACTGCCCGGATTGACCAGCGCCACAGTGAACGAACCGCCGGCGTAGACAGCCGTTCCGGTTGTAAAGGAACTGGAGAACGGTGCGACCGCGTTGCCTGCGATGTCCTTGAATCCGCCGACTGTCACGTTGTACTGCTGCGAGGGATTCAGCGTAGCCGCCGGGACAAGGGTGAGTGTGACTCCGTCTTGCGCGAGAGTCACTGTTCCCGCTATGGCGCTGCCGCCCTGCGCCGTGACCGTGATCGAATTGTTGGTGACGGTGGTCGGGTCGATGTCGTTGCTCATGACGGCCACGACCTGCGTGTTTAGCGGCACAGCCGTTTGTCCGTTGGCAGGACTGACGGTAGTCACCGTGGCGTGGCTGGTATCGCTGCCGGTGCCGGTCCAGAAATAAGAGCCGAAGCAGTTGCCGTTGTTGCCGGCAATGTCGGTGTATCCGCAGAGGTACAAGTAGTACTGAGTGTTGGGTTGTAGTGGCGCGCTGGGCGTAATCGTCGCGCTCAGCCGGTTGGACGAGACCGTCACGGCCGAGGGAACGACAGTAGTGTAGTTCCACGGATACCCGTAATTCTGATAGAGGACCAGCGCATTGGGGATGGTCAGTTCGTTGACCGGTTCGCTGAAAGTGATGTGCGGGGTAACGTTCAACCCGACGCCGACCGTCCCATTCGGCGGGTCCGCCAAAGTCACCGATGGGGCGATCAGGTTGAAGGAGGCTCCGGTGGTGAACTTGGTCGTCATACTTGCGGTCATCTGATTGCCAGCTGTGTCTTTCACACCCGCAACCGTCAGTGTGTACAAGGCGTTCGGCAAGAGTGGCACATTGGGAGTCAGAGTCAACAACTGGTTGCCGTTGCTGAACGATGAAGTGACGGCGACTCCATTGCCGCCGGTCGCGAGCACAACTTGCCCAACGCTTGTCGGCTGGACGGGTTCGCTGAAAAGTATCTCCACGGGCGAATTCGTGGGGATGCCGGTATCGCCGTTCTCCGGGCTGGTGTTGACAACTGTCGGCGGGTTGCTATTGGCACTGAACGCTGTCGTGAACGAAATCACGAAATTCTGCTGCGGGTTGCCGGAGAGATCCGTCATGTAATAGCTGCTCAGGTAATATGTGTCGCCGACATTCAGCGGGCCGGTGGGCACGATGAAGACGGTGGTCTGGTCGGCGCTCCAGGAGACCGTTGCCGGAACCGGCGCGGAACCTTCATAAACACACCACCAATATGACGTACACACGCCAACATCGGATGCGTTGAAGCTGCCCAGGTCCATAGGTTTGCTGAAGTGCATGGTGAACGCCGAGTTCACCGGCACGTTCGTCTGGCCGCTCTGCACGCTGCTGCTTACCACGTAGGGCGGAGTGAAGTCGGGTTGCGCCGCAGTAGTGAAGGTTGTAGTCGTGGGCGCCACGCTGACTCCCGCTTCGCTCGTTACGCCACTCACCGTCAACGTCATCTGCGTGCTCGGCGGCAATGGAGCTTCCGGCGTGATCGACACCCGCGTGTAGTCCGGGCTGAAGGAGATACTCGACGGCACCTCGGTAGCGCCGGCACCGCTCAGCTGGATAGTGCTGCCGGTGACTGACACCGGGTTGATGGCCTTATTGAAGTTCACGCTGACCAGTGCGTTCGTACCGATGTTGGTTGCACCGTTTGTCGGCGCCTGCGAAACAATGGTCGGCGCAGCGGTATCCGAGGCGGTTCCGGCGGTGAAGTACAAATAGTAGCCTTGCACCGGAACACCGTCCGCATTCGTCACAGAGCTCGGGACATAGACCTGGTAGTTCGAATTCGCCACCAGATTGCTGGTCGGCTGGATTTGGATGACCTGACCGCCGCCGGTCAACATGATGTTCGGAGTCAGATAGGTGCCCGTAGCGTATTCGTACAGGCTAATGTTGCTGTTGTTCACCGTGGAAGCGAGGAGCGCCTGGTTGTACTCGATCTGAATGAGCGTGTTCAGCGGCACGTTGATAGCGCCGTAGAGCGGGTTGACTGCCTGCACTTGCGCCGTCGTGTTCGCCGGCGATCCTGCCACCGTGAATTGTCCCGAGAAACTCGATAGCGCAACACCGTCAGCGCTCTGTGCAGTGGAATTCAGGAAGACCTGAATCAGGTCACCCGGATTGAATGAGTTGGAGGGCGTGAACTCGATGGACTGGCCATTACTGAACACCTGCGTGTTTCCGGCAACCACGGTGCCGTTGTCGGTAACTTCGAGCGCTCCGGCGACCGTAGACGCATTCATCACGGCGCTGGTGAACAGCGTCACCAGCGAATTCGCTGGAACGCCGGATGCGCCGCTGCCCGGCCGCATGGCCATAACATAGGGCGCGGCGTTCGACAATAAAGTGGTCAAGGTGAACTGGCTGGTCGTGGGCGCAAGGGAATTGCCCGACAAGTCCTGGATCGCCCCAGTGAGCGCAACCGTGATGGTGGCGCCAGCGGGCAGCATCCCGTTGCCTGAGTTCAGGATGACCGTACGATTGTCCCGGGAGATAGACATGCTTGGATTGAGCGCCACATCTCCATTGAACAAATTGACCGTGGTGCCGTTGATGGTTGCAGGGTTGATGGACTTGGAGAACGTCAGCACCACCTGCGTATTCACTCCCACGTTGTTCGCGTTGTTAGACGGCGTAATGGTTACCGTCGGCGGGGTCTGGTCCAGGGTGTTCGCAGTCGTGAACGAGTACCAGTACTGACAATCCGGATTCCCAGCTTCATCGGTTAGATTGCAGAGCCCAAAGTACATCAGAGTGTTGGCCGGGTATGGGGTCAACGGCGTAAAGGTTACGTTCGCTCCGCTGACGCTGTAGGAACCCGCAACGATCGCCCCTGCCACGGTGTCGTAAACGAAAACCGTGTTGTTATTTACCGAGGCGGGATTGATGACGTTGCTCATGGCGAAGGTGACAGGGCTTGTGACCGAAACGCCCGTAGCGCCGCTGGCTGGACTGGTCGATACAACCGTGAACGAACCGCTCCCATAGGCAGCCGTTCCCGTTGTGAAGAAACTGGTGAACGGTGCGACCGCGTTGCCTGCGATGTCCTTGAATCCGCCTACAGTCACGTTGTACTGCTGCGAGGGATTCAGCGTAGCCGCCGGGACGAGGGTAAGAGTGACTCCGTCTTGCGCGAGAGTCACTGTTCCCGCTATGGCGCTGCCGCCCTGCGGCGTGACCGTGATCGAATTGTTGGTGACGGTGGTGGGGTCGATGTTGTTGCTCATCACCGCCGCGACCTGCGTGTTCAACGGTACCCCCGTCTGCCCGTTTGTGGGACTGATCGTCGCGACTGTGGGCGCGCTGGTATCGCTACCCGTGCCCGTCCAGAAATAAGAGCCAAAGCAGTAGCCGTTGTTGCCGGCGATGTCGGTGTACCCGCAGAGGTACAAGTAGTACTGGGTGCTGGGTTGCAGTGGCGCGCTGGGTGTAATGGTCGCGCTCAGCCGGTCGGCCGAGACGGTCACGGCCGACGGAATGAGCGGGTAGCCGTACCACCACCACGGATTCTGGTACGAGAGGGAGAAGGCATTGGGGATGGTCAGTTCGTTGACCGGTTCGCTGAAGGTGATGTGCGGGAGGACGTTTACCCCGACGCCGACCGTCCCGTTCGGCGGATCCACCAACGTGACCGACGGATTGTTGGTGTCACTACTCGGGCCGGTCGTGAAGCTGAAGCTGCCCGGGTTGGTGAGGGCATTTCCGACCGTATCCATGATCTGGGTCGTGTAATTGACCGTGTAAACGACGTTCGCCGTCAGCGGATTGATCGGCGTAAACGCGACCGTATCGGTTGTGTACTTGGTCGAGGAGTAACTGAAGTTGCCCGCCACCGGCTGACCGCCGCTCTCCATTGAGAATCCGTTTTGTGCGGTGATGGGATCGATCGTCTTATTGAACTGCAGGACAATCGGCGTTCCTCCCGTCGCGATTCCGTTCAGCGGGATGTTGCTGTCGCCATTGACCGGGCTCGTGCCGGTTAACGTCGGGCCAACCGTGCTTGGGCTGAAGGCAGTTGTGAAGGAGTAGCTTTGGGAAGGCAGATTGTTTCCACACGTATCCTGAACGTACAATCCGGTTGCCCAGTAGTAGTAGCTCAGGTATGTGTTGAAGCTGCGGCCTGCCGGCAGCACCTCGCTGGGAACTATGGAAGCGATTGTGCTGGAGGCGTCGAGGCTAATCGTGCCGGGCACCTCCTGGCCGGTAATCGCGTCTTGGAATAAGACCGTTGCGCCGCTGTTTCCCCACAACGAGAATGTACTGCGATTCATCGGCTCGCTGAACTGGATCTGCACCTGCGAATTCAGTGGTACATCGGTTGCGTTATTTGCCGGGCTGATTTGGAGCACGGTCGGGGTGGTTGTGGTGCACGATTGAACGTCAATTCCGTTGTTGACGGTCAGGGTCTGCGAGCCGGTTTGAATCTGTACAGTGTTAAAACCGGTGGTTGCGCCAGATGTGACCAGAGTTGCGCTGAGACTCTGGGTGTTGTTGTAGGACGAGTAGACAGTTACCGGACCGAACGTGCCTGCCGGCGCACCTCCCACCGAGATTCCCGGGCCGAAATTGGCGACCGTTGTTCCGTTGACCCAGTTAGTGAATGCCCCGGTCACAGTGACCGTCTCGGTCTGCGTCGGCTGAATCGTGTTCGGGCTGATCAACGTCACTGCCGGCACTCCGGCGATCACGGTAAACGTCGTGGTCACGACTTGCCCGGAAGTCGTGATGGTCACGTTCCGTGGCCCGAGGGCAGCCACGTTATCGATTGTGATCGCGACTGACGCACTGGTTGGACCATTGACCGAGAGCGTGCCCGGTGTGATGTCGGGTCCGAAGGCGACCGTCGTTGACGATCCGAAATTTGTGTTCGTCCCAGTGATCGTAATAACGTCGTTAGTTCCCTGGAATGCCGATGAGGGGTTGAGAACCGCGCTGACGCCAGAACTCGAACTCTGAACGGTGAAACCTCCCGGCAGTGTCACCACCTCGCCGCCGGTAGAGACCGTGACTGTGTTCGATTGCACCAGCGCGGTCGGCGAAATATTTACGGTAACGATCAGCGACGTATTGTTCTGTACAGCGACGTTAGTGACGGTGATTCCCGGTCCCAGCGATACCACCGGAGTTGCCTGGGTAAAGTGCGTTTGATAACCGGCGATGGTCACTGGCAGGCCGTTAACGCCTTGCACTCCAACGTTTGGATTGACCGAGGCGATGCTGGCATTGCTGGCGGTCACGCAGAACAGATTGGGTTGCGAGGCAGCTTGCTGGCCGCCCATCGTCGCGGTTATCGCGCGGCATCCGAGGGGCGCAATCGGAGACACCGTTACACTCACGGTGGCCGACACTGAACTGTTAATCGAGACGATCGAATTCACCGTAACGCCCGAGCCAAAGTTGAAGACCGTGCTGGTGGTAAAGGTCGTGAGTGTCCCGGTGACAGTCACATTCTGAGTTGTGCCCTGCGCCATGCTGGCTGGAGTGGCGCTGATAACAGTCGGACCGATATCGATGGTGAAGGCGGCCACGCCGGTCGCCACTTCGCCGAACGTCGTCATGGTGACGTTGTTCTGCTCGACCGTGGCCGAGGGAGAGATCGTGATGTTCGCTGTCGCGCTGGTATTGCTGTTGACGGTGAGGCTGTTGGTGGCAATTCCCGGTCCGAAGTTCGCGACCGTGGAACCCTGGGCGAAGTTGGTGTTTGCTCCCGTAACTTCCACGTTGAGCGTGTCGCCTTGCGGAGCGCTCGAGGGATTCAGACCGGCAATGGTTGCCGGACCGGCGGTGATCAACAATGCATTCGGCAAAGTCAGGAACTGCGATCCGGTTTGAACCGTCAGAGTCGCGTATCCGGTGTAGGCGGTTGGAGCAACCTGGCCGACCGCAGTGATCGAGGTGGGGCTGTTCACCGTGACGGAGTTGACCATGACGCCGCTGCCGAAACTGAGCGTAGTCACTCCCTGCTGCCAGTTGGTGGCCTGTCCCAGGATTGTGAAGGTCACCATGGCTTGCTGCTCGGCGGAAGTCGGAGCCGACGACAGCACCAGAGGAGTTTCGGCGTTGACTACAAACGCATTGGTAAGAGTGGCGATTTCACCGCTCGTGGTGGCCGTCAAGCTATACGAGCCCACGGTAGCAAGGGGTGCAATAGAGATGGTGAGGGTTGCGTTGGTTTCGTTGGCGACGACTGCATTGGTAACTGTGATTCCGCTGCCGAAACTGAAAACCGTGCTCGGCCCCCAATGCGTGTTGGTACCGACGACTTGCAGTTGAGTTCCGCTGTCGCCCTGGTTGCCGGTGTTGGGAGTAACCGACGAGATCAACGCCGTTGAGGGCGTCACGGTGAATCCGACCGGATAAACGCTGGAAACCATGACGCCATTGGTGGTGGCAGTCACGGAGCGGAAGCCGAGAATGGCAAGTTGGTCTATTGTGATCGGCACGTTGGCGATGGTCGAACCGAGGATGGTCGGCGTTCCCACCGTGATTCCCGAGCCGAAATTAAAGACGGTTGTGTTGTCGAATGCGGTGTATTGGCCGATGACGTTCACGGTCAACGACTGGCCCTGCATGCCTGAGGACGCGTCAACGATCGAAATCAACTGCTCGGCGCCGGTGCTGGTATCGACGACCGTGAAAGAGACCTGCTCCGTTTCTGAGTTGGTCGTGAAGGTGATTGTGTGTGTCCCAACGATCGCGTTGGCAGGAATAGTGATATTTGCCGTCGCCGACGTCAGACCGGTCACCTGGAAGCTGTTGACCGTGATATCCGAACCCATATCAAAGGTAGTGACGGCGGGATCCCATTGCGTGTATTGACCGGCGAAAGTGAGGGTTAACGTCTGCCCGAGCAGGCCCGAAGTGGGCGTGTAATACCAGATATAGGGAACAGGCGGTGCCATCACGTTGAAGGTATTGCTCAGGTACTGAGAACCGTTGCGCACGGTGACCGTGCGGACGCCGATCGTCGCTGCCGGATCGACGTTGATAACCGCGGTCAGGTTCGTATCGCTGTTGACCGTGACCGGACCAGCAGTACCTTCGGCTGCTCCTCCCACCGAAATTCCGGGACCGAAATTGGCGGTCGTCAGGCCCGTAAGCCATTTCGTATAGGCGCCAAGGAGGGTCACATTCAGATTGGAAGCGCCGGGCTGTGCGCTGGAGGGTGTCAGCGACAGAAGGGCCGGACCGCTGGTAATCAGGAATGCGTTCGTGTCGGTTAGAGCTTCGCCTCCGGTCGTCAGATAGATGGAGCGCAGACCCAACACCGCCGTCGCAGAGATTGTGAGGCTCGCCGTGGCGCTAGTGGGGCTGGTAACGGCAAAATTCGTCAGTTGAATGTCGCTGAGATAATCCAGAATGCCCGGCATCCAGAACTGCGTCAGTCCCTGCTGCCAGTGCGTGTTCTGGCCGGTGATCTGGAGAATGATCTGCTGGCCTTGATTGCCGCTGCCGGGCGCAATCGTTCTGATGATCGCCGGGCCTGCCGTGACGCTAAACCACGGTCCGGAGACGATTTCTGCGCCTCCTGTCAGTTGTGTAGTGACGGTGACGGTGCGGCCGCCAACCTGCGCCAGCGGATCAATCGCAAGGTTGACGTTCATGGTGGTGGCGTTCAGGACGGTAACCTGCGAAACAGTGATCCCCTGTCCGAAAGTGACCGTGGGCGTGGCGCTGGTCCAGTGCGTGAACTGGCCGATGATTTGTACCGTGGTTAAGGTCTGCCCTTGCTCACCGGACACCGGACTTACACCGTTGAGAGTTGCTCCGTTCTGCGGATTGACGGTGAAGGCTTGCGCGAGACTGGCATTCTCACCCAGCGTCGTCATAGTCACGGTGTGCAGACCGGGTGACGCGGTCGCGGGTACCGACACCTGCACTGTAGCGTGAGTGGTGTCGATCACTTGAACCTGTCCAGTGTTGAGATCCGATCCGAAGCTTGCTGTGGTCAGGCCGGTAGTGAAATGTGTGTTTTGTCCGGCTACGGCAACCGTGACCACGCTGCCCATCGACGCCTGAATCGGCGAGACGCTCGTAACGACGGCTGGTCCCTGAACGATGCAGAACTGATTCGGCAGGGAGACCTGCTGCGTTCCCGTCGTGACGGTCACTGTCTGGCAGGCCGGTTGATCGACATAGGCGGTTGGGCTGACCGTGATGTTGGCAATGCCAGTCACCGAGTCCTGGGCCGTGAAGGAATTCACCGTGATGCCGGGGCCAAAGCTGGCGGTCGTTGTCGATCCCCATAATGTGGACTCGCCCAGTAGCTGAATATTGAGCGTCGCACCCTGCTGCGCCTGGTTCGGAGTCGTGCTGAGCAAAGTCGGCGTCGCGGAGACGATGTCGAGCGCCTGACTGAGCGAGACCATCTCGCCGGCGGTAATCACGGTCAGCGTATGGAACCCGGGCAACGCGGTTGAGAGTACGGTGATTTGAACAGTAGCGGCCGATTCGCTGCTGACGTTGACGGCGTCGACCGAGATGCCCGAGTCGAACATCGCCGTGGTTTCCCCTTGCAGCCAGTGCGTACCGGTTCCCGTGAGGCTTAGGGTGAGAGTTTCACTCTGCGCGGCCATCGCGGGGGACGATTGGAACGTGATCGTGCCCGAAGCGGCGCCCCCGGTCACGTTGAATCCCTGGCCGGTGTCCACTTCCACAATGTTGCCGCTCGAATTCTTGGTGATGCCGGTGGCGGAATTGGCGCCAATCGGCGCGGTCGGAGATACGGCAAGCGTCAAGGTGGCGCTGGTCGGGCTGTTGATGACCGTATCGACCACGGTGACGCCGGTTCCCATGATGAACTCGGTGAGGCCTTGCGACCAATTCGTGTATTGCCCGGTCACCTGGACACCGCTGAGCGTCTGGCCTTGCTCGCCGCCATTGGGAGACACGCTTGTAATCAGCGGAACTCCGAAAGCGTTCACCAGGAACGGCCCGGTGAGCTGTTGCGAGCCTGTGTTGACAAACACCGAGCGCCAGCCAATCGCCGCAGACGAGGCGATATTAATGGTGGCGGTCAACGTCGTAGCATTGAGCACTTTGTGGGCGGTGACTGTAACCCCCGTCCCGAAACTCACCGTCGTGCCCGAACCCCAATTCGTGTTGAGCCCCGTGATGGTTACAGTGAGCCCCGTAGTGGGTGCTGGAGCATTGTTGGGACTGACATTAATGATCTGAGCACTGGCAACCGTGAAGGTGGTGGTTAGAATCTGCGAACCTGTGGTCAGAGTGATCGTGTGGCTGGTATTCGTAGTCGCGTTGCTCGCTACCACCAGCTTGGCCGTCACCGACGCTGGATTGTTCGGATTCGAACAAGTCAGCGGTGTCGTTGCATTCACAGGCGCGGAGAACGTGACCCCTGTTCCGCTGATCACGGCTTGGGTCACTGGGCCGGCATTCGGATCGCAATTGAAATTCGTAAACTGGCCGCTGAATGTAACTGGGAGAATCTGACCGGGCAGGCCACTGGATGGACTAACGCTGACGCTGGGCGTGGCGGCATACGGAATGAACTGGCCGTAAACAACCTCACCGCCGGTGGCTACGTAAAAGGGGTTCGGGCTGATGACGGCATTTGCGGGGATGGTCACGTCCACAACAGCATCCTGGCTGTCGGTTACCGTGACGCGATTGACCGTAATGAGCGGCAGTGATTGTCCCGGCCAGTAAAAAACCACCTGCGTCGTTCCCTGCACCCAGTGCGTGTTAGAGCCCTTCAGGCTGACGCTCATCAGGCTCGCGCCCTGCGGCCCTGTGTTCGGTGTGACGGAGATGAGGCTTGCACTCGATGCAGCCACCGTGAAACTGAAGGGAAAGTCGGAAGTCCCCGAGGTCACATCGCCGGTTCGCCCGCCCGTCTGAGCAGTGCAGGAAACTTGAATCGGCACAGTGAAGCTGGTTGAGGTTACCCCCGTTAATGCGCCCGTCTGCGTGATGTCGCTGCCGAAAGTGACCGAGGGAGGATTCGTGATGAAATTCGTCAGGATGCCCGTGATGGTGATGTTTCCGGACTGGCATTGCGCAAGCGAACTTGGGCTGACCGTGTTGATCGAAGGACTCGCCAGCGTGACGGTGAAGGCGTTCGCCAACGTCGCCACTTCGCCGCCCGTGGACACGGCCAGGTTGTAGCTGCCGACCGCCGCTGTCGGACTCACCGCTAGGTCGAACTGCAGCCGCGTCGGACTCATCACCGTGATCGCGCCGACATTGATTCCGCCGCCAAAAGAAACCGTGGTTGCTCCCGGCAGAAAGTTGGTAGCGCTGCCTACGACCACGACGGACAGAGAATTGGCGCCCTGTTGCCCGGTGTTGGGCGTGATGGAAACGATTTGCGCCGTATCCGCGGTAACGGTGAATGCATTCAACGCCGAAACCACGAACTCCCCACCCGTCACCAGCGTGATCTGTCGCCCTCCAACGGGCGTGTAAGTGCTGATCGAAATGTTTGCGACCGCGTCCGTGCTGTCCGTCACTGTGATCGAGTTGATCGTGATGCCTGCCCCGAAGTTTCCGTAAGTCGTACCTTGTTGAAAGTGCGCCCCGTCGGCGTGCAAACTGACGTTCAGACTCTGCTGTCCCTGGGCCGCGCTCGCCGGGGTGATGCTCTGGAACGAAAGGCCTGCGGAAGTCGCGACGGCAAACCCTGACGTCAGTGTCGCCTTCTGGGTGCCGGTGGTTACGGTCACGGTCCGGGCGCCGGGTGTCGCTGTGGAAGAAATCGTGGCCGTTGTCGTGCACTGGGTAGCCGAACATTGCTTATTGGAGAAAGTGATACCCGAACCGAAGCTCAGCACCGACGACGAAGACCAGTTCGTGTTAGACCCGTTGATCACAACTGCAACGGACGTGCCTGCCTGGCCAGCCCCTGGCGAAACGCTGGTGACAACTGCTGTCGGCGGCGTCTTCGTACCTGTCCCGCTCAAGCTGACCGTGATCTGGCTGGAACTGTCAGCTTCCGTGACGGTCACGTGGCCACTGCGCTTGCCGCTGGCCGTTGGAACAAAACTTATCCAGAGATTGCAACTGGAGTTTGCCGGTATTACACCGCCACAATCGTCATTCGCGGTAAAGTCTCCAGAGGCCGCCTCACTGATCGGATCCGAGACATCCTGGTGATTCGTGAGAATCACCTGCTTTTGGGGACTCGGCGTTCCCACGAGCTGGGTTGCAAACGTAAGCGACGTCTCATTCACCGTTACAGGACTTATGCCCACGCCGATGAAAGAAACTACTTGCGGGCTTGTGACGGCGCTGTCAGCCAGGGTCAGACTTCCGATCCGCGTTCCGGCCTGACTAGGCACGAATAGCACTTCGTAGGTACAGGTCTTTCCGGCGCCGAGGGTCGTTCCTGAGGCGCCGCAGGTCGTGCTCTGAACCTGGAAGTCGCCGGTAACACTATAGGTGTGCCAGGTAAGCGCGGTTTTCTGGTTATTTTTGACTGTGATGGCGGTAGCTTTGCTCTGCAGCCCCACCCCCGTATTGGCGAAGGCGACAGTGGGAGACGCTGGCGTGATCGTCACCGGTGACTCGCCAGTTCCCGATAATGCAACACCGATCGGGCCTTCAGTCGCTTCCGGTGAACTGATCACGAGAGTTCCTGAGCGCGTGCCGGCCGCTTGGGGCGTAAAAGTAACCGATATTTTGCATGTGCCCAGTGCCGCAACCGAGCCCGTGCAGCCGGAAGCAGAAAAGTCGCTGCTGTTGCCTACCACCGACAGTGAGACGGAACTAAGTGCAATCGACTGATGGTTGGTGAGCGTCAGCGTCGTCGCGGAACTGGTTACACCTTGAATTTCGGTGGGGAACGTCACGCTGCTGCTGCTCACCGACATCGGAACTACTCCGGTCCCGGTTATTGTGACGGACTGCGGACTGGTTGCCGCGTCGTCCGTGATGACCAGAGTTTCGTTTTTCGCACCAAGCGAGGTTGGCGTGAATACCACGCTGAAAACACAAGAAGCGTGCGGTGCGAGTGTTCCAGTACAACCGCCAGTGATAGGGCTCAGGACCGCATAGTTGGAATTAGGGCTGCTTGCAGAAATGAGGTTCAGCGCTACTCCCTGATTATTCGTGAGAGTGATGGTCTGGGTCGCGCTCGAACCGTTCAGGCCGACATCCCCAAATGCCAGGCTTGTCGGCGAAACGGTCGTGGCCGGCACTCCCGTACCCGAAAGAGGCACCGAGACACTGGTGACGCTATCACTTATTACCAGGGTCGACGACAGGTTTCCTGTTGCCGTTGGACTGAAACTGACATAAATCGTGCAAGTTCCACCGTGAGCGACGCTATTACAGTTTGAAGAAGTCGTGAAGTTAGGAACAGAATTTAAGGCGACACTAATAGCACCGCTGGCAGTGTTGGTGACGGTGAGGTTCTGGCTCGCACTGGTAGTGCCCACGACCTGATTGCCGAAGGTGAGCTTTGTCGGCGTGACCGTAAAGTCTGCCGCGAGGGAAATAACAGGGAAAAGAACCATCGCCAGAAACACGAATGACAGGAAAGAGGTAGATCGGCTGGAAGTCATATTCTCGACCCTTTTTGTCCGCTGCAGCAAATCTGCAGGAAAGATTTCTTTGCAGTTTCAGGGGGGACCGGTTCTTAATTAGTCTCGAATTTAGTCAACCGAATTCGCCGTGGTCGAACGATGAGGGTCGCGGCGATAGGAGTGCATCGGCCGCTATCTGCGCCGGCTCCGCCCGCCCGGGTCGGGCGTGCATCCGGAGGAGAAGGCCGGAGCCGCTCGAAGACGCGCCTGGAGCGCATTTCACCATCAGGCTTGCTCACCGTTCAGTGATCTGCGGCACAGGCTGATGTGACCGTCTGGCCCCAACTTCTTGCGCTTTCTTCCCCCACATCGCGCTCTTACATCCAATCTTATGGATGCTAACCAATGTGTATTCATATGCATAAGGGGACTGGTCTTGAATTTGTAGCGTGAACCGCTTGAAAAATTGGGGATGGGTGGGGGGAAGGGTGGTCTCCGTGCACACTCCCGTCGTCGACGGACGACGCTCGGAAGTCTACGATGGGCACGGATTCTCTCGGCCAAGGGCTCTACATACTACATCGAATCTCTGATATCCCCAGAGAGTGACCAACCACTACCTTGACCGTGGTGCCCGCTTTTATTTGAACTCCTCGATGACTGCGGGCGTGATGCGGTCAAGTCGCTGATGCGCGATGGAATCGCCCATCAGCGGCTTCCACACATCTTTGTAGTACACTAGGGTGCGAGGTTTGACCTTGAGTCTGAGCGCGTTGAAGAACCGCTCCTCAAAAGCGTGAAGGGTCGGGATTTTCCCAGCGGTCAACCCGAAATCACCAGAGGTCAGTTCAAGACGAAACGTTGCCTCACGTCGCATACTCCACTGTGGACAGTTTTGTATGCAGTACCAAGGTAACCACAACGTAACTTGTTGATTATAAAAGACGGGCGCGTAGCTCAATTGGCAGAGCAACTGACTCTTAATCAGTAGGTTGAAGGTTCGATTCCTTCCGCGCTCACCATTTAACCCTCGCGGTTAGTGGCGTTTAGCATGATTGGTGTGCCCGTCTTTCGACAGTGTGAAGCTCCAACACACGGAGCCTGGTTCCACACCGGGCATCGACAGGTTTCGAGAAAACGGGGCTTCCGGGACATCGATGGCGATCTCCCAGAAGTGGGCTTCTGACCCGAAATAATTCCCATTAACTCATCCGTTCGTGACAGGACAGCCTGCGCGGCAGTTGTGAGATGAACAGATAGAGCAGGGTTTTGGGGTCGAATCCTACAGTGTCCGCTGCGCATCTCTTGCCCTAACATGCGAATCTCAGGGATGATCGGCGGCCTTGGGCCTGAATCTACGGTTGACTACTATCGCTCCATCATTGCGCGGTTTCGCTCCCGCAAGCCGGATGGAGGATATCCGCACGTGGTCATCAACAGCCTCGACGTTGATAAGGGGATCGCGCTGCTTGATGCTGGGCGGCTCGACGAGTTGGCCGACTACCTTACGGCCGGTGTGGAGTCGCTGGTGCGTGCAGGTGCGGACTTTGGTTTCATCGCGGCGAATACGCCGCATCTTGTTTTCGATGAGGTTCAGCGCCGCTCGGCTATCCCTCTTCTCAGCATTGTGCGCGTCACTTGTGATTACACCCAGGCGCTCGGCCTGAAGACGGTCGGCCTGTTTGGAACGGGGTTTACTATGCGAGCGAGCTTCTACCCGGAGGAATTTCAGAGAGCCGGGATCGCCCTGGTTCGACCCAAGGAGTCCGAACGGGAGTTCATTCACCGGAAATACATCGGCGAACTGCTGAATAACCGATTTTTGCCGGAAACCAGGACGGAGATTCTGAACATTGCGCAAAGGATGAGGAGCGAAGACGGCATCGAAGCATTAGTCCTCGCCGGCACGGAGCTTCCGTTACTATTGCGCGACAGCACCAGTCCGGGCATCGAGTTTCTCGATACAACAGTCATTCATGTCGAAGCCATCGTTGACGAGTTGCTGAGGTGAACGCCAGAGATCTGCTCCAGCTGCGACGAGGTTCTTTCCGACAAGCCGACCGGGACACGTTCGCAACCTGCGCAGGGAGACAGCGTGAAACTCCAACGCAAGCGGGCAACCTTCCTTGCCGCTTTAAGTCGCACGTCGCGGCGATTCCCTCGAAGCCGCCCCTGGGCGCTGACGGTTGAGTAATGTAGTGAGCTTACTTGCGAGGGTACCGCCCTCAGCCCAAAGGGATCTCTAAATCGGCGCTGTATAGTGCTAGCCCGTTGGCCGAAATGGGCGAAGATCTGTATTACGCTCCTGTGTTGGCGGCTCCTCTCCAAGTGATCGAAATGCCGGGCGGGACATGATCGGCCGATGATGAGGCGGGGGAGCTGAAATTTCCACAACACAGCTGAAACGATCGACCGGTTTTCGACACTATACCAATAAGTGGGAGATGTCGCCGCTGTAGGGCGATTGCACCCCAGTTTAGGATCTCGGCTCAGTAAACGCTGGGCTGCGATCCAATTCGAGCGCCGGAGTCGACGGGGAAGCGACTCCGGTGCTTTGTTCCATGTCCTTCCCCGCGGAACAGTCCATGATTGTGCGCCCCAAATAGGAGCCTTCGAGTTCCCGTGCCCGCCGCTCACTCCAACTCATCACCCGGACGCCGTCTCAGCGGGCACTGCGCCTTGAAACTTCCAAAGCTCGTCTTTGCTCCGGAAAACAAAGCTCCGGAGAACAAGGCTCCGGAGAATAAGCACACAGCGCGATCCGAAATGCTAAACTGTGTGCCACTTCCAGGCTCCCGGGGCAGGCTCTTGCAATTCCATTCCTTTGACGACGACTATCTTGGCCGGCTGCGAGACGGCGACTTTCTTACCCAGGACCATTTTCGTAAGTACTTCACGGCATTGATGAAGGTGAAACTGCAATCACGGCTGAAATCTCCCGAAGCGATCGAAGATGTGCAACAGGAAACTTTCGTTCGATTTTATGCGGCTTTGCGCCAGGGGAAAATCCGGCAGTCGAAGAGCCTGGGTTCCTATGTCAACTCGATGTGCAACAACGTGTTAAGAGAGTCGTGGCGCGACGAAGATCCAGCTCTTTCCCTGGACGATGATGATGCGCCGGAACTCCCCGCCGCGCCTTTTGATCTGGTGAAGATCATCGACGACAAGGAGGCGGCGCAAAAAGTTCAGAAGGTAGTCGAGCAACTTCCGGAACGCGACCGGCGGGTGTTGCGCGCCATTTTTTTGGAAGAGCGGGACAAAGACGAAGTGTGCCGCGAACTGGGTATCACGCGCGACAACCTGCGCCTGCTCTTGCACCGGGCAAAACAGAAGTTCAGGGACTTATATGAAGACGGGAATCATTCCTTGCGGCTTGTCCCGGCCTCATAAGTTGTGCAACGGATGATGTGCCCGGCGCACTATTGGATGTATGAAAGGCAGTTTAGTTATGGATCACAAGGCGGTGACTGCACAGAATATGACGGAAAGATATCTGCTCAACGAACTTGACCCGGCGGCTCGGGAAGAATTCGAGGAGCATTATTTCAACTGTAGGGAATGCGCGGCCGACGTTCAGGCGGCGGCTCTGCTGGTCGAAAAAATCAAGGATGGCGCAATTCCGGATCCCGAGTTTCGTCCCGCACCGGCGCCCGCGCCGGTTCCGAGGCCATGGCTTGGCTGGCTGCGTCCGGCGTTTGTCCTTCCGGTGATGGCCATGTTGCTGGCGGTAGTTGGGTATCAGAATCTGGTTACGTATCCGCAGATGGCGCGCCAGTTGAATAGTCCGCAGATTCTGCCGTTTGCGCAGGTGAACCTCGACACCTATGCGTCCGAAGTCCCAACGATTACTCAGCAGCCGGGGCAAGCGTTTCTGCTGCTGGTGAGGATCCCTCCCGGTGGCGCGTACTCCAAATACACGGCAGAGCTGTATAATCCTGCGGGCAAATTGGAATGGTCGTTTAAGTTTGCGATTCCGCCGTCCTCCGAGCAAGAACAGTGGCCGCTGCAAGTGCCGGGAGCCAACCGCGAAGCGGGCAGATACAAATTGGTAGTGCAGGGAATCAGTGCTTCAGGGGAAAGCAAGGACGTGGGCAGTACATCGTTTGAATTACAAATCCAAAAGTAAGTCCAAACGGGAGGAGCTAACCATATGGCCGCAAGTCCGAAGTTACCTATGATGCCTGGGTCCAAGCAGGACCCTTACCACATTTACCATGCCGAAGCTTGCATACTGAAAGGCGAACTCGAGCAACCCATCAAGCAGCCGATCCAGGAATACGGCCGCGTGGTCCTGGAGAGCCGGCGCGAAAGCCTCATCACCCAGTCAGTCGGCGAGACCAGCATCGAAGGCCTGATCTCCTTCAAGCGCGGATACACGCGCGTCGCTGGCGCCCACGTCAAGCAGAAAACGGACGTCTTCGGCCAGGATCACGCCGGCTGGTTCACGCTCTCAACGGCGGCGCTTGAGGGATACAACGTGGAAGATATCGTCACCGCCGACCGTGTGGTGGCGCAGCTTTCCACGCAGCATCCATTGACGAACGACCCCAATCAGCCAATAGCCCACGTTCCGCGAGTGAACTTTCTCGGCACGCGCTTTGAAAACCTGCGTATCGGGGGCTACCCGGTCGAAGTGGAGCTTGATCTGGCGTTCTGCGGCCCCAGGCCGCAAGGCAATCGTTCTTACTTGCAGGACGGCAGCTTTCTCGATCGCGTGCACCGCCAGCTTGATGGTATTGTCCAATCCAAAGACCTTCCCGAGAGCCTGGAGAAAAAGTACGGCGCTGAGATCGTTTACATCGACGACCTGAAAAAGCGCGCCAACGCGAGCCAGAGTCAAACAGGTGCGAACGCCGGGCCAAACGGCTATCCTAAGCTGCGATGTTCCCTGGTCAACAAGATCAAGCTCCCAGTGGAGATTCCCGGAGTCACAACGTTCGGGAATGCCATCTTTATTCGCGACTTTGGCACCGTCTACTTGGGCGAACTCGAAGTCGGCGTCAGCAACGGCCACAGCAACTCCCCGCACTGGAAGAGCACGGGCGCCGCACCGCAGACAACCGACAGCAATTACTTCACCCTGAAGATGGTGGATATACGCCTGGGCTGCCCCGGCAGCGGCCAGGCGAGCGGCGGCAGCGTTTCGGGCAACGGCAACACACATCCGTAGCACAGGAGTTAACCGCAGCTACCCTTAAGCGCGGCTCCTCTGTTCTAGTGAGCTTGATCATTGCCTGCGGGCTGGCCTGTAGTCGTCCGGTGAGCCCGCAGGCTTCCTATGAACATGCGTACAAGACCTTTGTCCGTGGGGATTTGAAACAAAGCCAACTTGAGGCTCATCGGGAATGCGCCCAATTTCGAGGTTCAAGTCCAGAGTGGGCTTGGAAATTCAGAATCCTGGAAGCCAACTCTCTCTTGTGGCAAGGGATGTATGCACAGGCTCTGGCGACCGTCGATTCCCCACCGACACGACCCAGTGACCGAGCTTCGCTGATCGAGACCCATGCAATCGAGGGTGTTGCCCTCGCCCGTCTGCATCGGTTCACTGAAGCGGAGGAGAAGCTTGGACAAGGAACGCAAACGTGCCAAGCGCTTCCAGAGGCAACCTGTGGTGATGTCATCAGGGCTCGCGGTGTTTTGGCCGTACAGCGTGACCAGCTTGATTCCGCGAGACAGCTCTTCGAGCAGTCTTTGCAGTTCGCTCGTGCGCACAACGACGGCTTTTTGGAGGAGACCGCGCTCCTCAATTTGGGCGTGACATCGCTAAGAGAGGGGCATTTTGACGAGGCTATCGACTGGACAAATGCCGCGCACCAAGCTGCAAATGCCTTGGGGGCCGGTGGCGAGGCTGAAGCGGCTCTCGGCAATCTCGGTTGGGCCTACTACTATTTAGGTGACTCCGAAAAGTCGTTGGAATCATCCATTGAAGCCGAGAAGCTCGCGGCTCAAGCGGGAGCCGACACCGATCGTTTGATTTGGATCACGGCCGCCGGGTATGTCTACGCGAGCCGGGGGGATCTCGCCGCCGCCACACAGTCGTACCTGAAAGCGCTGGATCTGGCAAACAAAACCGGCGGTAAAGAGGCGATCTACGACGCCTATCGAGCGCTCGCCCTTGTGTCGGTCGAAAGCGGCGACCTGGGCGACGCGCGCAAATACGCCGACCAAGCCATGGAGATGGCGCGGGCCGATAACAATCGCCTCGACGAACTTTATCCACTCCTGGTCAAGGGACTGATTGCCGCCCAATCGCACGATCAAGCGGACGCGGAACGAATCTTTCACGAAGTCGAAAACGACCCGAAAACCAACGCCTCGCTGAAATTTCGGGCGGAGCAAGCGCTGGCACGGCTTTATGAGGATCAAAGCCGCTCGGTTGCAGCCGAGCGCGAATATCAAACGGCCATCCAAACCATTGAAGCCTCTCGATCGGCGCTCAAGCGCGACGATTCGAAGCTGCCCTTTTCCAATAACGCCCGGCACGTCTATGACGACTACGTCCATTTTCTTGTAACGAGCAAAAAGCCCGACGACGCGCTGCGCTGGGCCGATTTCAGCCGCGCTCGCACCCTGGCGGAGGGACTGGGATTGCCGACGAAGAAAGGGTCGGGTGGGCCTCCAGCGCTGGCCGCTCGGCAGATCGCGCGGCGAAGCGGCGGCACGCTCCTTTTTTATTGGCTGGGAGAGAAGCAGTCGTATCTGTGGGCGATCACTCCGCTGAAGAGTAGCTTGTTTACGCTGCCTCCGGGCAAGGAGATCGACGGCTTGGTGCGACAGTATAGCGAGGCGCTCAAGATGCAGGACGTTCTCGCATCGGCCGACAAGAGTGGACAAGCTTTATACCAGATGCTGATTGAGCCGGCACGAGAGTTGGTGAAGAAGGACGCGAAGGTCTTTGTTATACCCGACGGCAGTCTGAACAATCTCAATTTTGAAACGCTGCTGGTTCCGGACGCGGATGCGCCGCAACCGAAATTGCACTACTGGATCGAAGACGTGACGATTGCCAATGCCAGCTCGTTGCGGGTGCTGGCGTCGACAGGTGCGGGGAACGAAAACCGCGATCACAGCTTGCTTCTGGTTGGCGACAGTGTCGCTCCGAACGATGAATATCGCGAACTGCCGCAGGCGGCGGTGCAAATGAAAAGCGTTGCCAGCCATTTTTCGGCGACGGAACAAAAAATACTTACACGGGAGCAGGCGACGCCCTCCGCGTATCTGGCCAGTAGTCCCGAGAAGTTTTCCTATATTCATTTTGTCGCGCACGGAACTGCCAGCCGGTTGAGCCCGCTCGACTCGGCAATTGTGCTGTCGAAAGATAGCGAGCAGGATGACTCCTTCAAGCTCTATGCCCGCGTCATCAAAGGCCAAAAGTTGCGCGCCGACCTGGTCACTATCTCAGCTTGTTACAGCGCCGGCGAGCGCGCCTACTCGGGCGAGGGCTTGGTCGGGCTTTCGTGGGCCTTCCTTGCCGCCGGAGCCCACAACGTGGTGGCGGCTTTGTGGGACGTGTCGGACGCTTCCACGGCACAACTCATGGACAGATTTTACGATGAGCTTAACAAGGGAGTGAGTCCGGATGCCGCTCTCCGCGCTGCCAAATTGTCATTGCTTCGCGGCAAGGCATTCCACAATCCCTTTTACTGGGCGCCCTTTCAACTCTATGCGCGGCTGGCCTGAGGAGTTGGGTTACCCTGCTTTTGTTAGTGCTGCGGGTAGATGGAGGTCTCCGGAGTTGGCTGATCGTAGTCGCGGCCGTACTTATTTTTATGCGTGCGGACCTGGCCACTCGCCGGGGGAACCCGGACGACCCCGAAGGAAACGCCGTTTTCGGCGACAGTGATTTCCCGCGTCACCCCGTCGCTTTCCGGAGGCATACCCTGACTCCAGAAATGCAAGGTATAGCGCCCATAAGGCACGTTGGAGATACTCACGGAACCATCGCCGCCGGCCTGCGCATAAAGAGGGGTTCCCATCGTGATCACGACAGCGCTCATTTCGGGGTGAATATTGCAGAAAATGTAACTAACCCCAGGGCGGTCGAAGCGAATTGAGCGTGACGTCCCAGCCTCGTACAGTCCGAGATCGAAGCGTTTACCCTCAAACAGCGAGAACACATTGTGAAAAAAAGGATCGCGGTTCGGGAACTCGACCATGGAGCCCACCGGAATCACCAGCAGATGCGGCTCAAAGGTCTTGTTTCGCTGTGTCAGGCGCGCCCCCGGACCGCCGATGATAGGGGGCGGCGGTTCCAGGTGCACATCGGAGCCCGGAGCCGTCGTCATCCATACCACTGTCTGGGGAAAACTCAAAGAGCGGCTTCCCTTCCCGGCCTGATCATTGTGCCCCTCCACTTCCACGTGGCCGTGGACGGTCGCTTTCTGTGCCTGCGCAGCCGCCAGGCACGCCGCCAGCAGCAAAGCCAGTTGCAGCAATCGCCGGAGTGCCGTCCCGCCGATCTTCGCTCGGACGATCTTCGCTCGGACGATCATGGTTCGGACAATCATGGCTCGAACGATCATGGCTCGAACGATCATGGTTGACTCTCGCCAGCCTCCGGGCAGGGCTCCCATGGACTCGTGCTCCCCGCCACTCGTCAAAGCGTGCGTCCGAAGAGCGCTCAGAACAGCACTCCCATCATAAGGTTCAAGTGCCCGGCCCCGCTCAGCCCTGTCCCGACTGTATTCGTCTCGAGCTGGCGGTACTCGGCAGAGAACAGCAAATCGGAACGTGGCCGATAAATCACGTTGGCAAACCCGGCGCGATTCCGCGACAATGGAGAACCAGCGTACGACTGCGGCTGCTGAAAGTAGTTCAAATCCCGGGCATATGGGTTGTCGATGCCAAAGGCCGCGTTCAACTCCACCTTCCGTGCCGGACGATATTTGAGCTGCGCCCAGCCTCCAATGGAATTAAGCGCGATGATTTCCGTGTAGGGATCCTGCGGGCTGCCGCCGAACAAAACGCTTTGTCCAAGGCCGCCATACAGGCCTCCGACGGCTCGGCCACGGTAGAATTTTCCGCTTAGCGAAAACGCCGGCCCGAGAGGAATTTCCAGATCCGTCGTCGCAGCCCAAGCGTCCACATTGCGGTCGTAGCCGTAGTCCTGGCGGCCATAGAATCCTCCAATGCCAGCGCGCAGTGTCTGGCCGAAGAGGTTGTGCGTCCATGCCACGCGGGTGCCATAGGCCGGTTGCCGTGAGGACTCTCCCGGTCCTGCGGCGCTGTAGGAACTCGCCGAAGGCACTGCGCCGCTCACGGGATCCAGAATTCCTCCCTGCAACAGCAAGCTCGATTCCTCGCCCAGCGACACGCGGTGCTCCACGCGTACCTGCGGCACCCAACTCCACAAGTTGCCGGCATAGGAGAGCGCAGGCTCGGCTAACGAAGCAAACGACGTGGGGGAGTTCGGCGAAATGAAAAGGTTGTCCTGTCCCACCACGACCGAGGTGTTATCCCAGTCCATCCGCATGGTCGCGGTGCGCAACCGCATCAGTCCGGAGTTGATTCCATTTGGCACCGGCGCGAAGCCGCCCGCCAGATCCAACTGCAGGTCCGCTCTCGTTTTGGCTCCGGCGATTTGTGGGCCAAATACTTCGAATCCTATCTGCGACTGACGCAAGGTGGCGCCGAAACTCCCATCGGAATAGCCGGGCGTACGAGGATAAGCCAGATCGGGGAAATCGATATTGTCGACCGTCCCCTGGTTGCTGAAGAGGTTCATGAGCACAATGCCGGAAATCCGCATGCGGTATTTCGATGCGCTTTCGACCTTGGTCTGATACTGATCATCAACTTTCCCTGAAAGCAGTTCATATTCTTCTTCCAGGCTGGCTGCGTGGGTTGACTGGCTCGACT
>Ga0326728_10007927_pt1 | contig 26757 bp, 24 predicted proteins | sample MB3enrmetagenome_FD_207602 | JGI IMG/M metagenome (GOLD analysis project Ga0326728, IMG submission 207602) | Lab enriched peat soil microbial communities from McLean, Ithaca, NY, United States - MB31MN | ecosystem: Environmental > Terrestrial > Soil > Wetlands > Peat | place: USA: New York...
TTGCGTTGGCCCGGCACCGGATGCCACTTGACTCTGGAACAGGAATATCGGCAATGCTCTCTGGTCGTGGTCGTTGAAGCCGACGCCGTGCATGTGCATGGCACGCGATTCGATTCCGAGCGCCTGCGCGGTCGGCCGAAGACCCTGCGCAATCAGCTCGCCGATGCCCTCACGCTTGATCGTCAGCTCGAGGAGAGTGAGCACGGCGTCGTAGTTTCCCCACCTAAGATCGATCCCGTTGGTCTGCTCGAGCCCGATCTCGCCGGCCTCGAAAGCCTCCATGAGCATCGCGATCGTGCGCGGAGCACTCTTCGCGGCCATTCCGTAGCCGTCGACCACCCCTGCGAGCATGAAAGCAATTCCCGGATCCTCGATTCCGAGGTTCGGCCCGAGCTCCTCCATGACCTCTCCGCCGTAGCCGCTGAACTCCATACCCGCCATCGGGCCGGTCGTGCACTGAGCGTGAAAGTGGCAGGCCGCTTCACAATTCCATGAACCGACCCCTTCGATCTTCCACTTCGGGAACACACGGCCGAACTCCTGCTGCCACCGGAGACCGAACTCAGGGTCGGTGAAGTTCTTACCAGGAATCCAGCCTATTTCGCCAAGCCACCCGCTCAGGTTCTTGATCCCGTCGTAGTTGCGGACCTGTGGGAACCCCGGGAAGACACCCTCGATGTCCTTTTGCCACTCGGCCGAGATCGCGTCAAGTCGAGAACTATCCTCGACTCTAACCGGCGTCGTCCCGCTGGTTACGATGGCCTTAAGGTTCTTCGCACCCCAGGCGATCCCGGGCCCGCCTTGGTTCGCGCCGTAGGCCAAGTCGCCGCGAACGGATGCTCCTTCGACGAGGTTCTCGCCGGCAGGGCCAATGCAGAACACGCTGACCTCAGCGTCGCCGCGTCCCCTTTTCCCGATCAGCCGCCGCTGGGTTTCGAAGGTGTCCAGCCCCCACAGCTCGCCAGCCGGATGCAGCTCCGCTCGATCGTCATCGATCGACAGGTAAACCGGCGCCTCAGCACGTCCATGCAGGATGATCCCATCCCAGCCCGCCTGTCGCAGCCGCGCACCGAAGAACCCGTGCGAATGGCTCGCGCAGATGTTCTTCGAGAACTCCGCGTTCAGCGTGACGATGACCCAATCCGCGCTCTGGGGCACCGACGTGCCAGTTAGTGGCCCCGTCAGCACAAAGACCGGGCAATCGGGATCGGTCGGACGTAGTCCGGTATCTATCTCGCGGCTGAGCAGGTACAGACCAAGCCCTAAACCACCGATCCACCGCTCCCGCACCTCACGCGGAAGCTCGAACGACTGGCACGACCCCGTCGCCAGGTTTACCTCAAGAAGCGGCTGAAACACCTAGAAACCTCACCTTCGCTACGTCGGCCACCTGAATGCGCGTTCGAGCCTGTCTTACCAGAATCGGCCACATCACCCTAAAGAACCTGCGCTCTTCTTACTCTATTCTTAGTATGATGGAATTATCAACACAATGCATCTCTGGACGTGCCCAGCTCGATCGGAGGATTGCCCTGTGACTAGACATGGACTTGCGAGGATGCAATGCAAATCGATCACAGACAAAGGATGTGGGTTACGCGAGCGTGCTCCTCGCACGAGCTGGCCGGCCTGCGGCAATTCAGGACCGAGTTGGGCGTGGTTCGTTATCAAATTGATGTCACACTAAGCGGAGGTAACGTTGAACTACTGGAAGAACTCTGAAATCGTAGGTCTGACCTCTGACGGTCGATATCGCCGGATTGTCGTGCAAGAGGAGCGTCTTCGGTCCGGCACGCTAAGCTTTGCACAGAACGATTTCGTGGAGGAGCACGCGCATCTAAAGTCGGACGAAGTCTTCTATGTGATCTCCGGCACTGGGCGGATCACGGTCGAAGGCGAGATCTTCGACGTGGGTTCCGGCGATTTGCTCTTTATCGCCGCCGGCGAGCGCCACGCGATTCGGGTCGGCGAGTCGAACGAGCCATTCGTGCTTTTCGCCTGCGTGGCACCGAACTCGAAGGACGATACGGTGTCTTCGACGTGACCGAGCCCACCCTGCTCCCCGATTCCACGCTTAACGGATAATCGTGACTAGAGAGCACTGAACAGTCCTCCAGGTCAACGGTTGGAGGCGAGGGCCTGTCATTTTCAAGAAAAGCGTCGTGAACCACTATCCGCTTATTTCGGCCACGTCAGAGAGGAGAACGCGTTGCGTGGAACACGATATCCGTTCTCGTCGTTGATCTCCCTCCAGTTCTCCTGCACGTCCTCAACTGTCGCATCGACGTTGACGTAGCCAGGACACTCCGCCACGAAGACGCGCGCGAACCTTCCATGCCCGGCCTCGTAGATCTGTCCGGTCTCCGTGAAGGACTCGTGCACGAGCAGCGCAACGAGGGGTGCGACACGTTCAGGTTGCTGTCGATCTCTCTCTGCTGGTGCAAGCGCATCGAGTTGCTCTTGGGTGACTCCTCCAGCCAGGGCCATGCGTGTGTTCGCGACCGGCAACACGGCGTTCGATTTGATCCCGAACGGTTCGCCGGCAACGGCTAGGTTCATGGTCATGCCGATGAGAGCGGCTTTTGCGGTTCCGTAGGAAACGTATCCGGGAAGCCCGAACGCAGCGACAGAAGTTACGAGAACGACGCGCGGGCTGGGACTCGCAACGAGGTGCGGCCAGGCAGCGTGGGTCAGATTGAAGGAACCAAGCACATGAACGTCAAGATGACGACTAAGATGGCCCGAATCAGTCTCGGGGAACTCGCGTAAATTGAAGATACCAGCGTTGTTGATGACTATGTCGAGGTGGCCGAATGTCTCAAGCGCGGTGTTCACCACGGCAGTCGCGCCGTCTACGGTTGACACATCGGCATCGCTCGCGATCGCGACACCGCCAGCTGCCCGAATGTGTTCGCTTGTCTCCTCCGCCGGACTAGAGTTCTGACCGGTCCCGCTGACATCGACTCCGAGATCGTTGACGACCACGCTCGCGCCCCGTGCCGTAAGCAACTCGGCGTAAGCTCGACCTAGGCCTCTGCCTGCTCCGGAGATAACAGCAACCCGTCCGTCGAACCTCAATTCTGCCATTGCTCCTCCTAGTTTGGTGTAGAGATGTCGAAAGTGTCCGGAACGCGCTAACGATTCGAACCACCAGACACCAGTTTGCCCGCGCCACCGCAGAAAGGTCCAGATGCGAGGGTATGAGTCTCTTAGTCCGAAGGGCAGGTCTCGAAGATGCGGATGTACTGGCGGACATTCAGGGGACGGGCTTCGGATTGCGAAGGTTCTTGAACTCTTCACGATGGCTGACAGTCCAGTCCCACGAGGCCTTTAGAGGCTGCGTGTGCTTCTGGAATTCGGGCATCACCGCGTCTGCAAACAGTTCATAGGAGCGGAGCGTCGCCTCTCGGTCAGCCCATCCGACCCCCAGGAAGAGGAACGTCTCGAATCCCCCGAATGGTTCAACAGCCGCTCAAGAAAAGCAGCCCGATGCCGTAGGCGCCAAACGTAGTGGGGCGCGTCGTCAAGATGTTGCATCGGACTTTGTTCAGCACGCTCGACGTAGCTTTCTCGGTCTGCGCGCGATTGCAATGAGGATGCCGTCTTCACAAGTTCACTCTCGACCGCGGTTTGCCCGCTCGAGCAACTCGGTGATCTCAACCACGTTGAACCGCGCACCGACCGCCGTGACTGCGTCAGAGTACATAGCGAGATCCTTCGGGCAACTGACGACGAAGTAGTCGAGATCGCCGAGATTCGACGCCTCGCGGATGCGTTGCTCGCTCGGCCGCTCTGCGAAGTGCGAGTCGTCCATCCAGATGCGGCCACCACCTGCGCCGCAGCAGAAGGTGCTCGTCCCATGGCGCGGCATCTCGACGAGCGTCACTCCCATGGCGCTGAAGAGCTGGCGCGGTGCCTCCGTAATTCGGTTGTAGCGAGCGAGGTAGCACGGGTCGTGATATGTCACGCGTACCCCTGAGAGCGGCTTGCGCACAACAATCTGACCAGTATGGATGAGTTCTGCCAGCAGCTCGGTGTAGTGGTAGACGGGTCTATCAAGACCGAATTCCGGATACTCGTTGCGCAGCGTGTTGAAAGAATGTGGGTCTGTCGTGAAGATCGCCTCGAAGTTGGCGCTCGCGAAGGCCTCCATATTCTGCTCCACGAGCAGCTCGAATAGCCCTTCTTCTCCAACGCGTCGAACGTCGTTGCCCGAGTTGCGCTCGCCATCATAAAGGAGCCCAAAACTGACGCCGCCTTCGCGCAGGATGCGGGCCAAGCGCCGGGATGCGGCCTCGGAGCGCGGATCAAAGCTGGCAAAGTCACCCACGAACCAGAGGTATTCGACCGGTTCGCCACGCGCGTCAGGAATGTCGAAGTCGAGTTCCCTGGTCCAGCGCCCGCGCATCCGCGGCAACTCGTCGAACGAGTTTCCAGATAGATAGATCGTCTCGAGCGTTGACTGCAGCAAGGGCTCAAACTCGCCCTGAGCGAGAAGCGCGCGACGCATCTCAACGATCGTCGGCACATGCTCTATACCGACTGGACAGGCTTCGATGCACGCCATGCACGCCATGCACGCCCAGAGCACTTCGTTCGAAACGATCTTCGTGGTTGGCGCGCTACTGCCGCGGTGGAGCACCTCTTGCGGATGTGCATAGACGCAGTCGCGCAGGTCGAGGATGAACTGGCGCGGCGCCAAGGCGGAGCCACTCGCGGTAGCCGGGCATGCGGATGAACAGCGGCCACATTCCGTACAGGAATACATGTCGAGGAGTTGCTTCCAGGTGAATCCGTCGAGTGATGCGATCTCGCTGCTGTCACCGGACAGACTTGCTACGCCGGCCGCGGGCAGGCTGTCAACGGCTATCGCCCTTGGCACACTCCTTGGCTCGAGCTTGCTGAAAAAGACGTTGGGGGCGGCGGTGATGATGTGAAAGTGCTTCGACCGCGGGAGCATGTTGAGGAAGGCCAAGACGGTGAGGTTGTGCAGCCACCAACCGACCTCACTCAGCGACTTCGCGGTTCGGATGCTGACATCGCCTAGGAGGCCCGCCAGCACTCCTGCCACCGGTGCCCAGTCTCGCTCATGCTGCATTAGCCGGGACGAGCGGTCGGCGGCGAGCAGCCCGCCGTCGTAAACCAGGTCACCCGCGATGATCATCAGAATGAACATGAGGATAACGATTCCCTCCCAGTGCGGCTTCTTTGCCATCCGGTCCTCGGCAGGGCGGAATCCGAACAGGCGCGGCGTATGGGCAACTAGCCGCCGGTAGAGCGCGTAAAGCACCGCGACACCCACGAGGACCTCAAAGATGTCGCGCATGAGGAAGAACGGAGGCCCAAGCGGTTGGTCAGGAGCAAAGCCGGGAATGGACCAGTCGGCGGCGAAAGCCCGTCCGAACAAGGTAACTACCTGAAGGCTGAGGATCACGAAACCCCAGAAGATCATGAGGTGCATGAGCCCCGCGGGCTGCTCGCCGGTAAGAAACTTCTTTTGGCCAACCACGTACGTGAGTGTGTTCTTCACCCGCTTGCCGACTTGGTCGAAGCGTTTGACAGATTTCGCCGCGAGCAGCAGTCGGACTCGGCCGGCCATGATGCACGCAAAGGTCGCGAGCGCGATCAGGAACAGAATCGGAAAGAGGACGGGGCTCACGGCGACCCGAGGATGACACGCCAACTGGGCGTTTCGGCGACGTTCGTGAGGTCAATGATCGCTTCACGGTGAAGGACGGCAATGCTCAAGTCAAACATTAGCTCGGCTTTCGCTCCTTGCTGCTCGGGACAATCTCGGCAGGACAGCCTTGTCAACACGGGCTTCTCGATGCCTCACCCAAGGTTTCGTCAACAGACCGCGACCGGGCTCAGACAGCGGCTACGTAGCCAGTAGAACGTGAGTTCACTAATCCCCTACGAGTTTGCTGAGCTCCTCGGCCACATCGAAGAGGTCAGCGACGGCGCCGAAGTGCGCAACGTTGAAGATCGGTGCATTCGGATCGGTGTTTACTGCCACGATCAGCTCAGAGGCCCGCATTCCCTCGACGTGCTCGGGCGCGCCCGAGACGCCGAGAGCGAGGTAGAGCCTCGGCTTGACGCGCGAGCCGGATTTCCCCACCTGTCGGGCTCTGGGTGCCCAACCTGCGTCGACGACCGGCCGTGACGCCGCGAGTTCGGCGCGGAGCGCGGCGGCGAGTTCCTCAGCAACCGCCATGTCCTTCGCACTTCCGACTCCTCGCCCAACGCAGACGAGACGGTCGGCTTTGGTGATGTCGATCCCGGGATCAGCCGCTTCTATTGGCTCCACGAACGTCATTCGCAGAGAATCGAGCTGCGCGGGCGGCGCTATGGCCGCCCATTCGCCTCTTCCCGGGTGTGCCGTCGGCTCGTCCGGCAGTGCACCTGAGTTCATCGCGAATACAGCGGGCAGACGTGTGTGAACCTCCGCGAGGAGAAGGCCACCGTAGATCTCGCTCTTGGAATGAGCGTCTTCACTCCTGACTGAAAGCTCAACACAGTAGCTGACGAAGGGCATGTCGCTCGCCATCGCTACCGCGCCGGCCAGATCAAGCCCGACGGTCGTGTTCTCGACGAGGACGATGTCCGGCGCTCGAGCACGGACCGCTGCGCCGAGAGCTGCCTCATGCGCCTCGGGAACGTACGGCCAGAGCGCAGGGTGGCGTACCTCGGCGCAGACGTCTGCCGGCCCCAACGCGCCAGGCTCGACCCTCTCGGCGCTTGCGATGAGCGCCGTCAGTGAACTATTGCAGGAATCGGCAAGCTGCCGCGCGAAGGCGAGCAAACGCTGGGACCCCGGGCTGACCTGAGCATCGACGAGTTCGACGTAGACAAGCACCTCGCCCATCAGACCTCCAAGACTCGACGCACCCTGAGCACATCGGCGATCTGCGCAGCGATCTGCGCGGAAGTGCCCACGAACATGGTCACTGTGCTGCGGTGCTCAGGGCGCCTGAGCGCCACCAGCGTCGGCGATACCGAAGGCCTCACAGGCCGGACGCTAACCGTGTCGGCCGGCGTTGCCATCGCCTGGCGCATTCGGCTGATCAAGACGTATCGCGGCGGGGAACTCGAAGACTGAATGCCGAGGACGGCCGGCAGAGTGACGTCCAACAACGACGCCCGGCCTCCCGCGTACTCTTGCTGCACACGAGCCGTTCCGGCACTCAGGCGCACGTCGGTGACCACGTTCACGTGTGGCCAGCCGAGCGCTGTGGCGAGGAACGGCCCCACCTGGCCGAAAACGTCAGATGGCGTCTGGACGCCGACCAATACAAGATCGGGCGCCAGTTCCCGCATAGCCTCAGCAAGGGTACTTGCTGCGAGGCGCGAGTCGAACGGTGCTATTTCGCCACCTTCGATGACAACACTTCTATCCGCACCGCGGCCGTGAGCCGTCCAGAACAACTGGCGGACTTCCGCTGACTGGAGGGCAACGGCGGTGACGTTAGCGCCGGTCGCCTCCTTGAGCAGGATCGCTTGCTCGAGCGCCTGGCTATCCCACTCGTTCATTGACCAGCCCACGGCGTCGCGGTCAATGTCCGCGCCACTCGGGTCGAGTTCGAGGTCTTTGCCGAGGTTCGCCATCAGTCTGAGAACGACAACGAGGTTCATGAGAGCGCAAGAAGCCAGTCAACCGGGACACGCGCAAGACGCGAGTTCTGGCCGTCAAGACGGGAATGCTGGAGTCGCACCTTCGCACCGGAAGGTTTCGACATCGACTGAATGGAGGGCGACGCGACAGTAAGGCTCGCTGTGGTCGGTGATGACTCCGGCCCAGCTGACGGAAAGGCCGGCGTCGTTCCCGGACCGAAAACTGCCACCTCTGGTAACGTGCAAACTGCTTGTGACGTTGAAATGGCACACCTCGCATCGCTCTCTGCCAGGGGAAAGCCCCGCTGGCAATATATCATGGGGGTCATGAGATGTCCGAACCTCGGGAACAACCTATTGCACCTCAGCTCCCTTACTGGCAACGACATCTTTCCTTCTACAGTGTATAACAGCAACTGTTCATGCGACCGTGCGTATGGCGCACCATGATCACCCGGGAGCACTCTGGTTGAGAAGGCTAGTATAGGTAGCTCCCGACCAGTCGACCAGACGTACCCTAACCATCCCGCCTTGGCGGACACCAAGGTCACCGCTGGGTATCTCCGCGAGGCCGTTCGCCCCGAGAAGAGAACTAAGAGCACTCGATCGCCGAACACCGACCGAGCTAACGTGATACACGCCGTTGCGCTCAGTGACTTTGACGCGGATAAACGAGACGCGGTCAGTACCGTTAAGGAAGTCCTCCTCGGCAACGGCCGCGACCGTCGGCGCCTCGAGACTCTCGAAGCCGCGCATCTTCAAGATTGCCGGCCGAGCGAAAAGTTCGAATGCGACGATCGTGGCCACTGGATTCCCCGGCAAGCCGATGAACGGTACAAGGCGCCGTGACGCTGTCGCCTCTGCGCTAAGCCAGCCGATCACGAGCGGTTTTCCCGGTTTCATCTGTACAGCAAGCGGCTCTAGCATCCAGTCGGATTCCTTGGCCATTTGCCTAACGGCGTCGTAGGCGCCTCCAGAGGCGCCCCCAGACGTCAGAATGAGGTCTGCTCGCTCGACCTCTCGAGCCAGCACGAGCCTCAGGCTACGGACAGAGTCGCGCGTTGTGCCAGAGAAACTGATGTCGCCGCCTGCGCGAGAGACGAGACCATGGAGCGCATAGCTGTTCGAATTGAACACCTGCCCCGGCTGAAGCGGTCTCCCGGGCTTTACGAGTTCGTCGCCCGTGGTGAGCAAGGCGACGCGAGGACGAGGAATGACACGGACAGCCGATCGACCGATTGCCGCAAGTACAGTGGTCTGGGCTGGGCCAAGCAGTTCCCCACAGCCCATCAGGAGCGACCCTTCCCGGATGTCTTCGCCTGCCCGCCGGATGTTGTCTCCCGGCGAAACGGGCCCAATGACCAAGATCTGCGTGGGAGCTTGCGTCGCAGCAGGTCCTCCCATATCCGCATCCGCGGTACGCGTTCTCTCATACTGCACGACTGCGTCTGCGCCGCGGGGAATCAGAGCGCCAGTCATGATTCGGATGGCGGTTCCAGCTCGAACATGACGACGAGGGACATATCCGGCCCTGGACTCACCGACGACCGTAAACACTTCCGAAATGGAAACATCGGCGCTTCGTAGAGCATAACCGTCCATGGCGGAGTTGTCGAACGCCGGCAGGTCTATTGGCGCGCACACTTCTTCAGCGAGAACATGGTCCAGCGCCTCCGCGATACCGAGTTCCTTGGCCGCCAAGCGCTCCACTCGCTCAAGGACCCGGCGCAGCGCCTCTTCTGCACTTACCGCGTCCAACACAGCTGATCCTTTCTTAGGCAACTACGGGCCCGAGAGCGTCCCGCTCGCTGTTGAACTGGAATGATAATTCGCGCTGCTCAAACAGCGATCTGAATGTACTTTACACATGTATTGATGCCGTTGCCAGAACCTTTTGGCGATCCGGGGCCATATCAGATCTTTCTGAGGCGCTCCTAGAGCTCGCAGGCGAGCACTAGGAATGTGTGCCACGTGTAGCGCGGTCGATCTGGTCGCCGCGGCCCGCGTCAGCACCCATGACCGGGTGATCTCGTCACTGCTGAGCCTGGTTGGCGGTGTCGGTCGCGAAATTGGGCCACAATGTGCCCGTGGGCTGAGGCTAGAACCACCTCAACCCCTTCCCCGCTCAGGTAGCGGATCCGCCGCGTTAGCACGGGCGTACTTCCAATGGACTGCCAAGGTTGGGGGCAAAAGAGTGAAGCGGTGCCTCGGTGCTCGAGAAGCTGGGCTCTATCAGGAGTGGATCGGGAACGGCCGCCACGTACACGCCCTCATCGACGAACTCCGTGTGGTAGCAGGGAAGGCGACCAACACCATCCTCGAACAGACATCAAAGGTTCAAATGAAAGCTTAGCCTTGGCGCCGCCGCGTCACGAATGTGCTCGAGGCGAGCCCCATCGGCATCCAGCTGGTCGGAACGGAGAGCGCGAGGAAGACGTCGTCACGCGAGCGCTTGCTGAGAATAAGTATCACGCCGTCGAAGCCTCTCAGGCGGCAAGGACTCATCGCGAGTAACCGCGCTACGGGCTTTAGCGCGGTCCGGCTCGATCGCTGTCAACCCGACGTTACTGGTCAACCTGGTACCACTTCTTACTTTCCTATCCATTTTCCGGCACGAACGACACAGTCAGTGATCAGATCCCCGGTTGGCAACTTTACTTTTCAACTGCGACGAACGGCCCTTCGGCCTTCTTGCGACCTTCACGGGCTCAGCCCGCTAAGGCAACCGACCCGTCAGCCCTCAGCGGCGTGCGAGTGAACTCATGGCCATCCGGCCAGATCGAGATGACCTTCGACGGGTCGACCTCGACCCCGAGACCAATAGTCTCGGGCACAGCCAGATAGCCGCCTTCGCGTTTCAGAGCACCCGGGAACGCGGCTGCGAGGGGATCTTCGTCTGCTTTGGCGTAGTACTCCTGGACTATGAAGTTCGGGATCGAAGCATCGAGATGAACGCAAGCAGCAGTGAGCACCGGCCCGAGGAAGTTGTGCGTGACGATGGCGCAGTGGTACGACTCGGCGATTGCAGCGATCTTCTTGCAGTGCGTTATGCCGCCTGCGAGGCCGAGGTCGGGGCGTAGGAACTGCGCACCACCGTAGGCGAGAAGTTCGCGGAACTCCCAGATTGTGTGCATGCGTTCGCCGTTCGCAACGGGAACGGCGAGGCGTTGGGCGAGCTCGGCCTGAGAGCAAATGCTGTCGAGCTGGATCGGATCCTCAATGTAGAGCGGCCGAAACGGACGGATGGCGTCAACGACACTTGGGACTTGGAGAGGCGTCAGCCTGCGATGCAGCTCAAGAATCAGGTCGACATCGAGGCCAACTGCTTCACGCGCCGCGCCGACCATGTCAGCCGCGGCCTGGACGAGGCGCGAGAGCGTCATGTCCTTGTAGCTGCTCGGAAGTGGGTCGAACTTGACCGCTGTAAAGCCCTGCTCTGCAGCAGCGCGGGCACTCGCTGCGAGCTCATCGGGACTCTCATCGACCAGGATCAAATATAGACGGATGCGGTCTCGGCACTTTCCGCCAAGCAGCTGCCAGATCGGGGCTTGGAAGTGCTTGCCCTTGATATCCCAAAGGGCGATGTCGACCGCGCTGATCGCTCCGCCCAAGATGGCGCCCCGAAATGGGCCCATCCGGTACAAGTGCTGCCAGTGATGCTCGATCCGAAGCGGATCTTGGCCGATAAGATACTTCTTGAACTGCTCGATCACCGCATGAACCGCGTCGGGGTACGCCCATACGCCCGACTGGCCAAGTCCCGTTGTTCCGTCATCAGTTGTGATCCGCACGTAGTGGGAATCTGCGACCACGATCGACTCCACGCCGGCGATCTTCATTTCGGTCTCCTTCTCGAGCGTCTCTTGTAGAAAGCTCTCACTTAGCCGCCCTCGACTCGCGAACGTACTCAGTTGGCTTCTGGCAACGTGGGGGCGTTCTCCGCCTGTGGTGGCGCGAACACTTGGTTGATCTCCTCGTTCTCGAGCACCGGCCCGTCGCTGCAGAGAAAGCACGCGGCGGCCCGGTCGGCGTCGGTCCGGCAAAGCGAGGGCACCGTCGTCCAGCAAGGCTCGTGCGCGGACGGACAGCGCGGCGCGAACTTGCATCCGCTCGTCGAACGTCGTGTACTTTCCTCTTCGACGATCGCGTCCTCGCCCCAGCGCCGCTTAGGGTCTGGCAGCGGGGTCGACGAGATCAGCAGTTGCGTGTAGGGATGCTTCGGCGACCGGATCACGCGCTCAACCGACCCCGCTTCGACGATCGACCCGCGATAGAAGACGATGATGTTCTCGCAGATCTGGTAAGCGGTCATCAGGTCGTGAGTGATGTAGACGACCGAGATGGCAAGTTCGCGATTGAGTCTCTGAAGACTGCCAAGGATGGTCGCGCGAAGCGACGCGTCGATCATCGACACGGGCTCGTCCGCGACAATGACGCGGGGTTGGATAAGGAACGCGCGAGCAACCATGATCCGTTGGCACTGGCCGCCGCTCAACTGGTGTGGATAGCGCCCCAGCGTCTCGGATGGGCGGAGACCGACGGCTTCGACTGCCTCGGCAACCATGCGCTGGACCTCTCGTCTCGAGTCCGCGAGCTTGAAGTGCCTGATCGGTACGGCCAGCGCGTGGTCGACATGGTAGAAGGGATTGAACACGTCGAATGGGTCTTGGAAGATCGGCTGGACTTCGAGGCGGAATTCCCTACGCTCGCGCCTTGACATGGCGGCGACGTCTCTGCCTCGGTGGAACAAGTAACCATGCGTCGGTCCGATTATCCCCAACATGAGGCGCGCCAGAGTGGTCTTGCCGCTGCCGCTCTCGCCGACGATGCCGGTAATCGACGGGTGTTCGCTCGACACGGAGAACGAGACACCTTCGAGGGCGACCGTCGTGTCCGACTTGCCGCCTCCGAATACCTTCCGGACGTTTCGCACTTCGAGTAGAGGCGTCACGGTATCGCCCCCTCGCGTATTTGCTTGTCCGGAATCGCAGGCAGAGCAGAGTGCTCGGGGTAGAGGTGGCAGGCAACCTGCCTGTGGGGATCAACCTCCCACAGCTCAGGTGTCTCAGTGCGACAACGTAGATGCTGGTACGGGCACCGCGGATTGAAGGCGCACCCGGCAGGCATGTCCACGAGCGTGGGCGGAAGTCCGGGTATGCCACGCAGCTCCCGCTTCTCGTCAAGGGCTGGGAGGCTGTCGATCAGGAGCCGGGTGTAGGGGTGGCGTGGTTCTGTCAGCAGTTGCTCGACCGGACCGACCTCGACGAGTTTCCCCGCGTACATCACGCCGACGAGGTCCGCGAACTGTGCCATGAGACCCATATCGTGGCCGACGAGCACGACTGCAGCTCCGAGACCTTCTTGCACGCGGCCGAGCGTGAGCATGACCTGCCGCTGGACGACGACGTCCAATGCGCTCGTAGGCTCGTCCGCGATGATGACCTTGGGGTCCAGCGAAGTGGCGATAGCTAGCACGGCGCGCTGCTTCATGCCGCCACTCAACTCGTGTGGGTATCGTCCAGCAACCGAGGACTCCAGACCGACTCGCTCGAGAAGTCGGGCAACCCGCCTCTCGAGCTCCATTCGCGGATGACGGTCTGGCTCGTGGGCCATGACTCCGTCGATGATCTGATCCGAGATGCGCATCACTGGATTGAGCGAGTTCATGGCCCCTTGCGGGACAAGCGCGATCTCCTTCAAGCGAGCGCGTCTCAACTCGCGCTCGCGCATCGCGAGCAGGTCACGACCGTCCAGCAGCACGCGGCCGCCCACTATTCGGCCGGGCGGGTGCGTCAGTCGCATCAACGCCATCGCTATCGTTGTCTTTCCGGAGCCGGATTCGCCGATTAGCCCCAGCCGCTCGCCAGGTCGCAGTGAGAACGAGACACCGTCAACGGCTTTCGCGTGACCCTTGGAAGTCTCGTAGTAAACCTTGAGATCCTCGACCCGCAGCACGTCGGGTGCACGCTCCACCGTCGGGTTGGCCGGAATCACGCTCGTGACCCAATGCGCGGATTGGCCAACCGATCGAGGCCGGCTGAGAGCAGGAAGAGGCTGAGGAAGATGACCGCGATTATGACGATCGGCGGCGTCCACCACCACCATTCGCCTCCCAGAACAGCGGAGTATTTCTCCGCCCAGTAGATCGCCGTGCCCAGCGTTGGAGCCGAGCTCAAGCCCAAACCAAGTGCCTCAAGGCCGATCGCTGCAAGAATTCCAGCGCTAACCGCGCCAACGAAGCTGGCGGCGATGTAGGGGATCAGGTTTGGCAACACTTCCCGAAAAAGCACCTCAATTTCTCTTTGACCGTTTGCACGAGCGACCTCGACGTACCCGCGTTCGCGCATCGACAACACCTGCGCCCGTATTGTCCGCGTTGGGACCATCCAGGCGAGTATCGCCACCACGAGACCAAGTAAGTTCACCGTCATTTGCTGAACGTTCGCGGCGATGATCACCAGGATGGCAATCTGAGGTATCGTCAGCAGCGAGTCGGCGAGCACCCGGACTGTGGCGTCAAAGACACCACGGAAGTAGCCTGCGAGTAGCCCGAGCAGCAGCCCGATTCCGATCCCTACGCCACCCGCGATGAGGCCGATTTGCAATGTCGGCCAAGTGCCGTCAACGACGAAGGCGAGCACGCTGCGACCCAGCGAATCGGTACCGAACCAGTTAGCCGACGAGGGCGCCAGATCAGGAGCTCTGGCCCCCACGAGCGCAAGCTGCTGGTTCACGAGGTGCGGCCCGATGAGGCTCAGCATGAGCACGCACAGCATGAGCACGCTGCCGGCAATCAGCGGGCGCGTCATCCGCGGACTGTGAGCGACCCTACTAATCTCCCGAAGAACCCCATGAATGCTCATCGTCGCTCTCCCCACGAATCCACTCATTTCCGCCGGTAGCTGATTCGTGGATCCAACAGCGGATAGATCAAGTCCACGATGTAGAGGGCAACCGCGATGGAGACGATAAGCATCAGAACGATTCCCTGAATGACGAAGTAGTCCTTTCCCTCGACCGCGTTGAAGAGGAGATAGCCGAGGCCCGGATAGTTGAAGATCACCTCGACGAGTACGGCCCCAGACACGACGACGCCGAGAGCGACAGCGAGCTGTGTCACTTGCGGAAGCAGCGCGTTTCGCATCCCGTACCAGAAGAAGATGCGCCTCGGATGCAGTCCCTTCGCATCAGCGAAGGTGATGTAGTCCTCGCCTTGCACCGAGATCATCATCCCGCGCATGCTGAGAGCCCAAAAGCCCACACCGCCAAGAACGATCGAGAGTCCTGGAAGGATCGAGTGACGAAGTATGTCGACGACCGAAGCCCAATTGAACCCGAGCATCTGCGTCGGGTCGTAGCCTTGCGAGCCTGGGAGAAGCTGCCAATGGGTAGAGAAGACGAAGATGAGGATTATGGCAAGCAGGTAGTAAGGAATCACCGAGACTCCCATAAGGCCCGGGGCCAGCAAGCGGAGCGCGCGAGGTGCGCGCGGCCACCCGAGTAAGCCTCCGAGGAGCGAGCCCAGGAGAAAAGCGATGATGGCGGAAACGAGCAGCAGCCCGAGCGTCCACGGGAGCGCGGCCTTGATCATCGATGCAACCGGCGTCGGATAGTTCGCGAGCGACACGCCGAAGTTACCGTGAAGAATAGACTTCCAATAGGTGTAATACTGGACCAAGACTGGCTTGTTGAGTCCGAACTCGCCCATGTACTGCTTCGCGATAATCGCAGGGTTGACAGTGTACGTACCGCTGATGGCGATCTTCTGTTGGAGCGAGATCTCAACCGGATTACCAGGTAGAAACCTCGGCAGCATAAAGTTGACCGTCACCGCGATAAAGATGACGAGAACAAGTTGAGAGGTGCGCTTAATCAGGTACGAGAGAGGTAGCAACAGGTCAGCTCAATTCATCAGAGTTGAAATACTTCTCCATTCGCATGATAGCCATTCGTGGCCTGTGGCGCCAACCAAGATACGGCTGGCGCCACAGGCCCACAAACTTATGCTCGCCAAGAGGCACGAACACGAAGGCCTCGTGCTTACTCGAGCCCGCGATTCACGGCTTCGCAGGCTTCAGTTGGTGCAGAATCACCATCCACCCTTCCCAAGACGGGAATGGGGCTTCATACGGATTCGCAGCGGTGGGCCATCCTGTCCAGTACTTGGTGCTGGTCGGCACGATCCAGTTCTCCGCTACCAACATTATGATGGGCATGTTCTTCAGATAGATCGAGGTCGCCTGCGCGGCGAGGGACATATATTTTGCATTCGTTGGTGACGGGTCGGGAACCGCCTCCATCTCGTTGATGAGTGTATCCATCGTCTTGTTGCTGAAGCGGGAGCAGACCAATTCGTTAGGACATGGCGAACCAATCGCGACATTCGCCCCATCTATCGAACTGGAGAAGTCTTGAAGCGTGTCATATGGCTCGGTCAGGCTCTGGCAAAAGACGAAGTTGACCATGCCGAGGTCGCCATCGACAAATTGGGTCGCCCAAGTGCTGTTGTCGGCTCGGATATCCTCGACGGCGTCAAAGCCGCCGGCTTGGAGTTGGGCTTGAATAACCGGAACCTCCGGCGACAAGCCGGCCGGGCCGGTGATCGGGACCACTAGTACCTTCCCGTTGAGGGCCCACTGGCCACTTGAGTCCTTCTGATAACCCGCGGCTTTCATGTACTGGGCTACGAGGGCGAAGTTTTGCCGGTTTAGATTGGCCGCCGCGATCACCTTACCCAGACCCGTCCCCTGGACGTACTTGGCGCTGACGAAACTGGAGAACGGCACAACTGCCGGGGGGTCAATGCCGCCGTAGGCGAGGTTGTCGATCTGTTGGCGGTTAAGGGAGTAGTTGATCGCGAGGCGGACATTCACGTTGTTGAAGGGGGCCACCGCGTTGTTGAAATCGAGGTCATCGAAGCAGCCGTCCGCAGCTCCGAAGTTGGGGCCCTTCGCGTTCCAAGTAGTGAGATAGGGGTTCCGCGGCGCTACTGCCTTGTAGGTGGCAGGCTGAAGCGCGTAGCCCGTGTCGATCGTGTTGGAGAGGTACAGCTGGGAGAGCGCTTGGTCGCTCGCCCCAGGAATCATGATGATCCGCTTCGGCGCGGGAAGGTTCGTAAAGCCCGTCGCGGAGCCCCAGTAACTGGGGTTCTCGTCCCACACCTGCTGGTACGGGCCAGCGCTGACGAGCTTGTAAGGGCCGGTACCAACCGGCCAACCCTTCGCGATGTTCTCGTTCGTGAACGTCACCGGATTCTGACCCTTCCAAATGTGCTCGGGAAGAGGCACGATGTGGTTCTCGAAGCCGACCGCCATGTACGTGTTCGCCCAGCGCGCATTCGACGCTGTCAGGTTGAACACAACTGTCAAAGGATTCGTGACAGTGACGCTCGCTAGGGTAGCCTTAATCGCGGATGAATACTGAAGGGTAGGGGCGTTGTTCTTGAGCATGTTGTACGTAAACTGGACATCGTTTGCTGTGAACGGCACGCCATCCGACCATGTGACGCCCTTGCGGAGATAGACCGTGAGTGTCTTGTAGTTGTTGGTGTACTTCCAACTTGTTGCCAGCCAAGGGATGGTTTGCTCCGTAGTCGGGTCGTAGTAGGCAAGCCCCTCATAAACTGTCTTATTGCCGATCCCGTGCATTGACAGGTCGCCCGGCGCGTAGATGTTGAAGGTAGTCGGGTTCGAGAGCGTGCTGCTCAAGTACCACGGCGCGACAACGAGGGTCTCGTTGCGAGGGACACTAGCAAGCCCCGATAGGTTTAAGGGATGGCTAGCACTCTGCACGTGTCCCGCCAGAGTGGCAGACCGGGAGTTGAGCGGCGCCGAGCTGGCCGTGGTCACGCCGTAGATGCAACTGACTGCGAGAACCAAAACCAGCAAGAGCGTGACTCTCATGGGTCGAACTAGTAACTTAGACATCGCAATCCCTTCAGATTCGATTACGGCCACATTACTATGGTCTAACTAATAAATGATCTCATGGGCAGGAGTCCTTTGTCAAGACCCTTTTTTGGTTAAATCCTCGGTGTCCTGTGAATGGTCCGATCATTGAGCTTTTGCGTCTCGGCGCGCTATGTTCTTCTCCTCCTTTAGGTTGTCTTATCCTCGGCAGGTGGTGGGTCGAGCCGGAACTCGAAATGGAGCAGCTTGAGCTGGTGGCGTTCGATGCCATTTATCGAGACGCGGCATCAGCGTTCCGCCGAGCGGAGCATGGTTGCGAAGGCGAGCTTCATCGTCGCCTTCTCGCTCATGAGCCTGGGGATAATCTTGGTGCGCCGACGCTCCTCGTCGAAGCTGCGCTCGGCGAGGTTGGTGGTCCTCACCCTGATGCCATGGAGCGCCGGAACCCGACGTATAGCCAGCAGTGCCTCGCGGTCATCGGCGAGGCACGCCACCGCGGCGGGAAACTGGCGTCTATACGTGTTCTCGAAATGGTCGGCGGCTGCTAGGGCGACATCCAAGGTGGGGGCGTCCCTGACCGCGTAGATGTGGGCCATGACCTCTGCGGCCTCGTCGTCTGAGCAGTTCACCTGACCTCCTTGCCCGGTCCCTACTACGGTCTCGAACGGGTCATCTGCACTCGCCGAGCAGGCGGCGGGCGGCACGCACGACCGCTTCATCGATCATCGTGCCGTTCTCGACCTGCCAGACGCCCGAACCCTCCTCTGTCGCATGCTGCGACGAAGCGACGAGCGCCCGGGCGCGCTCGATCTCGATGGTCGTCGGCGTGAAGACCTCGTTGACGACGGCCACCTGGGCCGGGTGGATGCACGCCCGGCTGCGGTAACCAAGCCGCTTCAGCGCCCGCGTCGACTCGGCGAACCGGTCGAGGTCGGTGAAGTCCACGGCGACAGGGCCAACGGGAGGATCGATCCCGGCCGCGACGCTTGCGACAACGAGCTGCAAGCGCGCGGGAAGAAATTCGAGGTCTTCGCGGCCCCGCTCGATCCCGAGGTCGGCGCCAAGGTCGAACTCACCGAGCTGCAGCTGGCGAACCCGTGGCGCGGTAGCTATGTGGACGACCCCGAGCAATCCCCTCGCCGTCTCGATGAGCGGCTGTAAGACGATCGGCGCGCCGGCGCGATCCACTTCCTGTTCGCCGAGCAGGCGGTGCAGGTCCTCAATGTCCGCAGGCGCGGAGACCTTTGGCAGACACAGCCCGGTCAGTGCCGGGTGCTGCACAGCGAGGACGTCGGTCCGGCCCGTCCGCCCAGGATTAATGCGTACCCAGACTTCAGGCCGCTCGGTCGCGCTCTGGGGGAGCGACGCCAGCCAGGTGGCCGCAAGCTCGCGGGCCTTGTCCTTGGCCGAAGGAGCGACCGCATCCTCCAGATCGACGATGATGGCGTCCGCCTCGCGGGTGAGGACCTTGGCGAGCTTGTCGGCCGCGTCTCCGGGCACGTAAAGATAGCTCCGAGGCAGGTGCCCGGGCATGCGGTTGACGCTCATCGCTTGCCGGCGGTGGTGAGCGTCATCGCCACCGTCCCGTCCGCCTTGCGCGCCTTCGAGCACGCTGCGCGTCGGGTGGCCGCGATCGGACTCCACAGGCACGGCTCGCTACCGGGCGGGATCGTTCGGATGGCTGGCAAGCGGGGTCACCTCAACGTCGAGCCAGGGATAGAGGGGGAGCGAGGAGATCGCCTCGTGGAGCGCGGTGGCGTCATCGGCAATCCAGATTCCGACGTTCGACCAGCGCCCCGGGATGCGCCACAGCCGAGAGATCACGCCGCTGGCAGCGAGCTCCTTCGCCCGGAGCGCCTCGGCCGCGATCAGCTCGGCCTTGCGCTCGGCGTCGGTTTCGGGCGGCAACCTGACCGCGATCTCGACGAGGAAGTCCACTCTCACTCCTGCGACTGCTCTGGGCGAACCCCACCGCGTCCCGAGCTCACTGTGCCCTGAGGGACTCGGTCGTGGAGCGGGGAATGAAGTTCGTCGGCAAGATCTCGCGCGCCGGCACCGTCGAACCGTCGGCGAGGCGCTTCAGCAGCATGCGTGCGATCAGCCCCATCGTCCTGGCAAACCGCATGTCAGAGACCAGAGCTAGCACTGCTCCAACTCCCCAGCGATGGCTTCCAGAAACTTCGCAGCCTGCACGCCGTCCGCCACGCGATGGTCGATGGAAAGCGTTGCTCGCAGTTGTGGCCGGACATGAATGCCTCCATCGACGGCAACCACCTGATCGACTATCTGACCGGTTGCCAGGATCGCCGACTGATCCGGATCGATAATTGCCTGGAACGCATCCACCCTGTACATGCCGAGATTGCTGAGGATAATGGCTGCCGGTCTGGTGTCTGCAGCATTGAGCGAACTCGAGCGCGCCCGTCGCACTGCCTCGTCCGTGGAGCGCACCAGCTCGGCCAGCGAACTGGAGTCCGCATTACAGATCGTGGTGACGAGCAGAGTGTCGTCACCTGCCACGGCAAGCCCTACGTTGGCTGCTCCAATTGGACGGTACCGTGGACCGCCTCCATCCGCGCTCCATACACGATTCACCGCTGGGTGGGACTGTAACGCGCGAGCAATAGCCCTCAATATGAGGTGGGTGTAACTCAGGTGCTCCAGGCCTGCATCGCGACCGCTAGCCAGCGCTTCGCGCGCCCTGCGCATGTCAATCGATACGCATAGCGTGATATGCGGGATGGTTTGGACCGAGCGCGTAAGGCGCTGCGCGATCACCTGACGATGGCGCGGCACCAAGGTGCCGGTCCCGAGTCCGCTTACACCCTGTTGCGCGCCGTCGGCTCCTGGAGGCACAGCCTGCGGCTCACCGTCCGGCAAGGCCGGCGCTGCATTAGGCGTACTATCGGGCAGCACGGCTGCACCACGCGGCGCGGCCATAGCGGCTACGAGCGCTTGCACGTCCTCCTTGTCAATGCGCCCACGCGGGCCGCTTCCTCGTATCGTGCTCAGGTCGATGCCATGAGACTTCGCCAGCTGGCGAGCCACGGGCGACGCCACGATCTTCTCCGTATCCTGCAGATCAGAAGCTGCAACGTTCGGGACAGGTGCGGCCGGAGACGCCGCAGCGGCAAGCTCAGACCCGCCACTAGCCGGCACTTGCTCGCCCTTCACGCCAATATAGGCGATCGGCGTGCCCACCTCGACCGTTTCACCCGCCTTATGCAAAATGCGCAAAAGGGTCCCAGCGACAAAGGACTCCACCTCGATCGTGGCCTTGTCGGTCTCGACTTCACACAACGGCTCGCCCAAGCGCACCATGTCACCCTCGGCCTTGATCCAGCTCGTTATCAAAAGCTGATCCGTTGTTTGCCCCAGGGCCGGCATTCGCACTTCCTCTGCCATGTGTGTCTCCTCTCCTAGCTGCACATGCCACGGATGACGCTGCAGATGCGATCAATACTTGGCACTGCTGCTTGCTCCATGACTGGGGCGAACGGCAGGGGTACATCGGCGGTTGCTATGCGCTTGATCGGTGCTTCCAAAGAGAAAAGGCACTCGTCCGCGGCCCGCGCGGCCACCTCGGCTCCCCATCCGCCGGTGAGTGTGTCTTCATGCACGATAGCCAGCCTTCCTGTCTTCCGCACCGACGCCCACAGCGTCTCGGTATCCAAGGGCAGCAAGGATAAGGGATCGATGACCTCGCATTCGATGCCCTCGCCCGCCAGCACCTCAGCAGCGGCCAGAGAACGGTACAAACTGAGATGTGTTGCTATCACGGTGACCTGTGTGCCAGCGCGCTTGATCACCGCTTGCCCGATCGGCACCAGGTATTCCTCGCGCGGCACATGGGTCGTAAGATCTAACCCACCCGCCTGCTGGCGCCCTTTGCTGCCATACAAGAGCTTGTGTTCGAAGATCAGAACCGGATTGTCGTCACGCACCGCGCTCTTGAGCAGGCCCTTGGCATTGTAGGCATCCGACACGCAGACTACCTTCAGGCCGGGAACGTGCACGAAGTAGCTCTCCGGGCACTGTCCGTGCTGGGCACCTCGGTTTGTGGTGCCCACTGGCGCGCGCATGACCATCGGCACCCGCAGCTTGCCTCCGGACATATAGCGCATCTTGGCAGCCTGGTTGACGATTTCGTCCATGCACTCGAAGAGAAAGTCGGAATACTCCATGTCGGCGATCGGCCGCATCCCCATCAGTGCCGCGCCCGTAGCGGCAATGAGCTTCTCGCTGATTGGAGTATCGATAATGCGCTCGTGGCCAAATTCCTGAGTAAGACCCAGATAGACGCCGAATGCCCCGCCGAAACCGCCATCGACGCCGATGTCTTCGCCGATGAGGAAGACTGCCGGGTCCCGCCTCATCTCCTCAGCGATCGCCTCTCGCAGGGCCTCGGCGATGGTCAGGCGACGCTCTTGCCCGTCCTCGCAGGCCGGTGACGCGGCGCGCCGGTCGCTCGCGTTTATCGTCGTCATGCGTACACCCCCTCCACGGCCTGCGACGCAGTCGCATCCGGTGAACTCTCGGCAAATGCCACGGCGTCGTCCAGTTCAGCCGTTACGTCGACCTCAACTCGATCTAGGTCGGCCTGAGCGACCCGGCCGGCCGTCAGAAGAGCTCTGCCGAGGCGCGTGATGGGGTCTCGCTCCCGCCACTGTGTCTCCTCATCCCTGGTGCGGTAGCCGTTCACATCGCTCCGACTGTGTCCTACGAAGCGGTAGGTCTTGCACTCGAGCAGCACGGGCCCATGGCCTTCGCGCGAAGCCGCGATGGCCGTCGCGCCGGCTTTGCGTACGGCAAGCACGTCCATGCCGTCCACGACTTCGCCGCGCACTCCATAGGCTCCGGCTCGGTCCGCCACATCCGCGACGAGCGAAACGGTACGGTAGGACGTCGAGGCGCCATAGAGGTTGTTCTCGCACACGAACACGATGGGCAACTCTTGGACGGCGGCAAAGTTGAGACCTTCGTGAAACGCCCCTTCATTGGTGGCCCCGTCGCCGAAGAAGCAGACTGCTACCTGACCCGTCCGTTGCAGCTTGAAGGCCAGTCCCATGCCCGCGGCAACCGTGAAGCCACCACCGACGATAGCGATCGCTGGCAGCATGCCAACCTCCGGATCCCCAAGGTGCATCGACCCGCCCTTGCCGCCGCAACATCCGGTGGCCTTGCCATAGAGTTCGGCCAGAGCCTCGTTCGGCGGGATACCTTTGGCCAGCGCGTGACCATGTGGCCGGTGCGTCGAAGTAATCCAGTCCGAGCGGCTGAGACCGTCGCAAATGCCGACGGCCACTGCCTCTTGTCCCTGATACTGGTGCACGGTCCCCGGAATCTTGCCCTGCAGGAAGAGGTAGTACACCCGCTCCTCAAAGCGCCTGAGGAGCACAAGCCGCTGGTACAAATCCAGCAGCTTCGCTGTCGGCAGCTCTTCCAGATCGTCCATTGCTACTTGACCGTCTGCTTCGCGTCGTGCTTCAGGCTCAGAAAAAGCTCGTGCGCCGCTTTGGGCTTCACATTTTCGTGAATCACGGCTTGCAACGCGCGCGCCATCGCGGTGGGGCAGTCGTTCTGCCAGATGTTGCGCCCCAGGTTGACGCCGATGGCACCCTGCTGCATGCCGTCGTACACAAACTCCAGCACTTCGAGCTCCGAGTCTGTCTTGGGTCCGCCCGCGATCACCACAGGCACCGGGCACCCCTGCGTAATCGTGTCGAAGCCTTCGCAGTAGTAGGTCTTGACCACGCTGGCGCCGAGTTCCGCGCAGATTCGGCAGGCCAGGGACAAGTGCCGCGCTTCCATCTTCTGCGTCTCGCGACCCACCGCCGTGACGGCCATCACCGGGATTCCGTACGGCGTGCACTCGTCCACCAGCTTGCTGAAAGCCATGAGAGTCTGGTGCTGGAATGCTGAACCGATGTAGACGGAGAAGCCGACGGCGGCGGCGTTCAGGCGGATGATGTCGTCGATCGCAGTGGTAACCTCCTCATTCGCCAAGTCATCGGAAGCCATGCTGTTGCCACCCGAGACGCGCAGTATGAGAGCTGGGCTCATTGCCGAATTGATGGACGCTCGCAGCACGCCGCGCGTGACGAACAGCGCGTCCACGTAGGGCAGAAGGGGCTCCGCGGCCTGTCCCGGCTTTTCCAGACAATGAGTCGGTCCCTGAAAGTACCCATGATCCATCGCCAGATAGAAACAGTGGCCGTCAGGCTTGATCGTCTTCGACAGGCGATTGGCAAGTCCCCAATCCATATTGCTGAACATCATGCTCCTCTTCCCCAATCCATATTGCTGAACATCATGCACTTCTTCGATCATTCGGAACTATTCACGCTACCCGGCCATAACTTGCAGTAGGCGTCGGTACGCCTCCTCCCAGCCCGCGGGCGTGACCGGCTCGAATGTGGTCGGCGGGAAGGACTCACGCACCAGAGCCCGGCCTTCAGCAAGCGAGTTGATGTGGCCGTTGGCCACGGCCTGCATGACGACGTTGCCTATGGCGGTCGCTTCCACTGGACCGGCCACCACGCGTCTACCGGTAGCCTCGGCCGTAAATTGGTTGAGTAGATGATTCTGTGAACCGCCTCCGACAACGTGAATCGGGTCAAGCCGCCGGCCGACTAAATCCTCGAGATGCTCCAGCACAAAGCGGTACTTGAGCGCAAGGCCCTCAAGCACGCATCGAACGATCTGCCCCTTGCTTGCCGGGACTTCCTGACCAGTTCGCCGGCAGAAATCCTGCACGCGCGCCGGCATGTTTCCTGGCTTCAAGAAAGCGGAATCGTCGGGATCGATCACTGCTTGAAAAGGAGCGACCTCTTCCGCCAGCCGTATAAGCTCCGAGTGGGTGAGTAACTCGCCGTGACGTTCCCACTCACGGCGGCATTCCTGAACCAGCCACAACCCCATGACATTGCGAAGTAGGCGGAAGGTGCCGCACACGCCGCCCTCATTGGTGAAGTTGTAGGTCATGCTCTGATCGTTGATTACAGGCTGCAGACACTCCGTCCCCACCGTCGACCATGTACCCGAGCTGATCCATGCGAATCCAGGCTGTTCTGCGGGAACGGCAACGGCCGCCGATCCCGTGTCGTGACAAGCGGGGGCAACTACCGGCACGCACATGCCCTCGGCGAGACCCGCTTCCTCCGCCACTGCCGGAAGCAAGGCTCCCAGGCGGGACCCAGGCAGGATGACGTCAGGGAATATCTGTGATGGAATGCCCATCTTGTCGAGGAGCGACTTGGCCCATTCCTTGGTTGTCGCGTCATAACACTGCGTCGTCGTGGCATTGGTATACTCGCTAACAGCGATTCCCGTGAGCCAGTAATTGAGCAGATCAGGAATGGTAAGAAATGTGCTGGCAATTTGCAGCGCGGGAGAGTCTGCGATCACCATCGACAGCAACTGGTACAAGCTGTTGAATTGTAGAAACTGGATGCCGGTCTGCTGAAAGATGGTGTCCTGAGGCACGCGCCGAAACGCCTCTTCGAGCATGTCATCAGTGCGGCTGTCGCGATGGTGATACGGATTGCCGATTAGCGCTCCGCTTCGGTCGAGCAATCCGAAGTCGACGCCCCAGCTGTCGAGCCCAACGCTCGACAGGTCCCCGTCACATTGCCGGACCGCCTTGGCAAGCCCCCGCTTGGTTTCGGCGAACAGTCTGAGAATGTCCCAATGCAAACTGACTCTGCCGACCTTGTCCGGGACGTGCACCGGACCGTTTCCGAACCGGTGCACGTCCGTCATAGCCAGTCGACTGCCGTCAAAGCGCCCGAGCATGACACGGCCGCTCTCGGCACCAAGGTCAACCGCCAGGTAATTGAATGAGCGACTCATCCTAGTCCAAGGTCATCGGCTTTGGCCGCAACGCCTCGGAGGCGCGCAACCACTGCGGAGCGGGCCGCTTAGGCATACCCCACTTCTCCAAAGCCCGCTTCAGCTCCCTATTTTCCGGCTGCTTGGCAAACTCGATGAACTCGGCGTCGGAATCGGTAATCATTGAACCGCGGATCGCTTGCTGCCACGACATGGCTCCCGCCGTGTAGCCATCCGGGTGTCCGAGCATGCCGCCGCCGGCCGGGATCACGATGTCCGGACCGTATTCGCCGATGACCGCTGGTGCCGTGCCTGGATATATTCCGGCGCAGGGCATCGGAGCCGTCGGCTTGATGTGACCCCAGGGAGCCAACTTGACCTGCGCCGTTCGCAGGCCTTCCTCATGAGACACCATCGGAATGGACGAGTAGATGGTAGGCGTCAGCATCAGGTCAGCGCCGCACAGCCGGGACAGCTTGGCGAACACGGGCCAGGAGATATGGTGCATGCCGGCGATCATGTGCGAGCCGTGCATCATCACCGGAACGTCGATGGCCGGGTCTTCGGTGATCTCCTTGAACGACGACAACCCCTGCGAGTACGTGATGAGAATGCCATTGCCCCCTGCCTCTACGAGCTGACGCGCCCGGTCGTGTATCTTGTAGGACTCGTCTGTGATCGAGCAGAGATAAATAGGCATCTTGCCCGTCTTTACCTTGGCCTTCTCGAGCGCTTCGCGCACATACTTGATGCGGTCGGTAAACTTCGAGTTGTAGACGTCGGACGTCATCTCATCGTCCTTCATCATGTCCACGCCGCCGATCGCAGTTTGGTAGCACTGCTCCCCCACCTGCTTCGGAGTCATGCCCATCTTGGGCTTCAAGATGTGCAGCGACAGTGGTCGGCGTTCCTTGACACCAATTCGCTCCCTCAAGCCCTCTATACCGAACTTGGGACCCTTGAACTTAGCCAGCAAGTCGTCGGGGATTGAGATGTCCATCAAGCGCAAGTACTGCGAATAGGCAAACGCGTTTCCGGCTATCGAGAGCAGCATCATCGGGACGTTCTCGACCCACGCGTCGATGCTGAGAGCGAACTGGATGACGGCCTCTGCAATGTATTTGTCTTCATTAGGAATCTGGAAATAGCCGACAAGCTTGCAGGCGAGAGTCTCGCGCACTTCATCCGTGTCCTCAGCGACTTTCTCCCAGGTTCCGGTCGAGGACTCGAGCGCGAGCGACTGGATCAAAGACATGTGGTCCAGGAACTCAACGCCTTCCTTCCTGTCCTTGAGGTAGTACGTCGCGATGATATTGCGCTTTCGATCGATCCCTTCGAGATTGTAGTTGAAGATCTCCGGTCGATAATAGGTTCTCATGTTTCGGCTCTTTCTCCTCTTTTGTCTTTC
>Ga0326728_10007928_pt1 | contig 26755 bp, 35 predicted proteins | sample MB3enrmetagenome_FD_207602 | JGI IMG/M metagenome (GOLD analysis project Ga0326728, IMG submission 207602) | Lab enriched peat soil microbial communities from McLean, Ithaca, NY, United States - MB31MN | ecosystem: Environmental > Terrestrial > Soil > Wetlands > Peat | place: USA: New York...
CCTGGGCTTGACGGGCCGGAATAAAGAAGCCCTCGCAGAGATCGAACTGGCGCGGAGTCTGGACCCGCTGTCAACGATCATCAATGCGGAAGTGGCCTTGGTCCTCTACTGGGGGCGTCAATACGATGGGGCCATTGTCGAGGCGCGCAAGGCACTTGAGCTGGAACCGAACAGCCTCCCTGCGCATGAGTACCTCGGTGAAATCTACCTTATGAAGGGAATGTATAAGGACGCTCTGGCTGAGTTTCAGATATGTCGAGCTCTTGATCGCACTGATCCTGGCACATCTGCATATCTCGCCGCGGCTTATGCGGCAGCTGGCGATCGAGAGGAAGCCCTGAGAATACTCGGCCGGTTGAAGCAGCAATCGAAGCGAGAATATATCTCGCCGTATTCTATTGCGATGGTGTATGTCTCGTTAGGCGACAAAGGCGAAGCGTTTGCGTGGTTGCAGAAAGGCCTCGATGATCACGATGGCCTAACGGACCTCTTGAAAGTGGACCCTGGGCTTGACTCTTTGCGCAGCGACCCGCGCTTCCAGGCCCTCTTGCGCCGCATGAATTTCCCGCCGTAAGGCCGCCCGCGGCCTTTGGCTCCCCCGTTTCTTACGTCTATTTCCGATGCGATTCCGTTCCGCAAATGCGCAGTTGCGGAATCGGCTGGCATGCATGGCTACAAGGGAGAACAGCCCTTCTGACCGCCTCTGACAGATTGTGCCTGTGAAACGCCCATTCAGGAGACTGACCCACTACCGAAGATTGAGTTGATCGGGACGGATACTCGAAGGGTTGCTGGCAGGACAGCACGTCAGGAAACACTTATGCCAGGCAGGGATGGATATATGGGGAGGGATCCAGACGAGACCCCCAGGGTGGAATCCATTTCCATTATGTAGCTGCCGTCGGACAAGCAGACCTGATAGTGAAGGACGAGGAACTCGCCATGGCCTTGCGCCCAAGCTGGATGCGCTGCAATGTTTAGGCTGGGACTTGAAGGCTGTGTATCGAATTTGGCTTGTCTGCTGTTTTCTTCGATAACGCATCGCATTCCTCATTTTGCTCACGGGGAATCCAGCAGAAGTTGATCTGCCATCCCAGCCCGCGCAGGTAAGCAAGCAGTTGTTTGGTCCCGGTGGCGACCGGGAGGTAGAGACCTTTCTTGATGCGCCATCTGCCATTGAGCTGATTTATGACCAGATTGGAATCTCCATGGATCGTCACTCGCCCTGGCGGGCGAGAACTCAGGCGTTTCAGGACATGGAGGACGCCGCCATATTCCGCCACGTTGTTGGACATCGCCTTGCCCTTGCCCACCACGCCCTGGTCTCTAAGCAGAACGGTCCCATCTTCACCTTTGATCACGACACCGAAGCTGGCAGTTCCTCCCGGATTGAGAGGCTCGCAGGCGCCATCGAACCAGGCAAGATAGTCATTCATGCTGCCTGCTCGGCTTGGAAGAGGACGGGGAGGGTAGGCAGGTGAGATTATCCCGGAACCTATGCAGGCAGGGTGATTGCCATTCCTGGTCTTGGGGCGGCAGCATCAAGACAGAGTTCTCCTTAACTTCCTAACCATGAATGTTGCTGGCACTGGTTGTGATTGGGTGATTCATCTGTCTTATGGTCGCTCGGCTCGCCGCTGGGGCGGTCTCGCCTTCGCTTGATCTTGCGACGCTCGGTCTGTGAAGCCGCGGGCACCATGCTGTGACCGCGGCGGTCAGGAGATTCAAGCAGGCTTGAATCCTCTTCCTTAATTTATGGACTTTATGAACTCCGCTTCGGCTGTTGCAGCCTTCGCACACTAACGGCTGGCATGCGGCAAGAACGCCATCCATGCCCTGAGATCAGCCTCCGAACCACTCCCAGGATCGTCTGACCCCAGTCGGGTTCACGTTGTCTCTCGTAGAGCGCCACCTCTGCAATACCCCCACTACACCCAATTACTCAGGTCGATTCGAAGGAGCGCGTCCGTCCGCCCCAAGGCGGCGGCGCGCGACTGATCAGGTTGATCAAGACCTATGCCTGCTATTTTGTCTGTTCTCTTGATACACTTCGACTTTTAGGTTGGTCCTGATCTGATCATCAATGCCCTGGCATCCAAAGAGCCAGCACCACGCGTGCCAGCTCACCCTTGACCTCTCCTACCCGCGAATGGGGGTCTCAGCCTTTATAGCCTCAGGGTAACGTGTCATTTCATCTGCCCAGGACTGTGGTGCGTCCTGTGGTCGGGTCCGCAAGTCGGCAGCGGATGAATGATTCGGTGCGTTGATTGTTTGTTTCTTGCTCATTGTCTTATGCCAGCGGGAACGTAACCATCTGGCCTTGCCTGCTGGAGATTACATTGTCAGATACTCCAGCCTTTCTCTGCCCGAGAACTTGTGAGCCAGAGGCAATGAGTTCCCGAGTATTGCCAGGGAGCCAGTGAGCCAGAGGCAATGGGCTCCCATGAGATAACTTGCGTATTACTATGCAACTAACATTGTACCAGATCAGGCAATTCCAAAACTAGCCCCTGAAACGGCACTCCGGGAAGCATCCAAATGCGTTCAGTTGTTGTTGGGATCTAACTGGGGTGCGCATTCAACCTTCCCGTGTTTCCCAGTTTCTCTGCCCTCGGGTAAAGGGGAGGCCGGAAGCTACCCGCATCCGGCCCTGAAGCTGGGAAAGCTGAATTGTCTTGCACTCCTGGTTAGTATATGCCGCTGGGGCAGCACGATAAGGCGGGAGCCAGAATATATGTGCCCTAAAATGAGAGGGTTACGAGCAGTGTGTCTTTTCCTCTAGCGAGAAGATGAGAGCAGCAGGGACCTGCCTGTAGCGTGTGAACATCGAGAGCTTAGCGAAAGGTACCCGCTGCGGCCGCATTCGGTGATCGGGTACACTTCTCGGTATAATTCGCTTTACGGTCAGGTAGTCGTTCACCGGCTATGGTATGATTCGTAAACTTTTCTCGCCCGCGCAATCAGGAAGTCAATAAGTTACCCTCGCCATCACTTGAGAACCGGCTGGAAAAGGGCTAATATTCTCGAGTCAACCCGTCTTGGAGAGTCGTGATCAACATGAGTCCCCCTCGAACAGGCGAGCGATTTCCAATGGAACTTCCGGTTGAAATCCAGTGGAAGAGTCCGGCCGGGAGCCTGAAGAAAGCCAGCGGCAAAACCGCTAATATCAGCGGCAGCGGATTATTCATCGAACTTCCCATCCGTCTGCGCCACGCAACCTCGATTACGATCAAGGTGGTACTTCCTCCCGAAGTGACCCATGTTCCATTAGAACTCTTGTGTAAGGGACGAGTGGTGAGATGGAATCAGCACGGGCAGGTTCAGGGGGTGGGTGCGATTATCGATGAGTACGAATTGCATCCCGTGCCCCGGACTGGGTCTCGAGGCAAGCGCCCCCCGAAAGCGACTGCTTAGCACACACAGTCGCCCTGCGATTTCTCGCGAAAGACATTCCCCGCGGATTATGAGCGCTGTAATCATTCCCAGGTCAACGTTCTCCTAAGGGCTCGACAGAGTGATTGAGGCTGGATCGACGGATGGTAATAGCTCGCTCCTTAAAGAGAAAAATACGCGTCCTCGTGGCTGACCGAGAGGGCATATTCAGACTTGGCCTCAAGAGGCTTTTCGCCGTGGAGGATCATCTTCGCGTCGTGGGCGAAGCCGAAACTGCGGATGAGGTTGTGGCGAGGGCGAAAACCTTTCAGCCTGATTTGGTTTTCATCCAGGAGGAAGTCCTCACCGCGACCGTCGGCAACCTAATCTCCGCGGTGCTCGAGGTGGCTCCCCGATGCAAGGTCGTCGCCACCGCTTCCTCTATATCCGACGAATCATCGATGCGCCACGTACGCAATGGCGCAGCCGGGGTGATTCTCAAGACAGTTGACCCGCAACTCTTCGTCACGTGCGCCCGCCGCGTTACGGGAGGGGGGAGGTGGATCCCCAAGAAGCAAGTTTGCGACATGCCTAAACCTCTCGAGGCGCGCCCCGATACCCCCCCTCGACCTGTTGATACGTTGACCCCCCGGGAGAAGACTGTCATCAGCTACTTAATGCAGGGCTGGCATAACCGGGAGATCGGCCGACACCTCTCCATCTCCGAGCAGACCGTAAAGAACCATCTTGGCACCATCTACGATAAGGTCGGGGTTTCCGACCGGTTGGAACTCATCCTCTACGCTATCCATCATCGGATGGAATTGCCCCCCTTACAAGCCAGTGTTCCACCCAGTTGAGCCGCTGCTGGGGACAGCCCATCAGAAAGGAACTTGATCCCCCGTCTCACTTCCTGCCTCATTGAAGGGATTCTCACTTTCGTTGACCGGCTCCGCAGCCTTCGAAGATTCAGTCGGCTTTGCTGCATTCCCGTTCTTGGCCGGACCGAGCAACCTGAGCGTGGTGACGACCACTTCCGTCACGTCGTGCTTCTTGCCTTCACGATCCTCGTAGCTGCGGAATTGGAGCCTGCCTTCGACGTAGAGAAACTTGCCTTTGCTGATAAATTCCCCGGCGATCTCAGCCCAGCGGCGCCAGGCAACACAGCGAATCCATAATGTGTTGGTCTTCTTCTCTCCGTCGCCGTTCTTGTAGACCTCCTTCACGGCCAGAGAGAAGTTTGCCACCGGTATGCCGGCAGCGGTAAATTTCATCTCGCTGTCGGCGCCGGCGTATCCGATAAGCAGGACTTTATTCAACATGTGTGAGTTGCCTCCTTTCGCTATTGTGAGTAGAACGTTCCGATGGACCTGACCTCATGCTTCGTCAAAGCGGAACTTACGGCTCACGCGATCGTTAACGAGTACGTCCATCTGAGCGGCGATGTTGGCCATGCCTTCCCGGACAGAGGCACGAACCAGCGGCATGTTTCGCAGTTCGTCCGTGCTGACGCCATCCAGCAGCGCCCGCGCCTTCTCTACGTGCTCTCTCAACTCGTGGTCGTCCACCACGTTGCGCAAGTCAAAGGTCGCCAGGAAGTCCCGGAGCTTCTGCACTGTCGATTCACGCAGACGCTGCGGCTTGCCATCGGGCTGGTCGGCCAGTCGGTCGCGCAGGTGATTGACCATTTCCAGCAATGAAGCACGCATCACCTGCTGGATCTCATCGCAGGCCTGGGACATGGCTTCGGCGGCCTTTTCCCGCTCGGTCTCGAAGATCCGGGCAGAGATTTCTCCCAATTGCTCGGGTACTCCGTAGCTGATGTATTGCCAGCTCAAGGTAAAGCAGGCGCGAACCTCGTCCACGGGCGGGTAGTCAGCAGGGTTATAGAGCGTGCGGAGGCGTGCCGCGGCTTCATGACACAGGCGCGGATAAGCCAGCAGGAATACCTCGACCAGCTCATCACGCTGGGCCTTGAACTCCCGCAGCCGCGCATCCACGACTTCGATCAACCCTAGCGGCAGCAGGTGAATGCCCACGTCGAAGGGCAGGCAGGTGTCGTACAGGTAGCGGCGGATGTCGCCATCAAGGGTCCGGATGGCTTGCAGCTCCGGCGAATCAAGCAGGTTCTTCGAGACCCGGATTAGGGCTTTGTCGGCGTCCACTTCAACCTGGGATGAATTCACCTTGCGGCTGTTGCCCAGCAAGCCGAGGTGGAGCTTGATAAAAACTGTCTTCCTGGCCAGGTCTGTGCCAGGCTCCTGGATATCCAGGATTGGTAATGCTGTTGCCATTTCATGCTCTTTTGTGTAGTTGGATTTGTTCAAACGGGACTTCGGCTTCCCGGAAGTTCCGTAATGGCGGCACGCTCAGTCTACCCTTCGCCGTTAAGGATCTGGTCACAGATTGCTCGCGGAAAAAGCGGTTACCACGAGCCAGGCAGGTGTAAAATCTCCGAGTGCTGATTCACTTCGACTCGACAGTACCGGGCGCATGTCCACTTTCGGAGGCGCAGGGCCGTGCCTTGCTACAATTCTGCCGTCGCCTAGGTGCGGCGACATTCACGGTCAACTTCCTCTATGTGAAAGGCGAGGACAGCGAACAAGCTGCGAAGGACTTTTATCAGCGGCTGAGTGTCTTTTCAGCTGGCGAGAGGGTTTTGGAGAGCATCTACGGCGATGGATTTCGACGACAGGAGTGCTGGGTGCTGACCGACGAAAGTATTGATACGATCCTGACAGAGACGGCTGGGAATCTGTTCGCATATAATGTGCTTTACTTGCCCGAGGACTGGCTGTTCTATGTTGGCGATGCCGTTCTCCTGCAGGTTGTCTCGCACGAGCAGGAAGCCACGCTGAGGCTTCCCGATGACCGGTACGCCGAGTTCACAAGGCTCGGAATCCCGCATAAAGAGGGACAGCCGCTGTGGAGTTCTCTTCCCGAATCGCCATTACGGCAGAATCCCGCCTCTTGACCGTTGTGAAATGCCCCTTTTCTAACCACCTTATGGGTTCGATGTTTGAAAAGAACTCGCAAACTTGAAATTGATCAAACTGACCCACTACCTGGCAAAAGCTATCAGGCTTCTGCTTTGGAGGGGGGCATGACGGTGAGCGGCCCATCCAGGTCCCGCATGACGCGTCGCCGGGATGCGGGCGGGTTCTCCTGGTACTGGTAAACGCCCGGTGTCGAGGCGCTGATAAACTTCCCGGACGCCATCTGGCGCAGTGCCTTGACCTGCTCAGCCGCGGAACGTGCGACAGGCACGATGTATTTGGCAGCCTGAACGAGCGTCATTCCCAAGCGGTGTGCCTTCCGGCAGCACTCTTTGATCTCCGCGCCTGTCCAGCCTTCATCGTTCGGAAGCTCACCCGTCACTCGGTACTTCTTGAAATAGATCTGCCAGATAATCTCCCGCTCTTCTTCGGTAGGCAGGTCGAAGAAGAACGTGCCCAGTGTGAATCGCCGGCGCAGTTCCGGGGGAAGACTTGCGATCGAATTGCACGTGGCGATGAAGAGCATGCGGCCTTGGGAGACCGCATCAATGATCTTGAGCGCCGTGCGGAGCCGGTCGGTGGAGGCGCCCACCAGGGAACTCTCCATGGCGGCCAGATCGAAGGCAATGGTGGGAATGCCGGCGGTGTTGCCTGTGGCTTTGGCTACCGCTGATTTCGCCGCTCCGGGTGGACCGGTCAGCACGATGCCATCGGCTTCGCGGTCTTGCATGTAGGTCAGGATCGTTCCTGTCATTTCCGTCTTCACTCCGGAGAGGTCGGTGCCTGTCCCTGCGAAGGCTTTCTCGATCTCGTCGATAAACACGATGACGCGCGGAGGGTCGACGCCGGCAAGCACTGCGTGCAGGAAGCTTTTTACGTTGCTCAAGCCACCAAGGTCGTCAAAGGTCTCACCGCCTCGCCACACTGACAGACCTGGCGTCTGCTCGATGATCTGCCGCTTGCGTTCCCAGAGGTCTTCGGTATCGAGATGGCGCTTGACGAGTGAGATCGCCAGGGCTTGCTCTGCCGGGAAGGCAGCCAGGCCTATCAGCGCATCAACGGCTCTGTCAGTCAGGGGGCGCGCAGGCTCATCGAGGCTGGCAGCATGGAAGGTTTCCCGGACGATCTGCTCCAGGTGACTGGCAGAGGGTAGAGGTTCGTCAAGGACGAGCACGTCCTGCCCAAGCTCCGGCGGCAAGGTCGCGCCAGGAACAGCTAACAGGACCAGCATTCGGCCCGTTGCTTTGAACGAGTCTCGCAGGTTCCAGATTCCCTGCATCACTCCAGGTTCGTCCCAGAAGCGGTGGGCGTTGGAATAAAGCAGCAGTCCGTTCTCACCGAGCCGCTGCGACAGCGACAGCGCATCGGCTGGCCCTACGGTCGCAGCCTCACGATCACCTAACACTCGCGCCAGCTCCTCGCCGCTGTCCTTGCCGATTGCATAGAGGCCGCGGATCACGTCCCAGCCGAGCAGCGGGGGAGGCTGCCGGCTTTGCTTGAGAGCGTCGGTGAGGAAGTAGGTGGTGCTGGCCGGGTCTGCTGTGCGTACTGCGACAAGCGGAGTCGAAACACAGCGGGCGGCGTGAAACGCCGACGTAAACTCCTCCATAGACCGAATCATGTGCGTGCTCCTTTCGAGAAAAGACTCTTAAGCCCACATTTCCGAAATGAACTCGTTCAGGCGAACCTCCGGATGCTATCTTTTATCAGTATTCATGCGGGTCTAATCGCAGTGAAGATGCGTAGGAGGGCGGGATCGCAACTTCTACCGATACGGACGGGGTAGAGAGCTAGTGGCCAAGCCAGCAACGGAATCTGTCTACTCCGTGGTCGGGGCAAGGAGAGGTATTGCAAGAGCGGGCTGGAGTATGGGGCAATTTCGGGCTGTGCTGGTGGGGATGCCAGACCGTCGGGAGTGCTCCCGATGAAAATCATATCACAGTGTCACGAACAGGCGAGATAGGTGTACAATGATGCCGTTTTCAAGGTCAAGAAGGAAATTCCGGCTAAAACCGAGGGTCACATTATGAAACCATTCCTCCAACCTTTCTACGTAATCGTCACTTGCTTTTTTGTGTTTGCCACTACTGGATGTAATGCGACACCAGCGTCACTCGTCGGCACCTATTCCGTAGAGGAACACGGACGACTGATCGAGTTTATCCGTATCGAGAAGCAAGGAGACAAGTATTTCATGTCCGAGAAGCAAAGCGGTAAATGGTTGTCGCCCGTGGAAGTTACACCAGTCAGCAAGGCGGACCTCGAGAAAATCCTCCAACAGCCCGTAAAGATCGATTTCACTGGCCTAGGGAACAAGGACATCGCTCTCTTACAGGTTCCCAAGGGGTGGAAGTCAGGTACGTTCGAGTGTAAAACCGGCTTCTGGCTGGCGACGATGCTCGGCCCCGTCGAACTCCACAAGAAATGAGTCTTGGTCATTCAGAATGGCCTAACCATGCGGCTGAGCTTTGGCGTTAGACACCGAAAAGGTTGATCAACATGGATTCCTCCCTTAACTGACTATTTTCTATTTTGTGTTTAATCCATGCTGTTCATATCAGATTAGGATGCTCCTGGAGATCACATCCGTACGCGTGCTGGGCATTCATCGGACCAATCCAGTTTAAGAGTACCAAGGGGAAAAGCAACGAGAACAACTGAAGGTGGTTCCTACCAGGGCAAGCCTAGAATGGGGAATCCAGTGACTTGTGCCCGCCCATCGGAATGGATAATCACTTCAACTGATTGTGGGCCGTAGTCCTTGAGACCGTAGCGGCTCGACAACATGCGCAGCGCTTTACTGCGGCTAGTGCAAAGCGGCAGGCCGCTGGGTTGCGCTTCATTGAAACGCCCGAGAACGGCGAAGTCGAGGTATTCGCGGATCTCTTGCCAGAGTCGACGGCGGTCCGGCTCAGAGTAATCGCCGCCCCATATCGAATATCGTCCCAGAGCAAGTTCCCATTCCCTGTACCCGCTAAAGAGGCCAAAGCTCAGGCTGGGCACCTGCTGGCGCAGTGTCTGCATCAATTCCAACAAAGCAGGCGCTTGCTGCATGGGCTCGCCACCTGAGAAGGTGACGCCTTCCAACTTGTACTCCCTGTACGCCCGAACCACTCGGTCAGCCAGAGCGAGGACCGAGATCTCTGTGCCCGCAAAGGGATGGGTGTCAGGGTTAAAGCAGCCAGGACAGGCGAGGGTGCAACCCTGGAAGAAGACGACAGCGCGCAGCCCGGGGCCATTAGCAAGGCTGGCGGGGATCAAAGCATGTAGCAACATGTCAGCCCTCCTTCAACGTTGGCTCTTCTCTCGCTCAATCTGCGGCCTGCTGTAATAGTCGAGCTTCTTCCGCTCCACCTTCAGGAGGTCCCCGCCACGGAAATCGTCAAACACCTGCTCGCAACCCTTGCCGACAAAGCCTTCCAGGTCGAGAGTTGACCCTCCTTGCTCGTCAATGGTGATCGTGATGGTTTTCTCTCGCATGGTGATCTACCTCCGCACCACAAACTGCAGGCGCACCTGCTTGCCTTCCGAAGTCTCAATGACCTGGCGGCTTTTCAGACGGTAACCCTTCGCCTGCGCCACGGCCAGAGTCTGGTTCTCTTTGTAGATCTGCTGAACCCGGCCGAGCCACTTCCTGCCGTAACCGCCATAATCGTCGAGTTCGTCTTTAATCATGGCGAGCTGACCGTCCGGCTGACGTACGAATCCGATATCACCGTAGGCCCCGCGAAGGTGCTGGCGGCGGATAACAATGTTCGCGACCTTTGCCTCCTGCTCCGAGTAGTAGGAGTTGAGTTGTGTGCCCTCGGGGTGGACCTCAACCTCGTAGCCCATCTCCTTGAGAGCCTCCACGAGGTATTTCTCCTCGCGCAAGACCGTCTGAGTCAAACCGTATTTCGACATTCGATGCCTCCTTTCTGTGTATCCGGGTTGTTGTGTGACACTCTTTGGCGAGTTAGCGTAGTGCGGAGTTCTGCCGTGGTTTGCACTTACTGGGATTGGTAAACCAAAGGCGACTCGTTAGTGATGCCAAGACCGATGGGAGTCCGGCCCGGTTTCAAAGTGCAGTCGTCCCACTTTGCGGGAAGGGCGTTTCCCGGGATGAACCCTGTCGAATTACTGGATTCTCGATCGGACCAGGGAGATAATCTGTGTTATGTCCGAGGTTCAGGATCGATGAGCGAAGACGAGTGACTTAATCCCGCATCCACGCCGGCTAGAGACTCGGCTACGTGACACTCCAAAAGGGAACATGCACTAAGAGAGGAGGGCTTATGCGCAGCAGGGAGATGGGCGGGAAAACCCGGGTGTGCCGATTGTGCGCTCTGGTGGCCGGCGCTGGCCTGGGCAGCATCGTCCTCGTGGCCTTACCCTCGGGGCATCGCCTTCGGGCGGCTCCCCTACCCATAGCAGCCTGCTTATCGGCGCAAGAGCCATCAGCGCCCCCGAGTCAGAGGAACACCAATGCTTCTGCGCCTGCCCGCACGGGACCACACAACCTTTCAGAGGCGGAAGCGGCTCTCGAACACGGTACGCTCACTGTTTGGGTTCCCAGGACTTTCGTCCGGGGTGAGGGTGTGCAGTCGGCAGACCACGATTACCATTGGGATCTCCTACTCCTGACGAAGTTCAAACATGACTTCCCCAATTTTGATCTACGCTTAGAGGTCATGGAGCGAGAGCAGCTCGAAGAGGCAATGCACTCTCCTCCGGACCAACATTTTCCGGACGTGGCGTTTATAGAGAATTACCGGGAATATAGACCGTTGCAGGATGCGAATGCGGTTGTGACCATGTGGGGTCGATCGCGCTTCGAGTGGCACGGCTGGTGGGTGATATTTCGACAAACGACGGACTTCGCGGCCGCCGAGGCTTTCTTGCTTTGGCTAGAACACCCCCTTCATTTTAAGCCTTCGTGGAGCGTGAGCACGAATTCCATCGGTGCGGCGGACGTTGCAGCTGTTCAGGCGCTTTCGCAAGAAGCCGTCCGCGATTACGTGAACCAGCAAGCCGAAGCGCTGTGGTCGACCATGGATCCCGCAGCGGCCCGTATCCAGGCTTTTAGAGAAAGTGAACTACTAACGCTGTTCAGCGTTGAGCCTCTTCTGACCTTCGGAAGCTCGAGATTGGCCTTTGTCTTAGTGGCGGCGATGGGTGAAGGGGACAAGACCTTTGGGATGAATCATTCGGGCGTGATACTCAGAAGCACAGGAGAGGGGTGGAAAGTATTATATCTGGTGCCCGAGGACTCACTTCCCCGGCTTGAGGAATTGTTCCAATCATTTGACCGCCTGGGTATAGAGGAGGCAGGGGCTCAACCTGTGCCCGACGTGACGCTAATCGCTCCACCCGATCATGCGCGGCTCCCGCAATTCCCTCATCCGCAAATCGAATGGGCGGCTGTTGACGCCCCGGTGGCGACTTATGTTTTTGAGTTTCAGCAAGGTCTACATGGGAAAGAAGGTTGGGGACCGAGCTACATCGTCCTAATTCCATCTGCTCCCAATGAACCCACGCTCCACTGGGAGTGGTCCTATGCCCCCGGTCGCTGGAGGGTTTGGGCCATCAGCAAAGCCGGAGTCGTATCCATCAGCGAGTGGCGCGTCATCGACTATACACATTGAGGGATTGCTATAGGCAATCCTGGGGCGAATTCTCCCCCGGCGCGCGATCTTGATTCCCTGGAGAAGCTGCGAGATGGATTCGGCCTGAAAAGATGGCTTCCCGGAGAACGGCCACCGACCAATATCGAATCTGTGTGACGCCGCAGGATTTAGTCACGCTCAAGTGGAACCGAGGGTACCGTCAAACGATAGCCGAGATTCCACACTCCCGGCCAGGATTTGATCCCGTTCGTGGCTTTTGTTCACTCAAGTCACATATGTTGGACTGGCCGTGGGCAGCCCACCGCCGCCCGAATCATGTCCCGCGTGCAGCCGGCCCAGCAGATGTACTTGCGGGGATCTTCAATCGAGATCGAGAGGTTATCTCCGCTGCGGTCGTGCCCCTCTTCGGCACAGGATGGGCAGCGGGTCACATTGTTGTGCCCGACTGTGCGAAGCTTGGTGCTGATGTGATCGAGAATCCGGAATTCCGACCCGCCCCTGGATTTCCACATCACCGGTTCAGCCTTCGGCTCTGGTGGAGCGAGCTGAGGTGGGATGGCCTTCCCCGTAATCAATCGGGCAAGCTGGGCACCGGTAATCTTGGGAAGCGAATTCAGGTAGCACATCTGCTTCTCAAGATCTTCGTCGGCCCCGCCAAACCAGAAGCGCTGAGCTGCGCCCCGGTGAATGCCCAGCGGCCCACGGATGGCATTGCCGTACCTGCCGGGCTTCAACGCATCGTGCTTGGGGAAGACCTCGATTCCTTCCCGCTGCCTGCCGCCCTTGACCGGGATACCCAACCGCAAGGCAAGACCGGAAACGTAGATGCGGCAATCCCGCGCTGGGAGCGGCTCCGCCATGAATATCCAGAGATGTCCGCCTCGATGGCTTTTCTCAAGTGCCGACTCCACCCCATCCTGCCTGAGGTAGAAGCTGAGCTTGAGGAGATGCGTAAGCGCATCCTCATAGTCCGCGTCGATGGCCACCCACTTCGAGCATTGGGTGGTGGGGTTGATGGCATAGAGGCCGATGGTGATGTCGCCTCCAAGGTGGCGACGGATTGTGTCCACCGTCAGGCTGAGCCCCTGGCCGGTTTTCCTGTCCTTCGGACGGTAGTAGTAATGCCGGGCACTTTCAGGGTGGGGCCGGTTGGACTGCAGGGTGTGGGCCCGGCGGTTGACGAACAGGCGGAAGTAGTCAGCCACCACACTGGCCGACGCTCGTACGCGAAGATTCCACATTCTCTCCTCCCCATGGAATCAGGCGATCTGTAAGTTGTGAAGGGGTGGACGGATGAGGTGCTCAAGGTCAACGCGCAGCACCGGGGAGGCTTGACACCATGAGTTCAGTGGCCGCAAGCAACTTCGGGATGTCGGCTTCCGTCATGCGACCGATATCGCCGTACTTGAAGGCACCAGCACTGGCCCACTCAACTACTTCGCCGATAGCTTGGCTGTTCCTTGTCGCCACACGTCGTGCTGTCGTCAGGAACTCGTTGCGAAGCCGGTTGAAGCCAGAGCGACCGTGCGATCCGTTGCCATTGTTGCCCGCAGGTGGCGAGGCGGCTCCGCTGGCAGGCGACTTCGCAGATCCGTTCCCGCCATTCGGGGCAGTGCTGTTGTTGGGAGGTGAAGGCTCCGCTGCTGGTTTCGATGAGCTAGCGGGGGGAGGACTTGGCGCCGCTGATTCATTACTCGAAGAACCATTCGCCGGATAGAACTCCGCTGTCAGTTCTGGCGCCTGCTCTTGCTCGTCCTCGACGACCTCAAGGACCTTGCCGCCCGACCCAAGCAGCTTTCGAGTCTCGGCGAACAGCCGGGCATTCTCAGTCAGGTTGGCGATGAGTTTCCGCATGTCATCGCCTTCGACTTCGAGGCTCAGAGCCCAGATAGAGGCCGTCTTCTTCCGCTTCTCCTTACGGTCGAAGTAAGCAACCTCTTCCGGGCGAATTACCAGTTTGCTTGTGATGCCGGCCAGGCGGCCTCCGGTGAACGTTTGGATCTCCTCCAAGGCAGAGTGAATCTGCCGTATCGAGCGATAGGAACTTGTGTGAATGCGGCAGACGCTCCCCAGGCGCGGGAAGTCCGCCAACACAAAGCGCAGATCTCCATTCGGCTTGCACAGGCCAGCAGCAAGCTCCGGGCATCCGTTACCGCACTGGGTCCAGGATTGCCCGGCAGGCTTCTCAGATGTGCGCCGGGTTGCAGTGACGCCATCACCCCAGCACTTCCGCTCGGTGGCCGTCCACCAAGCGTAGGAACTGGGGAAGACGTTTTCGATGTCGTCGTCGATCAGCATGATGTGCAGTTCGCGGCACTGCTCGCCATAATGCCGGGCCAACTCCGGATCGGCTTCCCACTCAACCCGGTGGGCCGACTTCTTCTTGCGCAGGAAAACGAAATGATCGAGCTTGGTAGGATGGTTGCGGTCTCCATTGGGCGGCAGGCCGATGGAGACTTTGGTGGATACGGACAGCCGCTGGACGACACGGCCGTCTTGGTCGTGCGTGACACCAATAATCATGGGGATTCCTCCTTATGAATGGTGATTGGATCCGGATGTCCGAGGGGGGCTCGGTCTTACGCCGACCTAACGTGACTGGTCACAAGGGGTTTTTACCGGGAATCGGCAGCAGTGCCCTTGGTAACACTACGGCATTACACGGGATCTATCCGGCAATCGCGATGATGGGAGGCATTCGCCAACAACCACAGCGCGGAAGTTGGGTGAGGGGCTATGCCGTTGACTCGCGTTGACCGGACGTAGTACTCATGTTTCCAACGCCAGAAGTTCTTTAAGGGGCGTTAGATGAACAACTCTATTGCAGAACGTCGCTATTTGGGTTATAGCTTGGACAGCACGCGCCACGGCTATATGATCGTGTGAAGGAAGTCCTGCACACGCGCATTACAGCTGTCGTTGATGAGCGAAGAATGTGGAGACCCACTGAACTCGGAGCTGTGATAGTTCGACGCGAGCTTACCCTGAAGATTGGCGCTGAAACCCGTCCTGTCTTCCTCCGCATCGGCGTTCCCGTCAGGTCGCCTGCGGCAGAAGAGGGCGAACCCTGGTGGTGCCCCATGCAGTGGGACGGCTTCGGACCCGCAGATAAGATGTGCTCGATCGCAGGGGAGGACAGCCTGCAGGCCCTGGTATTGGCTCTGGACGCCGCACGCAGGCTACTGCCGCACTACGCCGAGCAACTTGGTGGAGCATTATCGTGGGCAGGGTGCGGAGATCTTGATGTGATTTCGCCGCAACAAGACTTGGTGGAGGCATACGGCAAGGTAGCCGGCGAAGCCATGGCCGCCGTCCGTTCTGCCGAAGCTGCTCTCCGCGACACACAGGACTCGGCCTTGGCATCCGTACACGACAAGCTCCTGGAGTTGGTTCATCGATACGGTGAGCGCTAGTTTGTCGTGGTGCCGAACAACAAAGCGATGCGGCTAATGAAGTGCCGAGGCCATCACGGATGGTGAGGCTGATCCCCGAGGTCGTAGGCATGCAAAGATGAGCGTAATGGGTCGGATCGGTAGCTACTACTGGGCCGAAATGCGAGGTAGGAGAGCGGAGGTTCGCGATGTTGTGCGCCTCTTGGGGTCGCGCCTTTGGGGGTTGAGGGCAGTGAACGTCTCATGGGATTCCGGTAAGATGCAGGAGCTTGCAGAGGTGCCCGCCGGTTGGTGCATTCGCGACGACCACGTTGTGAGCCCGCCAATCAACGACACCATGCTTTCCGCGTGGCCGCAGTCCACGTGCAACTCCGGCCGGCATGACGAGTGGTACTTCTTTCATTTACTTCCGGACAACCTTCGGATTCAGGCGTTGTGCAACTGGGTCGGCGTCTCTCTGGCGAGCGTCAGTGACCTTTCTTATCCTGGTGGGTTCGATCTCGCGGCTCAGATAGAAGCGGTCCAACCCGCAGTCGTTGTGGGAGAGGGATCGTTTCTTTTCGTCGTGGCAACGGACGAGGCCACAGTATTGCAACTCCTGCTGTGGGAGGTTGAGGACTAACGTGGCTGTTTTCGATAACTGCCGGCACCGGCGCAACCACCGTTGAACTCCCGTATAGTCGAGTGTCGTCACCGAAGCAGATCATTAAGATTTGCGGGATTGGCCTCGGCTTTGGCAGTTCGGCCCTGCCTGGTCGCCCCGCATTTGCGAATACGTGTTGAGCGAAGCGTTGTCTCGTAGTGCCTCGAGCGAATCCGCCGACAGCCTTTGACGTTTGCTGTGCCTGTCTACTCCTTCCTTCTCCAACCAGCAGCACCTTTGAGCCTGAAGAGCGTGCTTCTGGATTCCTCCGCATCTCCGCCAGCCAAGCTTTCTGCATACATGAGCAGGCCAGCCTCAGATCGACTCGGGTGAAACCTCACGAACACTCCTGCCCGGATCGCTCCACTCTCATTGACCGTCAAAGCTCTCACTTCGGCGATCTGACCCATCAGCACGTCACGATGATCCCATATCCATTGCCGCTGTTCATTGGTCAACTGGAAGGAACCAATCTCGCTCTCTACACCGGTCGGTCCCTCCACAACCATGGCTCCAAGGCTGCCCGCGAACTTTCCCGTGCCTTCAAGGCAACGTATGACTCTCACATCGAGGGTGTCATTCGCCTTCACCTTGAACCATTCGTCTCTGGAGTCCTGGTACTTTACAACCACGCCTTCGCTCCAAGGCAGGCCTCGGGGATCGTGGGTGATGGCGCGATAGAACTCCACAGGGTCACCGCCCTCGGGCATGGCGGGAACAATATGGAGATGCCTGTTGAACAGCCGGACCTCCTCGATCACGGCTTCATAGAGTTCACGCCGCTGTCCATAGGGCATCTGGCTGACCTCCCTGCCCTTGAACTTCGCAATGTCCCAGGCGTAGAACTCGACAGGACCTCTCTCGCGCTGGATTTGGATGGCCTTCTCGGGTAGCGCGTTCACGATGCCGCCTACGCGAGCGGCTCCATCAGGATGATGAAGCTCGCCGCGCAGCACAGTTCCTTCCTGCTCGGGACCTGGGAAGAGCTTGCGAGCCAGCCATACGGGAGAGTGATTGCTCACGTCTTCTATGGCCGGGAGCTTATCGTAATAGGGCTCTCCTTCCGGCCGATGGCTGCGATAGACAGCACGCATGTTGTGGATCGCCACGTTCGCGAGACTGCCATCGTCTTTCCATTCGACACTCACTGGCCGAGTGGAGTCGGGGAGGGTCTTGAGGAACTCCGGTGGCTTCAGGTGAATATCAGGCTTCGCAACGAGAACAGAATTGTCTTTCATGCGGACAACCAGATACCGATTCTCCTGGAAGGCCTGCCGGAAGGCATAGCGTCCTTTGAGGACACCGTTTGCAATGTTGACCTCGAAGGATTCCGTGTGCGGGTCAACTCCTTCGGCAACGAAGTCATAGTGGAAGCCCGCCTTCTCCGCATCGTGTTCGTGAACATTGATCTTCCCAAGCTGGCAGCTTCCACCGACCTTGATGACGCCCGTGCCAGAGTAGATAAGCCTCTTTTCGCCTTTCCCGTAGCCTTCCTTGATGACCCCGTCGAAGTCATCTACGGAATGAGGCTGATTCTCAACCGCCAAGGCTCTGGGCCGCTGCTTGGTGGGCAAGCCTTTCTTCAGCGTGAACTTGGCGTATTCGTTCCTGGTCCGCGGACCTGCCAGCAGAGCGCCATCCACTGCTTTCTTCTTCAAGGCACGATTCAAGGCCAGTTGCCGGGTTCCGAGCGGCTGGGGCGTACCCAGAAGTAGCTTCGCCCTGCCGAGAGCAATTCCGAACAGCAGCCTTCCAGCTTCATGAACGAGTGTTTCTCCCACGCTGAGAGCCAGGTTCGCCAGAGGATTCATCTTTGACCTCGATGGGGGTAGGGAGTGGACATTTGCGCCGCTTCAGTAGCCGAGTCGCATGCCAAGAGGGTGACAATCTGCACCTTTGTCTCGCCACCATTTGTGCTTCCGCCTCCCCCCAGGACGGCGACATCGGCCAAGCGCACGATGGCCACCGAGTTGCTCTAGTCTGTGCCGTGAGCGTAAAGCACCAGCATCGCCATCTTGCCGCACCAACACTTTGTCATCATCTGAGTAATATTGGCCAGAAAGTCTCTGTCCGGTGACGAAGTGCGCAGACTGCCCTCCCAAGAAGCTGAGAAAGTGACCATGGTGGGACAGCTTAGTGGTCGGGTCTTGTTAGTGGACGACGAACCTCTTGTCCGAAAGTTCATCTCAGGACATTTGGTGGCGGCAGGGTATGTCGTTCGTGTGGCAGTTGACGGTTTGGATGCGATCGGACAACTCCGCACCGGACTCCCGGATTTGATTATTTCCGACCTCAAAATGCCCCGCATGTCAGGGTTTGAGCTTCTTGACGTAGTTCGCCAACGCTTCCCTCAAATTCCCGTTATAGTCATCAGCACCATCGCCACCGATGAAATGCCAGAAGCAGTGGCCGCCGACGCTTACTGCCAGAAAAATGGATTCGAATGTGAACAGCTCCTGCAAACCATGTCGGACCTGACCGGAAAACCTCCTCTACGAACTGCTCCCCCGCACGTTCATGACGACCCAGTACAGGCAATATGCGATGAAGACGGTGACTACATCATCGGTTGCGAGGACTGCTTGCGTGCGTTCAGTGTCCCCCGCGCCTCTCTCATGGGAAGAGATGAAAAGTGGACGATGTGCGCGCACTGCGGGAAAGTCGTTCACTTCCTCGTTGCTGACAGAGATCCGCAGAGCCCTGCACGGCCGTAATTTCAAGTGGCCAATTCCCTCCGCGCTCTGAACCTGCCAGGTACAAGAATTTGTGATGGCCCGTGGGCTGTACTCATCGGTTCCTTACGCAGCCTTCGCCAGCTTGTTTCTCTCACGCTTGTCCATCCGGGCCACGACCTGGCCGCTCAGCAGGTCCACAGCGAACACACCCAGCACGGCGACAGCTTCGAAGACCACTCCGGCCAGATGGGTGATAGCCAAGATGGAAGCGAAGGCCGCGCTGACCTGCACGATCTTGTTCCGGAACGGGCTGGTCAGCCAGATGACCACGTACATGAGAAGCAGAGCCGGAGCGTAGATGACCATGAGCACCACCAGCCCAGTGTCGATGACGGCCTTGCCGAGTCTCCAGAGTGGGGACTTGCGTGGATAGCTCTGCGAGTTCTTCCAAAAGGCCAGGCCCAACAGGGCTGCCATCAAGGCAGCCCAGAAGAGCCGGTAACGGGTTACGAGTGACATGCAGCCTCTCCTTTGACATCTGTGAGAGTTGGGGCAAGCAGCGTCGGCGGGACAGTCTGCTAGGCCGCTTGTTCGGTTGTTGCCTGGGGAGTGGTAGCAGCTTCCCGGGCAGCGGTAACTTCGGTGTGAAGGAGGTTCGCCGCGAGATTCCTGACGTACTTCTTCGCGGGCGTGAAGCCAAGATCCGCGCCACTGAAGTAGCGGAGACCAAAGTAATAGGCGACCACGGCACAAACAACAGAGAGAACGATGATGAGAGTCTTCATGATTCGATTGCCTCCTTGAGATTGAGTGGATAGTTTCTTGTCGGGGACGGAGATCGGGGACGATCAGTGACTTTCCAAGTTCGATAGCCGGCACCAGATGGGCACGATAAACGTGACCATGAAAGCGTTTACCAGGGTTCCGCCCAGCGCGAAGGTAACACCCAGCGGACTACTTATTCCGTGAACTGAGTAATTCACGACCTCGGTCGCGGTGAGGGCGATGACCTTGTGAGAGTTTATCCAGCGCAAGGCTGATTCCCTCGGCTTGGCCCGCTTGAAGCCGACGAACCTGGCTAGTTCATTCAGCTTGCCAAGCCCTGCCCACACCATCGACCAGAACACCGCGCCGGCGGTGAAGGATGAGGTGGAGCTTGGAGTAAATGTCATTCTGAACCCTCCTCAATGCGGCGTTCGTCCCACTGTCCCCTCAAGAACCAGTACAGGAAGTAGGGCCAGTACAGAGCGGTGACGATGCCAAGAAGCACCATGTGCGGGAACTTCTTCGGCTTCAGCCACCAGAGAATCAGTGCTCCTACCACCAGATAGACAACCACAATCACGCTAATCGTGGTCATTCTCGCTCCTTTCCGTCCTCGTCCAGCCAGCCGTCGAAGGAGCACTTGACATCGTTGTCCTTCTTCCACTGGCGGAAGGCCTTGTCGAAGTAAGCTGTCATTTCCTTTTCCCAGTTGAGTGCCCAGACAGTAACGCAGAGAAAGAGAACGATAAGACCACCGGGCAGCACCAACATAAGAGCGATGAATAACAGCTTCTTCCAGTAGAGCTTGAACAGCCTCCAGAACAGGCCCTTCTTCTGTATCGGGCAGGTCCCAAGGCTGGCCAGCAGCTTCTCCAATTCACCGGGTTGCATGGGCGTACATCTCCTTCTTCCTCTGTCGCGCCCGCAGCGCTTGGGCCGCGTTCTTGAGCACGGCGAAGATCCATTTGGCGCCACACACGGCAGCCCACGCGACGGCGGCGGCAGCCACGATAGCGACCATATACGCCAGCATGTCGAGGAAAAGTATCAGGCAGAGATTCAGGAATGCCTTTATCACCAGGTTCTCCCTCCTTTCTTCCTTAAAGCCTGGCGGATCGGAGAATGCGCCAAGGCTAGTCCACGCACTACTTGACGGAAGGCCTCGTATTGCACGAGCTTCCGAATCAGGGTGACGAGCCCGTCGGCAAGCTGCAACCGCAGGCGATCCTGCCTGGTAACAGCTCGGCCGACTTTGCCACGCAGGACTTTGTCAAACCGGGACGGGCTGTTGCTGGGCTGGCGGAAGAAGTTGACCTTGGTTTTCAGGACTTTGTTCCTCCAGCTCGCCAGAAAGCCGATGGCACTCCCGATCTCGACGAGAGCGAACGTCTCCAATATTCCGGTCAAGCTTCACCTCCTTATGCGAACAGGTGCGCGATCCAGTGGGCGATGCCAGTTGCAAGACCGATCAGCGCACCCATTCCGATAGACCCCAGGATCGCGGCGATGATGATGCCCAGCGTCAGACCAAGCTTGTTTTGAGGCACGGCCGGTTCGGGGTTGGCCAGCCTTTCGATTGCGCACAGCGCAGGTAGCTTGGCCTTGACGGTGTCGATGGGGTCGCCGGACTCACGGGAATACTCTTCGACCTTCTTCGCGACCTCGTTATAGAGCGTCTTGAATTCCTGAGAGCCAGGGCGCACGCCGTTGGCTTCATGGCCTTGGGCGGCTTCAGCGGCAGCAGCAACTGCCCACCTCAGCCGGCGCCAGTTCCAGCCGAGCTTGACCGACTTGTAGAGGCCAGTCACGGGCCGAAGATAGGCGGCAAGAGTCATGCCGCAGCGGCTTGCTTCTCTCGGGGAGTTCAGTTCGTCCATAGGCTTACTCTCTCCTTTCGTCTCTTTGTCGCTTGCGGCGGCTCCTAGCCGCCACAGGCGTGGGCAAGCGGCAACACCGAATGCCAGCTGTTGGTCTTGTCTGTGAGTATCGGGGGGATGCCGCGGGGCTTAGTTTGCAGGCGCGAGGTGTCTTGGTGACCCGGTTACCGCGATTCCAGCGACTTGATCCTCGGGCTCACCCAAGAAAAAGCAGCACTGGTGACAGAGTTTGCCTCGCTTTGGTTGTGGTGACTTGCCCAGATCACCCGGCTCCAGTTGCCCAGAGGCACAATCGGTGCTGAAGTCGAGAATCCCTTCACCTGCGAAATGACGATACTTCGGACAGTACTTGCGGACTTCCTTGCGCGTGGTGAAGACCATGGCGTGATACTCTTTTTCAATTTGACGCTTCAGCTGGCACTCCGGCGTGCGGTGGAGTACCAGTGAAAAGGAATCAACCTTTCCTGCGAGCTTCACCAAGGCGCTATTTCCATCCCTCAACGCCTCGGGAAGATGGATGACAGCAATCGTGTTTGGCATAGGCAAATCCTCCTTCAAGTGATTTGAATTGGTCTTATCACATGCGAAACCGTCGAACATTGCATCCTGGACTTGGCTTCAGCCTCCAACCAGTGCGACTCGGAAAGGCTCAAGCACCGCAGGCCGCGTGGACGCCGCCATTGATAGCTGTTCTTACGAGCTGGGGTGATAGACAGCCCCACTGAGCCAATCTTCAACAGATCTGGTCGACGAGCCGGTACTACTCCTTCGTCCACCCGTTCAGAATTCCACCTAATAAACTGATTGGGACGTGCATGTGGTGGCGGGTGCTGGCAACCGTGACGTCTATCTTGCGGATGCGAAGCAGTATCCACCGACTTCTGGCACTGTCCCATCTGCGGAATGCATACACTGATGTTCAGAGTCATTTCTCCTCCTTTTCCCGAACCTGGCGTAGCAGGAGTCCGGGAAACCATGGCCTACAGGTTTTGTGCTTGTTTGACGTGATTGTTAATTAGGCAGCGTGCAGATCGCTGTGAGCGAGTATTTGCCGTTCGAGACAAGGATTCCCGTGAGTTCACGCGTGACTCCAGACAGGTGTTCACGAGAGATCCAGCAGAGCGGCTCCAACTTCCCTTCCAGGAAAACCTGGGCAGCAGGCTCGTCCTGGCGAGTCTTGGGGTTGTGATAGGTGACCGGCTTGACGGTGACCCGTTGGCCGATCTGGGACTGGAAGAGTCTCAGTTCAGCTTCGATCCTCTGGCGGTCTTGCTGCTTGAGCGTGATGTCTTTCAACCTCTGCTCAAACCCATTGACCGCCGGCAGAGCCACAGTGGCAGGCTGCGGCGCCGGCTCGCCATCGTCCTCCGTGGCCAACAGGCCATGCTCCAGCCGATACTGGCCATCCGGCACATCCACGATACCGAGCCAACTTGCCGGATTGGGAGTGCTGCCTACTATTCGCACCAATGTGTCTTCCACGATCACATCAAGATTCAGATGGCCGTAGTCGGCGCGCACGCGTTCCGACTCCCAGGTGATCGGCACATACTTGCGAGTCACTCCTGTGGCCATAGCCATATCCAGAAAGCCATCCAGGGTGTGTGGACCACCAAGTATGCCGTCCGCCACTGGCTTCACCGAGCCATCTGGATTACGTGGTGGCTCAAGAGTCAATTCCCGGTCAAAGACCAGCTTGACCAGTTCGGCGTAAATCTCCAGATACATGCCGCTGGCCTTGATCCGGTTGTGCACATCCTCCTCCGCGTACAAGTAAGCGGCCAAGCCAGCCTCCTGCTCGTTGGCGATGCGCTTGCCGCGATGGTCCTTGCCAGCTTTGAGGAACTCCGCCTTCTTGGCTTCCCGAGTGCGGTTGTACAAGTGCCAGAAGTCCCTGGCGGCGGTGGCGGCCTCAGGGCGAGTGGGGAAAGTCCGAATCTCCAAAGGCACTCGCCAGCAACGTTTCCAGCTCTCCTTGTCGGCGAACTTACGTGCCTTTTTGAAGATCTCGACCCATTCCTCATGGGCAACGTCCATCGCCGTGGTCACCGCGATAGGCTCATTCCAGTTGCCGAGACGGCGTAGAGGAATGCGACCCTGGCCCTGAAAGCCACCTTGCCACCAGAACTTTGGAGCCACGGGACAGGTATTGCGGAATTCCGTGATTGCCGTGTTCGCCCACTCAACCGACTTCCCGTTCATCTTGATCGAGTCAATGATCTCCTCCAGGCGCGAGGCAATCATGGGCATCTGGCTCTTGGCCAGGTCAAGCTCCATCCAGCGGATGGCCTCCAGGACTTTGGGGCTTGGCTCCATCGCCCTGAGCTGGGCGAGGACACTCTTCCGGTTGAGCCAGAGCAGATTGAACCAGACGATGGCGTTGACCACACACCCGATGCCCATCTGGCCGTCCCTGGCATCGACAGTCATCCTGATAACGTACTCGTCGTCATACCGTTCGACCCGTGGATGGCGGTCGAACAGGGTATCACCGTCATCAATCACCATCGCCTGCGTGGGAGTGGCCACAGCCTGCGGATAGTCCTGAAGGGTCTTCCAGTGCGCCACGATATCGGGGTCGAGCAATGCCAGCACGGAATCATCGAAATCCGCGCCATTAAAGCTCTTCCCCAGACCTGGCGTACCGTCCGGGCTGGCTGCAAAGCCCAGATGCACGAACATCACGGCGCCACGGTCGATCTCAGCGAAATGCTGCAGCCGACGGCCGCGCAGCTTGCCGGATTCTTTATGAGAGGCATTGGGATTCCTGAGCGAGACGAACTCGCCCTCAAATCCGCCCAAATACACTGAGTTGACATCGGGTAAGGTCGAACGCTCCCAGTGCGGGTAGCCTTGCCGGTCGAAGACGAACGGCTCCGGGAAGATGTACTTCCGCACTGCTGCTCCCGCCAGCTCCTGAGGCTTGACGGTCATGAGATCCTTGGGCTCCCGGAAGCGGATGCGAAAGCGGTCGGGATCACTGTTCTGCGGAGATTCCATCTGGGTGCGATAGAAGGCATCCCGGCAATGGCGGAATTGCATCGCCGGCAGGCCTGCGGCATACATCCGCCAGAGCTTCCAGCGATTCTCGTTCAGCACCGGAGTGCCGTCTTCATCGACCCAGCCCTCAGGGCTGTAGAAGCCGATCTCCTCCTTGACGCGTTCGTCGTCCCTCATCAGCTCGAACACGTCGCAGGCAAACTCCTGAGTGAGGAGCTGGATGAGCTTTTGATCCCGAACCTTGGCCAGATCGAGATTGGAGGCAGTTTGTACGTCCAGATTGGCCGGGCTGCCATGGAGTTCGTTGAGCACGCTGAAATAGGCTTGGCCATTCCAGGCGCGAAGCTCCTTCTTGATGTCGAAGACGATCAGGTCGTAATCGACATCCCAGATCAGGCAATGCGCCTTGATTTGGCCGCTGGGCAGGGCGCCCGTGATCTGAATGAGATCACCAATCTGTGCCGGATGCCCCGTCAGCAGGGCGCCGCCGCGGCGAGAGGCCAGTGCCGCTCCCGAAGTCCAGGGCTCCGGCCAGCGCGAGCCAGGATCGTAGACCGCAGTCTCGAAGGATGTAACCCCATCCGCAAGGATGACTCGATGAACAGAGTCGTACTGATTCAATTGACGGACTTCGGCCTCCCTTCCAAACAGCGCTGTCCTGCCTCTTGCCAAGTGCCTCTTGATCCTCTTCGGGACACTTGGCTTGGCGGCCGGGATGTCAAATCCAAACAAATGGCAAGCTTCCTCATACGGAATGGGCTCCCGCATCAGCACAGCGCAGAAGCCATCGTCTCTTACCCAGGGGATGACCGGATACCACGTGCCGTCTTCCGGGATTTCCAGTCCAAGACCGGACTGGACGAGGGCTAGCGCCAGATCAAAGCTGCCGGTCTGGCGCCCGAGCGATATTCTGGAATACTCAACGCCGGCCTTCGCCGCATGGTGCTCCAGGACGGGGCTAAGTTCGCTGAACCCGAAGCTCGTCCTGACATCCGGCTTTTCGCCCGGTTGGCGATAATGGCGGAAGATCGGCCTGCGGCCAGGACGCTCCGGGTCCTCAAGCACTGACCACTTCTGGTACGGCTTCGCGATGTCCGGAGTGAAATACAGCTCTTCGTGATTGGGCATAGTTCGCCCCTCCTTCTGTCGGGCATGCCGCCGACGGGCAGGATTGGGACTGAAGAGTGGGACCGAAGATTGGGAATCCATTCCGGACGGAATGGAGAAGCGGTGGGATTGCCGGAATGCGGGGGAAAGGTGGGATCCCCTTGCTCCCCGGCCGAAGCCGGGGCTTGCCGGACTTAGCGTGGGTTAGCTGCGCAGCCAGCGCAGAATGTGAGTGGATTGAACGTCCTTAGCACGCTGGACGTCCTCACGCAGGTTGACAATGCTTCTTTGGAACTGCGCTTCGAGAGATAGGGGCAGAGGAGCAGGCAGTCGATCTGCACGCCGTTGCGGCAACTGGCTGAGCATGGCGTTCAGCTCTCTGCGCCTCTCCTCGCGAAACTCGCGAGCGATCAAAGCGCGCTCCGGTTGAAAGTACCTCAAGGCACACCTCCTTTGTGATTGGGGAAATTGAATGAATTGGAAGGAATCTTTCTTACAGCAGGAAAGAACGAATGCAGGTGAGAACGTAATTGCGGTAGTTGCGGTCCTCGGCTAGGCCGAAGACGCGGGGCAAGTCAGCCTGGGATGGGCCCGCAGGATCTCTCGACTGCGATGTCCGAAAAGACCCCCGTGGGCTCGAAACGATTTGGATGGGGCCCCACATCCATATCGTGACCAGGTGCATATCCACTTGGCCCATTTCCGGCCTCGCGCCCGAAACCCTCGCATGGGCCAGGGAGAATCAGGTTTGGCGGCAGCGATACGAGTTCGATAGGTTTTGGGTCAGCAATGTGCCTCGCGCGGGAGAAGAAATGATGTAATACGACCTACGGGGTAGAAGCTTGGCGGGATAAACTATTGTGGTGGTTTTCGGTAAGAATTGAGGGCCTGCGAGAGGAAAACGGCGTCACACTTAGCGTCACACTTAAGCGCAAAAAGGGCCTTATTCGGGCTACAAGTTGGGTTCAGCGGTCCTGTAAATTCAATGATTTAAGCTGTTGAAAACTCCTTACGCAGAATTTCTAATCCGTGGGTCGGGGGTTCGAGTCCCTCCACGCCTGCCATTGCTTTCAGATTGTTCCTTCATCAAGACCTGCCGGGATTGTTTCCTTCTCAAAGGTTCCCCACATTGGCCCTTTGTTTCTTCGGATGGACCTCGCATAAAGGATAATTTCCGCCTTGCCTGCCATCCCACTACGTCCTAAGCTAGGAAATGGGCTTTTGCGCACAAAGACCAGCGAGGTGAAGGGAATCTCCATTCGGCGGGCCGCCTAAGCCGGAAACTGGGGTCAACTTTCCGTAGGTCATACCTTATCTTGAAG
>Ga0326728_10007929_pt1 | contig 26755 bp, 23 predicted proteins | sample MB3enrmetagenome_FD_207602 | JGI IMG/M metagenome (GOLD analysis project Ga0326728, IMG submission 207602) | Lab enriched peat soil microbial communities from McLean, Ithaca, NY, United States - MB31MN | ecosystem: Environmental > Terrestrial > Soil > Wetlands > Peat | place: USA: New York...
GGTTGCTCGAGCGTTGGATGAATTTTTTGCGCCCGGGGTCATTCAGAAGAATATCGAGGCTGTCAGAGCCGCATACGAGGCGATGAGGGAAGGTTGATATGCGAAAGAAAGCCGCACTCGGTCCGGACCCAAGAAAAGCCTTTACGTATCAAGAACTTCCGATAGGTTCCACAATAACTGGTCTGGAGAGGGACCTGGCACGAACCGGTACATGGCGCTTCTATCGCCCGGTGTTTGCCCCCGGGAGCGCGCCTTGCAGGCAATCGTGTGCGGCACGGGTTGACATAGCAGCCGTCATGGCTAAGCTGAAGAAGAAAAGATTCGAGGAAGCTTGTCTCGACTTCATGCTCGAGAACCCCTTCCCCGGGACTTGCGCAAGGCTTTGCAACCGCCCATGCGAGAACGCGTGCAACAGGGAAAAAGTTGATGGACCTATCTCTGTCAGAGCAATGGAAGAGTTTATTTTCTCCGCCGGCTTTCGGCTTCGTCCCGTCGTCTATCCTGGACGCGAGAGAAGGAAGATAGCCATTGTCGGGGCGGGCATAATAGGTCTCTCCTCCGCGTATTTCCTGGCTCGCCTTGGTTATCGGCCGATCGTTTTTCGAGGCGACGGCCTTGAATCCGCCTCCGGCCGTGACAGGCGATACGATGGCGTGATGGCCGAGGAGATCGACGCCATCGTCGAGCAGGGAGTAGTCATATGGCAGGATAGGTGGACCGGGAATAAAACAGAAGAATTCGAGGCCGTTTATCTGTCAGTCAGCCAGACCGCCGGTCGCGACCCGGATCGCGGTGCGATAAGTCGAGAAGGTATATTTGAAAGAACCAAAGGCGCACCCGACTGCCAGGGCGTTGATCAGGCAATCGAGGAAGGGAAGAGAATGGCGGTAACGATAGATGCTCACCTGAGAGGAAAAGGCAATGCTTCTGAGACCAGGAGATCCGACATAGGAGAAAAAGGAGGGATTTCATCCGATCTGTACCAGGCAGATGGGTCAAACAGGGGTGATTTTGAGGTAAAGGTGACGGGCGGGGTATCTCAAAAGGCTGACGATGAAGAACTTCAAAAGTTGCGTCAAAGGGCTGTCGAAGAAGCTATGAGATGCCTGAACTGCGGGGCCTGCACCGGCTGTGGGCAATGCATACTCTACTGCCCGGAAGGGGCATTATCTCGCAGTTCCGTCGCGTCTCGAACGATAATCGTTGATTATGCGTTCTGCAAAGGTTGCGGCATCTGTCGAAACGAATGTCCGAAAAGTATGTTCGTTTTCAAGAAAGAGGAGGGTGAATGGGAGTGAAGCACGGTGATAAAAAGATGCTGACGGGGAATTATGCAGTCGCCTACGGGGCAAGGCTTGCCCAGGTGGAGGTTGTCCCCGCCTATCCCATTACACCCCAGACGCAGATCATGGAAAAGCTGGTTGAATTCATCGAGAAAGGGGAACTTAAGGCCCGGTTCGTTCCGGTGGAGTCTGAGCACAGTGCTATGACAGTGGCGATCGCGGCGCAGGCAACCGGGGCTCGCTCCTTTACCGCGTCGTCTTCTCAGGGCCTGGCTTACATGCACGAGAATCTCTTCGTCGCTTCCGGACTTCGGCTTCCTCTCGTACTGGCTGTCGTGAACCGTGGCCTTGCCATGCCGATCTCGATACACCCCGATCAGACAGATTCTCTCGCTGAAAGAGACAGCGGCTGCATTCAATTCTACGCGGCAGATGCACAAGAAGCCCTTGATCTGATTCTTCAGGCTTATCGGGTCGCCGAGGATCAGGACGTTCTTCTGCCTGTCATGGTCTGTCTGGAAGGATTCCTTATTTCGCATTTCACAGAGATCGTGGAAGTGCCAGATCAAGCCGAGGCAAAAGATTTTGTGGGCGATTATACCTCCAGGCACGTGATACTCGATCCTCAAAGACCGATGCATATCGGTATTCTGGTCAACGAGCATTATTACACGGAGTACCGGTTTCAGCAGAAACAGGCGATGGACAGCGCGAAGAAAGTAATCAAGAAAGTTGCGGAAGAATACCGGGCCCGGTTTGGCCGCGGACATGGGTTGGTCGAAAGCTATAAGACCGAGGATGCACAAATCGTCATCGTGACGATGGGAGCCCTATCGGGTGTCGCGAAACTGGCCGTCGATCGCTTACGCGAGGACGGAATCAAGGCAGGTCTCGTCCGGCTTGTCGCCTTCCGACCGTTTCCGAAAGATGAGATTATCGGCTGCTGCCGGGCTGCTGACACCGTTGTTGTCCTTGATCGGAACGTCTCACTCGGTTCCTCCGGGATTATATACCTTGAGGTATCCTCCTCTCTGTGCAACCTTTCTTCCGGGCCGCGTATCTACGACGTCATTCTCGGTTTGGGAGGCAGGGACATCGGTCAGGAAGACATTGAGGAATTAGTTAAGAAGCTCACCGGCCGGGTTCCAGACGTTCAGGACGTATCGTGGGCGAAGGTAAGAGGAGCGATGTAACATGGAGAAGGATAAGACTTTCATCCGGCCAGGAAACTTCTTTTGCCCTGGATGTCCCGCCGGCATAATCTGGAAGTTGATCCTGAAAGTCCTTGGGCCGAACTGTATCGCCTCGATTGGTTCCACGTGTGTAGGTATGCCTGCCATCCTGTATCCCAGCCCCCTCGATATCCCTACGCTTCATGTCGGTATGCCGGGACCCGCAGCCGCCCTGTCCGGTATTTCTGCCGCGCTTGAAATCCTGGCGGAAAAGGGTAAGAGACCTGCCCGGGGGAATATTAACGTGTTTGCCATAGCCGGAGACGGAGGCACGGCAGATATCGGAATGGCAGCGCTGTCGGGCGCCGCAGAGCGGAATGATAATGGCATCTATTTTTGTTTTGACAACGAGGCCTATATGAACACCGGTATCCAGCGCTCCAGTCTCACGCCTCGGAAATCGTGGACAACGACAACGCCCGTCGGAAAATTTCAGACGAAAAAGGACCTGCCGACAATCATGGCGGCCCACAGGATCCCGTATGTGGCGACCGCCAGCCTTGGGTTTCCCAATGACTTCATCGCAAAGATAAAAAAGGCAAGAGATTTAAAAAAAGGATTTCGCTATATTCACATCCTCGCTCCTTGCCCGATCGGCTGGGGATTCCCTTCTGAAAAAACTGTGGAGGTTAGTCGGCTGGCGGTTGAAACAGGCGTCTGGCCACTGTACGAGATAGAGTCGGGTGTTATGCGGCAGGCTCAGAGGAAGACTGCCAGAAAGCCTGTTAGCCAATATTTTAGAATCCAGAAGCGGTTTGCACACTTGACCGATGATGAGATAGATGCGGTCGAAGCGGTCCTTCGGAAAACGGAAACTCCGGAGTAAGCCGCGTTTGAGAAAATGAGATAGGGGAGAATGAAAAAGGCAAGGTGTATAAGGACTTTTTCCGTTTTCGGAAAACGTGAGACCAAAAGGGGGGCAGATCAATGAGAAATAAGAAAGGCAAGGCTACGCGAAGGTGGACGCTTTCTATCGGCCTAATAGTGGTTCTTTTTGTTCTGGCGAGCGGGTTATATGTAACCCCCGTCAACGCGCAGATTAAACTAACGTACGCAAACTTTCCGCCGGCGACGACTTTTCCTTGCATTCAGATGGAGAGGTGGGCCAAGGAAGTGGAAAAAAGGACGAATGGAAAGGTAAAGGTAATCACCTTTCCAGGGTCCTCATTACTCGGACCCAAAAATATGTTCGACGGTGTGAGAACCGGTCTCGCTGATATCGGGTGTCTTACGCTCGGTTATCAGCCCGGACGTTTTCCGCTGTCTGAAGCGGCCGACTTGCCTATCGGTATGCCAAGCGCAAAAGTCGCAAGTATGGTTCTTTATGATCTTGTCGAGAAATATAAGCCGAAAGAGTTTGAGGATATCAAGATTCTAACAATGTTCTCATGCGCTCCCTCCAATTTTATGACACGGATGCCGGTGAGGAGCATAAAAGATTTGAAGGGTGCCGAGCTGAGAGTCGTCGGGACAGCGGCGGACGTTCTAAAGCTCCTCGGAGGCACACCCATCGCAATGCCTCAGTCCGATACACCAGAGGCATTGCAGAGAGGTGTGGTGAAAGGTGTCGTGTCGTCCCTGGAGGTGCTTAAAGATCTGAACTATGCCGCCTACTGCCCATACGTTACGTTCGCCAATCTGCAAACCTTCGGATTTGTGGTCTGTATGAATAAGAAGAAGTGGGAAGGATTGCCGGCAGATGTGAAGAAGGTCCTTGACAATCTTTCCCGCGATCAAGCCCTCTGGACCGGACAATACGCAGACGACCATTGCAAGGAGGCCTTAGAATGGTCCAGTAAGAAATACGGACTTCAGGTTTTTGAGTTCAATGCAGCAGATAGAGCGGAAATCCCCAAACTTGTGAAACCCTTTATCGACGGCTACGCCAAGAGGGTAACCGCAGATGGTATGCCGGGTGACCAGATCGTAGGGGATGTATACAGGCTAAAAGCAAAATACGCAAAAGAGCTCAGGTAGTCTTACTTACGTCGGATCAGGGAGGTATTATGTCTTCCTGACATGATGAGCACGTTCTCTGTTCGGGCAAGGGCGTACAGGGGTACAGGAGGTCATCATGATTGTCGGTGATATCATCACTAGGAATGCGCACAGATTCCCCGATAGGTTGGCCGTGGCTTTTCGCGATACCCGGCTCACATGGAGGGAATTAAACGAAAGAGTAAACCGGCTTTCGAATAGCCTCCTAGCGTTGGGGCTCAGGAAAGGTGATCGCGTAGTTCTGTTTTCCAAGAATTCACATCAATTCATAGAAAGCTGGTTTGCTTTCGCGAAGGCAGGACTAGTCGGGATAACACCCAATTATCGCTTGGGCGGAAAGGAACTGAGCTATATTATCGGCGATAGCGGGGCCTCTGCAGTTATCGTTTCGCAGGAAAATGCAGAGACCGTCAGGGATATCGCGCCCAACATCCGCGATGTCAAATATTTCATCGGGATTGGAGAAAATCATCGGTTGTCCGTCGACTATGAGTCTATGATAAGGGTTGGAACGCCGGAAGAGCCTGATGTGCAGGTGGACGAAGAAGACATACGACTGCTCATGTACACGAGCGGCACCACCGGTGTTCCCAAGGGCGCCGTGTGGACGCATAGGTCATCGATTACGCCTTACTGGGACCTGATCATTGCAGCGCATTTACAGCTCGATGATATCAACCTGAATGTCCTTCCGCTCTGCCTGGCGGGAGGCAATATGACGTGCATGACCTTCTGTTTCAGGGGAGCGGCAACCGTAGTCCTTGAAGAATTCGATCCGATAAAAATATTCGAAACGATCGAGAAGGAAAGGGCAACAGCAACGACGCTTGTCCCCACGATGATCATTAACCTCATTAATCACCCGGATATCCGAAAGTATGATCTATCGAGTTTAAGAAAAATCATGTACGGATCGGCCCCGATATCGAACGAGATCCTGAAACAGGCGATGGAGGTGTTCAAATCCGATTTCATCCAGTGCTATGGCGCTACCGAGAGCAATGCCTTCAGCGGCTATCTACTCCCCGAGGACCATTTACACGATGGGTCGGAGAAGCAGGTTAAGCGGCTGGCGTCGTGCGGAAGGGAAGCTATCTGGGCTGAGCAGCGGGTGGTGGATGGAGAGGGTCATGACGTGAAAGGGGACCAGGTGGGAGAGATCATCATCAAGGGCGAAGGAGTTATCAAAGAATATTGGAGGGATCCTGAGAAGACGAGAGCAACGATAAGAGACGGCTGGTGGCATTCAGGTGATATGGCGAAGGTGGACGAAGAAGGGTACATTTACATCGTCGACAGGAAAATCGACATGATCATCAGCGGGGCCATCAATATTTATCCCCGTGAAATAGAGAACGTTCTTTATAGTCATCCTGCTGTGAAAGAAGCGATCGTAATCGGGGTCCCTGATGAACAATGGGGTGAAGTCGTGAAAGCGGTCGTACAGCTCAAGGACGGAATGGCGGCAACCGAGGAAGAGATTATCGAATTCTGTAAGAAGAATCTGGCGAGCTACAAGAAACCGAAGTCAGTCGATTTCATAGAACAGTTTCCCATAGGCACAGGGGGTAAGATTCTCAAAAGGGCGGTAAGAGAAGCATACTGGAAGGGAAGAGACCGGAATGTCTGAGGAAAGACCCCTTAAGGGTTACAAGATGTTAGACCTTTCACGCTATCTGCCCGGCCCCTATTGCTCTATGATTCTTGCGGACATGGGTATGGAGGTGCTCAGGGTTGAAGAACCGATAAAGGGTGACCCTGCGAGATGGATAGGACCGGTCTGCAAGAAGGACAGCATCTATTTTCTCGCGGTCAATCGCAACAAGCGCAGCATCGGCATCAATCTATCCACGGACGAAGGAAAGATGATTTTCCGTCGCCTCTGTGGCATGTATGACGTGGTGCTCGAAAATTTCCGCCCGGGGACGATGGACGCCTTGGGCCTCGGTTATTCGGCCCTTTGTATGGTGAATCCTGCCCTGGTCCTCTGCTCCATTTCTGGATTCGGTCAACAAGGACCGCGTGCGCAGAAGCCCGGCCATGATCTCAACTACCTCGCCTTGTCCGGCTTTCTCGGTCTGATCACTAAACATGGATCGGTTCCGACGATCCCGCCGGTGCTTATCGCAGACCTCGCAAGCGGACTCCTGGCCTGCATAGGGATACTCACAGCCCTTCTTGAAACAAAGGCGACAGGCAAAGGGCGCCACATAGACGTTTCGATGATGGATAGCATAATCTCGCTGCTCTGCTACAATGTTACCGCTTTTGGCATGGGCCAATCCGCCGGGGGGAAAACGGACTTCTGCGGCGATCTCCCCTGCTACAACATCTACGAAACAAAAGATCACCATTTCATAACGGTAGCAGCCATGGAACCTCAGTTCTGGAGGCATTTGTGCATGCTTATCGGCCATCCAGAATGGGCAGACAAACAATGGGCGGTCAACGGGGAGAGGGAGCAGATTCTGTCGGAGCTCAAGGTGGTCTTTGCCGAAAAGACCGAGGCCGAATGGAAAGAATGTTTCGCCGGACGAGAGGTCTGCTGCGAACCGGTACGGAGCCTGCAAGACGTGTTTTCGGATTTGCAGGTTGCGGAAAGGCAAATGGTCTTGGAGCTCTACCATCAAGAGGAAGGGAGATTGTACCAGTCCGGGAATCCGATTAAGTTTTCCGGAATGGAGGAGGCCTATACCGCTCCACCCCGGCTGGGACAGCATACGCTCGAAGTCCTGAAAGATCTGGGTTACACACAAGAAGAAATAGCTTCGCTGAAAGAGAAGGCGGTTATTTGACAGGGAGCATGAGGGAGGATTTTTTCGGCCGGTGCTCCCAAACAGGCTCCTTTCGGTTTTGTTGACCTGACCCTGGCGCTTTCTTACCTGGATCTTCTTGCGCCTGCAATGGGGCTTGGCAGCTGCTGGGCCGAATTGCTCCAAGGGGCCCTCCTCTCCTCACCGTTTCAAAGGAAGGCAGTGAGCGCACCCGAGGAGCATCGCATTATTATCCCATGATGCTGTGATATCCTGCGGCAAGGCGCCACCACCTTCCCGAGTGGAAACCGCTGAAAATCACCTTCGCCTGAGCCTGAGGATGCAATCTTCTCGGGATGCTCCGCTAGGGCCGGGAGTCAATAACTTGAAGGGACGGCAGTGCCCGGACAACAAAATCAAATAAGAATACTTGCTCATATTTTTTACTTGACAAAGAAATAGCCCTTATCGTAGAACTAGTAACAGGAGGAATATGAATGAGCGTTTACTTTGTATTGAATGAGCGTTTACTCATATGACTACGCGCAAGAAATTGACCTCTCCCGAAAGAATTCTGAAGGCCGCCATAAAGCTTTTCGTCAAGAAGGGCTACAACGCAACATCGGTGGCGGAAATAATGAAGGCCGCCGGCCTCACCAGGGGCGCCCTGTATTGCCATTTCGAGACGAAGGAGCACCTTGCCCACGAGATCATCAAGCTGTTCGAGGAAAAGTTTCTCAAGAACATGATGGCTTTCGTGGAAGAAAGCGGTGGAAACTCCATGACAAGAATAGAGAACATGATCCGCTTTGATATCCGTTTTGCGGGGGAGAATCCGGACCTTTGCCTCTTTATGACGCTGATCTCCGCCGAGATGTGCGGGTCGGGCAACCGTCTGGAGTCTCACCTCAGAACCTTCTACAAGAAATGGTGCGATTTCGTTGCGGATATTCTCGAGGAAGGAAAAAGGGCGGGGGAGCTGAGTAACACTATAAATTCCTCATTCCTCGCTCTCATAATTCTGGGAACGCATGATGGCGTTTTTCTCCATCTCAAGATGAACCGGGGCATTACCGATCTGCGCACTTACACGCGCCATTTCAGAAACCTAATAGTATCAGGGGTGAAGGGCCAAAAATAGAAGAACGATAAAGGCGGGTCGCCGGTCAATTCCGGAAAAAAACGGCATCACCAACATCTTTACGGGGGGGTAGCGATGAGAAGGGAAAGAATGGTCTGCTGTGCAGTTGTAAGCCTTATTATTGTTCTATCGGTTTTTATCCTGGCTGCATCCGTCCGGGCCCAGGAGAAGGTGATCAGATTCAAGTACGCGAACTTTATTCCGCCTGCTCATAAGAATGCCGTCCTCTCGGAGCAGTACTGTAAGGAGATGGAGAAGAGGACCAATGGGCGCGTAAGGATCACCCATTTTGGCGGCGGCACTCTGGTGTCTGCCCCGCAGATCTATGACAGCACGGTCAAGGGGATATGCGACATCGGCCATTCCATCCAGGCGTATACGACCGGTCGCTTCCCCCTCACCGAGGTGATAGACCTTCCACTCGGTTACAAAAGCGGCATTCAGGCTACGAGACTGATAAACGCCTTTTACAAGAAATTCAAGCCAAGAGAATATGACGATACGCACATATTGTACATGCATGCCCACGGTCCAGGATATTTCCATACGAAGAAGATCATCGCCAGTCTCGATGAAGTGAAGGGCATGAGGATAAAATCGACCGGAATGAGCGCCAAGATCGTCAGCGCAATTGGAGGGGTCCCGGTCACGATGCCTATACCCGAGACATACGATGCCCTGCAAAGGGGGCTTGCAGACGGGGTATTACTGAACAACGACGTCCTGAAAAGCCTCAGGTTCGGTGATTTCTGCAAGTGTACCGTTCTCAACAGCGGCATTGCTTATACGGTCTCTTTCTTTGTGACGATGAACAAGGATAAATGGAACAGTCTGCCGCCCGATATTCAAAAGATCTTCGAGCAGGTGAGTCAGGAATACGCGGAGAAAATGGGTCATGCCTGGGACGATGCCGACCGGGAGGCGGAAGAATGGGTCCGTCAAACGGGAGAGCACAAGTTCGTAAAAGCCTCTAAAGAGGAGATCGCAAAGGCCAGGGAAAAAATGAACCCGCTCCTCAACGATTACGTCCAGCGCATGAAAGCCAAAAACCTACCCGGCGAAGAGGCCCTCAAGTTTTGCCTGGATTGGCTCAAGGCCAACCAGTAAAGATTGGCGGGCTCGAAGAACAGCCATAGCCCCGCATGAGGCCTTCCGTGGAAAAGCCTCTGAGGCGGCAGAGAGCCGGAGGGAACGATGAGTACCTTTTTTAGGGCTGTGGGGAAGGTGAGCGAGGCGATGCAGTGGGTCGCGGGGGTGACGCTCTGTGTAATGATGGCCGTAACCTTCGCCGATGTCATCGGGAGGGCTTTGGGCCACCCGGTCGTCGGCGCCTACGAAATCATCTCTTTTCTGGGGGCCATCGTTGTCGGCTTCGCGATTCCATATACGTCGAAGCTGAACGGACACATCTACGTAGATTTCCTGATCAATCGGTTCAAGGGCAAGCGCAGAGATGTTATGAATGTTACGACTCGTATAATGGGCATGGTGCTCTTCTTTCTGATGGGATTCTTTTTCCTGTCTATGGCCCGTGACCTCTATATTAAGGGTGAGGTAAGCACAACCCTCAGGCTGCCTTTTTATCCCATTGCCGCAGGTCTGGGCGTCTGTTGCTTCGTTGAGATTCTCATTCTGGTATCGTCGGTCGTCAGGATCTATGGGGGTCGCCATGAGTGATGTTGCACTGGGAATCGTTTCGATCCTGATACTTATGCTCCTATTCCTGACCGGGATTGAATTGGCTTTTGCCATGGCGCTGGTTGGCTTTGTAGGATACGTGTATCTCACCTCTTTTACCGCGGCGTGTAATCTTCTCGCAAAAGATTTCTTCGAGACGTTCAGTTCCTACGGACTGACGGTAATACCGCTGTTTGTTCTGATGGGCCAGATAGCGTACAACTCGGGCACGGCGAAAAGATTATATGATTCGGCCTACAAGTTCGTAGGTCATGTTCCAGGCGGACTGGCGATGACTACCGTAGTCGGAGCAACGCTTTTCAAGGCTATGTGCGGTTCGACGCTCGCCACGGCCGCCACTTTTGCCGGCATAGCCGTGCCTGAAATGCAGAGGCACGGGTACAGCAAGACCCTTTCCACGGGAGTGGTCGCGAGCGTGGGGACCTTAGGGGTCATCTTTCCGCCAAGCATAACTCTGATCATCTTCGGTATCATCACCGAACAGTCAATCGGGCGGCTGTTTCTGGCAGGGGTAATACCGGGACTGATCATTGCTTTCTTTTTTCTCGTCGTCATTTACGGGTGGGCGAGAATCGACCCTTCGATTGCTCCGAGGGGTGGAAAGTTTACGTGGGCCAAACGTGTACGGTCACTTCCAAACCTGATATGGGTAGCGGTCATTTTCGGCATTGTCATTGGCGGACTTATGAAGGGCATGTTCAGTCCCACAGAGGCGGGAACAATCGGGACACTGGCCGTGCTGATAGTGGCCTTTGCCAAAGAACGCATGTCCTTCCGAAAGCTAATCAAGTCTTTCGACGAATCCCTCAGGACAGGGTGCATGGTCCTCATTCTCCTGGGCGGCTCGGCCGTCCTTGGCCATTTCCTGGCCATTACGGAGATCCCTCTTATTGCCGCAGATTGGACTTCCGGCCTGCCTCTCCATCGCAATCTGATCATGATTTTGATCATGCTCATTTACCTCCTGGGAGGCTCCTTTATCGATGATCTGGCTTTCATGATACTCGCCACGCCGATCTTTTATCCGGTGATCATCAAGCTCGGCTACGATCCGATCTGGTTTGGAATCCTTATCGGCATCACTGTCATGATCGGGGGCGTTATTCCCCCCGTCGCCATGTGCGTATTCGTGGTGAAGAACATTACCGGCGAGGATTTCAAAACTATCTACAATGGGGTCTATCCATTTCTGTTGAGTCTCGCGGGTTGCGCGACTCTTTTGTTCTTTTTCCCTCAGATAGCGACGTTCCTGCCCAATATGCTCACAAAGTAGCAAGAGAAAAGATTTGGCGAGGGGGTGGAGGATAATGAATAGAGATCAGTTCCTTGAAACCACGGTCGAGGATGGTGCGGCTTTCGTGTCAATCGATCGGCCGCCTTTAAACGTACTCGGATTCTCACAGTTCGAAAGGGTCTGCACCTCGATCCTTGAGCTAATCGGCAGCAGAGAGGTGAGAGTTGTCGTTTTGGCAGGAACTGCCGATGCCTTCGGGTCAGGGTTCGACATCAAGGAGATTGAGAAATGTCTTGAGCCCGAACGGATGAAAAGCGAAACGACCAGAATAAAGGTTCTCCTTATGAAAATGGAAGCGGCGACCAAGCCCATCATAGCGGCGATCAGAGGCATCTGCTTCGGCGGCGGTTTAGAGCTGGCCATGGCTTGCCACCTCAGAATAGCCGCGTCCGACGCGAAAATGGGAGTGCCGGAGATCAAGTTGGCGACCATTCCCACCCTCGGGGGAACGGTGAGGCTGCCGAGAATTGTCGGCAGAGCACACGCACTGGAGCTGCTTCTGACGGGGAAGATTATTTCCGGGCAGGACGGGTTCAGCATGGGCCTGGTCAACGAAGTCTGTAAGGATGAGGAAGTTATGACAAGGGCCACGGGTCTTGCGCGAACGATCGCGGAAAAAGGGAGATTGGCAGTGGAAGCGGCTGTTCAGGTGGTAGATGGGAGCATGAGACTTTCCCTAAGCGAGGCCATGGATCTGGAATCAGAGGTATCGGGTCGGCTCATCGGGACCCACGATCTGAAAGAAGGGGTCACAGCCTTTTTCGAGAGACGGAAACCGGTTTTTACTCATTCATAGAATGAGAATATCAGGCCATCGTTCAGGCAGCTTGCCCCGGTAGGTTTTCAGGGAAGCTGCGCATAAAAGGGGGGTATGAAAGGGGGTATGATGGATATTCGGCGAGTGGGAGTGGTGGGTGGCGGCGTGATGGGTGCGGGAATCATCCAGACCCTGTCGTCCTTTGACTACCCGGTCTATTTTAAGGATATATCCGAAGACCTGGCTAGAAAGTGCCTGACCTATGTGGAGAAGATCTACGCATCGGCGGTGAAGAAAGGGAAGTTGACCGAGGGTGAGGCAAAGTTGAAACTTTCCCTGGTCAGCGGCGGAACGTCGGATGAGGGTTTCGCCGACGCCGACCTTGTGATTGAGGCAGTACCCGAAAAGATAGAGGTGAAGAGGCAGGTATTCACCTCACTCGACAAGGTGTGTAAACCTGAGGCACTCCTTGCGACCAACACCTCTTCGCTCTCCATCAGCCAGATCGCCAGTTTCACGAACAGGGGCCCTCAGGTTATTGGTGTTCACTGGTTCAACCCGGCTCACGTCATGAAGCTTGTGGAGGTGATACCCGGCCTGCAGACGTCCGAGGAAACCATAAGGGATTCGGTTCTCTTCTGCCGGAAGGTCGGAAAGATCCCTGTGCTGGTCAAGGAATGCGCCGGGTTTCTCGTGAACCGGCTGCTCGGCATGTACATGAACGAAGCGCTTTTCCTGCTGGAAGAACAGGGTAACCCCGAAGGTATCGATCAAGCGGCGCTGATGAGAGGCATGCCCATGGGGCCTCTCAGACTGGGGGACATGGTCGGATGGGATGTTATTTATCATTCCAACCAGACACTCGTCGAAGAGTACGGTGTCCGCTTCGCCCTGCCCCCGGTGTTCTCGACGATGATACAGGAGGGCAGATTGGGACAGAAGGTGGGATATGGCGTCTACCCTAGCGATTCTCAGCCGGGCGGACCCGACCCTTCTGGCTTAGCCGACCCACAGCTGAATGCCTTTGCCGATCGCCTTATCTTTGTCATGCTGAATGAGGGGATACGGTGCCTGGAGGAGGGAGTCGCCTCCGCACGCGACATCGATACGGCTTTGCAACTGGGTACGGGAATGCCAAAAGGCGCGCTCGCCTGGGCGGACGAGATAGGGCTGGATGCTTTGCTGGAAAAGATGACGGCCCTCCTGGCGCAGTACGGTGAACGCTTTCGCCCGGCACCCTTGCTCAGGCGGAAGGTATACGCGGGACATATCGGGAGAGGATCAGGGAAAGGACTTCTCACGTAAGGGAAAAAATCTGGAGGTGTGATGATGAATGGCAATCTCGCGGCTCTGTTGGAAAGCAATGCCGTAAGGTTCCCGGATTCGCCGGGCATCATTTTTGAAGGGAACAAAATAACGTACAAAGAACTGGATACGAAGGCGAGCCAAATTGCGTACGCGCTCCAAAAGGCGGGAGTTGCAAAAGGGGACCGCGTCGCTATTCATTTGCCCAACTGCCCTGAATTTATCATTACCTATTTTGGCATTCTAAAAACAGGTGCGACCGTGATTCCGGTCAACGTCATGTTGAAGCAGCAGGAGATCGAGTATCTGCTCTCTGACTCGGGAAGCAAGATTCTTTTTACTTTGAGCGAATTCCTCATCGAGGCCGCTCCTGCGACAAAAAAGATACAGGGCTTCAAGGAAACGATAGTGGTCGGTCATAAGGGTGGGGACGGGACTCCCTTCGAGACCTTGTTTGGCAATTCACAGCCCCCCTTAAGGGCAGTTGACGTGGATGCGGCCGAAGACCTCGCCGTCATCTTCTATACATCCGGGACGACGGGCAGGCCGAAAGGCGCAATGCTCACACACGGTAACATGGTATCGAATGCCTTTGCCACGGCCGAGATGTACAAATACTGCCACGAGGATACGATAATTTCGGCCATGCCGATGTTTCACGCCGCGGGCCAGACAAACGTAATGACGGCTGCCTTTAGTCAGGGGGCAGCCGTTGTACTTCTTCCCCGCTTTGCACCTGAAAAGGTGTTCGATGCGCTCATGGCAGAAAGGGCGACGGTCTTCATCGGGGTCCCGACAATGTATTTCCAGATCCTTTTTCATCCCCAGGCTGAGAGGTTTGCCGAGAACAACCTGAGGTTGTGTCTCGTCGGGGCAGCTTCCATGCCCGAAAAAGTACTGAATGAATTTGCGGAAAAATTCAAAGTGGTCATTAGCGAAGGATACGGGCTCTCGGAGGCAGCTCCGGTCGTTTCCCACAATCCGATCGATGGCGTGAAGAAGGCACTCTCCATCGGGGTTCCGATCCCGGGCGTCGAAATGAAGATCTTTGACGACAATGATGCCGAGTTGCCCCTTGGGCAGATCGGCGAGCTTGTCATAAGGGGTCCGAACGTGATGAAGGGTTACCTGAACCAGCCCGAGGCGACCGCCGAGGCCCTGCGGAACGGATGGCTTCACACCGGCGACATGGCCTATCGCGACGACGACAACTATTTCTTTATCGTCGACCGTAAGAAAGAAATGATTCTCACAGGGGGGTTCAACATCTACCCGCGTGAGGTGGAGGAGGTCCTGTTTACCCACCCAAAGATAGGGGAAGCAGCCGTAGTGGGGATTTCCGACATGGAAAAGGGTGAGAAGGCAACGGCTTTTGTCGTGCTGAAAGACGGCCAGACTGCGACCTCAGAAGAAATCCTGGAGTTCTGCCGCGCGAGGATGGCAGCATACAAGGCACCGAGAGAGGTCAAGTTTATAGACCGCCTTCCGAGAAACGCCGCCGGCAAAGTTCTCAAACGTGTTCTGCGGGGAGATAAAGAATAGGAAAGGGGGAGCATATGGTGCGCCAGGTGGTGATCGTGGAAGGGGCAAGGACGGCAATGGCAGATTTCGTGGGGGCTCCGAACGGAGGGGCTTTCAAGGACATTAGCGCAATAGAGTTGGGAGGCCTCGCTATCAGGGGGCTTATGGATAAGGTCAAAATCGACCCCGAATTGATCGGTGAGGTCATCATGGGCTACGGCATACAGTCAAGCCCTGACGGAGGCTACGGCGCTCGCCATGCCTCACTCTTTGGCGGCATGCCCCACAGCGTCCCGGCCCTTACCGTGGGAAGGACATGCGGGTCTGGTTTCCAGGGCATCATCTCCGGCGCGAAGGACATCCTTCTGGGAGAGGCCGATTTCATCCTTGCCGGCGGAATGGAGAACATGAGCCAGGCCCCTTACGTCCTGCGGGGAGCGCGGGAAGGGTTTCGAACGGGCAACCGTACGCTCGAGGACTGGTTGATAACGAACCTCTTTGACTCGTACTGCAACCTCAACATGGCTCAGACGGCGGACAAGCTGGCCCAGGCCTACGGGGTCACCCGCCGGGACGCAGACGAATTTGCGTGCGAGAGCAACATGAAGGCGGCAAAGGCAATCTCCGAGGGCAGGTTCAAGGGGGAGATACTGCCTGTTGAGATAAAGACAAGAAGAGGCGCCTGTCTCTTCGACAGTGACGACCACGTGAAACCGGATACGACCGTCGAGACCCTGAGCAAGCTGCCTCCCGCCTTCGGTAAGGAGAGCCTCACTACCGGAGGGAATGCAAGCGGCGTCGTCGACGGGGCAGGCTGCGTGCTCGTTGCCGAGTATGAAAAGGCAAGAGAACTTGGGCTAGAGCCGCTTGCCAGGGTCTGCGCGTGGGCCGTCGTGGGAGTCGATCCCAGCATCATGGGGATCGGGGCCGCCGTGAGCATAAGGAAAGTTCTGCAGAAAGCAGGGCTCAGCCTGAGCGAAATAGATATTTTTGAGATAAACGAAGCCTTTGCCGCTCAAGTCGTCGCGGTGGAAAGGGAACTGGGGCTCGACAGATCGAAGCTGAACGTCAACGGAGGGGCGATCGCCCTGGGCCACCCCCTCGGCATGAGTGGCGTGCGACTTACCCATACTCTCGCTCTTGAGCTCAGAAACAAGAACAAGCGCTATGGTATCGCCTCAGCCTGCACCGGAGGCGGGCAGGGGGTGGCGGTGTTGCTCAAGCGGGATTAACGGGAGGAAATAGTGGACTACAAAGAAAGCCGTGAAAGGCTGTTAGCGGAGCGGGAATGGGTGAGCCGCGGCAATCCCAAGGGGCTGGAAAGACACAAGGCCAGGGGAAAGCGTCACGTCGCCGAGCGCATCAGGCAGTTGGTGGATGAGGACAGCTGGTTTGAATACGGGGAATTTGCCCGGGCCCAAGGACCGGACTTCAAAGACCGGTCACCCAGAGACGGCGTCATGACGGGGCTTGGCCGGATTAACGGTCAGAGCGTTGCAATTATCGCCGATGATGCGACGGTCTTGGGTGCCACCCAGTCCTTCGTAAGCGTAAGGAAGGTGGAACGAATAGTAGAAATTGCACTTCGGAACAACTTTCCCATTATTTCTCTTTCGGACGGAGGAGGAGTTCGACTGCCGGATGGTATAGGGGTAGGCTTTACCCGACTGTGCGGTCTTCACCCTGTCCGGTGTCTTGGTAGCCTGGCAAACTGGGCCACTCGCCCTCTTTTTATTTGTGGAGTATTCGGCTACTGCTATGGTGATGCTGCCTTTAGGGTTGGTATGGCAGACATAGCAATCATGGTTGAGAATGCTGGGGCTGCAGTTTCCTCACCCGAGGTTATAAATGCAGCCATTTCGGAAAAGGTTACAGATGATGAGCTCGGGGGGCCAGAACTCCACCAGGTGTCGACCGGAACGGTCGACCTCGTCGTAAAGACCGAAGAGGAATGCATCGAGGCCATCAAGGAGGTACTCAGAATCATGCGTTCCCCTGAAATGCCCAAGGATCCCCTTGACCGACTGGTCCCGCAATTGCAGTCAATAGTGCCGGCCGACAACAAGAAGATCTACGACATGAGGAAGGTCATCGACCTCATCTGTGACAGCCGCGAATGGCTGGAGCTGAAGGGTCGGTATGGGAAAGGTCTCTCTGTGGGTCTGGCAAGGATAGGGGGCCGGCTGGTAGGGATTATCGCCAGCCAGCCGCTAAGCGCCGGCGGTTCTGTTGATGCCAAAGCGCTTCGCAAATCGGATGCCTTTATGGAACTCGCGAACAGAAGGCGCTTTCCCCTTCTCGTGCTTCAGGACATTCCCGGCTTTCTCATTGGAACGGCCGTGGAAAAGGACGGGATGGTCAGTGCGGTGGCAAATCACGCCAGGGTGCTTGAGGCCGTCGATGTGCCCATGGTCACTATTGTTGTACGGAAGGCCTACGGAGCCGCCTATTATTTTCTTGGCATGGGCGCGTCAGGCGCACAGTTTGTCGCCGCCTGGCCAAATGCCGAGATCAGCTTCATGGCCCCCCAGATAGGTGCGGCAATACTCACGAAACACGTGAGTCCTGAAAGCAAGGTAGAAGCCCTTCGAAAGGCCACGGCCGATCTGGAAAGAGGAGCCTCTGTATGGGATGCGGCCTATGAACATTGGCTCGATGCCATCATTGCACCCGAAGAAACACGAAGGGTAATCTGCCAGGCCTTTGCGTATATTGGCGCCGGCCAGTCCACATGAATCGGGCATAAACCTAAAGTGAGGTATCGTCATGGATTTCGCCCCCACAGCAATCCAAAAGGACATCCAGAAATCCGCCCGGGAATTTGCAGAGAAGGAGTTCCCTGAGGTAGCCCGGGAGTGTGATGAGAAAGAGGAGTTCCCTATGGAGCTCTGGAAAAAAGCGTGCGAACTGGGTTTTGTCGGAATTTTCATAGAAGAGGAGTATGGCGGCGCAGGAATGGGCTACACCGAAGCGGCGATAATTATGGAAGAGTTTTGGCGCGTCGATCCCGGGTGTGGCAACCTGCTCCTCACGTCTTTCGGAACAGAGATCATTCAGCAGTTCGGAACAGAGGAACAGAAGAAAACATATCTTCCTCTTATCCCGGCCGGAAAAGCAATCATGGGATGCGGCATCACCGAGCCGGGTGCAGGAAGCGATGTATTCATGGCAGCAACAACGGCGGTGAAAGATGGCGACGACTATGTCATCAACGGAAGCAAGACTTTCATCACCAACGGCACAATAGCAGATTATATCCTTGTTTTCTGCATTACTGACGCGGCAGCTAAGGATCGGATCGATAGGCACAGCTTTATCCTGGTTGAAACGGACAGGCCGGGGTTTGAGGCAACCAAAATCAAAGGAAAGATGGGAATTAGGGCTTCGGATACGGCAGAGTTGTCATTCAGCAACGTGAGGGTGCCCAGAAAGAACCTTATTAGTGAGACGGAGGGGAACGGCTTCAGGCAGGTTATGCATCTATTTAATCTAAACCGTCTTTTGGCTGCAGCACAGGGGATAGGTGCCGCGCAGGGAGCCTTGGAAAAGGCCATCGAACACACCACCAAGCGTGTGCAGTTTGGTAAGCCCATCGCGTCTTTTCAGGGCGTGCAGTTCATGCTGGCCGAGATGGCTACGAAGATTGAGGTCGGACGTACCATGCTTCAAAAGGCGTGCTGGTTCATAGACCAGGACATCTTTGATCCGAAGATAATCGCCATGGCGAAGCTTTTCGCCGGCGAGTCGGCCATCAGCATTGTGAACGATGCAGTACAACTACACGGCGGCTATGGATATATAGCCGAGTACGGTGTAGAACATTTCTACAGGGACGCCAAGATCGTAGAAATTTACGAAGGAACGAGAGAAATAGAGAAAGTGACCATCGCACGGGAGATACTCGGAAGATAAGAATAAGAGCTGGTTCGCGGGCCTTGTTTGCCCAGCTTCTATGAAATTGTTTATCGCCCCGCTAGTTCTTATTACGATTTTGCTACAATGGTATCCAGTGGGTCCTTGTGTTTCGTTTAACGTGGCGTGCTTGGCCTCCATCGGAGGGCACACGTCGAGCTTACGCGCCGCGCCGCCCTATCAGTGCAAAGCCGGTTTGCCGGGTACCCGCCCGGTAAAGAGCGTACTGAAAAGGAACCACCGTTCATGCGGGTGGTACGCCAGAGGCGCGAGTCCAACCGCCCAAAGCATTGGTTTAGCTTTTTCTGCCTTCCGCGTGCGCGCGAGTCCAGCCGCCGGGAGAAAACAGCTTTCCGCTCCTTGCAACCTTCCGCGCCTCCCGCTAAGGCAATTTGAGGACCGTAAACGCAAGCCAGCTTATAATCGCCCCGACCACCGACATGGAGAGGCCCCAGATAAGCATGTTCCGGAAGAGCTTCGGCTTGTCAGCGCTCGGCCCCGCGTTTGCGATGAAGACGGCCCCTATCGTGGAGAGGGGGCTTAGGTCAACAAGGAACCCGCAGACTATTATCGACGATATGAGGGCGAGGAGGTCGGTGCCGCCGACGAGCTTGAGAAGATTGGGCGCCATAGGCAGGAAGGCAGGGAGTATCACGCCGGTCGTGCTCGCGTATGCGGAGACTAGCCCCGCCCAGAAGCCGGCGACCATCGTAACCGTATAGGAGTTCGACATGGCGGCCATCAGCTCGGCGAAGAGCTTGAGGCCGCCCACCTTGCTCATCAGCTCCACGAGGACCGTCACGCCCGTCACCATGAGGATCGTCCCCCAGGGCATCCCCTTGATCGCCTTGCCCTCGTCCACGGCCCCGAAGAGGGAGAGGACGGCGCCTATCATGAAGGCGCCGAAGCCTATATCCACCTTGAAGAATATCGCCCCCACGATGAGTGCGCCGATGGCGGCCATGGTGGCGACCTGGGCCCACGTAAAGGGCTCGACGGCAAGATTTTTCAGCATTTCCTGCTGCCCCCTGTCCCTGGTGCGCAGGAGCTTCACGCCGCCGAAGAGGATGTAGGCGAGGAAGGAGACCGCCGACTGGCAAAGGAGCATGTTTAGCCAGAGGGTGACGGTAACGCCCGTCACGCCCATGTTCTTCAGTATGGCAGTCGCGATGATGCCCGGGGGCGCGATAGGCGACATCGACCCTGCGAGCGCGCCGTTGCCGACGACGAGGGCCATGAGGAGGGGCGAGATGCCGACCTGCTCCGCGAGCATCATGGCCGGCCCTGCCAGCAGTGCCGATACCGTGATCTGTCCCGGCCCCATGGAAGAGAGGCCGAAGGCGAGGAAGAAGAGGACGACGGGCAAAAGGGCTATGTTCCCCCTGACCGCCTTCACCGCATACTTCGATATCTTCTCAAGGGTTCCGTTGGCCTGGGCGATGGAGAAGAGGTAAGTGGTGCCCGCCAGCAGGATAAATAGATTCGTCGGGTAGCCTTTGACGATCTCTGTGATCTTCAATCCGCCCAGGTAATAGCCCACGACGAGCGACAGGCCGATGGAGAGGGTGCCGATGTTGAGCGATGTGAAGCAGCTCACGACGATTGCGATCAGCAGGGCAATCAAGGACATCATAGGTACGCTCATGCTGTGTTCCTCCTCTACTCTCTACCTTTGCGCGAGGCTTGCCTCACATCCTTCCTTTCCGGGCTGCTCTTCCTGCCTGTAGGAAGCCGCGAGCAGCGCTACGGGCGTCACCGCCTTCCTCCCCGTCCCCTGCGTGATCTGTATGGCGCAGGCGCCGCAGCTCGTTGCGACCCGATCGACTTTTGAAGCGGCGATCTCCTTGAAGAGCCTTTGGCCGATTGTCATGGAAAGATCGTAGTTCTTCTTCTTGAGTCCGAAGGTGCCCGCTATGCCGCAGCATTGGTCGCTGTAGACTTTGACTTCTACGCCGGGGATCATGCGCAGCAGGTCCGCAGGCTCGCTCGTTACGCCGAGGGCGCGAAGATGGCAGGGGTTGTGGTAGCCTACCTTGAGGTCCATCCGGGCGAGGTGCGTGTCGAGCTCGCCTTTTTTGTGCAGCCCCATAAGGAACTCGTAAATGTCATAGCAGTTCCGCTCTGCTTTCAGGGTCTCTTCCGATGCTTCGATCCTGGGGTATTCCATCTTGACCGCAAGCGCGCAGCTAGGCTCGCTGAATACGACGGGTATCCCCTTTGCGGCAAGCCCGGCAACCAAGCGGACGTTGGTGCGGATGTCCTCGCTTACCGCGTTGACCGCGCCGGAGCTTAAGCGTGCGACGCCGCAGCAGGGAAAATCGGGCAGGAGCACCTCGAAGCCGTTCCGTTCCAGCACCTCGACCGTCGCCAGCCCGTCCCCTTCCGGGTCGTTGAAGTTGGCGTAGCAACTGAGGAAATAAGCGACCTGCTTGCTCCGGTGCTGCCTGGGGCGGTCCTCCATCCACTTACGCAGCGTCTTCCTCTGGAAAGACGGCAGGCGGCGCCTCCTGTCGAGGCCCGTAAGGGCCTCCAATCCCCGGCGCAGAGGGGCGATGTTGTTCGCGGCGTTCGATAGAGGTGCGAAGGTGCTCCCCGTCTCGCAGAGGAAGTGCGTGCTCCCCATGAGCTTTCGGGAGAGGGGCTCGCCCTGCAGGTCTACTGCAAGCGCCCGTCCGGAGAGGGCCACCCAGGGGATGTCGGCGCCGGAGGGGCACTCCGTCAGGCACCGCTTGCAGTTGACGCACGAGTCGAGGACCTCCCTGAAGCGCGGGGAGGCGACGATCTTCTCGTCGAGGGTGCCCGTAAGGTATTCCCTGATAAGGCTCGCTTTTGCCCTGCCCATGACCCACTCTTCCATCACCTCCATGGCGATGGGGCAGTAAAAGCGGCACTTCCCGCACCCCGAGCACGCCTCGACCGCCTCCCTGGCGGCCTGCCCAGCGACCAGCCCGGCCGCGGTCCCCTTCTCTTGCTTGAATTTCAAAAAGAGGGGCAGGGGGTTTTCGTCCCCTCCCACTATAGAGCCGGGGTTGAGGATGGAGTCCGGGTCGAAGAGCGCCTTTATTTCCTTGAATGCCTCGTACAGGCGGGGGTACTGCCGCTTCGTATAGTAGGTCCGCAAGCGTCCGTCGCCGTGCTCGCCGCTTATCGTCCCCTTCAGAGAAAGGACGAGATCGTAGGCGGCGTCAGCCAGGGCGACCATTTTGCGCACCTCCTCCTGGCGCCGCAGGTCGAGGAAGACCATGAGGTGCATGTTGCCGTCCCCCGCGTGGCCGTAAATACCTGCGTCCACATCATATCGCTTGAAGATCTGGCGCAGGCCCTTTATATACTGAGGGAGGCGGCTCGGATGGACCGCTGCGTCCTCGATGAAGGCAACGGGCCTCTTGGGCCCTTTTGTCTTGTTCAGGATCGGCCCGGAGACGGACCTGACCTTCTCAAGCATGGCCATGTCGCGGGCGTCTTTGGCGACCCTCATCTCTATGGCAAGGCCAGCGGCCAGGAGGTCTTTCTCGACTGCGGCGAAACGCGAGTGCAGCTCATCCTCGCCGCCGCCCTCGAACTCAATGAAGAGGACGGCCTCCGCACCTTCCGGCAGATAAGGCCGCAATTCGGCTTTCTGCTGCCTCGCCAGGTCGAGGATGCGCCTCTCGATGATCTCAAGCATCGTCGGCGTCGATTCGAGTATCCTTACGGTGGCCGGTCCGACTTTTTCCAGGTCGTCGAAATAGACAAGGCCGCCCAGGGTCCGGCCGGGAAGCGGCGAGAGCCTGAGCGTCGCCTCCGTGATGAGGCCGATGGTCCCTTCGGAGCCTACGAAGAGGGACGTCAGGTCGAGTCCGTCGGCGGTCCGTAGGCGCCACAGGTCGTAGCCCGAGGAGTTCTTTACCGTGTAAGGCTTTTCCTCTTCCAGGGGCGTCTTGTAGCGCGTAAGGATGTCGTCCATCTTCCGGTAGATCTCGCTCGGCAGCCCCTCCGCCTCGAAGTTCGTCACGGGGCCGGTGGATATCACGTCCCCGCTTGCGAGGACCAACTCAAGGGAGAGGACCGTGTCGCGGGTCGCCCCGTACTTGACCGCGTGGGGGCCGCTTGAGTTGTTGGCGACCATCCCGCCGATGGTGCAGTGCTCCTTTGTGGAAGGGTCGATGGGGTAGAAGATGGCGTGGGACTTGATCGCCTTGTTCAGGGCGCCCTGCATGACGCCCGTCTCGACGCGCGCCCACATCCGGCCGGGGTCTACTACCAGAATGCGGTTCATGTAGCGGGAGAAATCGACGATTATGCCCTCGCCCAGCTCGTTGCCTGCCCGGCTCGTCCCTCCGCCCCGCGCGGTCAGCGGTATCTTCTGCGCTCCGGCGTACCTCACGAGCTTGACGACATCGCTCTTGCTCTTCGGCTGGACTACGGCGAGGGGCTTTACCCTGAAAAGGCACGCCGCGCTGCTGTAAAGCGTCAGGGTGAGGTCGTCGTAGAGGACGTCCCCCTCGACCAGCGCGGCAATGTCCCGAAAAATCCTCTTCTTATCCATGTTTCTTTCTTTCCTCCGCCAGATAATCGAGGGCTGCGGCCACCCCGCCCTTCTTGTGCGCCACGCCCGCAAGCTCCAGGCCCATCTCGATGCCGCCCAGGGTCCCGGCCAGCATCAGGTCGTTGAAGTCGCCCAAGTGGCCTATGCGGAAGACCTTGCCCTGGACCTTCCCCAGGCCGTTGCCGAGGGACATGTTGAACTTCTCAAGGATCACCTTCCTGAGGGCGTCCGCCTCGGGCAGCAGCACGGCCGTGAGGGAGCTGCTGTATTCCTCGGGCGCCTGGCAGAGCAGCTCCAGGCTCCACGCCCGGACTGCCCTGCGCGTCGCCTCCCCGTGGCGGCTGTGGCGCGCGAAGACGTTCTCCAGGCCCTCCTCGTCGAGCATCTTGAGGGACTCCCGGAGGCCGAAGAGCAAGTTCGTCGGCGGCGTATACGGGAAGAAGCCCGACTTGTTGGCTGAAAGCATCGGCTTCCAGTCCCAGTAAGACTTGGGCAGCCTCGCGCCTTTCGCTGCCGCCATGGCCTTCTCGCTGATCGCGTTGAGGCCGATACCGGGGGGCAGCATCAAGCCTTTCTGCGAGCAGCCCACTGTGACATCGACCCCCCACTCGTCGTGCCTGTAGTCGATGGAGGCCAGCGATGAGATCGTATCGACCATGAAGAGCGCCGGGTGGCCCGCGTTGTCGATGGCCTTCCGCACAGCTGCCACGCGGCTCGTAACGCCCGTCGATGTCTCGTTGTGGACGATGGCGACCGCCTTGATCGACCCGCCTTTGTCCGCTGCAAGCCTCGCCCCTATCTCGGCCGGGTCCGGGCCGTGCCGCCAATCCGTGGGGATGAAATCGACTTCTAGGCCAAGTTTTGCAGCGACGCCCTTCCACATGGTCGCAAAGTGGCCCGTCTCGACCATGAGCACCCGGTCGCCAGGCGAGAGCGTGTTGACGAGGGAGGCCTCCCAGGCGCCTGTCCCGGAGGAAGGGTAGATGACCACGGAGCCGGCCGTTTTGCAGACGCGGCCAAGACCTTCAAGGACCTCCTTCGCCATGTGCTGGAACTCCGGGCCGCGGTGGTCGATGGTGGGCTTCGCCATCGCCCGGAGGACGCGGTCGGGGACATTGGTCGGTCCTGGGATTTGAAGGAAATGACGGCCGGCAGGATAGTCCATAGTTGCCTCCTTTTTCGTCCTGGCGGCCTGCGCCGCCCCCCATTATACCAGGAGACGTGTGTCTGTGCCACCCCGCCGGCGGGTTATGATATGATGGGCGGTGAAGGCGTAAGCTCTCAATAAAGGAGGAAGATTATGGCGAAGGAGTGTTACAACGTTTTCGACGAGATGTACAGGCGCAAGCGGTTTACGTGGAGCGACGGCGTTAGGAAAGGCAAGATCGTTGCTATTTCCGGGACGGTGGCGACGGACGAGAACCACCGTACAATCGAGGGCGGCCTTGAGGCGCAGGTGCGCTGCATTTACGAGAGCGTCAAGAACCTGCTGGAAAGGATGGGCGCGACCATGGACGACGTCATCAAGACAACGGACTACATCGCCCCACAGGCGGTAGCGGATTACAGAAAAACGGCCGAGATAAGGAGGCAGTATTTCAGGGAGGACGCCTATCCTGCCTCGGCGGGCGTCGTCGTCCACAGCCTTTTGCGTCCGGACTGGCTGATCGAGATAGAATTTCTGGCCGTCTTAGATTGACAGGCTGTACCGCGGCGTGCGGCGTTTTCCCTACTAGACTTTCTTGCGTAGTCCATAATCTTGTTAAAGGATATGCAAGAAACCTTATAATAAACCATCTCAGGGCGTCGCGAAGGCCTCTTGGAGAAAGTTCAGGGGCTATGCCCCTTGAAAGACGTTAACATACGTGTTAACCTACTCCAATGGACAGGCGGAGAATCGATTTCTATAGGACCGAAGACGGCAGATGTCCAACTCAGGAGTTCCTCGATACTTTGCCGGCAAAGACTGGCCAGAAGGTCGTGTGGGTCCTCAAGCTGATACAGGAACTGGAGGCCGTCCCCTTGAATTACTTCAAGAAACTCGCAGGGACGGACGACATCTGGGAGTGCCGTGTACAATTAGGGTCCAACATATATCGTTTTCTCGGCTTCTTTTTTCAGAAGGGTATTATTGTCCTCACGCATGGCTTCTCAAAGAAAAGCCAGAAGACGCCCAGAAGCGAGATAGAGCGGGCGGAAAGTTACAAGAAGGATTTTATGAGGAGGATAATCCATGAGCGACCTTGATAGCTACATCGAGGAGAGGAAAAGGAAAGACAAAGGGTTCGCCAAAGGGTTTGACGAGGGGTACGAGCAGTTCAAGATCGGGGAAATCCTCCGCCAGGCCCGGGAGGCTGCCGGTCTGACCCAGGAAGAGCTCGCCGATCGCGTTCACACCAAGAAGACAGCCATATCGAGGATCGAGAACCATGCAGAAGACATCAAGATCTCGACCCTCAAGCGCGTCGCAAAGGCACTGGGCAAACGGATTCAGATCAATCTGATATAGCGTGCAGAATCCCCGCATCGAAGCTATAAGGGCCCGCCTCGCCGAACTCGAACTGGAAAAGGCTAATGCGGCTATTCCGCTGTCGCGAGGACGTATTTCCCAAAATGTGGGAGAACCAGAAGAAGGGAACAAGAGGATATTCCCCAGCGCCCGGTTTACGATCAGCGGATCACTGCAAGAGGTCTTTTAGCGCCACCGCGTTGTTGTGCTCCGCCTCTTTCGCGGAGTAAAGGATCATCACCGTCCCGAGCCTCGCGTCTTTCCTGAGCCCCTCTACGAGCCCTTTCTTCTCTTCAAGCTCCTTCATGTACCTCTTCTTGAACTCTTCCCATTTTGCCGGGTCATGGCCGAACCACTTGCGCAATCCGCTGCTCGGGGCGATCTCCTTCATCCATTCGTCAACGACCAGCCCTTCTTTCCGCAGGCCCCTCGGCCAGAGGCGGTCTACCAGCACGCGCTTGCCGTCGCCGGCAGAGGGGGTCGGAGCATCGTATATCCTTTTGATCTTTATCATGGCTGCGCCATTCTCCTTTGGGTTCATGCCGGCCTATTTTTCCGCCTCAAAAATCAATGAACTCAAATTAAGTACGCCGCACAAGGCGTTCAAGGTGCGGAAGCCGGTAAGCGGCTATGGCAGCCATTGATACGGCGTGGCACCGCCCAGTACTTCCATTCCGTCGTCCGTGATAACCACTTCAATCCACGCGCCCCGCGCGGGGCGCGACGAGAGACCCACGCCCGTCCCGACCGGGATTCTGGGTTTCAATCCACGCGCCCCGCGCGGGGCGCGACACAAGTACCAGCTCCCCAACGAGGCGCGCCTG
>Ga0326728_10007931_pt1 | contig 26753 bp, 29 predicted proteins | sample MB3enrmetagenome_FD_207602 | JGI IMG/M metagenome (GOLD analysis project Ga0326728, IMG submission 207602) | Lab enriched peat soil microbial communities from McLean, Ithaca, NY, United States - MB31MN | ecosystem: Environmental > Terrestrial > Soil > Wetlands > Peat | place: USA: New York...
CCCGGACGCAAGTCCCTAAAGACCCCCGGCAGACCACCGGGTTGATAGGTTAGGCGTGCAAGCGGAGCAATCCGTTCAGCGGACTAATACTAATCGGTCGTGCGGCTTGATCGCTTTTTTTCCCTCACGGGAAGAAGCGATTTCAACTGGCGAATTGGGTTGCGTGCCCGTTCTGTGTGTAGTTTTCAAGGAATATCCCCGCCGGAGCTTCCAGCACGTTCTTTGGCGATTTTTTGGTGGCTCTAAAGCTGTGGACCGACCCGTTCCCATCCCGAACACGGCCGTCAAACGCAGTCTTGCCGATGGTAGTGGTTGTATAGCTTCCGCGAGAGTAGGTCGCCGCCAGATTTTTTCAAGCCGGAGCGGCGCGTTCCGGCTTTTTCTTTTCCCGCTGTGGTGGTGCATATCGAACTGATCAACACGGGCGGCGAATTGCTGCTGGGCCGCGTGGTCAACACCCTGCAACAGTGGATTTGCCGCCAACTGGCCGACTTGGGCTATGAAGTCAGCCGCCAGACCTGCGTGGCCGACGACGGCCGGCAGATTCAGGCGGCGGTGCGCGAGTCTCTTGGCCGCTCCGACGTGGTCATCACCACCGGCGGCCTGGGACCGACCTCCGACGACCTGACGCGGGAATTGATCGCCCGGCTCCTGGGCCGGCAACTGGCGCCCGACGCGGAGACCCTGGGCCGCATCGAAGAATTTTTCGCCCAACGCCGGCGCGTGATGCCCGCCAGCGCGAAGTCACAGGCCATGGTCCCCGCCGGCGCCCGCATCCTGCGCAACGACCACGGCACCGCGCCCGGCCTGGTCATCCAGGTGCAGCCCAATCCATTCCGCCCGGATGGCCGTCCCGGCTGGCTGATTCTTTTGCCGGGACCGCCGCGAGAATTGCGCCCGATGTTCTCCGAATCGGTCGTTCCGCTGTTGTTGCGGGAGCTGCCGCCGGGGAGAAGATTTGTCTGCCGCATCTTGAAGACCACGGGCCTGGGCGAATCGCTGGTGGAAGAAAAAATCGCCGGTCCGTTGCAAAAGCTCGTGCAGGACGGTCTGGAGCTGGGCTATTGCGCGCGGGTCGGTGAAGTCGAGGTCCGCCTGGGCGCGCACGGCAGCCGCGCCGAAGACATCGTTCAAGAAGCCGAGGGGATGGTGCGCCGGCTTCTAGGCCCGCTGATCTTTGCCGTCGGCGACGAAACGCTGGAAGCGACGGTGGTGCGGCTGCTGACGGAGGAGGGCAAAACGGTTGCCGTGGCGGAGTCCTGCACCGGCGGTTTGATCGCCCACCGGCTGACCAACGTGCCGGGGGCCTCGGTTGTTTTGAAGTGCGGCCTTGTCACCTACAGCAACGAGGCCAAGGCGGATTTGCTGGGCGTCCAGCCGGCGACGCTCTCGCAACACGGGGCGGTGAGCGAGGCGGTGGCGCGCGAAATGGCGGAGGGCGCGCGGCGGCGGTGCGGCGCCGATTACGGCATCTCGGTGACCGGCGTTGCCGGGCCCGGGGGCGGCAGCGAGGCCAAACCCATCGGGACGGTCTGGATGGCGCTGGCGGATGGCGCCGGCACGAGGGTGGAACGGCATTTCAATCCTTATGACCGGGAAACTTTCAAGTTCGCGGCCTCGCAGCAAGCGCTGGACTTGCTGCGGCGCGCGCTCCTTGCCTAAGGCATCGCGAAAAAATAATCTGAGCAACTCTGGCTGGTTCTTTTGGCCGCTGGCGGCGTTGCTCGTTCGTTGCAGATCACTGCGGATATGCGCCTCACGAGCGCCTTGCCAGCGGCCAAAATTCCTGCGCCATAGATGCTCATCTTATTTTCTCGCGATGCCTAATCGCCGAACAATTTCTTCAACTGCTGGCGGGCGGCGTTTTCGCGGGGGTTGGTTTCGATTTTCGGGGCAAAGGGGCGTTTGGCCAGCTCGAAGTATTCGCAAAAGTTTCCGTCCGCCTTCTCGAAGACCGGGTCGGCGCGGCGATCGCGGCATTGATAGGCCGCGCGCGCGTCGTAGCTGACGCAGTTGAGGCAGACGCGCAAATCGGCGTTGCAACGATGGCAGGAATCGCCCCGGCCGGGCTGGCCGGGCAGGGTCCATTCCCAGCCGCATTTGTGGCAATGTCGGGTTCCACTCATGGCAGTCATTATAGCCAATTTCGCGGGCCGCGCCACTCCCGATTGCGGCTACTCCCCGAGAGCGACGGCGGGCCGGAGCGTCCGGAACCGGTTCGGGAGAAAAAGCAACATAAAAATTTTCCAAATGGCGGTTTTATCACTGGACGGAACCGGAGTCGCATGTAGCTTGAAAAGAGAGAACGCGCAGGGGATTTGGACCGGTGCGCGAGCTTGTCAGTTTGAATTGAATGAGGCCCATTGAAAAGAGCGCGCTCCCGGCCGGGCCTGGCTGGGAGGACGCGCGGAGTCAAGCGGACGCCCTGCTGGGGGAGTTTGCCGCCCTGTTGCGCCAGATCGGCTCGCCCGGCGTGGCGCCCGAGCCGGAAGGCCCGTTTTGGGCCGCGGCCATTGAGTCGCCGCCCGCGTTGAGCCGGTTCCTGGAGGATTATCTGGCGCGGCTGCTTCTGCCGTGGGAACTGCCCGCGATTGTGGCGGCGCGCGGCCACGCCGGGCGCGGCGAACTGCGGGAATTGCTGGCCCAGGATAACGGCCTGGCGGCGCCGCTGTCTGCGACGCCCTTTGCCGCGCCGAGCCGGCAGATGGGGCGGCTGCAATTGGCCCGGCTGCGGCCCCTGCGCGATGAGCGGATCGTGCAACGCTATCTGGCGGCGGTGGAAACCGGCCAAGCTCACGGCTGGCACACCGTCGTTTATGGAGTGACCCTGGCCGTCTATTCGCTGCCCTTGCGCCAGGGGCTTCTCTACTACTCGCAGGAAACGCTTTCGGTTCTCGCGTTGAGCGCGGCACGGTCGAAAAACTTCCGCGAATCGGAACTGGATGAAATGCTCACCGCGCTGTTCGCGCGGGTTCCTGCGGGCGTCGAAGCCGCCCTGGCCGCCGATGGAGGATGCGGGCGCGCGGCGAGTCACCGCGGGGAATTGTTGCCCGAAGTGTAGATGAGGCGTTCCAGGACGTGGTAGTGGGTCTCGTTGAGGCCCAACCGCTGATACACCTTGCGCGCCGGGGCGTTGCGCGCATCCACATAAAGCCGGAAACCGCACACGTCTCCCTGGCGCGTGGCCTTCTGCAAAACGTGGGCAAAGAGGGCCTGGAAAACGCCGCGGCGGCGGAAGTCGGGCCGGACATAGACGCTTTGGAGCCACCAAAAATCCCCGTTGCGCCAGTCGCTCCATTCGTGGGTGATGAGCAATTGGCCGACGACGGCGCCGGCATGCTCGGCCACAAAATAGAGGCCCTTGGCCGGGTCGCGCAGCAAGGCCGCCACGCCCGCCTTGACTCGCGCCGGCTCCAGGTCCAATTGTTCGGACTCTTTGGCCAGGGCGATGTTGAATTGGGCCACGATGTCCGCGTCTGCCGCGTTGGCTTGCCGGATGTTCATATCAAATCAAGGAAGAGTGCGATGGCCGGCTGTGATTAGCCAACCGGAAATAAAGGACGGATGGGACCAATAGGACGAATGGGACGGAAATGACGGATGACCGATCCGTGGGTGCGATTTCGCCGTGGCCGGCATCAAGGCGAGCGGACGCCGTAGAAGCGCTGCGGATCGTTGGTCGTTGGCTGCGAGGTGAATTGGAACTGGCCGGGAGAAATTTCGGTTGACGCGCCGACCGCCGTCCAGTTGGTGAAGGGCAAGGACAGATTGGCGGTGGACACGACGGTGAAGGAGGCACCCGGAGTGTTGGTGAAGGCAAACTGGAGAATGCCGTTGCCCAGCATCTGCGCACCGGTCAGGGCCGGGGGCGTGCCGATGAGTCCCTGCGTGATGGAAATGGTCTGGCCGAGCAAGGTGATATGGGCTGTCCGGGCCGGGCCGGGATTGGCGGTGAAGGAAAAACTGACCACGTCGTTGGTGATGCCGGTGACGGTGAGCCACGACTGGTCACTGGTGGGAGCGAACGGGGGGAGCAGATTGGCCGTAGTGGGCAACACCACTGGCAAAGCATCGTTGCCGGCGGCCATACCTTCCAACTTGGGAGTCGGGTCCACGAAGGCGTACGGCAGTTCTTTGATCCCGTTATCTAGGACGTCACCGATATAAACATTGCCCGAGCCGTCCACCGCCACGACTCCGGGGGATCCAAGCCCCGACACCAATGTGGTCACGGCGCCGTTGGCCGCAGTCCACACCTTGACTGCATTGTTGTTTTTGTCAGCGATGTAAACATTGCCCGCGCCATCCGCTGCCACGCCGTAGGGGGCACTTAGCCCCGAGGAAACGAGCGTCGTCATAGTGCCACTGCCCGCCGTCCACTTTTTGATCGCGTTGCTTCCGGTGTCGGCGATGTAAACACTGCCTGCGCAATCCAATGCGATGCCGCAGGGACTGTGCAGCCCGGAAGACACCAACGTGCTAAGATTGCTGTTCGCCGCCGTCCACACTTTTATCGTGCTGTCGCCGTCGGAGATGTAAACATTGTTCGAGCTGTCCACCGCGACGCCAATGGGTCCAGCCAAGCCGGAGGATACCAGCTTGATGAGGTTACTGTTGGCTGCCGTCCACTCCATGATCGCGGCGCCGGAGGCAATGTAAACATTGCCTGCGCTATCCAAGGCCACGCCAAAGGGCATCTCCAACTGGCCGCAGCAAGCATGCGCCAACGTGGTCACGGTATTATTGGCTATCGTCCATTCCTTGATCGCGCCGCCGAGCATAGAGGAAATGTAAACGTTGCCCGAGCCATCGACCGCCAATCCACCGGGCCCAGACACTTCCAAGGTATATCCCCACACCAACGTGGCAAGTGATCCACCGGCGACATACGTTGAGCCGGCCTGGGTGACGGTGAGCGTCTGGTCGCCGATGGTCAGGGTGCCGGAGCGGGTCGCGCCCGGATTGGCATCGTAACTGAAAACCACATTCGTGCTGCCTGTGCCGCTTTGATTGGCCGGGTCAAGATGCAGCCAGTTGGTATTCGCGCCGGCCGTCCAGGCGCCGGTCGCGGGCGTGACCCCGAGCACCACGCTACTGCTTCCCGCCGCCGGCCCGACCACGAGCGCGGTCGTGCCCAGCGTATAATTGGTGGTCTGCGCCTGGGCGGCGCTCACGGCCAGCCACGCCAGCGCGAGGAAAAGGCCGCAGCAAGAGCGGAGGCAGCGGTGACCATGGGCAGTGAAAGGGTGCGAAGGGGGCTTGGTGATTTTTGGCATAGGCTTGATAAGTCTTAACCACATAAGAAAAAACCACGCTGCATCTGCGGCGATAATTAACATTCTTAATACAAAATGAACCCAATGACAAGAAATATTATCTTGCGATTACTTGACTGAGGCGGCTTGTCTGAGCGCCCCTTGGGTGCGATTTCGCCGTGGCCGGCATCAAAGTGGGGATGGACGGCGCGAGAGTGCAAGGCGGGAGCGGTGATTTTTGGTTGAGATCCGACCCGATTTCTCTCAACCTTCACCCATGCGATCCTTTTCCTCGGCCCTTTTTTTGTTGTTTATCTTCGCCTGGCTTTCAGGTGCGGGACGGGATTCGAATGCCAACGCCAACGCTTCCGACGAAAAGGCGGGGCAAAAGTCCGTAAACGCACCGGCGGAAGGTTTCGTTTGGCCAAATCAGCCGCCGAAGGATTGTCCCTTCAAACAGTCCGGGCAATTCAGCGGGGTCTATTTCACCGGGAGGCATTACGATCGGAATTACGGCGACACCTGGTATCCCTGCCGGGCCGCCGACGGCAATCAATACTCCCCCTGGACCGACGGCACGACGGAAGGCGTCGGCAGCTTTTCCATTGGCATCGGCGCGACGACGGGCAACGCGGTGATGATGGGCGACGATCCGCTGAAGCTCATCGTCAAAAACACCGCCCCGCCGCAAAAGGCCAATCCAAGACCTTATGACGGCCGTTACCCATGCGGCAGTTTGGTCTATAACGGCGTGTGGTATTACGCCACATATTGCATCGGACCGGCGTCCGAGGTTGTCCATGAAGGATTTAAGTATAACTGGCCGGTGCTGGGGCCGACGCCTGGTTTCCGCGTTTCGACCGACTTCGGCAAGAGCTGGACGCCGTCGCCACTCTCGCCCGACAAACCGCTCTTTCCCGAGCCGGCGAAGTTCATGGGGGCGGTGAAGATGGGCGCTCCGCACTTTGTTGATTTCGGCCAGAACATGGAGCATTCGCCCGACGGCAAGGCCTACTTGCTGGGGATGGGCGCCGAAGACAACGATCCGCAGCCGCGCTTTGCCAACCTGAGCGCGGTTTCGGCCGATCAAGTGTATCTGGCGCGGGTGACGCCGAGCGTCGAAAATATAAACGACATCAAGAAATACGAGTTCTTCGCCGGACACGACAAGAAAGGGAAGCCGGTCTGGAGCGGTGATTTCGCCCAAATCAAGCCGCTCCTGGACTGGAACAACAACATGGGCATCGTCACAGTGACTTACGACGCGCCCTTGAAAAAGTACCTCATGTGCGTGACCGACGGCTGGCCGACCTGCGCGAAAATGAATTCCTACATCCTGGAAGCCGACGCCCTCACCGGGCCGTGGCGGCTGGTGGTTTATATGAAGGATTTCGGCGAGCAAGCCTACTTCTTGAACTTCCCGTCCAAGTTCATCAGTGCGGACGGCAAGACGCTCTGGCTGTGCTATTCGGCCAATTTCGCCCCGGATTGGAACGGGCAGGCGTTGAAGTTCAACCCGCCCGGCGGGTGTTACGGGCTGTGCCTGCACGAACTGCGGCTGTTGACGCCCGACGAAGCCGTTCCCAAATCCGCGGCAAACAATCCCTAACAAACGCACACCACCCGCAAGCCATAGCTGTAAACACAGAACCACGGGGGGAGGCAGTAGCGGTACGCGCAACGGCAATAGGAGGCCGGGTCGCCCCAGGAGCCGCCGCGAAGGATGCGGGAGGCGACGCCCGACGGGCCGCTTGGGTCGGCCGGGCCGGCCGGGTCGGTCGGGGGAGATTGCTTGTAATAGTTTCCATCATACCAATCGGCGCACCATTGCCAGAGGTTTCCGTGCATATCGTATAATCCCCAGGCATTGGGCTTCTTTAGGCCCACCGGATGCGTCTTGCCGCCAGCGTTGTTCTCAAACCAACCATACTCCCCCAGCCGGGCTTCCTGATCGCCAAAAGCATAGCGGGTGGAAGTTCCCGCCCGACAGGCGTATTCCCATTGCGCCTCGGTGGGCAGGCTGAAGGTCGCACCGGAACCGGCGAATTTCTCGTTGAGCTTTTTGATGAACGCCTGGCAGGCCTCCCAACTGACATTGTCCACCGGGTTCTTGGCGCCCTTGAAATGGCTCGGATTGCGTCCCATCACCGCTTGCCATTGTTCCTGAGTGACCTGGAACTTGCCGATGTAGAAAGGTTTGCTGATCGTGACCTTGTGGACCGGCTTTTCTTCGTTCTCGCCCTTTTGGTCGCCCATCATGAAGGAACCGGACGGGATGAGCACCAAATCCATCTTGACCCCGCCGCCCAGGTCGAAGTCCATCGTCTTCTTCGGCTCCGGCTTTATCGCATCGCTTGGCGTGCCTTGGTCGCCCCCCTTCATGCCGGCGGAGTGCGCACAAAGGACCAAACCGATTCCGAATAGGCCGCTTGTCAGAGCTTGAAAACTTGAGCGCATGGCGTCGTCTTTCTTTAAACCGCCTGCAAACGGCGGGCGGCGGCCTGCATTTCATCCAGCAGCGCGCGCAAGGGAGGGGAAGGCTTACCGCGCCATAAGGCGGCCAGCAGGACAGGGGCAAAGCCCGGCAGTTCCAGCGGCCGAACCTTCGGGGACATTCTGGCTTTGGGAATGGCCACGGTCAGCCCGAGGCCGAAGCCGCCGGCCACGTAGGCCTCAATGCCGTCAATCGAATTGATTTCGAGGCGCGGGAACCAGGCGACGCCGAGCCGGCTGAGGTCCTGTTGGAAACTTTTGCAGAGGATTTCCATCGGCGGCAGGCAGATGAGCGGTTCCTCGATTTTGTCCCGCGCCCACAATTCGTCCGCGCGAGTGAGCGCGCTGTCCTTCGGGACGACGAGGATGGGCGGTAATTTCAGCAAAATCACGGAATTGAATCCGGCGGGCGGCTTCTTGTCGGTCAAGGTGACGACCAAGTCGAGTTCCTGGCGCCGGAGCATCTCTACCAAGGGCGGCAGGTAATCGGAGCGGAGGGTGAACTTGAGGGTGGGGAATTTCCGGCGAACTGCTTGCAGCACCGGCGGCAGATGGTCGCGCAGAATGATGTCCGAGGAACCGATGCGCAGTTGGTGGGCGGCGCCGCCCTGGAGTTCGCGGGCCGTGCCTTCGACACCGGCGAAGAAGGGTTCGATGAAACGGTAGAGTTTTTCCCCGGGCGGGGTGAGGGAAAAGGGGCGGCGTTGAAAGAGGGTCACGCCGAGAAATTCCTCCAATTGCGCGACCTGGCCGCTGACGGCCGGTTGCTGGATGCCGTAGGGAATGCGGCGCACCGCCTCGCTGATCCCGCCGTGGCGGGCCACGTAGTAGAACAACTCCAGGTGATGGACGTTCATAGATTGAAAAAACGATGCCAGAGGAAGTTTTATCAATTCGCGCAGCGCACGCAAGGCGGGAGAGAGTGCGCGCATGACGAATTGCTCTTGATAAGGGGCGGGGGTTCAGGCGAAATGGAGCCGCGATTTATGAATCTTGGCGACATTATTCAGAGTTCGGACAACATCCTGCCGGCTATGGCGGCAGCCAATCGCTGGGAGGCGATTGACGAATTGCTCCAACAATTGGTCACGACCGCCCGCATCCGGCCCGAAGACCGCGACGCCATCGTGGCGGCGGTCAAGAAGCGCGAGTCCTCCATGAGCACGGGCATCGGCTTCGGCATCGGCATTCCTCATGCCTCGACGGATTTGATCCAAGAGGTCATAGGGGCGCTGGGCCGTTCCAAGAAAGGCATCGAGTTCGACGCGCTGGACAATCAGCCGGTCAATCTGGTGATGCTTTTCCTGGTGCCGCAGGGCCAGTTCCAGAAGCATCTGCACACTCTGGCCAGCATCGCCAAGCTGCTGCACGTCAAGGAATTCCGCCAGGAACTGGAACAGGCGCCGGACGCGGCGGCCATGTTTGACATCATCAAGAAGTATTCCGCGTCGAAATAACCGGGCCTTGGGGCGATTGCGACCGTGCTCCACAAAATCCTCGAACAAAGACTGCGACAGGCCCTGCTGGCGGTGCTGCCCGACGCCGGGGCGGAGGCCGTGCTGGTGCGTCCGTGCCCCGACCCGAAGTTCGGCGACTATCAGAGCAACGCGCTGATGGGGCTGGCCAAGGCGCGCAAGATGAATCCGCGCCAATTGGCGGCGGAGGTGGCAGGCCGGCTGGACCTGGCGCCGTGGTGCGAGCCGGTGGAGGCGGCGGGGGCCGGTTTCCTCAACTTCCGCCTCAAGCCCGCGGCCATCGCCCGGACGGTGCGGGAGGCGGCAGAGGGGCGGCATTTGTTTTTCGAGAAGACGGCCCGGCCGCGCTCCATTATTATTGACTTTAGTTCGCCCAACGTGGCCAAGCCGATGCACGTCGGGCACATTCGCTCGACCATTCTGGGGGATTCCCTGGCGCGAATTCTCCGTTTGCTGGGCCATCAGGTCGTGACCGACAACCACATTGGCGACTGGGGGACGCAGTTTGGGAAATTGCTGGCGGGCTGGAAATCGCACCTGGAGGCGGAGCGGTTGCAGGCCGATCCGATTGCCGAAATGGAACGGCTTTACAAGCTGGTCAACGCGCAGTGCGAGAGGGAGCCGGAAGCGCTGGAAAACGCGCGCCAGGAATTGGTCAAATTGCAGGCCGGCGACGAGGAGAACCTGCGCATCTGGCAGGAAATGATCGCGCTGTCCGAGACACAGTTCGAGCGGGTTTACGCGCGGCTGGGGGTGAAATTCGATTATTGCCTGGGCGAGAGTTACTACAATGCGATGTTGCAGAAGGTGGTGGAGGACCTGGCGCAACGGGGCCTGGCCCAGCCGAGCGAAGGGGCGATGGTGGTCTATTTCGAGGACATTCCCGAGTTGAAGGACCATCCGGCAATGGTGCGCAAGAGCGACGGCGGCTTTAATTATACGACCACCGACCTGGCCACGCTGCTGTTCCGATGGGATGGGGGCACGTGGGGCGTGCGGCCGGACGAGATCATTTACGTGACGGACGCGCGGCAGCAATTGCATTTCAAGCAGTTGTTTGCCGTCTTCCGCCGCTGGCATCCGGAGGCGAAGGTCAAGCTGGCCCACGTCTGGTTTGGTTCCATCCTGGGCGAGGACGGCAAGCCGTTCAAAACGCGGGCCGGGGAGACGGTGCGGCTGGAGGAATTGCTGGACGAGGCGCAGGAACGGGCGTTCAAGGTCGTTTCGGAAAAGAACCCCGATCTGGAGGCGGCGCGGCGGCGCGAGATCGGGCGGGTGGTGGGCCTGGGAGCGATCAAGTACGCGGACCTGTCGCAAAACCGGCAGAGCGATTACGTGTTCAGTTGGGACAAGATGCTTTCGCTGCAAGGCAACACCGCGCCTTACCTGCTCTACGCCTACACCCGTGTGCGCGGCATCTTCCGCAAAGCGGGCGGGGAACTGGCGCCCGGCGGGGCGGAGTTCGTCCTGGAGGCGCCCGAAGAATTGACCCTGGGGCGGCACCTGCTGAACTTCGGATTGGCGCTGGAGAGCGCGGCGGAGGATTACCGCCCGAACTATCTGTGCGGGTATCTTTACGAATTGGCGGGGCATTTCGCCCGCTTCTACGAAAATTGCCCCGTCCTCAAAGCCGAAGGGGCGGCCCGCGTCACGCGCCTGGGCTTGTGCGATGTCACCGCCCGCGTCCTGAAGGAAGGCCTCCAGGCCCTGGGAATCGAAACAACCGAGCAAATGTAACGCAGCGGCGCGGTTACGGCGCGACCGTTCCGGTCAAACCGGCCTTCTGCAAAGCGGCAAAGACATCGCTATCCTTGAAATCGCCGGTGACGGTAAAACTGGGTTCGCCATTGGTGACGGTGTCGCCCGTGACCCCCGGAACGTCCGCCAGCGCCGCTTTGACGGCCTTGACGCACTTGGGGCAGCAGAGATGGACGCCGTTGACCTTGAGCGTCTGGACTTTCTCGCCTTTGGCGCCCGTCTGGGAAGTGAGCTTGACGCCGGCATCGGTGCAATCGCCGTAAAAGCCGGCCTTGACCAGGGCATCGGCGGCCTTCTGGACGGTGGCGGCATCGGCGGCCGTGATGACGACGGTGCGAGCGGTCTTGTCCACCACCGCGGTCGCGCCCTCCACCGAGGCGACGGCCTTGTTGGCGCCTTTGACGCATTTGTCGCAGCAAAGATGGACGTTGTTGATGGTGACGGTGACATCGGCGGCGCGGGCCAGAGGAGCCAGGGCCAGCGCGGCGACCAGGGCAAACAATGCAGTTTTCATACGCATAAACAGTTTTTGACAATTGATGGGTTCACAGAGTTAAACTCGCTACGCCCGCCATTAAGCGCGCAACCGCGCCGGAAGTCAAGGCAAAAACGCGCCAAAAACGAGCGGCGCCAGATATTTCGAGACATTTCTGGAATCTCTGGCTAATGCGGGTTGAACAGATTAACCTCCAATCGGAGTGTCCTATGAAAAACATGTCCAAGGCGCGGTTTCTCAGATTGCCTCTTCCAGTCGTATTGATTCTCTTGCTGGCAGCGGCGCGGCCCATCCAGGCAGGGCCTGACGACGCGAACCCAAGCGCGGGCCGGCTTCCGTCCGCCCACGAAGCCAATGCGGGGCCGGGGCCATCGAACCAACTCAATGAACCCATCACCGTCCCGGAAGCCCAGTGGGTGGTGCCCGAAAGCACGCTGCCGCACATTGACTTCAAGGAGATACCGGTGAGCGAGGTGGCGGCCCGGCTGCGGGGTCAATGCAGCAACGAATTTGACGTGGTGGCGCCTGAAGCGCACACGGATTTCTTCAACAACATAGATGAACGGATCACGCTGCAACTGAGAAACGTCACGATCACTGAGGTGTTCAACGCCATGAATTTGACATTCGCCCAAACCAAGACCCCGCTGCGCTGGCAATTGATGATGAATGGCAAACGTCCCACCGCGCTGTTGCGAATTTTGGAGGCCCCAAAGCCGCCAGAGCCGCCGCCCGAGGCGAAGCCGCCGCCGGAGCCTGAACGACCCATGGTGTTTTTCGTCGGCGACCTGTTGGGAGATCCTAAAGCCGGGGGGATGACCATGGACCAACTGGTCAAAACCGTGGTGGAAGTGTCGAGAATCGGCATTGGCGGCGAGCACGTTTTTTGCCATAACGAAGCGCAGTTGATCATTGTCCGGGGCAAGGACAGCGATATTGGTTTTGTGAAAAACACGCTCGCCGCGCTGCGCGAGAAGGCCCAACTGGAGGCGTATCACAACAAGAACGCCGCTGGGCTCAACGCCCCTCAGGAATTTATGCGCCGCCGAGGGCCGCCGCCCAGCGGCTCCGTCCCGGCGGCGGGCGCAAAAACCCCTTGAAACAGTTCATGAAACGCCGATGGTTTCGATAACGTCCATGGCGATGCCGGTCATCGGACCAACGCCGACTCACGCCGCCGTGGATGCCCAGCCGACCCAACTCTCCGGCAACGCCGAGGCGGAGGCGCGCCAGCTGGCGGCCTCCGTGGCGCGGGGCGACGAAGCGGCCTTCCGGCAATTGTATGATCGTTACCATGAACGCCTTTTTCGGCTGGTGATCGTTCTGGATCACGGGGACGAATCGCTGGCCCACGAAGTGGTCCAGTCCGCCATGCTGACAGCGGCGGCAAAGCTCAAATCCGTCGAGAGCGAAAAGCATTTGTGGCATTGGCTGGCCCAGGTGGCGCGGCAGGATTTGGCCAAGCAGTGGCGCAGGCGAAAACGGGAGCCGGCGCTGGTCGCTCTTGAGGAGCGGTCAGATTGGCCCGGCGTTGGCGAAGCGGACACGCGCCTGGAGCAAAGTCTGGACGCCGCGTTGCTCGCGCTGGAACTTGAGGAGCGCCAGGTTGTGGAGTGGTTTTATTTCGATGGACTGCGCCAGAGCGAAATCGCCGAACGCCTCCACACCACCCCGAAAGCCGTGTCCAGCCGCTTGGAACGAAGCCGCGCCAAATTGCGCCTGATTATCAACCGAATTCTTTCCCATGAAACCTGAGAAACGCTTGTTGCTGCATGATCTGCTGGAAGACGATGACACCGGGCTTCGCCGCCAAGCCATCTTGCTGGCGGGGGCGCGGGTCTTGCGCCGCCGGCGGTGGCGGCGCCAGGGCATCCAGGCTCTGGCAGTAGTGGCGTTAATGAGCGTCATGGTATTTTCGGCGCGCAACCTGTTTGTGCCGCCAAGGCCTTCCATGGCCGCGCCTTCAGCCGTCTTCCCGTCCAAGACGCCTTATCTGACCGACGACCAGTTGCTGGCCTTATTTCCCAATACGCCGGTCGGTTTGGCCACTGTGGACGGCCGGAAGGTCCTGATTTTCCCGCGCCGATCCGACCAGGCAAGATACGTCGGACGATGGTGAACATTTCAACCTCGGCCACGGGTGTTTCTCGCCACCGTTCACGTCCCGCCTTCCTGCGGGTAAATGGCAATTCCTTCGCGCTGGATTTTTTCCTTCAACCGTTTGCTGGCCGTTTGTTCCGGGCGCACCAGGTCTAGTTCATAAATGAGGGGCGCGTTTTCGAGCGCCTCGCAAAGGTCGCCCCATTCCGCCGGGGTTGCCTCCGGCGCAAAGATGGCCAGGTCAAGATCGGAAGCGCGGCGGGCCTGGCCAGTGGCGCGAGAGCCAAACACGCGCACTTCGCGCACGGCCGGGAAACGTTGAAAGGCGCCGCGCAAAACCGCCAGGTCTTTTTCCCGGAGTGCCAGAGTTTTCATGCTCATTCCCAGGACAGCGTCTGAATCTTGCCCGCCATCTGTTGCAATAGCGCGGCATAATCCTGAACGACATGCTGATAAATACGAGTGGCCAGAGCCTCGTCGTAGGCGTGACTGGTCAGATTCCGGTCTTCGAGCATCCGTAGCCAGAGGTCGGCTTCGTCCGGCGTGCCAATCAATCCTTCCGCAAAAGCCTTTTTGAGTGTCGGACGCGGTCTGCCGCAATCCAGCCCCTGTCGTTCGAGATAAAGCTTGAGGCTCTTCCAGACCAGTTCGAACGTGAACTCAAAGCGCTGGATGACGGCATCGCGCAATAGATCGCTTTCGGGCTGCGCCACCGCTTCACAAAGTCGCTGGGCGGCGTTCTGCACGTCGGTTTTCCGTTCGGCAAATCGTTCTTTGCTCATAGGCTCTCGTCCGCGATGAGAATAGCGGAGGGAGCGGCGAATGCAAAGGCCGGAATCGGAGGCTGGCGCGTCCCGTGTCTTGGGTGGCGAATCGGGTTGCCAACTGTATAAGGTTGTGCTACATTGCTGGGATGAAGACAATGCCCGTGCCGGTGCGGCTGGACGAAGATTTGCGCAACGCGCTCCGCGACGGGGCGCGCCGCACGTCGCATAAGAAACAAGAGTTGATTCGTCTGACGCTCCGCCGCCATTTGCGCGAAGTGATTGAGCAGGAGGCGGTCGTCAAGCCACCGAGGCGCATCACCAACATTGAGCCTTGGCCCGAGGCGGTCATTTCGCGGGCTTTCAAACGGGTCGGAAAGGAGTGGGACGAGATCGAAGAGGCTGCCACGCGCGCCCAAGGGAAGCCCGGTTTCAATGACTGATGAAACCCTGGGACATATACACATGGGAGTTTCCAGACGTGGAGGCGCATCCAGCCGTCATCCTGGGGACGGAAACACGCCTGGCCAACAAGCCCAAAGTCAACGTTCTTTTCTGCTCGACCAAGCGCGCCAGCCGCGGCGCGGAAGCGACGGAGGTCGTCCTGGACGAGGCCGACGGCTTGGATTGGGAAACTCTGTGCAAGTGCGATCTCATTTTCGCGGTGCCAAAGGAGCAACTGACCCGCAAGCGCGGAGCGGTGACGCTGGAACGCCGCAGGCAGATTGCCGAACGTGTCATTCGGTCATTGGGTCTGGCTGGCTTGTGATGTTCCCTTCCCTGGGAGATGTTGCCAGGCCAGGCCCGAAGCCTGGCGACCAGATGTGGTGCAATGCCGTGAATATGCTGGCGAAAACCCATGACGCCGCCATGATCGAGGTGCTTCGGCCATTTCTAAAAGACAAAGTTGTGGCTGGAGATGGTGCGATGTGGCTTGATTATGAACCTTTGCGCGCCTGCGACGAGGCGGCCATTGCGATCAAGAAGCTTCTCGGGGAAAAGGACCCTGCCAATGGTGGATATGGCTTCTCTGGTGGTTTCGTGGCAAAGCCGGGGGCCACCTATCCTAAATGGACTGAATGGGACAAAAAGATAGCCGAATTGCAAAAACGTCTTGACGCGCTGCAAAAAGCGGAGGCAATGCCACAACCCCGCCCCAGCGCGGTTGTTGACCGAACCAGGCAGTATTACGAAGGCTATCTTACCGATTGTAATACGAACGAAATCAGATGCCTTTGGTTTCATCAAGACAGCCCCAATGTCGGGATGGAAATGACGCTTAACATCAATGAATACACGGTGGAAACCGTGCGGGACGTTTACGACTGGGCGCAGCAAGGCCGACACACTCAGAAACTGTCCGACGCTCAGGTGGGGAGCCTCAAAGAAATAATTGGCAACCTGCCCGCATCAGACAAGAACACTGAGTTTAACAGGTCTGTCTTTGTTTCCATACGAAATGGAGGGAAAGTAAACGTGTTTCAATATAATCGCCGTCATGCCCCCTCTGCGATTCAGCGCATTTATGATATTGGAGGGGGGTACTTTTACAGTGGCAAAGACTGACATTGCTCCTGAGCAATCCATGAAACCCAAAATCCTCCTCTGCCTCGCGCTCGTCTTGAGCGGCTTTTTCAATTCTGCTCAAGGCGCCGGCTTGTGCGGCGCACCCCAGGAAAGGGAGACGAAAATCAAAGCGTTGCTCAAAGCCAACCAATGAATGTTGGATTTTTTGCCTGACGCGGCGCGGGAGACGGCTTACCCTCCGCTCCACATGCAACGCGATACCATCACAGTCCAACGGTTTTACACACAGGAGGCCGACAACCTTTCGCTGCGGCTGGTGGCCGGGGCCACCGGGTTGAACCGCGTCATCCGCGAGCCGACGGTCAACCGGCCGGGCCTGGCCCTGGCCGGCTTCACCCGTTACTTTGCCAACAAGCGCCTGCAAGTCATCGGCAACGCGGAGACGTGGTTCCTGCGCACGCTGGCGCCCGCCGAGCGGGCCAAGCGGTTCGCCCAATTGTTCTCCTATCGCATCCCGGCGGTCATATTCTCCCGCAATTTGCCGCCGGAGAGGGGCTTCCTGCGGGCGGCGGAGAAGGCGCAGGTGCCGATGTTCGTCACGCCGATGATCACCATGAAGTTCATCAACCTGGCGACGCTGGCCCTGGAGATGCTTTTCGCCCCGCGCGGCACCGAAATGGGCAGCATGGTGGATATCCTGGGCATCGGGGTCATCATCCGCGGCGAAAGCGGCATCGGCAAAAGCGAGAGCGTGCTGGCGCTCATCGAGCGCGGTTACAGCCTGGTCTCCGACGACGTGACGCGGGTGACGCTGATTGACGGGCACGAAATCCAGGGCACCAGCGCCGAGGTGACCCGCAACCACATGGAGGTGCGCGGCATCGGCATCATCAATGTCGCCGACATGTTCGGCGTGCGCAGCATCCGGACGCAAAAGAGCGTGGACCTGGTCATCACCCTCAAACCGTGGGACGAGGTGCCCGACGTGGAGCGGCTGGGGATGGAGCAGGAATTTGTCAAAATCCTGGGCGTGCCCGTGCCGCATATCACGATTCCCGTGCGGCCCGGGCGCGATCTGGCCCGATTGATCGAAGTGGCGGCCTTTCACGTCAAACTCAAGTCATCGGGCCGCAACCCGGCCAAGGAACTGGACGACCGCTTGATGGCGCGGATGAAGGGGAACAAGGAGATATAAATGGCAATTTTGATGGCAAAAATCCCGGCTCGCGTCCAACATCTGCCGGCATGAGTAGCGCCCGGAAACCCGGCGGCAAACAGACCGCGCAAAAAGAGCTTGTGGTGATCAACAAGCTGGGAATCCACGCCCGGCCGGCGGCCCTGTTTGTCAAGGTGGCCAACCGTTTCAACTGCAATATCTTCGTGGAAAAGGGCGGCGAGCAGGTCAACGGCAAAAGCATCATGGGCCTGATGATGCTGGCCGCCGGCGCCGGCAGCAAACTGCTGGTCACGTGCGAAGGCGACGACTGCCACCAGGCCCTGGAGGAGATCGAGGCGCTGATCAACCGGAAATTCGACGAACAGTAATTCCATGCCCGGCAACTTTGACGTTCAATATGTGGCCCGCCTGGCGCGCATCGCCTTGACCGCCGCCGAGGAGGAAAAATTCGGCGCCCAGCTCTCCCAGGTCCTGGGCTACATGGAGAAACTCAATGAACTGGACGTCAGCGCCATCGAGCCGACGGCCCACGCCGTGCCGCTGGTCAACGTCTTTCGTCCCGACGAGGCGCGGCCCTCCATGCCGCGGGAGGAGGCGTTGGGCAACGCGCCCGCCACGGCCGACGGCCTGTTCGTGGCGCCCAAAATCGTGGAGTGATCGCGCCCGCCATGCTCAACGAGCTCACCATCTGGCAATTGGCCGACCGGCTCGGTCGGCGCGAGGTGGGCGCAAGCGAAGTCCTCGCCGCCTGCCTGGAGCAAATTGGCCGTGTGGAGGACCGCATCCACGCCTTCATCAGCCTTGATGCGGCCGATGCCCAAGCCCAGGCCGCGGCCGCCGACAAGGCGCTGGCCGCCGGAACAACCCATCGGCAGAAACCGCTCCTGGGCATTCCCATCGCCATCAAGGACGTCATCGCCGTGCGCGGCCAGCCGCTGAATTGCGGCTCCAAAATCCTCGGCCGCTACGTTTCGCCTTACAGCGCCACGGTCATCGAAAAACTCAAGGAGGCCGGGGCCGTTGTCTTTGGCCGGCTGAACATGGATGAATTCGCCATGGGCAGTTCCACCGAGAACTCCGCCTTCGGCGTCACGCGCAATCCGTGGGACCTTTCGCGCATTCCCGGCGGCTCCTCGGGCGGCTCGGCCGCCGCCGTGGCCGCCGCCGAATGTATTGCCGCGCTGGGCAGCGACACCGGCGGCTCGGTCCGCCAGCCGGCCGCCTTTTGCGGCTGCGTCGGACTCAAGCCCACCTACGGGCGTGTTTCCCGCTACGGCCTGGTCGCCTTCGCCTCCTCGCTGGACCAAATCGGGTCTTTGACGCGCGACGTGCGCGACGCCGCGACGGTCCTGGGGGTCATCAGCGGGCACGATCCGCGCGACTCGACCAGCGTGCCGGAGCCGGCGCCCGATTACGCCGCCGCGCTGGAAGGGCCGATCAAAGGGCTGAAGCTGGGCCTGGCCAGGGAATACATGATCGGCGGCCTGGAGCCGGAGGTCGGGGCGGCCGTGCAGGCGGCTGTCAAGCAATTTGAGGCGCTCGGGGCGGAGATCGTGGAGGTTTCCCTGCCGCACACCGAATACGCCGTGGCGGCCTACTACATCGTGGCCACCGCCGAGGCCAGCGCCAACCTGGCGCGCTTTGACGGCATGCGTTACGGGCTGCGGGTGGAGGGGGCCGATCCGACCGAGCTTTACTGCCAGACGCGCGGGGCGGGATTCGGCGCGGAGGTCAAGCGCCGCATCATCCTGGGGGCCTATGTCTTGAGCAGCGGCTACTACGACGCCTATTATTTGCGCGCGCAGAAAGTCCGCACGTTGATCCGGCGGGATTTTCTCAAGGCCTTTGAGCAAGTGGACGCCATCGTCACGCCCATCGCCCCGACGGCCGCCTTCAAGCTGGGGGAGAAGGCCGACGATCCGCTGCAAATGTATCTGACCGACATCTTCACCCTCTCGTGCAATCTGGCGGGCATCTGCGGCCTGAGCCTGCCCTGCGGCTTCACGGCCAGCCCGAAACTGCCGATTGGCCTGCAACTTTTGGGCCAGCCCTTGGGCGAGGGAACGATCCTCAAACTGGCGCGCGCCTACGAGCAAAGCACCGCCTGGCACAAAGAAAAACCGCCGGAGCGCCGGTCGAGAGACCCGGCTTGACCTTTTTTGCCCAACTCAGTCTTCACTGACCCCTCAGCCTTCACTGTCGTGCCGTGACTTTATCCCACGAAATCGAGTTACGGCTCGACGCCCGCCGTCGCCAAAGGCTATGGCGCGCCAAGGGAGTCTCGCCCTAACGTGACAGGGATCAGAATGTGGCGCGGGCATTATTCATCGGGCAGCGGCACGTTAATGGAAGGGGCGTTGGTGGAAGCAGGGTGCTTTTTGAGTCTCTCGGCGCGCGCGGCGGCGTCTTTGGCCATCGCGGCATCAATTTTGGCGTTGCTCTCCGCTTCTGACAGGCGGATTTCCCTTTCGGCGGCCTTGACGCCGGCCAGCTTGTTCCGCTCCTGCCTGGCCACCACGGCGGCGATGGCCGGATTGGTCAGGACCGTTGGACGCATGAGCATGACCAGCTCGGTGCGGTCCTTCTGGATCCCCCTGCTCCTGAAAAGATTGCCCAGCAACGGAATTTTCATGAAACCGGGCACGCCGGAGTCGGTGACGGTGCGGCTGTCGCTGATGAACCCGCCCAAAAGGATGGTTTCACCGTCGCGCACGGCGACTTTTGCGCCGGCCTGGCGCTTGCTGGTGGTGGGAACGTTGCCGCCGCTGATGGAGGTGTAACCGGTGATCTCCTCCACGTCGGCCTGGATGTCCATGACGACCAGGCCGTCGGGATTGATCAGGGGAAGGACTTGCAGGTGAATGCCGACTTCCAACTGGCTGTATGACGAGTTGTTGCCGCCGCCGTAGTAATTATAGGTGCCGGTGATATAAGGCACGGTGCTGCCGATGAACAGGTCGGCCGGCACGGCGTGCGAGGTCTGGATGCGGGGACGGGACAGAACATTGGCCCGGCTGTCACCCGCCACGGCTTCCATGACGACGTTGAGGTCGTTGCCGAACTTGGAGAAGTAGCTGAATCCGCCCGGCAGGCTGGCCAGGGTGGACCCGCCGGCGGTGGAGGTGACGTTGGTGACGCCGTTGACGACGGACGAGGAGGAGCCGTTCAAAAAGCTGGTGGCGCCGGAACTCAAATTGTTGACGCCGCCCGCGCCGGTGAAATAACCGTTGCCCTGCCGCTGGGAGAGGTAGCTGATGCCGGTGTTCTGCGTGCCGGTCAAATTGATTTCCATGATGATCGCGTCAATCAGCACCTGCGCCAGCACGACATCCAGCTTGTTGATGATGTCTTTGATCATCTTCATGTCCTCGTCGTTGGCGAAGACCAGCAGCGAGTTGGTCCGCTCGTCGGCGATGATCTTGGTCTGGCCGAAAAGCTGGAACTGGCCGGCGCCGGCGGCATTTTGCACGATGCGGTTGAGGTTCTGCTGGAAGGTGCTGCGCCCGCCGGTGGCCTGCGAACCCAGGCCGCTGGCGCCGGTCGTTGACCCCATGCCGGAATAACCGCCGGTGTTGCCGAGACCGGTGCTGCCGATGCCGCTGCCCATGCCGCCGCCCATGCCGCCGCCCATGCCGCCAACACCGTTGCCGCCGAACCCGGAGCGGCTGGAGCCAAAGGAGGAGGAGCCCGTCGTGCTCTTTCCCACCGAGGTGCCGCCGCTGGCGCCCAAGGCGCTGAGAGCCTGGGCGATGTCGCTGGCCAGGGCGTACTTGATATTGATGACTTCCGGTTTGACCAGCAAAGGAGAGGCGACGTCTATTTTATGGATCATTTCCACCATGCGATCCACGTTTTCGGCGTAGTCCCGCAGGATGATGGTCTGGGTGCTCTTAAGGGCGATGATGCCTTTGGGCATTTTGGAGAAGGGCTCGAGCACTTTGCTCAGGTCTTCGACGTCCGTGTATTTGATTTGAACGATCTGGGTGACCATTTTCCCGGCTTCGGGCATGTTATTGGTGTTGGTGGAGATCAGTCCGCCCGCCGCTCCCGCCGCAACCTCCGAGACGACCTTGGCGAATTTGTCGCCGATGGGGACAATGGTGATGCCGTTCATGCCCAGGACGGTTTCCAGGGCGATAACCGCCTCCGAGTGGGTCAGGGGGCTTTCAGTTTTGAGAGAGATGATGGCGTCTTTTGGCACCGCCGACGGACCGGTCATCGTGTAAAGCAGGGTTCGTCCGACCAAAGTCTGATAGATTTCCAGCAATTGCGGCACCGGGATGCCCGGAAAATCATAATTGAACTCGGCCGGTTCGCCCGTCTTTGCCGGTGGAGCGGCATTGGTTGCGGCCGACGCCGGGGTTGGAACAGACGCGGCCGGCGCGGGCGGCGGGACTGCCGCGGGTGGCACGCCTGCCGCACGAACGGGCGGAACTTTGGGCGGAACCGGCAGGAGCGGAACGGTCGGGCGCGCCACCTGAGCATTGGTCGCGGCGACGGGGGCGGCTGCCGGAGCATTGGTCGCGGCGGCGGGGGCGGCGGCCAATGGAGTGATGGGCGCGGCAGCGGGTTTGGCTGCCGGAGCATTGGTCGCGGCGCCGGGTGCGGCCGCCGGAGCATTGGTCGCGGCGGCGGGCGCGGCTGCCAATGGAGTCCCTGGCCCGGGGGGGCCGGGGCGCGGCGGTATCTGAACCTGCGCGACCTGCCAGCCGCCGGCGAGGCGTGGGTCTGATTGGGCGCTCAGGACTGTCGCCAGCGACAGAAGCAAAGGCATGAAGTATTTTAGGTTCATAGATTTTTGGCGGGTCGTCATGGGCTGGGAGGGGGTGGACCAGCAGGCACCGGGCGGCGAACCGCATTCGGTCCGGGCGCTGGAATGGGCATCCGGCCGGCTCCCGGTCCGGCGCCTGCGCTTGGCGGCATTTTGCGGCCACCCGGCGACGGTGGAATGCCGGGCGACGGCTTGGTTCCCGCGGCAGCGGACTTGGCGCCCGCGGCAGCCGGCTTGGCGCCTGCGGCGGCCGGCTTGGAACCGGGCGTGCCGGGCTTGGCGGACGTAACCGAATCTTTGACCTTGCCCGGGGAACGGGGTGCGCCGGGCTTGGCCGGGCCGGACGAGGTGACGGCCGCCGCCGGTTGCTTGGCATAATTGGCCGTCAGGGTGATTCCGCCGCGCAAGCGATAGCGGTTTTGATCGGCGGGCTTGAGGTCCAATTTGCCGACGCGGATCATGGCGGGATCGTTGCCCATGTTGAAAAGGAAGTTGATCAATTGCGGCTCCTGGCTTTCGATGCTGATGACGGTGGAATGTTCCTCAAAGAACGCATTGGTCTTGACGGAACCGGGGTTGTAGCTTTCGACGTTGACGCCGGTTTTGCTGGCTTGGCGCCTGATGGTCTCCATCAACTGGACCTGGGGATCAACAACGGTGTGTTCGGTGACGTCGCTGCCCTCCAGGCGGGCGTATTTGGCCACCAGCTTTCGAAAGCCATTGGTCGGGTCGGTGTCCTGCAAGATGAAGCGATTGTACTTCTGCATCGTGTCCCGCATATCGATAAGCTGCTTGTTCATTCTGCTCCATTCGCCAAAGCGCGGCCAGACAAACAAGTAGTTGAGCACGATGATCACCACCGCGAAGATGCCCATGACAATGCGGCGCTCCTGCACCGTCAAATTCAACTGGCCCAGGAAATCACTCATTCTTGACCTCCTTGAGCGTGCAATTGAAGCGCCACTCGGTGATGGACGTGTGGGAGCTCATGACTGGAGGGCTGACGGCCGAAAAAAACGTCTGGTCGCTCTGGTTGGGGTCGGCCACGTGGCGCATCGCTTCGTTGAAAGTCGTCACGTCGGCTTGGTCGTCGGTCGCAACGGTGCCGCGCAATTCAAATTTGCCCCGGTCGAAGTACATGTCTTCGATCGAAATGCTTTCGGGCAGGTTTTCAGCCATGGCCTTCCAGCACTCCAGGGCGGCGAATTTGAGGGCCTGGCGGTCCTTGAGAATTTGCAGTTGGTCGGAGTCCTTGACGGCGTTGGTGTAATCCACGCCTTGGGCGGCCAATTCTTGTTTGACGTGGTTGTACTTGATCTTGAGGGCGTAAAGCATGCCGAAGTAAATGAGCACGCCGACGAGGTAGGCGCTCAAAACGGCGACCAGTCCCCGCATCCAGAGGCCGTCCACGAATTGCTGGCGATAGCGCGTGGCGAACTCCGGGGGCAGCAGGTTGGTGGGGGGGTTGCCGGCGCAACGCTGGGCCGCCCGCGCCGCCAACTCCTTCTCGGGCACGGGGGTGACGATGTCTATTTGCTCCCCGGCGTCCTTGAACACCGGCTCCCAGAAGCCGGCCTCCGAACGGCCGGCCACCAAATGAACCTTGGGCGGCCCGGGCAGCCAGCCTTCCAATTCACCGGCCCAGGCGATCTGCTCGATCTGCGTGCGCAATTGCAGGCCCCGTTCCGGGCCGGGAGGCAGGGAAACCAAGGTCACGTTTTGCACCGTGCCTCCGTACCACCAGGCCACCAGCGCCGGTTCGCCGGGGGCGCCGGCGACAATCCAGACCCCTTCCTCGCGCATGTCCACCGCCAGCAATTGATCCAGCCCCGGCGCTTCCAAGCGGTCAGCCATATAACCCTCGGTTTCCAGACGCCCCAAAAACTCCTCCGCCGCGCTCCGCGCCGCGATGATGACGATGACCGTCTGCAAAGCGTCGGGTTTGTTGGGCGGACGGGGCAGCGGATGCATGCTCCAGACAACGTGCGTGACGGGCAGGGGTGAAAGTTTTTCCATTTGCAACTCGACCATTTGCGTCAACTCGGCGGGGTCGCCGGGGGGCAGATGCACGGCGCGCAGGAAGACCTTGTCCGGCGGCAGCCAGGCGATGTTGAGTTTGCCGCGGAAGAGGGTCCGCCAATCCTTGGCGGCCGCGCCCGAGGGAAGGCTTTCGTTCAAGAGCAACGGTTTTTCCAGTTGGACGGCAAAATGGTCGCCACTGGCGGAAAGGTGCCAGAAGCGCCGTCCGGCGGCGCTGGTTTGGAGGAGGTTGGCGGTTTGCCAGCGGGCCATCAGGAGCCTTTCACCCAGCCGGGTTGTTTGGCAGAATCCTCGACCATAGAGGCCAGATGTTCTTCCGTCTGCGTGACGCGCAGAACTTCCTCGATGGTGGTTTTGGCGGCCTTGACTTTTTTCCAGCCGTCGTTGCGCAAGGTGCGCATGCCGTTCTCCATCGCCTTGGCCGCGATGGCGGCGGAGTTGGCGCGGGTCATGATGAGCGCGCGGATGGCTTCATCCATGAAGAGCAATTCGTAGATGCCCATGCGGCCCTGGTAGCCCAGTTGCCGGCAATCCTCGCAGCCGGCCCCTTTGCAGAACTTGGTTGTGTCAATCTCGTTTTCCGGAAACCCAATCCGTTTCAGGTAGGCCCGCTCGACTTTCTGCTCGCCGACGCACTTGGGACAGATGGTGCGCACCAACCGTTGCGCCAGCACCGCCTCCACCGACGAGGCGACCAGGAACGGCTCGATGCCCATGTCAATCAAACGCGTGAAGGCGCTGGGGGCGTCGTTGGTGTGCAGGGTGCTGAAGACCAGGTGGCCGGTGAGCGCCGCGCGCACCGCGATCTCGGCCGTCTCCAAGTCGCGGATTTCCCCCACCATGATGACGTTGGGATCCTGCCGCAGGATGTGCCGCAGGCCCATGCCGAAGGTCAGCCCGATGTCCGAGCGCACGGCGATCTGGTTGATCCCCTTGAGTTCATACTCCACCGGCTCTTCAATGGTGATGATGCGCTTGGTCACCGAGTTGATCGTGCTCAAAAAGGCGTACAAGGAGGTGGATTTGCCCGATCCGGTCGGCCCGGTGACCAGGAAGATGCCGTGCGGTTTGATGATGATCTCCCGGATGCGCGATTCCTCCGCCGGGTCAAAGCCCAGTTTGTCCAGGCTCAGGAAGATCTTGCCGCGCGTCAGCAGCCGCAGCGACACGCTCTCCCCATAGACGGTCGGCACGGTCGAAACGCGGATGTCTATTTCCTCCCCCTTGATGCGCACGTTGATGCGGCCGTCCTGCGGCAGGCGCTTCTCCGCGATGTTCATGCCGGACATGACCTTGATGCGCGAGATCAAGGAGGCCTGGTAGCGCTTCAATTGCGGCGGCATGGGCGTCTGGTGCAGGATGCCGTCTATCCGGTAGCGGATGCGCAACTCGTCCTCCGCCGGCTCGAAATGGATGTCCGTCGCCCGGTCCTTGTAGGCCTCCCAGATAATTTGATTGACAAACTTGATGACGCTCGCCTCCTGGTCGCCCTCCGTGATCTCCTTGTCCTCCACCAGCAACTCCAGCGGCTCGTCGTCCTTGGCGATCTCGTCCAGCGTCTCGGCGCCCACGCCGTAATACTTCTTGAGCGACTTCTCTATCTCCGTGCGCGTGGTCAGGGCGAATTGCACCGGCACCCGGGCGTCGAACTGCACGGCGCTGAGCATGGCGGTGTCGAAGGGGTTGCTCACCGCCACCTGCAAGCGGCCTTTGTCAAACTCGATGGGCAAAACGAAGTATTGGAAGGCGACCTTGGTGGAGATTCGCTTGCGGGCCTCCTGGGAGACCTCGGTTTTGGCCAGGTCAATGAACGGCCAGCCCAGGGCGGCGGCCAACTCCTGGAGGAACACTTCTTCCGTCGCCCCTTTTTCCCGCGCGATGAAGACCAGCAAAGTTTCCTGCGAGCCGCTCTCGACGGCCAGGCGCCAGGCCTTGTTCCACTGGTCGAACTGCCGCGGCGTGGCCAGGTTGTGCCGTTCCAACAGCGTCTTGATTGATGCGATAGCCATACCTCAGTATTCCAGACATTGAAACAAAGCACGATATAAAAAGTTGCGCCCGGAGCAAAGGAAATTGAATCCCGGTCAACCCAGGCGCCCGTCCGCCAGTTGGAACCGGCGCGCCATCCGTTCGGCCAATGCCCGCGCGTGCGTCACCACCAGCAACGTCACCTTCTCCTCGCGGTTCAGTTCCACCAGCAAGCCCGCCAATTCCTCCGCCGCCGCGCGGTCCAGCGACCCGGTCGGCTCGTCGGCCAGCAGCAACCGCGGCTGGTTGATCAAACCCCGCACCACCGCCGCCCTCTGGCGTTCGCCGCCGGAAAGTTGTCCGGGCCGATGATCCGCCCGCGGACCGAGGCCGACCCGTTGGAGCAGGCGGCGCGCGCGTTCAGGGGCCGATTGGCGCAGGGACGCGTCGCCGCACACCAAGGCGGGCACCAGCACGTTTTCCAGGACCGTGCATTGCGGCAGCAAATGATGCGATTGAAAGATGAACCCGATCCGGCGGTTGCGCACGCCCGCCAAGTCCGATTCGTCCAGTTGCGCCAGGTCTTGGCCCTCCAGCAGCACCTGCCCGCGCGTCGGCCGGTCCAAGGTCCCGATGATATTGAGCAGCGTGCTTTTGCCCGAACCCGACGGGCCCATGATGGCGGCCGATTCGCCCGCCTGGATTTCCAGGTTGATCCCATTGAGCACCGAGACGGGCGGGCCATCCAAAACCGATTGATACGATTTGGCCACGTCCCGCAGTTCCAAAAACGCACCCATAACTCTGACTATGGTTGCAGGAGGAAGGAGCCGGACTGGTTGGCGCCGGGGAACCAGCCGGCGGCGTTGGTCTGGTTTTGCAGCAGGACGCCGTTGAGCTTGATCGTTTTCCTGGCATTGGCCGGGTTG